>Ga0316202_10001050_pt1 | contig 23662 bp, 16 predicted proteins | sample 3monrhotite_MG_FD_204934 | JGI IMG/M metagenome (GOLD analysis project Ga0316202, IMG submission 204934) | Microbial mat bacterial communities from mineral coupon in-situ incubated in ocean water Damariscotta River, Maine, United States -... | ecosystem: Environmental > Aquatic > Marine >... | reverse complement strand
TTCATGCGCGTGGTAGCTGCCTCGGTCCGGCGCTTGGTGCCGTCCCAGGCGTCGAGGAAGGCCTCCTCGACCTTGATGGTCGTGGAGTCGCTCAGGTCGCGGCCCGAGCTCGAGCGCTCTCGCTCTTCCTTAGGGAGGACGGGGTCTAGGACCAGGGCGTCGTCGTCAGACGCTTCGGGCTCCGGCTCGGGCTTCGGCTCAGGCTTCTTCTCGACCGCTTCGGCCTTGGCGCTTTCGTCCTCGAGGAAGCCCGCGACTCGCGCGTCGTCCTTGAGGAGCTCCAAAATCGCCGCGCGTCGATCGAGCTTCTCCGTATCTGGAGGCGAGGCTTCGCCGTCGCTCGAGGACTCCTTTGCCACGGCCTCCTGCTTGGCTGCGCCTTCCGCGGGGGCTGCCTTGGCAGCCTCGGCAGCGGGGGCCTTGGGGGCAGGAGCGTCCTTGACCTCGTCGGGCGCGTCGAGGAGGTCGTCGTAGATCACGTCCTCGGGCGCCTCGCCTTCAGGAGCCGGGAGGGGCCGGTGGCGACCGCCGCGCGAGCAGAGCCCCCGCGTGTCCCAGTGCTCCGAGCCGGCGTAGTCCTTGCCCGTGACGCGACAGCGGAAGGGGCGATCGGACTGCTTGCGGGTCCAGGTTCGATCCGAGAGGGGCGGGATCGTGGCGCCGGAAGCCGCGCAGACTCCCCCTTCGGGGCAGGCCTCAGGCCAGGCCCAGGCGTCCTCGAAGGAGTCCTCCGAGGGGAGGGGGTGACCGCTGAGGGCCATGGCGAAGGAGCGCGCCGAGCAGAAGCGGAGGTTGGGGTCCTTCTCCAGGGACCGCTTGAGGACGCTCTTGAGGCGCGCGTAGAGGTCGGGGTCCGCCACGGAGTCCTTGGGCAGCGCGTCTGCTTGGTCGAGGACACGACTTCGAACCGGATCGCTCCCGATGGCCGGGACAGCATGTCGTCCAGTGACCATTTCGAAGAGCAGGAGCCCGACGGAGTAGACGTCAGCGCGGGGGTCGACAGGCTCGCCCTTGACGGCCTCCGGGGCGGCGTAGTCGAGGCCGATCCGTGCCTCGCCGAAGCAGGTCTCGCGGGTCTCGCCCACGACGGGGGCGAAGCCGTAGTGGAGGATCTTGGCTCGGGGTCGGCCCTCCTCCGGCACGATCAGGATGCTCTCCGGCGAGATCCCGCCGTGGACCAGCCAGCGCCAGTGCCCGACGGCGAGGGCGTTGAGGAGGTCCATCGCGATGCCAATCGCGTCCTGGGGCGGGAGCGGCGCGTCGGCGAGGACCTCACGCAGGGTCCGGCCTTCGACGTGGCGGGAGATCAGGAAGCCTCGCCCCTCGCCGTCGTTGGTCCCGCCTTCTAGGACCTCGACCACGTTGGGGTGAGTGAAGCCCTCCAGCGCCTTGAGCTGGCGGTCGAAGGAGCGCCGAATCTTGCTGTTGGGGAGGGCCTCGGCGTGGAGGCGGAGCATGGCGACTCGCTCGCCCCGCTTCTCGTCTTGGACCCCACGCTCCTCACCTAGCTCGCGCCGGACGAGGGACTCGTCTTCGGGCTTGAGGAGGGCCAGCCGAGCCGAGATGGACTCCTTGCGCTTGTGCTTGCTACCCACATGTCCTCCTGGAGCGCGCGACCCGACGAGGTCTCAGGCGCGCGCAGGCTGGACCATTCCAGACGATGGCGCTTAGGTCAACCGAAGGAGAGACAGCCCCCCGGCGGCCTTTCGCCTGCCGCGCTGGCCTGTAGAATTCCGCCCTTCCTGGCGGAGAGCTACTCCCCCAGACGCCCACACAAGAGGGAGGCACGCGATGAACGTGCACGAGTTCCAAGCCAAGGAGATCTTCCGCAAGTTCGGGATCCCCACCGTCGTCGGTGGGGCTGCTGATACAGCCGCGGAAGCCCAGAAGGTCGCTGACGGCCTCGAGTCGAAGGTCGTCGTCCTCAAGTCCCAGATCCACGCCGGTGGACGCGGAAAGGGTCGCTTCAAGGAGCACCCCGAGCTCGGCGGCGTCAAGGTCCTGACGGACAAGAGCCAGGTCCAGGCGCTGGCTGAGCAAATGCTCGGTTCGACGCTGGTGACCAAGCAGACTGGCGAAGAAGGCCGCGTCGTCAAGAAGGTCTTCGTCGAGAGCGGCTGCGATATCGCGCACGAGTTCTACGCCGCGGTCCTCCTCGACCGCCAGAGCAAGGCGCCCGTGATCATGGTCAGCCGCGAGGGCGGCATGGACATCGAGGAGGTCGCCGAGGCGACCCCCGAGAAGATCTTCAAGGAGGTCGTCGACGTCCACTACGGCCTGCACGGCTTCCAAGCCCGCCGCCTGGCCTCGCACCTGGGCTGGACCGGCTCGGCCTTCAAGCAGGGCAGCAAGCTCCTCGGTGACTTGGTCCGCTGCTTCATGGAGACCGACTCTGCGATGCTCGAGGTCAACCCCCTCGTCACGACCAACGACGGCAAGGTGATCGCCCTCGACGCCAAGATGGGCTTCGACGACAACGGCCTCGGACGCCACGCCTACATCGAGGCCATGCGCGACCCCAACGAGATGAGCCCCGAGGAGGTCGAGGCCGCCGAGTGGGACCTGACCTATATCTCGCTGGACGGCAACGTGGGCTGCATGGTCAATGGCGCTGGCCTGGCCATGGCGACCATGGACGTGATCAAGCACGCCGGCGGCGAGCCGGCCAACTTCCTCGACGTCGGCGGCGGCGCCACCGAGGAGCGGATCACCGCGGCCTTCAAGATCATCACGGGCAGCCCGGACGTGAAGGCGATCTTCGTCAACGTGTTCGGCGGGATCCTCCGCTGCGACCTCCTCGCCGAGGGCGTCGTCGCGGCCTGCAAGACCCTCAACCTCAAGGTGCCCCTCGTGGTCCGAATGCACGGAACCAACGTCGAGCAGGGCCGCCAGATCTTGGCCGAGAGCGGCCTCGCGATCACCTTCTCTGACGAGCTCGGAGAAGCCGCCGAGAAAGCCGTCGCTGCGGCAGGAGGTGCCAAGTGAGCATTCTGATCAACAAGGACACCCGCCTCCTCCTCCAAGGCGCGGGCCGCGCGGGTCGCTTCCACGCCGAGCGTTCGGCCGCCTACTGCGACACGAACCTCGTCGGCGCGGTTCACCCCGGCAAGGGCGGACAGAAGATGGGCGACGTCCCGATCTTCGACACCGTCGAGCAGGCCATGAAGGCCGTCCAGCCGACGGCCAGCATGATCTTCGTCCCGCCTTTCGGCGCGGCCGACGCGATCATGGAGGCCGCCGACGCGGGCCTCGAGCTCGCGGCCTGTATCACCGAGGGGATCCCGGCCCTCGACATGGCGCGCGCGATTCGCTTCCTCGAGACCAAGAGCATGCGCCTGGTCGGGCCCAACTGCCCCGGCCTGATCACGCCCGGTGAGATCAAGATGGGCATCATGCCCGGCAAGATCCACAAGAAGGGCCGGATCGGCATCGTCTCCCGCAGCGGAACCTTGACCTACGAGGCCGTGTATCAGGTCAGCCAAGTCGGCCTGGGACAATCGTCCTGCGTCGGGATCGGCGGCGACCCGATCAACGGCACGAACTTCATTGACTGCCTCAAGCTCTTCGCTGAGGACGAGCAGACCCTGGCCGTGATCATGATCGGCGAGATCGGCGGCTCGGCCGAGGAAGAGGCCGCGGCCTATATCAAGGAGAGCGCCTACGCCAAGCCCGTGGTCAGCTTCATAGCTGGCCAGACGGCTCCTCCCGGCAAGCGCATGGGTCACGCCGGCGCGATCATTGCCGGCGGCAAGGGCACCGCTGCAGCCAAGATGGAGGCCCTCACCGACGCGGGTGTCGCCGTCACGATCAAGCCCTCGGACATGGGCGTCACGCTGACGCGCGTCCTCCAAGAGCGCGGCATCGACGCCTCGTCCTAAGCCTTACACGGTCCCCCTCCTGGCTCGCCAAGGGGGGGACGAGCCCCAACCTCGTATCCCCAAGCTGCAGGCGCGATGGCGCCCGCCGCGAGCCCCCAGGGCGCTCTCCTCATGAGCGCGCTCTAGGCGGCCGGCCCGCACCAAGAGAACACGACCTATGAGCAAATCACCCTCGATCATTTACACGCTGACCGACGAGGCTCCGGCCCTCGCGACCTACTCCTTCTTGCCGATCATTCGGGCCTACGCGGCGCCGGCAGGGGTCGAGGTCGAGCTGCGTGACATTTCGCTCGCGGGTCGGATCCTGGCGGTGTTCCCCGACGTCCTGACCGAGGAGCAGAAGACGAGCAACGCCCTGGCTGAGCTCGGCGCCCTGGCCAAGACGCCTGAGGCGAACATCATCAAGCTCCCCAACATCAGCGCCTCGATCCCGCAGCTCAAGGCCGCGATCAAGGAGCTCCAGGACAAGGGCTACAAGCTCCCCGACTACCCCGAGGAGCCGAGCAGCGACGCCGAGCGTGAGATCCAGGCGCGCTACGGGAAGGTCAAGGGGAGCGCGGTCAACCCGGTCCTCCGCGAGGGCAACTCGGATCGCCGCGCGCCGCGCGCCGTCAAGGAGTTCGCCAAGAACAACCCGCACCGGATGGGCAAGTGGGAGAGCACCTGTAAGAGTCACGTCGCGACGATGAGCGCCGGCGACTTCCGCAACAACGAGGTCTCGGTCACGATCCCCGCAGCGACAACCGCCACCATTGAGCACGTCGCCAAGGACGGCACGGTCACGGTCCTCAAGGACGGACTGGCCCTGCTCGAGGGAGAGATCCTCGACGGGACCTTCATGAGCAAGAAGGCCCTGAGCGCCTTCCTCGAGGCCCAGATCGCCGACTCCAAGGCCAAGGGCGTCCTGTTCTCGCTCCACCTCAAGGCCACGATGATGAAGGTCTCGGACCCGATCATCTTCGGCCACGGGGTGAAGGCCTTCTTCAAGAACGTGTTCAGCAACCACGGAGAGGTCCTCGAGGGACTCGGCGTGGACGTCAACAACGGCTTCGGCGACCTCCTGGCCAAGATCGAGACCTTGCCCGCGGACCAGAAGGCCGCCATCGAGGCCGACATCAAGGCGGCCTACGAGAACGGCCCTGGGATCGCGATGGTCAACTCGGACAAGGGGATCACGAACCTCCACGTCCCGAGCGACGTGATCATCGACGCCTCGATGCCGCCCATGATTCGCGACTCGGGCGGAATGTGGAACGCCGAGGGCAAGCTCCAGGACACCAAGGCGGTGATCCCCGACAGCAGCTACGCCGGGCTCTACCAGGTCATGATCGAGGACTGCCGCAAGAACGGCGCCTACGACCCCTCGACCATGGGCAGCGTCCCCAACGTCGGCCTGATGGCTCAGAAGGCTGAGGAATACGGCAGCCACGACAAGACCTTCGAGGTCGCGTCGGAGGGCAAGATCCAGATCAAGGACGCCAGCGGGGCGGTCCTCATGGAGCACGAGGTCGAGGCTGGCGACATCTGGCGCGCTTGCCAGGTCAAGGACGCTCCGATCCGCGACTGGGTCAAGCTGGCCGTGACTCGGGCCCGCGCCAGCGGCGCCCCGGCCGTGTTCTGGCTCAACAGCGAGCGCGCCCACGACGCCGAGCTGATCAAGAAGGTCACGACCTACCTCAAGGACCACGACACCGACGGCCTCGAGATCAAGATCCTCAACCCCGTCGACGCTTGCGCGTTCTCGGTCGAGCGGATCCGCAAGGGTCAGGACACGATCTCGGTCACGGGCAACGTCCTCCGCGACTTCCTGACCGACCTGTTCCCGATCCTCGAGGTCGGGACCAGCGCCAAGATGCTCTCGATCGTGCCCCTCATGAAGGGCGGCGGCCTGTTCGAGACCGGCGCTGGCGGCTCGGCCCCCAAGCACGTCCAGCAGTTCGAGAAGGAGAACCACCTCCGCTGGGACTCCCTCGGCGAGTTCCTGGCCCTGGCGGTCTCCTTCAGCCACCTCGGCGAGACCTTCAACAACTCGGGCGCCAAGATCCTCGGCGCGACCCTCGACGACGCCACGACCAAGCTCCTGGCGAACAACAAGGGCCCCTCTCGCAAGGTCCACGAGCTGGACAACCGCGGCAGCCACTACTACCTGGCCCGTTACTGGGCCGAGGCCGTCGCGGCCCAGAGCGACAACCCCGAGCTCGCGACGCGCTTCAAGCCCGTCGCAGAGGCCCTCGTCAAGGGCGAAGAGGCCATCGTCGGCGAGCTGAACGGCTGCCAAGGTCCGGCCATGGACATTGGCGGCTACTACAAGCCCGACGCCGCCAAGGTCGAGGCCGCGATGCGTCCCAGCAAGACGCTCAACGCGATCATCGAGAACGTCTAGGACCTAGCTCGAAGGGAGCCCGCATGAGCGACGCCATCCAAGCCGCTCAGGCGGGCTACCGCGAGCTAGCAGACGAACTCGAGCAGGCCCTCGCGCACGCTCGGACCGTGATCCAGCACCTCGAAGACCGCGAGCTCGCGCGCGCGGGCGCCCACGGATTTGCCCTCCAGGGACACCTGGTGGGCGCCCAGACCAAGCTCAACGAGCTGGCGGTGGACTGGGCCGAGCACTCGACGCCCTAGGACAGCTGGCGCCCCAGGTAGCTACTGGCAATCAGCTAGATTCGGGATGTAGCTATATAGAGGGCCGGCGAGGAGCGGGAAGGACCCTTCGGCCTCCCGGTCTCGATCCCTCTGAATGAGGGTCGCGAGCTCAGTCTTGTGACGCGAAGACGTTTCACTCTCGCTCAACATCCGCTCGGCCCTGTCCAATCCAAAGAGCCGAACAAGACACACGAGGATGTTCTGTCGAACGGTGTCGTTCGGGTGATCGAGAAGAGCTACCAGCTTCTCCTCGTGCTTCTCGTCAACGAGGCTCCCGACCTTCACAGAGGCCCGGCTCGCCAGGACTCCACGATCGAGCGCCAAGACCTCGAAGAGCAGGTCAAGAACTCGTGATTGGTCCTCCGTGGAGAGGTCCGCGAACTCCGCACTTGGTAGTCCTACGACTGAAGCCAGGATCAAGTAGGGAGCTTCGCGTTGCTCTAGTGCTTTCAGCAAGAAGCTCCAGCGCCGCGCCGCCGGAATGATCTGAGGGTGAAAGAGGAGGTTCGAAACCGCCTGTATGTCCCTCCACTCTTGGAGCACGCCCAAAACCACCTCCTCATGCGCTGGTGCGGCGGGGATCGCGGTCAGCTCACCGTGAGCGCGCATGAGGTCGTCTAGATCGGTAGCTCGCAGAAACGACTGGAGAGGGTCCGTCACCTAGAGCCCCTACTCAGGCGCTTCGCGGGGGGGAGGCGGGGCCTCCTTCTTCGGCGCCTGGACCTGGTCCCGGCCGCACTTGGGGCAGAAGCGGACGTCGCCGTCGATCTGCTTGGAGCAGCCGTAGCAGAAGCGTTGGCCGGTCTCTGAGAGGAGCTCGGCGGCCTTGGTGTCGCCGAGGCGGCTGGCTTCGATCAGGAGCTTGCGGCTCTCGTCGGTCAGCTTGTCGATGTTGGGCCCCTCGAGGAGGCACACGGCTTGGCTGCGGAGGTTGGCGCCCAAGCCCTCGTCGTCCTTGATCTCGCGGCTGAACTTGATCGCCTTGCGGTAGCTCTCGGCCGCGCGCTTCCAGTCGCCCCCTTCCTTGTTCTTGTCGGGGCGGGCGCACTCGGCGATCCCGACCCACATGTCGCGCTCCATGCGGAGGAAGCCGCCCTCAGAGGACCAGGTCACGGCCTCGCGGTAGAGGTCGCTGGGGGCCTTCCAGTCCTCGGCCTCGAGGTTCACGTCCGGGCGACGACAGGTCGCCTCGCCGGCGTAGATCGAGGCCAGCTTCAGGCGGAGGTGTCCCTTGAAGACGCCGTTGTTGCGCTCGACGGCGATCTCGTGGGCCTCGAGGTATTTGCTCCGGGCCTCGAGGAAGATCGTGGCGGCCTTGGAGTAGTTCTCGCTCCGCTTCTGGCGATAGGCCTTGACCTCGAGGGCGTCGGCTTCGTCGCAGATCTCCTGCATGTCGAAGTGGCTGCTGCAGCCCATGGCGCCCAAGAGGAGGAACGCGAGGGGAAGGAAGCGATAGAGGCTCATAGGTGGTCTCCCTGAGGGGGGCCGAGGCTAGCGTGAACCGGGTCAAGGACCAAGGTTCAGGCGCATTCGTCAGTCGTGGGCGGGAGTCTACCCACTGGCTCTCTGTTCGAGGCTTGGGTCGGGGGAGGGCGGCGGGGCGGCCTCTTCGAGGGTCGCCGCCACGAAGTCCTCGCAGGCGAACACGACGAAGAGGCCGAGCGGGATCATGACCATGGAGACCGCGATGTTGGCGTAGAAGAGCGCAGCTATGCCCTTCCCGCGCCGGACCAAGACCACAGCCCCCAAGAGCTGACACGCCGCCGCTAGGCCGATCCACACGTTGAAGGGGACCGCGAGGGGGGCGTGGAGGGCGCCCTCCCACCCCTCGAGTTGGCTGTGGGAGACGCCCTTCATGTAGCCCCACTGGCCGATGGCACCCAGGGCGGCGAACCAGGCCACGAGGGTGCAAAGGAGGGTCGTGCGCCAAGGAGCGCCCTCGCCCCAGCGCTCTTCGAGGGCGCCTACGAGGCCCACGCTGACCGCGATCCAGCCGCCCCAGCCCAAGACGAGGAGCGGGGAGTGGTCCTCGCCCATGGCGAGGGAGAAGAGCCAGAGCCCGACGAGGATCGCGAAGGTCGTGACCCCGCGCACGCCGCCTCGCCAGATGCTCCGGCCCGAAGGACCGAGGCGGGCATACCAGGCGGCCAGCCTAGAGAGTCGGCTCCTGGGGGCTTGGCTCGTCAGGGGTCTCGCCTTCCTCGGGGCCGCTCGGCTCGACGAAGCGCTGCGGCAGGCGCCAGAGCCCCTCTTCGATCAAGCCTAGGACGATCAGGGCGAAGACGTAGCTACAGGCGACCAGGGTCAGGTTGGCCCAGATCAGCGAGCCGTCGCCCTTGCCCTGCCGGAACAAGACCGCGGCACCGAGCGGCTGGCAGATTACGTAGAGAACGAGGACTCCCTCTCCCTGAGGCAGGTCGGCGATTCCCGCCCAGGCAGCCTGCCAGGCCGCCACCTGCCCTTGGGAGATCGCAGCGGCGTAGTGCCACTGACCGACGGCGATCACGCACGCTAGATAGGCCAGGAGCGTGCAGGCGATGGCCGTCCTCCAGGGAGCGTGGGCGGCCCAGCGCTGCTCGATCCCCCGCAGGCTCCCCAGGACGCCAGCGAGGTAGAGGGACCACCCCAGAAAGACCAGCCCAGGAAACTCCTCCCCCAGCCCAAGCTTCAAGGCGGAGCCGAACACCAAGCCCAGGACCAAGACGACTCCCGCAACGAGGGCGGCCCGGTAGAGCGCGCCGCGGTTGGGGCTCAGGGCGAGCTGCCAAGCGGCGAGGCGCGCCAGGCGCTCCCTCAGGCCGCGCACTCGCCCTCGCCGCCGCCGCGCGCCAAGACCCGGTAGGCGCAGGGGATCACGACCAGGGTCAGGACCGTCGAGCCTAGGAGGCCCGAGATCAGGGTCATGGCCAGGGGCGCCCGGAGCTCCGCTCCGTCACCGCCGAACACGACCAGGGGCAGGAGCCCCAACACGGTGGTCGCGGTCGTCATCACGATGGGTCGCAGACGATCTCGTCCTGCCTGGACGATCGCAGAGCCGCTCTCGCTCCCTTCGGCGCGGAGCTGCTGGATTCGATCGACGAGGAGGATCGCGTTGTTGACCACGATCCCCGCCAAGACCACGACGCCGATCAGGACGACCACGCTCAGCGAGGTTCCGCTCAGCCAGAGTCCGAAGGTCGCGCCGGCCGCCGCCAGCGGGATCGCGCCCAACACGATCACGGGAAGCACGAAGCTCTCGAACTGCGCCGCCAAGATCAGATACACGAGCAGGACCGCGAGCAGGATCGCGAAGCCCAGGCCGCGGAAAGCCTCACCCAGCTCTTCGGCGCTGCCGCCGGTGTGGGCGAAGGTTCCAGGTGTCAGCTCGAGGCCTGCGAGGGCCTCCTCGACCTCAGCCGCCGCGCTGCCGAGGTCGCGTCCCTTGACTTCGGCCTGGACCACAGCGACTCGGCGCTGTCCCTCGCGCCGGATCTCGGCGGGGCCGCGCTCGACCTCGACACGACCCACGCTTCGCAGGAGGATCGGGGTCCGCCCAGCGGGCGAGACCACGACCCGTTCCAAGTCGGCCACCGTCTGGCGTGAGCCCGGCTCGAGGGAGACTCGGATCGGGACCTCGCGGTCGCTGCGGACGAGGTCGGCGCCGACTCGGCCGCGGACCGCGATCTCGAGGGCCGCGGACACGCTCCCAGCGTCGAGCTCGTACTGGGCCAAGCGTCGGCGATCGAGGGAGACCCGGATCTCGGGCCGGCCGCCTCGGGCCGAGCTGCGGAGGTCGGTCAAGCCGGGCACTTGGCGAAGTCGCTCGAGGACGGTCTCGGCGCTGGCTTGGAGGGCGTCTAGGTCACGTCCCTCGACCATGATCTCCAGGGGCGAGCGGACCTGAACCAATCCCGGTCGCTGAAAGACCGGGGCCAGGAGCCCGGGCTCCTCGGCGACCTCGGCCCGGAGGGCCGCGATCACCCGCTCCTCGCCCGCAGCGCCAGCGCCTGGGCGGAGTCGGACCAGGAGCTGGCCCACGCTCTCGCGGAGCTCGTCCGGCTCCCCAGCGCGGCTGAGGGCGCCGGCCGTCGCGAACACCGCCTCGACCTCGTCGATCTCGCGCGCGGCGGCGCTGAGTCGGGTCAGGGTCTGATCGGTTTGGATCAGCGAGGCTCCGCGGGGGAGTGAGAGCTCGAGGCGGACCAGGCCAGGGTGCATGTCGGGGAGGAAGTCGGCGCCCAAGCTCCCGCCCAAGAGGAGGGCCAAGCCGGTGGCGAGGGCCGCCCCCGCCAAGACCTTGCGCGGGCCCCCGAGGGCGGCGCTCAAGACGCGGGGGTAGAGGCGGCTCAGCCAGCCCCAAACCAGCTCGTAGGGGATTCGGAGCGGAGTCAGGAGGAGCTGGGTCGCGCGGCTAGCCCAGTCCAGGAAGCCCTCGCCCGTCCGCGTCGCGGCGAGCATTGGAATCACGGAGAGGGAAGCGACGAGAGAGGCTCCCAGCGCGAACACGATGGTGTAGGCCTGATCCGCGAAGAGGCGGCTGGCGATCCCCTCCACGAAGGCGACGGGGAGGAAGACTGAGAGGGTCGTCAGCGTCGAGGCCACCACGGCCTGCGCCACAGCGTCGGTGCCTTGGATCGCGGCTTGGGCCTGGGCCTCGTCGGCTCTTAGCTGCGCCGCTTCGCGGCGCAGGCCGGCTTGCGCGGGCGTTTCTGAGCTGCTCTCAGAAATGTCCTGTCCGGCGGGGCCGCTCTCTCCCTCGGCGCTCTCTTCTGCCGGAAGCGCTCCGGTGCTTTGCACGGGGCTTCCTTCGCTCTCGCTCTCGCTCTCGCCCTGGCTCTCGCCTTGGCCACGCTCACGGGCCGCCGCGATGGCCTCCAGAACCACGATGGCGTTGTCTACGAGCATCCCGATCGCGAGGGCGATCCCCGAGAGGGACATCACGTTCAGGGTCACGCCGGCCGCGCGCATCAGGAGGAAGGTCGCCACGAGCGAGAGGGGGATCGCGAACGCGACGGTCAGGGTCGAGCGGAGGTCCTTCAGGAAGAGGAGCAGAACCAAGACCGCCAAGACGCCGCCGGTCCAGGCCGTCGAGCCGAGGTCCTCCAAAGAGGAACGAATGAAGGCGCTCTGGTCGCTCGTGACCACGTAGCGCGCGTCCTGGAGCAAGCCCCCAGGTTTGGTCTGCTCGCGCAGCCGGGCCACCGCCGCCTCGGCCACGGCTACGGTGTTCTTGCCAGAGGCCTTGAACACGCTCAGCTCAATGGCCTCGCTCCCATCGAGGCGGGTGATCACCTCGCGCTCGGCGGGGCCGAGCTCGACCTGCGCGACCTGGCCCAGGCGAATCGTCCCTTCAGGACGCTGAGCCACGACCATTCGACGGAGCCCCTCCAGGTCGCGGAGCTCGTTCAGGGTCCGGACGCGGTATTCAAGCTTGCCTTCGCGGAGGGTCCCGCCGGCCAGGTTGACGCTCTCGCTCCCGAGGCGCTGGCTGATCTCCTCGAGGGTCACTCCAGCCAGGGCCGCCGCGCGAGGATCCACGAACACGCGGACCTCCTCCTCGAGGCCGCCGCGGACTCGCGCCGCGGCCACGCCCTCTAGGCGCTCGAGGGAAGGCTTGAGGCGCTCTTCGGCCAGGCGGCGGAGCGCGATCAGCCCGGCCTGATTCCGCTCGCGGGCTTCAGCGCCGCCCTGCTCCTCCTTGGGGCGCAGCCCGACGCGCAGGATCGGCTCTAGGCCAGGGTCGAAGCGGAGGACCTGGGGCGCGCTGGCGCCCTCGGGGAGCTGGACCTGCTGGAGCTTCTCGCGGACCTCGAGGGCCGCGACGTCCATTCGCGTCCCCCAGCGGAAGTGAAGCGAGATCCGTCCCCGACCCGCCAGGCAGGTCGAGCGCATGCGGACCAAGCCGCCGCTGACCGAGACCGCGTCCTCGACGGGGCGCACGACGAGGCTCTCGACCTCTTGAGGCGAGGCGCCGGCGAAGGGGACCTCGATGGTGATCGCGGGGTAGGAGAGGTCCGGGAGGAGGTCGAGAGGAACGTCTCGCAGCGAGAGGAGTCCGAACAGGAACACGCCCACGGCGACCATGATCGTCGCTACGGGACGTCGGACTGTCTTGGCGGCGAGGCCCTTCACGCTGCAGCCTCCTGAGAGTTGGGGCGAGGACGGCGCCTGACTCCGAGCCAGCGTCTGATGTCGAGGCTGATCCCCAGGACCGCAGGCAGCACGAGGAGGCTGAGGGCCGTCGAGACCACGAGCCCGCTCGCGACGGCGAGGCCTATGGGTCCGTAGACCTGGGCTCCGCTGTCGGCCCGGAACACATGGGGAAAGAGGTGTTGACCCACGATGGGGAGTAAGCCCAGGACCGTCGTGGCGGCGGTCATCACGATGGGACGCAGGCGGTCGCGGCCGGCTTGAACGAGGGCCTCTCGCCAGCCCTGGCCGCCGGCCTCGAGCTGGTGAAAGCGGTCCACGAGCACGATCCCGTGATTGACCACGATCCCGATCAGGATCATGAACCCGATCCAAGCCATGTCGCCCAGGCGCGTCTCGCTCAGCCGGAAGGCCCACGCGACGCCGACCATGGCGAAGGGGACCGTGGCCGCGATCACGAGCGCGTCCACCACCGACTCGAAGAGGGCCGAGAGGACCATCAGGACCAGGGCCAGGGCCAAGATCGCGCTCAAGGGGCTCTGGGACTCGCCTCGCCAGCGCCGGCGGAGGTCGCTCGCCAAGCGGACTCGGACTCCGTTCGGGAGCGGGACTCCGCGGAGGCGCTCGCCGATCCGCTCGGAGACGGTCCGCTGCGCCTGGGGGTCCTCGAGGGTGCAGGTCACCTTGACCACGGCCTGGCGGTCGCTGCGGTCGATCTGGCGCGGGGCCGGCACCTGGCGGATCGTGGCCAGCGAGCTAAGCGAGAGAGCGCTCAAGGCCGGCGAGGCATCCTCACCCTGGCCGCGCGCCGCCTGTCGGCTCCGGACGCCGACCCGACGCAGATCCTCGACGCCGGTCTCCTGGTCGCCCGTGAGCCGGACTACGACCTCCAGCTCGCGCTCGCGCGTTCGGAGCCGCGTGGCTGCTCGCTCGCTCAGAGAGCTGGCCACGGCCCGCCCGACTTGTTGGGGGCTGACTCCGTAGCGGGCGCCGGCTTCGCGCAGGGGTGAGACCTCGAGGCCGACGGCGGCCAGGGCCTCTCCGAGCTGGATCTCCTCGATCCCTTCGACTCCGTTGAGCGCCGCAGCCACCCGGCGCGCCGGCTCGATCAGCTCGCGGCTCGCACGCCCGCTGACCTCGATCACGAGCGTCGAACCTCGTCGCCCCCGTCGTCCGCCGCCCCCCAGCTGGAAGACCACGCCCGGGACCTCGGGCAGGAGCTCGCGGATTCGCTTGCGGACCTCAGAGAGGGAGGGGCGCTGACCGGGTCCGTCGTTGAGGAGGAGCTCGATTCGGTCCGAGTTCCCCCCCCAGCGTCGTCGGCGACGGCTGGGAGCGTCGGGCCGAATCGCGAAATTCGTCGTCAAGCGACGGAGGTCGAGCTCTTGACGGTTGGCGAGGATCTTGCTCTCGAGGCTCGTGAACAGGGCCTTGCGCTCGGAGGCGCCCATGGCTCGCGGGACTTGGACGTTCACGTCGATCTCGCGGCTGACCTCCCCTGAGCCCCAGCTCTTCTCGACGTTGGCGAAGAAGGAGTAGATCTGCCAGCCGCAGAGGGGGAGCACGATCAGGACCACGGCCCAGCGCCAGCGCAGACTGCGCTCGATGAGCCAGGCGTAGAGACGCTGTCCGCGGCCAGGCTCTTGATCGACCCGCGCCTCGCCTGGGAAGTAGCCGGCCAAGAGGGGGACCACGGTCAGGGCCGCGAAGAGCGAGGCGAAGACCGTGGCGCACACCATGATCGCGAGGTCGCGGGTCCAGGCCGAGCCCTGGGCCGTGTCGAGGAGCATGGGCACGAACACGATGAGCGACGTCACGACGCTGGCGGTGATCGCCGTCGAGACCTCGCTGGCGCCCTGGGCCGCGGCCTCCAGGGGAGACATCCCTTGGTCCCTGAGGCGGACGATGTTCTCGAGGACCACGATCCCGTTGTCGACGACGAGGCCGATCCCCAGGATCAGGCCCATCATGGAGACCACGTTCAGCGAGGTCTGGATGACCCCTGCTTGGCGGAGCAGATAGACGAGGGCGAAGCTCCCGATCACCGAGCAGGGGATCGTGGTCGCCACGACTAGGGTCGGCCGGAGGCGGCGCAGGAAGAGGAACAAGACCGCGCAGAGGAGGAACCCGCCGAAGAGCCCGCTCTGCTCGAGGCTCGCCAGGCGGGCCGAGATCCGCTTGCTGTCGTCGCTGATGACCTCGAAGCGATAGCCCAGGGAGGCGCGACTCTCCTTGAGCGCCTCGAGCTCGACGCCGACGCGTTGGCAGACCTCGACGGAGTTGCTGCCAGACTCCTTGCTGACGCGGATCGTGAGCGCCTCGCGGCCGTCCAGGCGAGTGATTCGATCCTTGGGCTCGCGCTCGGCGCGGACCGAGCCGAGGTCGCCCAGGATGTGCTCGCCGAGGGGCAGGGTCGCGACTGCCTCAGCGTCTCCCAGCTCGCCTAGGATCCGGACGGAGAGCACGCGCCCGCTCGCGCGGAGTTGTCCGGCACTGACGTTTCGGTTTCGCGCTTGGAGCCCGCTCGTGACGTCGCGGGCCGTGAGCCCTGCTTGGGCCAGGCGCTCGCGAGAGAGGTCGACCAGGACTCGGGCTCGTGTCAGGCCCCGGACTTCGACGGAGCTGACTCCCTCTAGACGCGAGATCCGAGGGACGAGGACCTCGTCGACGTAGGTCGGGAGGCGGACCTGCTCGTCTTCGCCTGCGGCGGCCAAGCGGAAGCGGAACACCGGTCGGTCGGTGCTGCGCCAGCGGCGAACTTCGATCCGTCCCAAGTCGTCAGGGAGCTGAGGTCTGGCGCGGTCGATTCGCTCGCGAACTTCGAGGGCAGCCCGGTCGGGGTCGGCCCCGGCCTCGAGCTCGACGCTGATGGTGGCTCCGTCGGCGCGGGCCGTAGCGCTGAGGGACTCGAGGCCCGTCAGGGAGGCCAACTCCTCCTCGAGGGGACGGCAGATGGTGCGCTCGACCTCCTCTGGAGAGCTGGAGCGATAGCTGGCCGAGATGGTGAGCGAGCGGCCCTCGATCTCGGGCAGGTAGGCCACCGGGAGCCGGGCCAGGGAAACCAACCCCAGCACGAGCGCGGCGACCAGAGCGGTCAGCGCAGCGACGGGGCGAGTCAGGACCAGGCGGGGGAGTGACACGGGCCGAGAGGATAGCTGCGGAGGGCGGCAGCTTTGGGTCTTGGGTGCGTAACAAGGAAGGATGGATGAGCGGCCAGGAGGGGCCTAACCTGGCGCTCCTTGGAGGACCCCATGAGAAGACTGACTCTGATCCCTGCTCTGGCGCTCGTCGTGACCTTCGGCAGCCTAGCCGTCGCTGACGATCGCGAAGACAACGCTCGGCTTCGAGCCCGGCTTCGAATTCTCCAAGGGCGCGTCGAGTCCCTGGAAGACCTGGTCGAGGACCAGGCTGCCGAGATGGCCGAGCTCCGTGAAGGCCTCGAGCGCGTCCACCACCACCTCCTCCGGCGCCGTCATGTGGAAGAGGAGGAAGAGGAGGAGCGCGAGGAGCGCGAGGAGCGTGAGGAGCGACGCCACGCCAAGAAGAAGGCTGAGAAGATCAAGAAGGCCAAGAAGGCGGAGGCGAAGAAGCGCAAAGCCAAGGCCAAGAAGAAGGGCAAGAAGGGCAAGAAGGGCAAGAAGAAGGGCAAGAAGGGCAAGCAGGGCAAGCAGGCCAAGCAGGGCAAGCAGGCCAAGACCGAGTTGGGCATGCTCGCGAGCGAGCCACGTGTTCCTCAGGTCTCGGTCGGGACCGTTGAGCACCTCGAGGAGATCGCGGACAAGCTTCAGACGGTCGGACGCAAGATCGGGGTTCTTCGCAAGAACGGGATCGACGAGGACTTTGCTCAGGCGCAGCAGGCTGGGCGGGCCTTCCTGACAGCGTGCCTCGAGGACTCCGAGCGAGTCGTGACCAAGCACAAGAGCCAGCTCGAGCGCCACCTAGTTGAGCTAGACAAGCGCTTTCGCCACGAGACCAGCGTCCTCGAGCAGCGCCTTGGCAAGATCGAGGCCGCCCACGGGGAGCTGGCCGAGGGAGTCCGCAAGCGGCTGGAGGGCGCCGACGTCGCCGAGCGCGCTGCGATCAAGCGCGTCGCGGAGGCTCGCTTCGCTGAGCTTCGCGCGGCGGGCGAAGACGCCGAGCGGAAGGTCCATGCGATGCAAGCTGAACGCGAGTCGCTCAAGGCGCAGGTCAAGAAGGGCATGCGCGCTGTCGCGCGAGCCCGAGCCGACATCCAGCGCGCGGCGGCTGAGCTGGAAGAGGCGATCCAGGATCGCTAGAGCCTTCTCCGGTGCTCCCCGAGTTCCTGACGCCCAAGCAGGTCGCTCATCTAGCTCGCAAGCCCCTCGCCGAGATCGAGGCGCAGGTCGCGTCCGGGAGGCTCCCGAGCACCCCCGAGGGGATCCCCTGCGAGTCCGTCGCCCACCTCCTCGTGCTGACCGCCTACCTGCCCACGCCGGGACTCGGCGTCGACGACCGCGTCCAGGCTGACGTGCGGCGCTCCCTCGACCTCGCCTGCCACCTTTGCGGCGCGCCCACGATCTACTACCGCGGCACCGAGGTCCTGGAGGGCTCGATCGAGTTCGTCCACCTCGTCCACACCGAGGTCCGCGACGACTTCGAGTGCGGAGCCTGTGGCGCGACTTGGTCTCAGGACAAGTTCCTCTAGGGCTAGCCTGCAGCGCGACTCTCGAGTCTGACCGCCAAGGGCGCCAAGGACGCCAAGGATGCCTAGGCAGAGCGCCTCGGCGCTGCGACCGACTGGCGAGAGAAGACTCGCGAGGTCTTCGCTTGGCGACCTTGGCGGTGAACCTGCTTGTGCCGAGCGCTCGGAGGAGCCGCCCCTAGCGGCGGCGCTCCGACCCGGTGACCGGGCGCTCCGGGAGCTGCGGGATCAGCGGCGGGGTCCCGCGGGCCAAGAACAGGACCGCGAAGCAGGTCTGGGGGAGCGCGTTGACCTGGGCCATGCCTCCGTTGCTGACTCGGCTCGCGTTGCCCCAGCTTCCGTCGCGGCTTTGGAGCTGGAGGATCCGCGCGCCGCCCTCCTGATACCAGTCGTGGCCGCCGAACTCGAAGCAGCCCGTCATGATCCCGACCCGCTCCAGCCCGTAGAGGTAGTAGTAGGGGTGGCGCTGATCGACGACGGTCCAGTAGTGCGCGAGGTAGGCCGCGCCGTCGCGGATCGAGCGGTCCACGCGCTCGGCGTAGGTCTTGGTGTATTTCCGCTGCTTGCCGAGGAGCGTCTTGAGCACGATGACCGAGGCCAGGGCCGCCGCGGTCATGGAGTTGTTGCTGCGCGTCGAGTTGGACTGGTTGGACGCGGGGTGGTCGTTGCTCGGGCCCCCGCTCGGGATGTAACCCCAGCCCCGGGCCTGCATCGTTTGAGGAGGATTGCTGGAGTAGAAGGTCCGCGCCCGCGCGATGGTGCTGCCGGCGCCGCCCTCCTTGGCTGCCTCGCCGCGAAGCTCTGCCAACTCCTTGCCGAGGGTCTGGAGCTCGGCGTAGGACGCGTCGGCTGCAGGGACCGCGAAGGGGGTCACGTTCTCGCCGCTCGCGTCTTGACCCGCCAGGAGCTGATCCAAGACAGCGTACAGGTCACGGTTGGAGACCTTGAAGCCGGTCCGAGCCGCAGCTCCGAGACCCAAGAGGGCGTACTGGGTGTTGCTGTGGTCCCACTCGTTTTGGCTCGGCATCCCGCCGCCGCCAGTCTGAGGCCGCCCACCACCGGGGCCGCCTTGCTGGCCGCCGGGGCCGCCTTGCTGGCCGCCGGGGCCGCCTTGCTGGCCGCCGGGGCCGCCGCGTCCGCCTCCACGCGGGGGAGGTCCTCCGCCCCGTCCGCCAGGGCCGCCCCGTCCTGGCCCTCCGCGCCCGCCGCCTTGAGGCCCACCTCGTCCTCCGGGGCCGCTTTCGCCTCCTCCTCTGCTCTTGGAGCCGCGGTCGCGCGTCTTGGTCTTCTTGCTGTCCTCCTTGATGGTCAGCGGGTATCCCCAGAGCGGATCGTTTCGGGTCCGGAGGAGCCACTTGGCACCGGCCGAGAGGAGCTTCTTGTCGCCGCCCTTGGCCTTGCGGAAGCCCCGCCGCACGAGCGTCCCGTAAGGACGCTTCGAGGTCTCCAGCGCCTTGGCCTCCGGCCCGTAGTGAGCCTCGAGGGCCATTAGGAGGAGCCCGGCCCCGTAGGTCTTGCGAAACCCTGTCTTGCGGAGGTGCTTGAAGCCCTTCGCGACCGCTGGGTCGTCACCATGGCCGGCCTTGATCAAGGCCAAGACCGAGAGCGCCGTGGGTCCCATGGGGAAGCCGCTGGAGTAGCCCTCGTCCCATGAGCCGTCGCTCTGCTGGCGCGACTTGATCCACGTGACACCCCGCTCCATGGCAGCACGCGCCGCCGCAGGCTCGAAGGTGGTCTGCTGGCCGCCGGGTCCGCCTTGTTGGCCGCCGGGGCCTTGCTGGCCGCCGGGTCCGCCTTGCTGGCCACCGGGGCCTTGCTGGCCGCCAGGTCCGCCTTGTTGGCCGCCAGATCCGCCTTGCTGACCGCCGGGGCCACCCTGTTGACCACCAGGTCCGCCCCTCCCGGGGGGACCGCCTCGCGGACCGGGCCCACGCGGACCGCCGGGCCCGCCTTGTTGACCACCTGGGCCGCCTTGCTGGCCGCCGGGGCCTTGCTGGCCGCCAGGGCCTTGCTGGCCGCCAGGGCCTTGCTGGCCGCCAGGTCCTTGCTGGCCGCCGGGGCCTTGCTGGCCGCCAGGTCCTTGCTGGCCGCCAGGTCCTTGCTGGCCACCAGGGCCCTGCTGGCCGCCGGGGCCCTGCTGGCCACCGGGGCCCTGCTGGCCACCGGGGCCTTCTTGACCACCAGGGCCAGGAGGAGGCGTCGGTTCAGGGTCCTGGGCAAAGCCCGCCCCAGCTAGGAACAAGGACAGGGAGAGGGCCAACCCTCCACCAACTGCAGCAGCGCGAAACTTCACCGGATCTCCTCCCGACCCCTAGTCATCCGAATCTAGCGGCGGAGGTTCCACCGTGCCGAGCGCTAGCTTCGATTGCGGGCGTCGTCGAAGGGAGCGCTGTCGTGCTCGAACGCGATCCCGTGGTTCTTGAGTTCCGCCATGATCGGCTTGTAGACGTCTGAGACCGTCGGGAGCACCACGCCGCGGCGCTGGATCGTCCCGTCCAGGACACGCAGGGCACCGATCGCTAGCGGGAGCCCGACTGTCTTGGCCATGGCTGTTCGCTCGTGGTCGTCGCCCATGCAGACCATTGACGACTGCACGAGGTGCTTCTCCCCCTCGAGCTCGTAGCCGGTCTTGTGGACCATCACGATCATGTCCTGGTCGTCTGGGCCCATGCTCCACTTCTCCTCGAGTCGCTTCTGGAGGACCTGAGCCGGCGTCCCCTTGCTCATGCCTATGGGCTCGTCTTCGAAGATCCCTAGCCACTGGAGCTGGTCGAACTCAGGCGCGTTGTGCTCGAGCTTGAGGTAGGCCTGGAGCTTGATCTCGACGCTCATTCCGCGGTCGTACCAGAGGTAGGAGTTGATCCACTCCCGCCAGGTCAGACCCGCGAGGTCCTCGACCTCGTAGCTGTCGTCGGTCAGGCCGAGCTGGACCAGGCAGTCCCAGGCCCGACAGAAGCCCGGCCGGCGCAGGGTCCCGCGATAGATGGTGTCTGTGTTGAAGAGCCCGTAGTGGCGGCGGTATTTGAGGCTGTCGCGGTTGGGATAGCCCTCGAAGACCCCGTAGCCAGGGACCTTCAGCTTCTCGTAGCGCTTGAAGAGCCGGTGATAGGGAATGTACTTGTAGCGTCCGTTGTGCTTGAACTTCACGACGCCTTGTCCTGCGAGGACTACGTTGCGCGGATTCCAAGTGAACTTGTAGCTCCAGGGGTTGTCGTCGCTCTGAGGAGCCACCAAGCCGCCGGTGTAGGTCTCGAAGCGTTGGACCGTGGCGCCGCGCTCCTTGAGCTCGTCGAGCTGCTCCATGGCCGACATGTGGTCGATCCCGGGATCGACGCCCAGCTCGTTGAGCAGGATCACGCCCGCCCGCTCAGCTGCCTCCGAGAGTCCGCGCATTTCGTCGCCGACGTAGCTCGCGCTCACGAAGTGGACGCCGAGGGCGATGCAGTCTTCGGCGATCTTGGGGTGCAAGAAGGCCGGGACCATGGAGATCACGAGGTCTGCCCCCGAGATTCGCTCTCGCCGCGACGAGGCGTCGTGGACGTCGAAGGCGAAGGCGTCGCCGGAGGGGTGCCCGTTGATCTTCCGCTTGGCGAGCTCGGGGTCGAGGTCCCCGACCCCGATCTCCCAGCCTCGCTCCTTGGCCTGGGCCAAGAGGAAGTCGATCAGCACCGTGGCTGACTTGCCGGCGCCCAGAATGACGATCCGCTTCACGAGAGAGCTCCTCGGTTGGGCGCGAATCGTATCGCCGATCAGGGCTGGAGGGACGCCTGAACGAAATCCCCTCACGCTTCTGGGGGCGCTTTGCCCGGGACGCTTTGCCCTCGGCTGGGATCCCGGCTAGGTTCCTGGCCGGAGGTCTCCCATGGCAAGAGTCGGTGTGCGTCGTGAAACCAAGAGCGTCTGGGAGCGCCGCGTCGCGGTGACCCCAGACCTGGCCCGTGACCTCGTCGCCGCAGGACATGAGGTCCTGGTCGAGCGCTCCGAGCGGCGGGTGTTCCCCGACGCCGCCTACGAAGAGGCGGGCTGCGCGCTCCTAGACGACTTGCCTCCCTGCGAGGTCGTGTTCGGCGTCAAGGAGATCCCCGACGAGCGCCTCTTGCCGAAGGCCGCGCACCTCTACTTCGCCCACGTGATCAAGGGCCAGCCCTACAACATGCCGATGCTTCGGCACCTGCTCTCCATCGGGGCCACGCTCCTCGACTACGAGCGAATCACCGACGAGAAGTCGCGCCGCCTCGTGTTCTTCGGGCGCTTCGCGGGCTTGGCCGGCATGATCGACGCGCTCTGGACCCTGGGTCAGCGCCTCGAGCATGAAGGAGTCACGGGGACCGCCTTCGCTGCCATGAAGCCCTCCCACGCCTACGCCGACCTCGCAGAGGCCCTGGCGGCGGTCAAGACGCTCGGGGAGCAGATCGCGAAGGAGGGCGTCCCTGCAGAGCTCCAGCCTCTCGTGATCGCGGTCACGGGTGGGGGGAACGTCTCCAAGGGCGTCCACGAGGTCTTGGCGCAGCTCCCTCTCGCTGACGTCGACCCGGAGGACCTCGCGACCCTCGTGAGCGACCCCGAGGCCAGCGATCGCGTCGTGTATCGAGCCCGCTTCATTGAGCAGCACCTCGTGCGGCCCAAGGCAGGAGGGGAGGTCGTGACTCAGGAGTACTTCGACCATCCCGAGCGCTTCGAGAGCGACTTCGAGCAATACCTGCCCACGATCTCGGTCCTCATGAACGGGATCTACTGGACGCCGGCCTGCCCGCGCGTCGTGCGCAAGCAAGACCTCCCCCTCATGAGCCGCTGCCGCGTGATCGGCGACATCTCCTGCGACGTCGAGGGCAGCATCGAGCCGACGATGCTCGCGACCGAGCCTGGCGACCCCGTGTTTACCTACGACGCCGAGAGCGACTCCGCCCGGATGGGCGTCGCGGGGACCGCGCCGGTGATCAACGCCGTCGACATCCTCCCCGCCGAGCTCCCGCGCGACGCCAGCGAGGCCTTCGCCTCAGCGCTGAAGCCCTTCGCGACAGCCATAGCCGGCGCCAACTACGCCGGGACCCTCGAGGAGAGCGGGCTCCCGGTCGAGATCCAGCGGAGCTGCGTGGTGTGGCGCGGCGAGCTGACCCCCGACTACAGCTACCTCGAGGAACACCTCGCCGAGTAGAGGCCTCACCCCTTCAATGGAGTTGAACCGGGACTCAGCGGTAGACCCGCAAGGGAGCGGAAGCGGAACCCAGCCGTAGATCCCCAACCGAGCGGAACCGTGCATGTGTCGGGACTGAGGGAGCCTCAGCAAAGTCCCGACGGCCAGCGAAGCGAGCGGAATACAGAAACAGAGCTACTCGACGAGCTTCAGCTCCAAGCTACCCGCGTCCTCGTCGGTAGCCGCGATCACGACCTCGAGGGCCTGGCCGACCACGAAGCGACCTTCGCCCTCGCGAGCTCGGAGCTCTTCGCGCTCTCGCTCGAAGCGGTAGGGGCCGTCGGGGAGCGAGTCTGCCGGGAGGAGCCCGCTCGCGCCGAGGCCGTCGAGCTGCACGATCAGGCCGCGAGCTTTGATCGAGACCACGTGCCCGGTGCAGCGCTCGCCGAGGCGACTCGCATAGAAGCGCGCCAGGAGCTGCCGGAGGCGCTCGGTCTCCGCTCGTCGGGCGCGACCGGCCGCTGCGTTGAGGTGGTCGGACAGCTCGCTCTGAGCCGTGTCCACGAGGGACGCGTCGCGGGACCCAGCCAAGTGCGCCTTGACGACCCGGTGGACGGCCAGGTCGGCGTAGCGACGGATCGGCGAGGTGAAGTGGAGGTAGCCCGGCGAAGCCAAGCCGAAGTGAGGCGCTGGCTGGGGTTGATAGCGCGCGCGCCCTAAGACGCGGCGAAGGACGGTCCGGACCTGAGGTGCTACGGCGGAGGATTGGAACTGCTCTTCGAAAGCCGAGAGCCCCCGGGGGGTGATCCGGGCGCCGAAAGCGGTCTCGAACCCGAAGTTGTGGGCATAGTCGACGAGGCGCGCGACCCGCTCGGCGTCAGGCTCGTCTTGGACGCGGTAGAAGGCGGGCAGGCCGCGAGCGGCCAGCCAGCTGGCCATGGCTTCGTTCGCCGCGACCATCAGCCGCTCGACGAGGCGGTGGGCCGAGGTCTCTCTGAGGGGCACGACCTCCGTCGGGTTCCCCTCGCCCTCGCAGCGGAGCTTGACCTCGCCGCGCTGGAGCGCGATCCCCCCGCGCGCCTTGCGAGCGGCGCCCAGGCGCGAGGCGGCGGCTCGGAGCCAGCGCAGGGGCTGTCGCGCGGGCTCGGGCACGCCGGCGACCTCGTCTCGATCCAGGAAGGCGGCGGCGCCCTCATAGGTCAGGCGAGCGTG
>Ga0316202_10001049_pt1 | contig 23670 bp, 17 predicted proteins | sample 3monrhotite_MG_FD_204934 | JGI IMG/M metagenome (GOLD analysis project Ga0316202, IMG submission 204934) | Microbial mat bacterial communities from mineral coupon in-situ incubated in ocean water Damariscotta River, Maine, United States -... | ecosystem: Environmental > Aquatic > Marine >... | reverse complement strand
CAGTAAATAAAGCTAAATAATTAACCACATTATTATGCTCATCTGTAATAACACTAATATTTGCCCACTGAGTAAATAAATTACCATCAGCCTTTTTGTTGGTAACTTCCCCACTCCAACGTCCCTTTTTTTGTAAACTTTTCCACATTAATTGATAAAATTTACTCGGTTGTTTACCTGAAGATAAAATACGTGGGTTTTTACCTATTACATCAGCTTCCATATAGCCTGTTATTTTTTCAAAAGCGCGATTAACTTCAACTATATTATTGTTACTATCTGAAATAATAACACCTTCGTTAGCATGCATTAACGCACTTGAGTACAATGTTGAACGATTAGATAGCAGTTGATTTTTAAGTACGATTGAAACAATATGCGCACAGGTTTCCAACAGTTTTTTATGGAAGAGAGCAGGGACTCTGTGTTCAAATGACGATAAGGCAAACGAACCTATCGCTTGTTGCTCGCTATTGCGAATGGGCACAGACCAACAAGAGCATAAATTAAAATCAATGGCAACATTTCGCAGATCTCTCCAACGAACGTCACTAAAAGCATCACTAACAAATTGTGCTTCATTTTTAAAAACAGCATTACCACAAGAACCACCACCAGGCCCAGGTTCTAAGCCGCCCAGTAGGTCTTTCCCCTTTTGAGAGATACTTGGTGCCGCTATAACATTCATTAATGATGTTTGTTCATCTTTTATCATAATTGATGCAGCAGAATTAGGTAGCAAAGACTCCGCTAAATCACATAATTTAGAAAAAATAATGTTACTGCTTTCTTGAATAGCCATCATGCCTAATACTGTTTCTTGAATTGCTATTATTTGATTATATTCAAGTTCAGTAATAGGTACTTCATCTAACGAAGTATCTATTAAAGTCGGGCAAGATTTAGAATCGGTCATAATTTTTACTTTACCAATATTTCACAAGGTATATCGCTTCCCCCTTTTAACTCATCAAAGAGTAGGCTGAAGTCGATTAACTATTATTTAATCATATCAAAACACACTAATTTTTATTAGATTTTTATTAAAAAAACGTGTATTGAAAAACACACGTTTTACAGAAAATTAAAGATTATAGCGCCAATATTTAAGACGCTGCTATTTCTCGCGTTAATGCTGTTAATAAATCAACAACTTCAATACTGGCACTTTCCATCATTCCTAATTCTTTAAATGCCGGTTCAAATTCATCCTTTGACATATATTTAAGTGCGGCTAATCCATGACTATGCACAGCGGCATGAGGCCTTTCAATGGCACGAAATGATGAAAATGAACTATATTTTTCAGCCCCCTCACCTTGGCTATACCACTGCCCTAAACGACAGGTATGATGATCAGCAAAATCACTCGCACTTTTTTGAGAAACACCTAACATTACTTGATAAACCTCAAGCTTCCATACCACATGATCCATTTTAACCGTTTGCAAGAAAGAATCTGCTGTAGAATGAGTAATAACAGACGACATTTTTTGAGATAACTCAACTATACTTTTTGCAGTGCCTTCAATAGAAGCCGTATTAGTATTAATGTCTTGGCTTTTTTCACCTACATTATCAATACCTTTTGCTACCGACTCCATTTGTTGATTAACTTCATCAATTAAACTAGATATTTCACTAGTTGCTTCTGCACTACGTTGCGCTAATGTTCTTACTTCATCGGCTACAACAGCAAAACCACGACCTTGCTCACCCGCACGAGCCGCTTCAATCGCAGCATTTAACGCTAATAAGTTTGTTTGGTCTGATATACCTTTGATCATCGTAACGAAATCATTAATGCCTGACGTTACTGTTTTTAAACTACTTACCGATTCAGCCACTTGGCTAGTATCAGTGTTTATCGTTGAGGTTGACGCAATGGTTGATGACAATTTTGTTAAAATTTCATCAAATAATGAATTTGAATCTTCAAAAGTATCGCGATGAGAAGTTAATGCGGTTGATGAATCAGCTAACTCTTCTCTAATTTTATTAACTAAATCTGACGAGCTCAACCATAATTTATTTAAATCTTCTTGATTTCGATAGCGTATAGCACTGTTTGACATGTCTTCAGCTAACTGCTGGTTTTCTGAAGATATTGTTGATATTTCACCCTCTAATTCACTTACCTGTAATTTTAGTTTGGCATTTTCTTGTTCTAACTCATTGTTATTTGAATTACCGAAAAATTTAGAAAGCATTTTGTTCACCTATTAGTACTGATACTAGTGTTAAATTATAAAAAATATTGGTTAAGTGCAGAAATAATACAATGTTATTTGAGGATAACGTTAATACATGTTTCAATTACTATAGCAATGACCCAATGATTTAACCTACAAATTTAATTTATTTCTCTCTTATTCTTTACATAAATTTATCTATTAAAATAACTATATCCATTTCTATAACCTTTAACTAGTGTAATGCTCAATTAAAACTAGAAAATCATTAACTAAAAAAACACTTGTAACTAGCGACATAGAGATGAATTATATGATCAAAATCCAAACCACTTTCAAGTTAAATAAACACGAATAGGCGGTCATTAATGTTTTAAATCTACTATACTTTATGTATGGTTCCTTTCTTATTACTGTGGATTATTTACAAATGAATACGAACAATAAATTGTTTACTTATTTACTAGCTGCTCTTTTTATTGAGACCTTAATTATGGCTTTTGCATATAATACCTTTGCAGAAGCCTTTATTATTGGATTGCCAACCTTAGTTTTCGCTTTATACATGATAAAAACACTACCCGAAGCACCGATTACCCGCCATACGGTGGCGCTCTCTGTGATGGTATTTGCCTGTCTGCACATTCATCAAATGAATGGTTTGATTGAAGTACATTTTGAATTATTTATATTAATGGCGTTATTAATAATTTATAGCGATTGGACTGTCTTTATTTCTGCCCTAGCGTTAATTGCCATTCATCATGTCTCTTTTTATTTTATGCAAGTTAATGGTTTTGGTGTTTATGTTTTTGATGCTGATCGCCTTTTCTTTAGCACCGTAATTATTCATGCGGTTTATGCTATCGTTGAAGCAATAATTGCTGGCTACATTGCCAAAGTATTATACGATGATAGTATCGTGGGTAACCAATTATCACATGCCACAGAAACATTAATAGCAGATGCCAATGCCATTGATTTAAAAGTAAGAACCGAAGCCAGTGATAACAAGACTCTTCAGGGATTCAATAGCCTTATTGAACTACTTGATGGTGTTGTTAGTGACGTAAAAGAACAAACTCAACAACTCGCTATTAATGCTAAAAACTTAATCATCGCGCGTGATGAAATTGAACTGTCATCAGACTCCCGCCAACAAGAAACTAATATTATTGCCACTTCTGCTGAGGAAATGGCAGTCACCGTTGCCTCGATTTCCGAAGATACTTCACTTCTTTGTGTTCAAATGACGGATGCAAATAAATTCACTCAAGAAACAAGCGTTCAAGTTGCTAATATTAATACTAAAAATAATCAATTAACTGATGCATTACGCAAAACCAGTGATGAAGTAAATGAATTAGCTAATTCTAGCTCTATCATCACTACGGTACTTTCAGAAATTACGAGTATTGCAGACCAAACCAACCTACTTGCCTTAAATGCGGCTATTGAAGCGGCTCGAGCTGGTGAACAAGGACGAGGTTTTGCAGTAGTTGCAGACGAAGTAAGAGCCTTGGCTAATAGAACCAAAGAAAGCACCGACAAAATTGGTGAAACACTACAACAGTTAATTACTTATTCTAAAAGCTCGACCGAATCTATGGCTAATTGCTTACAAGTAGTTGATATAATTATTAAAGCAACCGAAGATGCCAGTGAGCAAATTAGCCAAGCATCACAATTAGTTGCTCAATCGAATGATATTGCTATTAACGTGGCCGCAGCAGTGGAAGAGCAATCCACCACCACTAATGGTATAGCGCAAAGCTCAGAAAATCTTAGAAAAACAGTTCAAGATGATAGAGAAAAAGTTCTATTATTATCAACAGAAGCTGAGAACATTAATGTAACATCACAAGCGATGGGACGCAGTATTGCCAGTTTCAAATAAAAAAGCCCAGCCATTTCACTATTTATTATTAGTGACTTGGCTTACCCTTGTTGTACTAGCCGCCATCTATTTTATCGGTCTAAGGCTGGTACTCTTTGATCCGACAAATAAATTACAATCTATTGAAAGCAATACATTAGTTAAACAAATCCATCAATTAGATTCTTTAACTAACAAAGATTTATCAAACGCCATCATACATTTTACCTCGGCTAGTTGTCGTTGCACCCAATTTAGTGATGATCATAAATCAGCGATCAATCAAACGGCAAAATCAAATAATTTTAATATTTTTAATGTTCAGTTAAGTTCGAAAAACAATCGCTCTATCATCCCATCAACGCCTTCAGTGTTACTGTTAGATGGAACGGGCAATTTACTCTATTTTGGCCCCTATTCAGAAGGATTAGCCTGCTCTCAATCAAATGGACTGGTTGAGTTAGTGATGAGTAACTACAAAAAAGGCTTTAATTCTCATTTAATTGTAAATGAAGCCAAAGGTTGCTATTGCAACATTTAATAATGTCCCGCCAAACTGTTTAAGTATCCCGATAACTGGTCATTATTTCATGATTCACAGCAAAGCAATGACTTTGTCTGCAGTTATTGGCCGGCTAAAATAATACCCTTGAGCAATATCACAATGAATGTTTTTCAAAAACTCTAACTGTATTGTGTTTTCAATACCTTCTGCTGTTACATGAAAATCAAGCGAATGTGCTAGTGAAATCATGGCTTCAACAAGTATGGCGTGGGTTTTATTTTTATTAATTTCGTCTACAAATGAACGATCAATTTTAATTGAGTTAATAGGATAATCTTTTATATAACTTAATGAAGAATAGCCTGTACCGAAGTCGTCTAGTGCTATGCCAATATCAGCTTTTCTTATTTCATTTAACGTTTTTTTAAGCGCTTCTGTTCCTTCAAGTAATATTCCTTCTGTTATTTCAATTTCCAGTGCGTGGCCGCTTAAATCGTATTTAGTCAATGTTTGTTGTATTAATTGAAATAACATAGGATCATTAAACTGTATTGGCGATATATTAACAGCCATTTGCAAAGGTTGTTGTGAAATAGATTGCCATTGTTTGATTGCTTTGAGGGCATTATCTAATACAAACATTCCCACTTCATTTATAAGACCCATTTGTTCTAATATTGGAATAAATTCTTCAGGGCTAATACCTTTAAATTCAGGGTTATCCCACCTAAGTAAGGCTTCAAAACCTATAATCATATTAGAGGATATTTCATATTTAGGTTGATAAACAATATAAAATTCGCCTCGCTCTAGACTATCTTTTAGAGCTTCTTCCATCGAAGATTGCCTGTTAAGCATATCTTTCATTGAGTGCTCAAAAAATGTAAATGCATTTTTTCCTAAATTTTTTGACTTATACATAGATAAATCTGCATTTACGAGTAATTCTTCAACAGTGTCACCATCATCAGGATAAACACTAATACCAATGCTGGCAGATAATAAAATACTTTGTTTTCCCATAGTAAATGGTTTTTTAAATATCTCTAATATGTTATTAGCAACTTTACTTAATCCTTGCTTAGACGAAAAGTTATCTATCAACACAAAAAACTCATCCCCGCCTAAACGACCCACAGTATCTTCGCTTCGCATTACATTTTTTAATTTAGCCGCAGTGGAAACCAAAATACGATCCCCCATTTGGTGACCAAAAACATCATTCGCTTTTTTAAAATCATCAAGATCAATATACATAACAGCAAGTTGCTTCTTATTGCGTTTAGCATGCTCAATCGACATTGATAATCTATCCAATGATAAGAACCGATTTGGTAACTGCGTTAAAAAATCGTAGTTTGCTTGATGTAACACTTTTGATTCTGTACGTTTTTGTTTAGTCACATCACGAAGACTAGTAATAGCTACTCTATCGTTGTTCAATTCCGCTAAATTTAAACTGATCTCTATTTGAAATTCTTCTCCTGATTTTTTTACCGCAAAAAGTTCTTTACCTTCTCCCATAGTACGTGTGGAAGAGTTTTCAAAAAACTTATCAACTTTTTCTTGGTGATTAACAAACCTTTTTGGCATTAATTCGCTAATATTTAAATTTATAAATTCAGATCTTGAGTAACCAAATAGCGCTTCAGCTGCAATATTTATTTGGGTTATGTTACCGTTTCTATCCGTTATAATCATGGCATCTGGCGATGAGTCTAATAATTTATTAGACCAATTCAGAGCTTGCATTACTTTATTTTTTTCATTAATCGAATACCTTTTAAACATCACAAATAAAAACAATTGCATTGATAATAAAAAAAGAATAAATACTAATCCTATTTTTTCTACATAGCTAAGATTCGACGTTACACTGTCGCTTAAAAATTTAGCTTTGTTATTATCAAAATCAAAGACAGCAACAATTTCACGCTGCAACGTTATTACTTGTTTATTACTTTGTTGCTCTGCCTGCTTTATCGCTACATTATTGTTGTTTTGTAAATATAAATCGAAAATATTCTGTCTTGTTGCTTTCCAGTTAATAATTAACTGATAAATATTACCGACAACCTCTTTCTTACCTAAATAACGTTGGGAGATTAATGTGAACTCACTTAATATTTCACTTTCATATTTATCGATTAATACAGAAGATTTTTTTATTTGCTCACTAGTTTTAGTGTACTTAAGATCTGCCATAATTTGATGCATTGTCTGAATATGAGATTGAATCATTCGCGATGCATTTGATACTTTAAAGGTATCTTGATATAAACGATCTGTATCAGTAATACTGTTTTGAATATACAGAAATAATGCAATCCATAATATTAGTGTTAATATCGCGGTACTTATATGGAAGCGGGAAATATTTGCCAACCCAATAGTATTTTTCTGAACGTTAACCATTAAAATTCAACCTACCCTTTTAAAACGAATTTTTCTATTTAACTTAGCATCTAGCCATTAAATTGAGAAATTAAACTTTGTTGATCATGTAATCGTGTTAATAATATTTTACTTAAGTCGACAGCCTCTCTGCCATGAGATTCACTTTCAGAAGACATTTCAGAAATAGAAATAATATTTTGACTTACCTGTTCAGAAACAACTGATTGCTCTTCAACTGCTGTAGAAATTTGAATATTTATTCCTGCTAATGATGATATTTCTTCAGTCACTTGTCGTAAAACTGTACCCGTTTCATCGGCCATTTTTACACAACTAATTGATAAATCTCTGCCTTTTGCCATAGAGTTAATAACAAAGTCTGACTCTGATCTTAACTGCACAATTAGTTTACCAATTTCATCGGTAGATAGCTGAGAGCGTAATGCCAAAGCCCGCACTTCCTCAGCAACAACAGCAAAACCTCGCCCTTGTTCTCCAGCTCTCGCCGCTTCAATAGCAGCATTAAGTGCTAATAAATTAGTTTGATCAGCAATACTACTTATTTCACCTAACACCGTTTCTATTGAGCGAGTTCCCTCTATTAAACGATTAATAGCCGTATCTACTTCACCTAATTGCTTAGATAATTCATTTATAGACGATATTGTTTGAGTAACAACTTCCTGTCCATTATTACTCATGTCTAACCCATGCTGAGACGCTTCAGCAGCTCGGGTAACAACTTGTGCTATTTCTTGTATCGTAGAAGACATCTGAGAAATTGCTGTAGCAACCATGTCCGTTTCATTTTTTTGATCCGCCAAAATTTTTGAAACATCACTGCCACGTTGTGCTGATTGAGTGGCGACATCGTTAATAGTAGTTGAATCATTACTAACACGGCCAACAACAGCTCTAATTTCTGCAGAGCGCATTTTAAGCGCTAATAAAATATTCCCTACTTTATCGTTATTACCAGAATACAAATAACTCATCAAAGGGTTGTCGTAAATATTAGTCGCTTCTTTAAGTACCGCTAAATATTGAGACCGCCATAGGTAAAATAAAATAGATCCACATAGTGACAAGCCTATAATCGGCATCGATAAAAACATGTTGTTATTGCCAACAAACAAACTAACGACCGATAATAAAACGATGGCAAATAAAATAACCTGTATCCAGAGTGTTTTATCTGTTTTAGTTTGAGCAGCTTTAGGAGTTTTTCCTTGGCATAGTTGTGGATATATTACATTTGCTCGGTTAACAACATCCCTATCGGGCGAAGTTCGTACTGATTGATACTCAAAAACATTACCCGCCTTGTCTTTAATAGGTGTAACAAACGCATTTACCCAATAATAATCACCATTTTTGCATCGATTTTTAACTGGACCCATCCAAGAATCACCTTGCTGAATGGTCGACCAAAGACTTTTAAATGCCTCTTTGGGCATATCAGGGTGTCGAACTTGATTGTGAGGGTTACCGACTAATTCATCTAATGAGTAACCAGCAATTCTGCAAAATTCACTGTTTGCGTATTTTATATGACTATTTAAATCTGTTGTTGAAAGTAAGATTTCAGATGGAGAGAATGCTTGTTCTTTGCTCATGTTCTTCCTTAATATTATTATTAACCCTATATAAATCAAACCTCAAATAACTCATCGTAAAAGCTTATATTTCTGCGATTAAAGAAGACTTTCTAGTCACTTAAGGCATAACTGACTAACCATTGTAACGAAGAACATGTGTATAAGATGTTAATTCCATGTTCAAAGTGTGGTTAATTGATTTTTTGCGTTTTTTGTCTATTGAATTATTTCTAAATAATGATTACATTAGAATATATTATTACTCTTTTATTGCGGATAGACTTGTATATCACATTAGTAAAAAAAGATTGATTTAAATCAACAAACACATGAATTAATAGTAATTATGCGAAATATGGATATTTATAAGTGACAGATACAACGTTTTCTAGTATTGACGATTATCTTAAGAAAATAACAGAATTTGACATACACGCCATGCAACTATCTTCAGGTAAGTTTTTCTGTCGAAAAACAGAACTACAGTTGCCCAAGTTAGTTATAAGCAGTCGTTATGTTAGTACCTCAATGCAATATCATACCACTTTAAAACAAGACTGCTTTTATATTGTTATTCCTAGAGGCAATATGAATATAGCGGTAAATGGTTACAAAACAAAATTAAACCAACCGTTAGTTTTTACATTTGGGCAAGAAATATTCGCTTGTATTCCTGAAAATTCTCGTAATTTTCACATCACCATCCCGACTATTGAATTAGCCAAGTATTTCGATGAAGAAAATATAGCGCAACTTAAACTAGCAACAGCTCAGCAAAACCTTGGACAACAAGTGTTTTTTCTATCCGAAAATAGTCAAAGCCATCTCTGCTCATTAATGGAGATTTTACTTAACCGAAACCAGTTATTAAGTTACCAAGCGGTACTTGATGCTCAAGAAACTATAATAGAGTTATTGTGTAAGTTATTAACACTGACCTCACCGTTACTCAAAAAAAACAACACAAGTCAGACAACAAAATTAGCCATTGTCAAGCGAGCGTTAGGTCACCTTCATAAAAACACCGCTATAAATATTAGTGTACCTGAGCTAGCTGACGTTAGCTTTTGTTGTTTACGCAGTTTAGAATATGCTTTTAAATCGGTGTTGAGCATAACACCAAAAAAATACTTGATTAAAAGACGATTACACCTAATTAATACTGCTTTAAAAACGGAAAGTAACCTATCTGTCAGTGACATTATTAAAAATTTTGGTGTGGTTAATCAAGGACGCTTTGCTCAAGATTATTTAAAACTTTACCAAGAGTATCCTCATCAAACACGATACAGAATACTTCAATTGTAAGGTTCAAACTATTATTAGAATAATTGCAGACTAATGCTAAATTATATCGTTTGCAAAACTCGCTATGGCTTTTTGCCAATCTTGATTACTAACCTTTAATGCGTTTTGCCCTATGGTGAGTTCAAAGCGACAGCTTGTGTCTGTCAACGTTCTAGGTAGAGGCAACAAAGCGATCTGGTGTTTTTTTGACCACTCCATTACTTTTGGCATTAATGCTTTGGCAGATTGATCGATTATCAAATGGAAGATATTACAAGGGGGATCTAGAGGGATAGTACGTGTTGGTATTTGCTGATTAAACAGTTTAGCAATAGTAGCGGCTTTAGCAACAAACTCAGGCATCAAGGGAATATTGTCAGTTAAACCCTGTTTCGCGGCGAGTATATCAGGAAAAAGCGTGACTAAGTTGCCACCTAAGCGACGCGTCCAAATGCGCGCTTCACGAATAAAGTCTACAGAACCCACTAACATGGCACCAGCAATCCCATCAAGATCTTTGTAGAAACTCACATAAACCGAGTCGAATAAGTTGCCAATATCGGCCAAAGACTTTTGATAATATTCGCTGCAAGACCACAGGCGAGCGCCATCTAAATGTAGAGCCACTCCTTGTTGTTTTGCCCATTCTTGCTGGGCTTTAAGTTCATTCCATGTAGGCAGCTGGCCACCAATTTCTCGCATCGGCAGTTCAAGTAAAAGTGCGGCTATAGGAAGCTGAATACTCTCTAGATCTACGCGACTGACCACTTCATCTGGTGTTCCCACTAAACAAGCTTCAAGACCGTGCAAAGCCTTATAGGAGTTTTGTTCATGAAGTTGTAAATGACTCGTAGGGTGAAAAGCCACCTTGTTACAGTGTTTTTGTTCTGCCCAAATACGCAATGCCATCGTTTGTGCCATGGTACCAGAGGGTAGAAAAAGCGCTGATTCGTGCCCCAACATAGTGGCAACCTGCTGCTCGAATTCATTAACTAGTTCACCCGAGCCATAACAATCTGCCTCGGTATATTGCTCAGCCAAAGGAAGCATAGCCTGTAAACGCTTAGCCATTGTTCTCTGAGGGTGGCGGAAAAGTGTATTATCGCAATCGGCAAGAATGCGCAGATATTGATTTTTGAAATCGTTACTTAACATATTAATTTTCTGAATGTTGAACTTAACCGTTAATATTAAAGGGTATGAATTGGATAAGATAGTGCATTTACGCCCTAGGCTGTTGTTAGTGATTTCATTTAGCTACGATGAAATTGATATTTTCCTTTCAAAGTTAACAACTTGCCTATGCAACTATACTCACAATTATTAAAAAATTTTGGAAAGATGTTTTTGCTGTTCCATTACCGACTTAAAGCCATCACGTTCTGTTAGTCTTTTCAAATAAACACGAGTATTTGGGCCAAAACGTTCATCATTATCCGTTTCTTGAGCAAGAAAAAGCGCATAACCGACGCAAATGTCAGCAATGGTAAATTTTCCTGCACATAGATAATCACTATATTCAAGCGCAGATTCAACGCTCCTCAACCTAGATGACAACCACTTTTTATAGTCATCAACTACTTGTGGTTGTTTACGCTCTGGCGTTTCATAACGTTCATATCTTAAGACCAGCGCTTGTGGAAAAGTAAAGGTAGTATCGCTGCGATGTATCCAGTTAAGGTAATTCCCATATTCTGGATGTTCAACAGTTAAGCCTATTTCACTAGGACCATATTTATCGACTAAATACTGACAGATAGCAACAGACTCTGTCATTATCAAATTGCCATCGATAAAGGTTGGCACAGTGCCGAGGGGATTAACTTTCAAGTAACCCTCATGTTTATATCTTGGTGGAAACTCCATATTAATCAGCTCATAATTGAGCTGTAACTCTTCCAACGCCCATAATGGCCTGATAGAGCGCGAGTCGCGGCAATGGTATAATTTCATAGTGAAAATCCTTCAATAAGATGTTTTGGTATAGTGTTTACCATTACTTTGACCACGCCTCTCAATGGTTAAGCACTTAATGATGGCTGGTTTAATTAACTCTACTATAGTTTTGGATGCAGAAGTTAGGAAGTCTTTTGTTAATTGTCGGTTTACACATGTTACTGATAAATAGATTTGAGTTATGACGACTTCTTTAAATTGTTGTATTTACGAGATCTACCAAAACACTAAAAACGAATAGATATGAGTTCTAATTATTAGAACAATATACCCCACTTTCATGTTAACTATCCTAAGAATAGCTGACTTTAGAATAATAACGCTATCGCGCTTCCGCCCCCATTGCGCCTTAGAAAATCAAATCTATATGATTAAAATTTAGCTCTATTTCCATTATGCGTTGTGACCCTTAGTTGCGCGAGGCTCAAATATAGACTATATTTAGAACATTAAAAGTAAGGCAATAATGGATATTATTATGCGAGTAGAAACTATCAGTTACCTGAAAAAAAATGCGGCTAACCTTCCTCTCGAGGAGCCAATGGCAATTACCCAGAATGGTACTCCAACCTATATTATTGAATCTTATGAAGATAGAATGCGCCGAGATGAAACTATAGCTTTATTGAAGCTGGCATCTTTCTCTGTTGACGATACGAATAACGGGCGTGTGATATCTAGCTCTGATCTCAAACAACGTTTGGTCAATCGTCGTTCGAATTTAAAGGCAACAAATGATAAACAATGAAGTTCGGATAGAATACACTGAAACCTTTAACAATCTTTTGAATGACCTTATCGATCACTTAAGTCCTTATTCGAGTGAAGAACAGGTTATTATTCGTGTTGAGAATTTTATCGAACGATTTGAAAGTTTAGTTAGTTTTACTTCAACCGCTGCGCCGATATCTCAATCTCTGTTAGAGCTTGGTGTCCGTACATTTAGAGAGTTCACAGCAGATGACTTCAGACTTCTATACCGAATAAAAGAAGAAGAAAATAGCCTCAGGATTATCGGTGATGTCATCATTTCACAAAAACAGGATATTCAACAACTTTTGATTAATTATTGCTTACTACACAAATAAAATACCTATGATTTTTATATGTCATTCGCCCCCTTTGTGAGATAGAACTCAAGTTCACTATTGCCAATAATTAATCCTTTTAAAATGACGAAATTATCATATTCTCCCTATGTACTATCCAATTTTTACGAATAAATTTTATAGTGATTTTTTGTAAGCCATTTTCACAATATTTTAATAACCTGCAATACTAATTCCCTCAGATATTGAAGAAATCATTTATCTAGAAAATAAAATTAAAATCAAATGTCACAAGTACCTTTAGTAACAGACTAATTATAAGAACTGTTTAATTACAAACTATTTTGTTGTTAGTGAGGTAAAAATATTATGGAAATTTTAGACACTATTTTGAGGTTCTTAAATGAACTGTTTGTTCCAGCAGAAATGATTTTCATTGGAATAATTATAGATGTTTTATTATTACTACTTGTCGTAAAAGGTTTCTTTTTTGTAGGGCGAAAATTTAAATTAATTTCAGATGAAAAATATCAGAAATATATTAAAAAAAATGAGGCTGTGTCTAAGTGGAAAAAAGGCATGAGACGTTATCTTCCAATTGCAGCTGTTGTAATGATGTTTGCTATTGGGTATAGATTGAGCTGGCAACCAGACACTGGCATAAAACAATGGAAACAAGGCAACATTGGTCAATTAACGGTTACAACAAATCAGCAATTAGAAAAATTTATTCGTGAACAAGACATTAGAGACTTATGTGTTGGCATTATTAAAGACAAGCAAACCTATTCAACCTGCTTTAGCCAAAGCCCAACTGAAGATGGCTTTGAGCTTAATGATGAGTCTATTTTTGAAATTGGCTCCATAACAAAAACGTTTACCTATGCTGCAATGCTTAAGGTACTAGATAAGCACAATATTCGATTGACCAGCGAGATAGGTCTTTACTTACCAAAAGCCATTTCCCAGAAAAATCCTGAGCTAGCCAAAGTTACTTGGGAACAGTTAACAACTCATTCTTCTGGATTAAGTCGTGAGCCGACTGGCTATAATTGGACTACCCTGTTGACTCAGCTAAAAGTACTGAGCTTTGGCAATGCTTGGGAACCGTTTACAGTAGACTATGTTAATAATTACTTGGAGTCAGCCACATTAAACAAAGACCAGTACGCAAGTTATTCTAATCTTGCTGTAGGTTTGCTCGGTGTATTAATTAGTGAGTTAGAGGGTAAATCATATGCGCAGCTTATTACTGACGAAATAGCAGTACCGCTAAATATGACAGCGACTAGCAACAACCGTTGTCACAATTCAAAGTTGATACTAAAATCAAATCTATTATTTATTTTTTTTGTAAATAGTTTATTAAACAACACTTCGGACTGCTTAAGTCCTTCATCTGTAAAAACGATGGATTTGACTTTACCAACAGGATCACAAATCAAACCTTTTTAGTGTAATCGATTAGTTACTTCCCAATCGATTTACTTCCATGCTCTATAGTAATCATGCAGTGTGAGATACATCAAAGCTAATGCAGCTTCATCTATTTTATCTTCATCAATATTCATAATTAACTCCTAAAGCCGAAGGCTAGCAATTTGCTAAGCGGAATTATGCTATTTGAAATTATACGGCGAAACATGTAGTGATTCTTGCTCTAGTCTTATTTGCCATAAATCATGCGCATTCTGTAGACGAAGCCAATGATCTGCTGATGGTTTACCAAAAGCTAACTCAAGACGCACCGCCATTTCAGGTATTACAGAGCCTTTAGCATTTGAGACTTTAGATAAAGTTTTACGACTTACATCAAGGTGTTTTGCAACATCTGTGATCGTTAACTCTAAAGAGTCGATCACTAACTCTTTTAATATTTCTCCCGGATGAGCGGGATTAAACATTGCCATTAGTGGTAATCCTCATAATTTACTATCTCAACATCGCGTCCAGTAAACCTATATGTTATTCGCCAATTCCCGCTTGATCTAAATTAGCTAGAATAAGGCGTAGTTTCTTTTCATGATTTTTTTGTATCCCCACAGTACTGCCTGAAGCATAAAACTTTCGAAGACCTTTATGAATGAAGTTTTTCATCTTAACTGTTGATTAGCAACAAAAGCTGATCCGTTTTTTGTGCTGTACTAAATAATCTTTGATACTCTGAAGGTTTGATTAGAATTGAGCTCCAGGGAATTCCTAGGGTCAATATTATTTGCTAAAACCCACTAAAGTGGTTGGTTAGCGAATATTCAGGACAGCCATGAGTTAAAAAATATAAATTTATGGCAGACTTAGCCTTTAGTCTTTCTTAACCAACAGCCAACTTAGCCGTCTCATGCCATAAATATGCTGGCATGGGGTGTTTAAGTTTCCATGTAATATTCATTGGCTGGCTTCCTTCATATTTTACAAAATCTACGGGCCCAAAGTTCACAAACCCCATTGTTCTGCCATTTTCATCTTTAGCTTGTTCACGCACGAATAACAGGAAAGTTTTGTTGCTTTCCTTTTGCTTTATATAAGCAAAGCCCCGACCAGAATTTGGCCTTGCGCTATTTTGAGTTTGCCAGTGAAACAGCGTAGGGCTAATCGCATAGTCATGATACATAGTTGTTGCTGAAAACTGCTTTTCACATTTGTTTAAGGTAACAAACAATAGCTCTGTATTAGCGTCACCTATATTTAATACACCTTCACAACTAGATGACTTTTTAGTGAAAGTACTATCACCAAAGGCAACTAGAATATGCTCTTTGGGGTAGCGAACATGCATTTTAAGTGGAGATGTATCTACCGCAGTGTTATTAACGGTTGGCATAGTAAATTCACTAACTTCAAGTCGTTCAATAAGTATTGATATGACTTCACTTAACTCACTTTTTAATTTTGTATCCCTTAGAGACACCATGCTTTGGGTTAAATCACTAAATCCAGCATTACTACCTGTTTTATCCCAAAAATCATAATGGCACATCAAAGTAAAAATCTCCTGTAATTTTCTCTCCTCGACTCCAACACTATCTGGGTAAATTGAAAAATTGTTATCACAAAGCGCCTTAATAAAACGCAGATAAGAAATTGAAGAACAGTTCATTAACCTGTTATTGATTGCACGGTAATAAGCAGCATAAAGCTCTTTATTAACCGGTTCGATTTCTCTCTCCTTACTTGCAGCAAGTAATACTGTCCATCCTCCAAACTGGCCAAATTTAATCTTATAGATATCCTCTAGTGTAATATTTGAGTAGATGTGTAAAAAGTTAGTCAACGTTAATGGTAAGTGAGTAGCATGAGGAAAGTTTATAACTAAGCTAATTAACTTATTTTTGTTAAGTGTTGCTTGGCTAATGTTCTTTAATATCATTGCTTGAGTTTTTTCTTGTAACTCAATTCGACAACCTAAAGGTAGGTGAGGGAATCCTTGCTTAACTTCTTTCGCGATAGCCTGATTTGTTTTACCTACCAATGCTCTAAATTTATGTGAAAAATCATATTCTGGACGTGAGTTACCTACGAAGTCTAATACTGTGCAACACTCTTTATCGTTTGTTAGTCTTAGCCCTCGACCTAGTTGCTGAAGAAAAACTGTTAAGCTTTCCGTAGGTCGTAAAAACAGTAAAGTATCTAACTCTGGAATATCGACACCTTCATTAAATATATCGACAACAAACAATACATTAATTTGCTTTGATTTAAGTCGTTGCTGCTGAATTTCTCGGTCTTTACTGTTATCGCTAGTTAATACACCACAAGCAATATTGTGTAGCGTGAATTTCTGAGCCATAAACTTTGCGTGGTCTTTACTTACACAGAACGCCAATGCTCGCATTTGAGATATATCAGTAACAATTTCATCAAGGCTTTGTAATATGCGAAGAACACGCTGATCGTTATAAGTATATAAATGCGTTAACTCGGCAATATCATATCGGCCTTTAGACCATGATATTTTAGTTAAATCGGTATCGTCATCGATTGCAAAGTATTGAAATGGGGAAAGGTGTCGTTGGTTTATCGCTTCTGGTAACCGTATCTCCGCAGCAATAACGTTGCAGAAATCACTTAGTATATCTGTACCATCATGTCGCTCAGGGGTTGCAGTTAATCCCAATAGGATTTTAGGGCTAAAGTGCTTTAATACGGCGCGATAGCTACTCGCAGAAATATGATGAACTTCGTCAATGACAATATAATCAAAGTAATCTTCACTTAGGGCTAATGTATCAATTTGATTATTTAAGCTTTGAATAGAGGCGAATAGGTGCTGATACTTGCTTGGTTTGTTATTACCGACCCACAATTCCCCAAAAAAACTAATTTTTAATACGCCACGATAGGCACCCAGTGCCTGTTTAAGTATTTCTTCCCTATGAGCTATAAACAAAAACTTTGCTTCGGGGTTTTTATTATAGAAGCGAGAAAAGTCAAAAGCTGAAATGATTGTTTTGCCTGTTCCCGTTGCCGCAACGACCAAATTACGATGACGATTATGTAGATCTCGCTCAACTTGTAACTTTTCTAATATGGTTTGTTGATGGGAATGAGGTTTGATATCAAAATAGAAGCTAGGCGTTGATGGATTAAAACTGCCTTTTGCTTCTTGCAATGCATTGCTCAGTTTTTCCCTGCTTTCTACTTCGCCGTCAAAGTGTTCAAAATCAGGTGATTCCCAATAGGTTTCAAACGTGCTGAGGGATTTTTCAATAATATGGGGTATTTCTTGAGAGGTGATCTTTAGGTTCCACTCTAATCCACTTGTTAATGCTGAATGAGATAAATTAGATGAACCAATATAACCCGTATGAAAGCCTGTATTACGCATAAATAAATAGGATTTTGCGTGAAGTCTTTCACGGTTAGTATTGTAGCTAAGTTTAACTTCGGTATTAGGTAGTGATGCTAAAAACTCGATTGCTTTAGCATCGGTAGCCCCCATGTATGATGTAGTTATTATTTTTAACTGCTTACCACTACGGGTAAAAGATTCTAATTCATTTTTAAATATTCGAATGCCAGCCCATTTTATGAATGAAACCAGCCAATAGATTTTGTCTGATGATTGGATCTCTCTTTTAATTTCAGTTTCTAGAGAAATGCCAACATTACTGCCACAAAATAACTCACTTTGAGTTAGACCTGTTATTGGCATTATAGCTTCAATATGTTTAGGTAAATCGGCAGCAATAGGGTTCGATTTATCAAATAACGCAGTAAGAATTTTACCTTGGCTATCTAAGAGGTTCTCACTAATTAACTCTTCATCTTTAATATGTCTACTGAGCCATTGAACTATGGTATTTGCTAGGCTTATTTGGTCACTAATTCGATTGTCACCGCCTGGCACAGAGTCCATAGCAATTTCAATGATACGTGTTAAGAACCGGGACAACCATGTTGCCGCTTCGGCAGCTTCCAATGATCTTTCACCAACATAAAACGATTCACGATCTAAGTTTTGTTCAACTAACTGCGTTATTAGTTGCTCGTAGATACCCGTTTGATTCATGAAAATCCTTTTCCGATTTTTTTTATATAAGCCCAGGATATCTGAAAAAGGACTTCACAGGAATTATCATTTTATAATGAAAGGATTAATGCATGGTTAAATAAAAAGCGACTACTCTAGGAGTAAGTCGCTTTATTAAGTTTCGTATTTTTAACTCTGTTTCCAATTTAGTTGGTCACTTTCCAACTTTGATGGAAATCCACACAGCTGTTCGGCGGACGCTTACTATCATTCCACAGTAACTGATTTTGCTAAATTTCTAGGTTGATCAACATCAGTACCTTTAATTATTGCAACATAATATGAAAGAAGCTGTAAAGGTAATGTATAAACTATAGGTGCAATAATATCGTCGCAAACAGGAACATTAATTACTTTCATGGTGTCGTCGCTAGCAAAATTAGCTTTACTATCGGCAAATACATACATTAAGCCACCGCGAGCGCGTACCTCTTCAACATTCGATTTTAATTTTTCAATTAAATCATTTTGTGGTGCAACCACAATTACTGGCATTTCAGCGTCAATTAATGCTAATGGGCCATGTTTTAATTCACCTGCTGCGTACGCTTCTGCATGTATATACGAAATTTCTTTAAGCTTTAACGCGCCTTCCATTGCAATAGGGTATTGATCACCACGCCCTAAAAATAGAGCATGCTGCTTATCGGCAAAGTCTTCCGCTAAGGCTTCTATTGATGGCGCAAGCGCTAATACTTCATCTAACTTGCTCGGTAACGTTAATAATGAATGGGCAAAGCTTTCTTGTGTTTCTTTATCCATTCCATGATGTTGGCCAATAGCTAAAGTCATCATCATTAAACCAACTAACTGTGTGGTAAAGGCTTTAGTAGAAGCTACACCAATTTCTGCGCCAGCTTTGGTCATAAAGGCAAGGTCAGATTCACGTACTAAAGATGAACCACCCACATTACAAATAACTAAACTGGCTTTATAGCCTAACTCTTTTGCTAAACGCAATGCGGCTAATGTATCGGCTGTTTCTCCCGATTGAGAAATAGTAACAATAAGTGCATTTTTGGGTACGTGTGACTTGCGATATCTGAACTCACTAGCAATTTCAATATTACATGAAACACCAGCATGTGCTTCTAACCAATATCGCGCGACCATACCCGAATGATAACTGGTACCACAAGCGATAATTTGTACGTGTTCAATTTCTTTAAAAATTTCATCAGCGCCTTCACCAAAAGTATTAATATTAATACTATTACCAACCAATCTACCTTCTAAAGTATTACGAATAGCGGTGGGTTGCTCATAAGTTTCTTTAAGCATATAGTGACGATACTCGCCTTTATCTCCAGCATCTGTTGTTGCTTCGCTTTCTTTTATTTCTCTCGTTACGCGATTACCATCACGATTAATTACATTGACTTCAAAACGAGTTACCTCGGCAACATCGCCTTCTTCAAGAAAAGAAAAGCGACGTGTTACTGGTAACAATGCCATCATGTCTGAGGCAATAAAGTTTTCACCTAATCCATAACCAATAACCAATGGGCTACCAGAGCGCGCTACCACCATACGGCTATTATCGCGAGCATCCATAACTACTGTGCCATATGCGCCTTCAAGCTGTTTTACCGATTTCTGTACGGCATTAAGTAAAGAGTCGCTGTTTTTTAATTCGTGATGAATAAGATGAGTCATTACTTCGGTATCGGTTTGTGATGCAAACTCATACCCTAATACTTGTAGCTTTGTGCGCAATTCTTGATGATTTTCGATAATACCATTGTGTACTACAGCAATTTCGTCATTTGATATGTGAGGATGAGCATTTTCTTCACTAGGAACACCATGTGTAGCCCAACGAGTATGAGCAATACCGGTACCACCAATAAGTGCTTTAGTCGTTAACGCATCAGCGAGTTCTTGTACTTTACCTAAACGACGAACTCTCTGTAAGTTGTTGTTATTGATTATTGCAACACCTGCAGAATCATAACCACGATACTCAAGGCGTTTTAAACCTTCTACTAGTATTTCTACAACATCTCGTTGTGCTACCGCACCTACTATTCCACACATAGTTATTTCCTTTGTTATTTTATTTAATCAGCAACAATTAAATTAACATTTTGATTTGTTAGTTCTTTTTTTATTTCTGCTGAAATATTGTTATCTGTTACTAAGGTATCAATTTGCTGCCAAGTTAGCTCTAAATTAGGGATTTTTCGACCTATTTTATCTGACTCAACCATTACAATAACTTCACGGGTAACCTCCGCCATTACACGACTCAACCCAATAAGTTCATTAAATGTTGTGGTACCACGTTGAATGTCAATACCGTCTGCCCCAACGAATAATTGATCAAAATCATACGCACGGATAACTTGTTCGGCAATTTGTCCTTGAAAAGCTTCTGAATGAGGATCCCAGGTACCCCCTGTCATTAATAATGTGGGTTCGTTTTCTAATAACTGTATGCTATTAGCAATAGATAAAGAGTTAGTCATTACTAACAACCCTTTTTTATCTTCTAATTGCGAAATTAATCCTGAAGTTGTGCGACCGCTATCAATAATAATACGGTTATAATCTGAAATTAATGAAGCGGCTTTTTTTGCAATAGATAACTTTCGGTTTGAAAGTTTATTGTTTTTGGAGATTAATGATTCTTGTTGGATTATTTCTTGCGGTAAAGCAATAGCGCCACCATAACGCCTAAGTAACAAACCACTTGTTTCAAGTATAGCGAGGTCTTTACGAATAGTCACTTCAGAAGTATTAAATTTTTTAGATAATTTATCAACACTCACTTCGCCTATTTCATTAAGTTCTAGAATGATAATATGACGACGTTGTTGTGTATTTCTTTTAGACATACTTTCACTTCACCAGTTAAGTTTCGTTTCGTAACCTAACACATTAAAACAAAAGTAAAAATCAAAAGCAAATACTATTGCTTTAACAGTGCTCTATATTTTTCTGTTTGTGCAAACTTAGCCATTGTAGCCATAAGTTTTTTTACTAAAACAGGATCTGAATCTTTATTAATAGCAATATAACTTGTACGTTGATCTTTCGGTGTTATTGGAGCATAACTTATTGCTTGAACACTATGTTTTTCGTTAACGATATAACGTTTAATTGCTTCAGGATCATGGTAAATCAACTCTACTTTCCTTTTTAGCAACAAATCAAATGCTTTCTCCATTGAACTAACAACATAAAGGTTTTTTCCAACTATAAAACCTTGTTTTATTAATTCATTCTGACTAAACCCATTTCTTGATACCGCCACAATTTTATTTTTTGCTTGTTCTATATTTTCTACAAAAGCTTCAGGATTATCTTTTAATGAAATAAAAACACGTGATAACTGGCTTACAATACCAATCCAGTGAAATTTTGCTTCTCGCTCTGTCGTTTTAACCATACTTAAAATAATGGTGTTTGGGGTTGTTTCCGCAATATGATAAGCCCTCGCCCAAGGCATATATTCAACGGTTGTTTCAATATTATTTTCTTTAAGTAAAATAGTTAGAATATCAATTGTAGAACCTTTGTTAATATCATTTTCTTTATATTGCAATAACTTGTTTTCAGTAGCAACGACACGTATCTTAAGTTTTTTTTGAACGAGTGCTTGAGAGAGAAAACTTACCCAATAAGTAAGAACAATACAAACAGAAAAAATTTTTATTAATTTACTTCTCATCATTATTTCTTTATTTTTTCAGGACGTTGCCAACCCTGAATATTTCGTTGTTTACCACGAGCTACTGCTAAGCTCTCGTCTTCAACTTTTTTAGCTATAACAGAACCTGCACCTACTGTTGCTGCCTTACCAATACTTACCGGAGCAATTAACGAGCTATTAGAGCCAATAAAAGCGCCGTCGCCAATAATCGTTTTGAATTTATTTACGCCATCATAATTACAAGTAATAGTACCTGCGCCAATATTCACATTAGCGCCAACATCACTATCCCCTAAATACGTTAAATGACCCGCTTTGGAACCTTCACCTAAAGTAGTCTTTTTCATTTCAACAAAGTTACCTACATGCGAACCTATTTTCATCACGCTATTGGGGCGAATTCGAGCAAAGGGGCCTACAGAACAATTTTCCGAGATAATACTTTCTTCAATTAGGGTATTGGCTTTAATTTCACTATTGGCACCAATACTACAATTTTTTAAAATGCAATTCGCGCCAATTTTTACATTATTAGCAAGCTTAACTTCACCTTCAAAAATACAATTTATATCAATAACAACTTCTTCACCTATTGTTACTTCACCACGAATATCGATACGATTAGGATCATATAAACTGGCGCCAGCTAGCATCAATTCTTGTGCTTTACGTAATTGAAAAGCGCGTTCTAATGCGGCAAGTTGTACGCGATTATTTGCTCCTTCAACTTCTATTTCTGAATCAGGATGCGCAGTGGCTATAACTTTTCCTTCAGCATGACAAGCAGCAATAATATCAGTTAAGTAAAATTCACCTTGCGAGTTATCATTGGATAAATTACTTAACCAGCGTTTTAAATCTTTGCCGTTTGCTAATAAAATACCTGTATTTACTTCATTAATTTTTAATTGGTCTGGGTTAGCATCTTTTTGTTCAACTATTCCAACAACTTGGTTATCGCTACGTATAATACGACCATAACCTTTTGGATTATTTAAATAAACGGTCAATAATGCCATACCACCTTCAGGTTTAGCTGCTAGAAGTGACTGTAATGTTGATATTTTTGTTAACGGCACATCACCATAAAGCACTAATACATCTTCATTATTTTGAATAAAAGGTGATGCTTGATCAACCGCATGACCAGTACCTAATTGTTCACTTTGTTCAACAAAAGTTAAATCTTTACCTGTGTTTTCATCCTTTAGTGTTGCTTTAAGTAATTCTCCACCAAAGCCATAAACAACATAAATATTATCGGCATCTAGTGCTTGTGCACTCTCTATAACATGATTAACCATAGGCTTTTTTGCAATAGGATGAAGAACTTTAGGAAGGGAAGAGCGCATACGAGTACCTTTACCCGCAGCAAGAATAACAACAGAAAGTGACATAATAAATAAAAGCCCATTTAACTTATTTTAACTATTTTAACTAGGTTTTTTTGTTAATACCAATTACCTGCGTTAATAAATATAAAAAAAATGCCTATTAGCTTTCACTAACAGGCATTTTACTCAAAACTACTTTAAATAGTTTAACATTTTATTTTGGCGTAGCTCCAAGTGTTAGCGTAATTCCAGATGCTGCTGAATAACCATAAATATCGATATACCAAGTGG
>Ga0316202_10001048_pt1 | contig 23672 bp, 19 predicted proteins | sample 3monrhotite_MG_FD_204934 | JGI IMG/M metagenome (GOLD analysis project Ga0316202, IMG submission 204934) | Microbial mat bacterial communities from mineral coupon in-situ incubated in ocean water Damariscotta River, Maine, United States -... | ecosystem: Environmental > Aquatic > Marine >... | reverse complement strand
GTGCCGCCCTGGTTCTGGTTGCCCTGGTTGTTCTGGCCGCCCTGGTTGCCGCGGCCCTGGTTGCCGTCGTCCTGGCCGCCGTCGCCCTGGCCGCCCTTGGCCGCCTGGTTCTGGTTGCCCTGGTTCTGGCCACCCTGGTTGCCGCCGCGGCCACGGCCGCCGCGCGTGCCGCTGTCGCCGCCGTCGCTGTCGGAGCGCTCGCCACCGCGGTTGCGGTTGCGACCACGGCCCCGACCGCGACCACCCTGCGAGGAGTCATCGCCGTCGGCATCGTCGCCCTGCGACCTGTCGGATTGCTCCGCCTTGTAGGACTGGTCGGCCTTGTCAGACTGCTCGGCCTTCGCGGGCTGCTCGGTATTGTTCGACTGGTCGGACTTCTCCGGCTGGTCGGACTTCTCCGGCTGGTCGGCCGTGTCGGCCTGCTCAGCGGTCGCAGGCTGCTCGACCTTCGCGGATTGCTCGGAGGCCGCCTGCGGCGTCACGGTGTCCGTCGTCGCACGGCGTGAGGAGCGGCGACGCGGTGCGGCCTCCTCGGCTGCCGGCGCGCTCGCTGCCGCCTGCTCGGGCTGGTCGGCCGCAGGCGCGGCCTGCGTGGACTGGTCGGCCGCGGGCGCGGCCTGCGTCGACTGGTCGGCCGCCTGAGCGGCCTCGGTTGACGCGTCGCTAGCGGAGTCTTTCGGCGAGCTGTTCTGGATGGCGGCCACGAGGTCTCCCTTGCGCAGTTTGGACACACCGGGGATGCCTCGCTCGGTCGCCAGACGCTGAAGGTCGGCGAGCTTGAGCGTGGTCAGATCGGTGGGGGTGCCCGTCGCAGACGACGGTGCTGTGGAATCGGTCACGGGGTTCAAGGTTCCTTTCGTCTCCACTGGCGAGGAAACGCTCAGGGAGGATGCTCTGCATTGAGCCCCCTCGATCGAGAGGCGACGCGAGGAAGAAACCGGTGACGGTGTCGTTCACGCGTGGCGCGTACGAGACGGGGAAACTCAGAGCTGAGGGTGAATTCCGGTCGGATCGTGGGCTAGGCCGCAGCGTCCGCCGAACGTTCGATAACTGTAGCACCCTTGAAATCGACGGCCAGCATGTGCGACTCCCACGGCGTGGTGGCGTGGCTGCGCACGAGCTCTGCGGCCTTCAGGCGCTGCGCCGGGTCACTGCACAGGACGAGGATCGAGGGGCCCGCACCCGACACGACGGCCGCGAAGCCCGCGGTGCGCAGAAGCTGGATGAGAGCATCCGTCTCGGGCATGGCGCTCGCCCGATAGCTCTGGTGCAGGCGGTCCTCGGTGGCGGCGTGCAGCAGCTCGGGGCTCTGGATGAGGGCCGCGATGAGGAGGGCGGAGCGCGAGACGTTGAAGATCGCGTCCTGGTGCGGCACCGACTCGGGCTGGAGCGAGCGGGCGAGCGCCGTCGACATGGTGCTCGACTCGGGCACGCACACGAGGAGGGAGACTCCGCGGTGGACGGTGAGCCGCTTGTGCTGCGGCCCCTCGGGAGTCACCCACGCGATCGTGAGGCCGCCGAAGAGCGCGGGGGCCACGTTGTCGGGGTGGCCCTCGAGCTCGGTCGCGCGCGCGAGCAGCGCGTCGGAGTCGAGGTCGACGATGCCGGCCAGGAGGCCCTTGGCGGCCATGACGCCCGCGACGATCGCGGCGCCGGAGGAGCCCATGCCGCGCCCGTGCGGAATCACGTTGTTCGCCACGAGGTCGAGCCCGGGCATAGGCACCTCGTAGTGGTCGAAGGTGTGCCGGATCGCACGCACGACGAGGTTCGTGTCATCGGTGGGCACCTCGCCCGCGCCGACACCGCGCACGTCGACGGTCGCGCCGGGCGCCTCGCGCACGGTCACCTCGAGCTCGTCGTAGACGGAGAGCGCGAGACCGAGCGTGTCGAAGCCGGGGCCGAGGTTCGCGGTCGTCGCCGGCACCTTGACGTGCACGCTGCGCCCGGCGAGCCGGGGGTCGACCGCGGTCACGCGCTCACCCGCTGCAAGCCGAGCACCGAGGCGACCTCGGCGGTGTCGACACCGACGACCGTGGGCTGCACGTCGACGCCGTCGGGGCCCTTGAGAGCCCACTGCGGGTCTTTGAGCCCGTGGCCCGTGACCGTGAGCACGACCGTCGAGCCGGCCGGGATCGCGCCCGCCTCCGCTCGCTCGAGCAGCCCGGCGACCGAGATAGCGCTCGCGGGCTCGACGAAGATGCCGACCTCGCGCGAGAGCAGGCGATGCGCCTCGAGGATGCCGGCGTCGTCGATCGCCCCGAAGTAGCCCCGGCTGTCATCCCGCGCGGTGAGGGCGAGCTCCCACGATGCCGGGTTGCCGATGCGGATCGCGCTCGCGATCGTCTCGGGGTGCTTGACGGGCTCGCCGAGGACGATCGGCGCGCTGCCCGCGGCCTGGAAACCGAGCATGCGCGGCATCTTCGTCGTCGTGCCGCGCTCAAGCTCCTCGCGGTAGCCGCGGTGGTAGGCGGTGTAGTTGCCCGCGTTGCCGACGGGCACGATGTGGAAGTCGGGGGCGTCCTCGAGCACTTCGACGACCTCGAACGCCGCCGTCTTCTGGCCCTCGATGCGATCGGGGTTGACCGAGTTGACGAGGTGCACGGGATAGTTCGCGGCAAGGTCGCGCGCAATGTCGAGGCAGTCGTCGAAGTTGCCCTGAATCTGGATGAGCTCGGCCTTGTGGGCGACGGCCTGGCTGAGCTTGCCCATCGCGATCTTGCCGTCGGGCACGAGCACGGCGGCGGTGATGCCCGCGTGCGTCGCGTACGCGGCGGCGGAGGCGGAGGTGTTGCCGGTCGACGCGCAGATGACGGCCTTGGCGCCGTGCTCGACGGCCTTCGAGATCGCCATCGTCATGCCGCGATCCTTGAAGGACCCGGTGGGGTTCATGCCCTCGTACTTGACGAAGACCTTCGCGCCCGTGCGCTCCGAGAGGTACCGCGCGGGGATGAGGGGCGTGCCGCCCTCCCCGAGCGTGATGATGGGGGTCGCCTCGCTGATGTCGAGACGATCGGCGTACTCGCGCAGCACGCCCTTCCACTGCCTGCTCATGAGAGCCCTTCTACTCGCAGCACGCTCGCGATGCGGTGCACCACGCTGCTGCTGGTCAGTGCCGCGACCGTTGCGGCGAGATCGGCCTCTGCGGCCCGGTGAGTACCGATCACCAGGGTAGCGGCGGCGGCTGACGGCTCCGAACCAGGCTCCGTCTCGGGCACCGTCTGCTCGAGCGTCTCGACCGAGACGCCGTGCTCGAGGAACACGGCGGCGATCGCCGCGAGCACGCCCGGCTCATCGAGCACCTCGACGGTGATCTGATAGCGGGTCGTGATGGAGGAGATCGGCAGCACGGGGAGGTCGGCGTGCGTGCTCTCGGCAACGCCGGGGCCTCCGACGACGTGCCGACGCGCAGCCGAGACGACGTCGCCCAGGACGGCCGAGGCCGTCTGGATGCCGCCCGCTCCGGCCCCGTAGAACATGAGGGGCCCGGCCGCCTCCGCCTCGACGAAGACGGCGTTGTTCGCGCCGTGCACGGCCGCGAGCGGGTGGGTGTCTGGTACGAGCGCGGGGTAGACGCGGGCCGAGACGCCGTCGACCCCGTCGGCGTCGCTCAGGCGCTCGCAGATCGCGAGCAGCTTGACGACGTAGCCGGCCTTGCGCGCGGCGACCACCTGGTCGAGGGTGACGCCCGTAATGCCCTCGCGATGCACCGACTCGATCGGCACGAGCGTGTGGAAGGCGAGGCTCGCGAGGATGCCGGCCTTCTGCGCGGCGTCGTAGCCCTCGATGTCGGCGGTCGGGTCGGCCTCGGCGTAGCCGAGCTCGCCCGCGATCGCGAGCGCCTGCTCGAGCGACTCGCCCCGTGTGTCCATGCGGTCGAGGATGAAGTTCGTCGTGCCGTTGACGATGCCCAGGATGCGCTCGACGCGGTCGCCCGCGAGCGAGTCGCGCAACGGCCGGATGATCGGGATCGCCCCGCCGACGGCGGCCTCGTAGTAGAGCTGCGCACCGACCTGGCCGGCCGCTTCGAACAGCTCGGGGCCGTGCGTGGCCATGAGCGCCTTGTTCGCCGTCACGACGTCCGCGCCCGAGGCGAGCGCCTGGAGGATGAGCGTACGGGCCGGCTCGAGACCGCCCATGAGCTCGACGACGATGTCGGAGCCGAGGATGAGCGACTCGGCGTCGGTCGTGAGCAGCTCGCGCGGCAGCTCGACGTCGCGCGGAGCATCCACGTCGCGCACCGCGATGCCCGTGAGCTCGACGCCGGCGCCGATGCGGGCCGCCAGCTCGTCGGCGTGGGTCAGCAGCTGGTCGGCGACCTGGGCGCCGACGCTGCCGGCCCCCAGGAGGGCGATGCGGAGGTTGCGGTACTCGATCACTCGGAGACTCCTTGGTCGATGGGGTTGTAGCCGGTGTCCCGGCGCAGCAGATCGTGCTCGGTCTCGCGGCGCACCAGGGTGCGGGCCGTACCGTCGCGCACGGCGACGACCGCCGGGCGCACGAGGTAGTTGTAGTTGCTCGCGAGCGAGAAGCAGTAGGCGCCCGTCGCGGGCACGGCCACGAGGTCGCCCGCCGCGACATCGCCCGGCAGCCAGTCGGAGTGCACGACGATGTCGCCGCTCTCGCAGTGCTTGCCGGCGAGGCGCACGAGCACGGAGTCGATCGTCGAGCTGCGGCTGGCGAGCCGCACCGAGTAGTCGGCGCCGTAGAGGGCGGGCCGCGCGTTGTCGCTCATGCCGCCGTCCACGCTCACATAGCGGCGCACGGCGCTGGCACCGTCGTCGAGCGCGACGGTGACGTCCTTCGTCGTGCCGACCTCGTAGAGGGTGACGCCCGCGGGCCCGACGATCGTGCGCCCCGGCTCGACCGCGACGGCCGGTATCGGGATGCTCAGCTCGCGGCACACGCCCGCCACCGCCTCGGCGAGCCCCGTCGCGATGTCCTCGATCGCGGGCGGTGCGTCGCCGACGACGTAGGCGATGCCGAAGCCGCCGCCAAGGTTGAGCTCGGGAACGTCGCCCCCGGCGAGCAGCTCGGCGTGCACCGCGAGCAAGCGCCGGGCAGCTTCGAGAAAGCCGTCGAGACGGAAGATCTGCGAGCCGATGTGGGAGTGCAGGCCGAGGAAGCGCAGCGACGGCCGAGCGCGTATCGCGCCGACCGCGTCGCCCGCGTCGGCGAGCGGGATGCCGAACTTCTGGTCCTCCCGCGCCGTCGCGAGGTACTCGTGGGTGTGCGCGTGCACTCCCGAGTTGATGCGCAACCGCACCGACTGGGTGCGGTCGTGGCGCTGCGCGGCGTCGGCGACGCGCTCGACCTCCTCGAGGCTGTCGAGCACGATCGTGCCCACGCCCGCGGCGACCGCACGGTCGATCTCGGCGAGCGACTTGTTGTTGCCGTGCAGGCCGAGCAGCGCGGGGTCCACTCCCGCGGCGAGGGCTACCGCGAGCTCGCCGCCGCTCGCGACATCCAGCCGGAGGCCCGCCTCGACCATCCAGCGGGCGACCTCGGTCGTCAGGAAAGCCTTGGAGGCGTAGTAGACGGTCGCGCCCGAGCCGTGCGCCGCGAAGGCCGAGACGAAGGCCTCGCGCGTGCGGGCGGCGCGGGCTCGGGCATCCGCCTCATCGACGACGTAGAGGGGCGTGCCATGGTCGGCGGCCAGGCGGCTCGCCGCGACTCCCCCGATCTCGAGCTCGCCGGAGGACGTGCGCCGCGCGGTAGCCGGCCAGAGCGGCGAGTCGAGCGCGTTCGCGTCACCGGGGCGGATCAGCCACGGCGGAGCGAGCGGGTTGTCGAGCACGGGAAACACCTCACGGGGGAAATCTGCATGTGTTGTGAGGCGAGCGAACCCGGCTTGGTCCCTGAAGCCGCCGCCAGTCTAGCCGCGTCGCACCGGGCGCGGCCCGCACGTCAGCCGCAGGAGCCGAGCTCGGCGAACCCCGGGCCGCCCAGAGCGGTCTCCTCGGCCGCGAGCACGATGACGAGCTGCTCGTCGCCCACCTGCACCGACGTGAGGGTCAGTGCGGCGGGCAGAAGCTCTGCGACGCAGAAGTCACGGGAGTCGAGGAGCGGGTCCACGATGGCTCCGAACTGCGAGCGCAGCGCCTCGACGTCGATGCTCTGGCCGTTGACGTCGATGCTGCGCGGCGTGAACGCGAGGCGACCCTCGTCGACGGAGGGCTCGACGCCGATCGCGAGGTCGAAGCTCGCACCGAAGATCTCGAACCCGGTGCCGAATCTGATCAGGCGGTCGTCGAGCGCGATGTCGTTCACGACCGTGCCGGCGAGGAAGCCGGAGAGCCCCGCGAGGTCGCCCTCCGCGACGCGATAGACGGCCTGGAGCTTCTCGGTGGGCTGCTCGAGGTCGAGCGGCACCCCCGATGCGATGATCTCGAGGTCGCCGCGCAGCTCCCCCACCGGGAGGCCGGGCACGTCGACCGTGACGCCGTCGAGCTCACCGCCGGCCAGTTGCGCGAGCACCGAGAACCCGACGAACTCCACCTCGACCGGGTGGTCCTCCTCCAGGTCGAAGGCCTCCCGCACCTCCGTCGCGATGAGCAGCGTGCCCTGCTGGCGCGCGATGGACTCGCCCACGACGGCCGCGGCGACGAGGGCGCCGAGGAGCGCGAGGACGACCGCGACTGCGATGAGGATGCGCCGCCGTCGGCGGCGATCGTGCGGCGAGGTCTCGCCCGCGGACTGCTCCTGCGCCGCGGGCTCCTGCTCCACGAGCTCCTGCTGCCCGTGCTGCTGCTCGCTCGCCGGGTCGGTCACGGTTACATCCTCTCCGGGGCGGAGACGCCCAGCAGGGTGAGGCCGTTGCGCAGCACCTGGCCGGTCGCATCGCTCAGCACGAGCCGCGTGCCGTGAATGGGCTCGACGGGGTCATCGCCCTGCGGCGTCACGCGGCACGAGTCGTACCAGCGGTGGAACGCCGCGGCGAGCTCTTCGAGGTAGCGCGCGACGCGGTGCGGCTCGCGCAGCGACGCGGCCTGCGCGACGATGCGGGGGAACTCGGCGAGCGCCCCGAGCAGGATGCTCTCCGTCTCGTGGGTGAGCAGGCTCGCGTCGAAGCTCGCGGCGTCGACCCCCGCGGCCGCCGCGTTGCGGGCGACCTGGTGGGTGCGGGCGTGCGCGTACTGCACGTAGAAGACGGGATTGTCGTTCGTGCGCTTGCGCAGCAGCTCGGGGTCGAGCGTGAGCGGCGAGTCGGCCGGATAGCGTCCGAGCGAGTAGCGCAGAGCATCCGTACCCAGCCATTCCCGCAGGTCATCGAGTTCGATGATGTTGCCCGCACGCTTCGACAGGCGTGCGCCGTTGATGCTCACGAGCTGCCCGATGAGCACCTCGATGTCGCGCTCCGGGTCGTCGCCCGCCGCACCCGCGAGCGCCTTGAGGCGGTGCACGTAGCCGTGGTGGTCGGCGCCCAGCAGGTAGATGGTGAGGCCGAAGCCGCGATCGCGCTTCGACAGGTAGTAGGCGGCGTCGGCGGCGAAGTAGGTGTAGACGCCGTTGCCGCGGCGGATCACGCGATCCTTGTCGTCGCCGAAGTCGGTCGTGCGCACCCAGATCGCGTCGTCCTCGTCGAAGACGTGGCCCTGCACCCGCAGGCGGTCGACGGCCTCGTCGATGGGGCTCGCACCGGATGCCGGGTCGGGAGCGTGCAGAGTCCGCTCGCTGAACCACACGTCGAAGTGCACGTTGAAGAGCTCGAGCGACGACTGGATCTCGGCCAGCTGCCACGCGTAGGCGAGCTCGCGCGCGACGAGGATCGCCTCCGCGCGCGGCAGGTCGCCCAGATCGGGGCGCTCCACGAGAGCACGGGCTCCGAGCTCGGCGATGTAGCTTCCGGGGTATGCGCCCTCCGGCGCCGGCTCGCCGAGCGCCGCGGCGAGCACCGACTCGCCGAAGGTGTCGATCTGCGCTCCCGCGTCGTTGATGTAGAACTCGCTCGTCACGGCGGCGCCCGCCGCGGCGAGCACGCGACGGAGCGAGTCGCCGAGGGCCGCCCAGCGGGTGTGGCCGATGTGGAGCGGCCCCGTCGGGTTCGCCGATACGAACTCGAGGTTGATGACCTCGCCCGCGAGCGCGTCGTTGCGGCCGTAGGCCTCTCCCTGCTCGACGATGGCCCGCGCGAGCTCACCGGCGGCACCCGCCTCCAGGCGGATGTTGAGGAACCCGGGGCCGGCGATCTCGACAGCGGCGACGCCCTCGATCGCGAGGATGCCCGGCTCGAGCTCCTCGGCGAACGCGCGCGGGGGCATCCCGAGTCGTTTCGCCCACTTGAGAGCGATCGAGGTCGCCCAGTCGCCGTGATCGCGATTGCGCGGGCGCTCCAGAGCGATGTCGTCGACCGTAAGCGAGGCCGCCTGACCGGCGTCTCGTCGCTCGACCGCGCCCTGGACGACGGCGAGCAGAGCGGAGGCGAGGTCGGCGGGATTCACGACTGCCGATCCTATCGGGCGCGGCAACGCACAGACTGCGCGGGCGGGGGCACAATGGGTGGCATGGGGACTCCACGTCGTGCAACGACAATTGCGGCCATCGTCGGACTAGGGATCGTCCTGGCAGGCTGCGCATCGGGTGACCGCGACCCGATACCGACTGCGTCGCCGACAACCTCTGCCACGAGCCCCGCTCCCTCGCCAGGGGCGACGTCTGCCGCACCGGAACCATCGGCGACCACCGAGGGCGACACACTCGAGAGCGCGCCGGTGGACGCAACCTGCCCTCAGCTACTTGATGCGCAGACGGTGTACGACTACAACCCCAACGTCGGCACAGACCCGAACTACCGGCCGACCGACGCTGCGGCACGCGCGCTTGACGTCGACGGCGTCGCGTGCGGCCTCCTCCATCAGACGAGCGGTGAACAGTACTCCTTCGCAGTCGCACACTTCACAGCCGACAGCGCAGACCGGGTGCAGAGCGAGATCGCTCAGGAATCGAGCGCCGCCGACGGCCTCCCGGGCCAGGCGTACTTCCGGAACGAATCAGGTCGTGGTCGCATCGACGTCTTCGTGGACGAGTACTGGATCGTCGCGGAGTCGATCGCGTTCTTCCAAGCGAGGGACGCGGCCGGCCTCGTCGAGGGCATGATCGACGCCTTGCCGTAGCCGCAGCACTTGCCACGCCGCGACCGTTCTCCGCTGCTCAGGGCACCATCCAGCCCAGCACGGGCGTCGACTGCAGCACGATGAGCACCGTGATGAGCGCGAGCAGCCCCAGGCTCCACGGCAGAAGCTTGCGCAGCAGGGCACCCTCCGAGTCGGGCTGACCGACGGCCGCCGCAGCGACCGCCAGATTCTGCACCGAGAGCATCTTGCCCAGAACACCCGCCGAGGAGTTCGCGGCCGCCATGAGCACCGGCGGCAGCCCCACCTGCTCGGCCGCGGCGACCTGCACCGGGCCGAACAGCACGTTCGACGACGTGTCCGAGCCCGTCAGAGCCACACCGATCCAGCCGATGATCGGCGACAGCACCACGAAGAAGCCGCCGGCAGACGCCAGCGCCACCCCGATCGACGTCGCCTGGCCGGAGAGATTCATGACGAAGGACAGCCCGAGCACCGCCGTGACCGTCACGATCGTCCACCGCAGCTGATGCAGCGTCGCACCGTACGCGCGCAGCGCCGTGCGAGGCGCCAGGCGGTAGAGCCCCACCGTGATCAGGCCGGAGAGCAGCAGCAGCGTGCCCGTGGCGCGCAGAGTGTCGAGGTGCATCGTCTGCGCGCTCGCCGGCTCGCCGGCTGCTGTCACGACATCGAGCCCGGGCCAGGCGAAGGTGACGGTGCCGATCTCCGCGAGCCACTGCGCGATGACCGGAACCTGAACCAGCGAGAACACGCCGATCACGACCGCGTACGGCGCGACCGCCATGAGCACCTCGCGCGCCGGGGGCCGCTCGATCGCGACCGCGCCGACCTCCACCGCCCCGTTCATGCCGACGAGTTCGACGGGCTGCCACACGCGCAGCATCAGGAGCACGGCAACGATCGTGAGCACCGCCGCCACGACGTCGGTCAACTCGACCGCGAAGAAGTTCGCGGTCACGAACTGCGCGGCGCCGAACACGAGGCCCGCCACGAGAGCGACCGGCCAGGTCTGACGAATCCCGCGTCGGCCATCCACGAGGAACACGAGGATGAGCGGTACGAGAACCGCGATGAACGGCGTCTGACGGCCCGTCATCGCCGCGATGTCGGCGAGCGGCAGGCCCGTGACGCCCGCGAGAGCGATGACGGGCGCCGCGAGCGCCCCGAAGGCGACCGGCGCCGTGTTCGCGAGCAGGGATACGAGTGCCGCCTTGAGCGGTGCCATGCCCGCCGCGAGCAGCATCGCCGCCGAGATGGCCACCGGTGCGCCGAAGCCCGCCAAGGATTCCAGGAGCGCACCGAAGCAGAACGCGATGAGGATCGAGAGGATGCGCAGGTCGTCGCTCACCGAGCGGATGGTGCGGCTGAACACCTCGAACCAGGGCGTCACCACGGTCAGCCGGTAGATCCAGAGCGCATTCACCAGGATCCACAGGATCGGGAAGAGCCCGTAGAACACGCCCTCGGCCGCCGCGCTCAGCGCCTGCACGGGCGGCATGCGCCACGCCACGACAGCCAGCACGATCGACAGGGCGAGCGCCGCGAGAGCCGCGAAGGGCGCGCGCACCTTGAAGGCGCCGAGGAGCACGAACAGCAGCACGAGCGGCAGCGCCGCCGCGATCGCCGACAGCGCGAGCGAACCGAACACCGGGGCGATCTCCTGCTCGAACACGAATGCTCACGCTGTCACCGGGAAGAGCCCGCCGCAAGAGCCCGACCCAGAATGAGGACCAAGGTCCCGACGACCCTCCTCCCCGCTCGACCTCAGCGGGGCGACAGCTCAGCCGAGCGCGACCAGCGCGCGCGGGTCGTCGACCGTCGGCTGCACGGCGTCACCCCACGCCCCGGCGGCTCGCACACTCAATCCCCGCAGCATGAGCGCCGAGCCGTCGTTCGCCAGAAACGCCGTGTCGGCCGCATCGCGACCCGTCGCGATGCGCAGCATGCCCTCGCGGGGCGCGAGCCCCGTCGCATCGACAACCCACCACCGACCCTCGATCGCGACCTCGACGACCGCATGAAAATCCATAGGAGACAGCTCCGGCGCGTAGACCGAGACGAGCCGCGCCGGCAGATCCGTCGCCCGCAGCAGACCGGCCATCAGGTGCGCGAAATCACGACACACGCCCTTGCCCGTCGCGAGGACCTCCGGCAGACCATCCGTCGCCGCGGACGACCCCAGCGAATAGTCGAGCAGCTCGCCCACCATCGCGCGCGCCGCAGCGATGCGCGCAGCCGGGTCCAGCGCTCCCAACGCCGCCACCTCCTCCGCGTCCATCAGAGCACCGGGCAGCAGATCGGACTGCACGTAGCGGCTCGGCCGAATGTCCTCCACCAGATCCCGCTCCACGACCACCGCCGGAGTCGCACGACCTTCCACCTCCGCCCCGTACCGCACCTCCAGCTCGCCGGCCGGCACCGTCGCCCGATGCCAGCGCGTGCCCGCGCGACCCTCCAGCTCACGCAGCTCCACGGGGCGGCCATCGACCTCGACCGAGAGCGACTCGACCACCCGCAGACCCGGCGATCGGGCCACCGCGACCGCCAGAACGATGCTCGTCGGCTCCCCCACCGACGCGCTCAACGAGCAGCCCACCGCGCGGTGGTCAGAGCCGCTCACCGGGATCGCCATGCGCACATGCTGGCACGGAAGCCGGTAGGATCGACGCATCCCGCCTCCGTAGCTCAGGGGATAGAGCGCCAGTTTCCGGTACTGAAGGTCGCAGGTTCGATTCCTGTCGGGGGCGCTGTGCCGATTCTTGCTTCGTTGCCGGTATTGCTGCGCGGCCGCTTGCGCTGCGAGCGCGGTCAGCGGTTGCGGTTGCGGCGGCGGATCTCGCGCGGAGCGCGGCCTCCGAGGAACGACTTGGCGGGGTCCACGAGGAAGCCCTGACGCAGAGCCTGGCGCCCGATGAGCATCCGGAACCCCATCTCGTCGCGGTTCGACAGCGTCATCTCGGTCTCGATCTCGCGGCCGAGCAGGGCGATTCTCATGATGACGACGATGCGCTCCTCGACATGCCCCGACGACGAGCGCACGTGGCGACGATCATGGATCGGGCACTCGACGACGACCGCATCCTCGCGCGACTCCTGCCACGGCTGCAGCCGGAACCTCACCCGCTCGGAAGCGCCCTCCCCGGTGAGCGTGACATCGTAGGCGTGCACAGAGGAGCTGCGGGCGCCCGTATCGAGCTTCGCCTTGATCCACGGCACCCCGGCACCCGGCAGGCTGACCCACTCGCGCCACCCCGCGACGATGCTTGACTGGGCCTTGTCCGTCACTCGACCATCATCCCAGGGAAGTTCATGAAACTCGGCATCCTGTCGCGCGCACCGAAGTCATACTCCACGCAGCGGCTGCGCGCCGCGGCCGTCGAGCGCGGGCACGACGTCAAGGTGCTCAACACGCTGCGGTTCGCCATCGACCTCTCCCAGGACGAGCCGGACCTGCAGTTCCGCGGCCGTCCCCTCTCGACCTACGACGCCGTGCTGCCGCGCATCGGCAACTCGATCACCTACTTCGGCACCGCGGTCGTGCGCCAGTTCGAGCAGATGGACGTCTTCACGCCCAACACCGCGAACGGCATCAGCACCGCGCGCGACAAGCTGCGTGCCACGCAGGTGCTCTCCCGCCACGGCATCGGGATGCCCGCGACGGCCTTCGTGCGGAACCGCGCCGACGTGCGCCCCGCCATCGAGCACGTCGGAGGAGCACCCGTCGTCATCAAGCTCCTCGAAGGCACCCAGGGCATCGGCGTGATCCTCGCCCCCCAGGTGAAGGTCGCCGAGGCGATCATCGAGACGCTGCACTCGACCAACCAGAACGTGCTCATCCAGCAGTTCATCGCCGAGAGCCGCGGTCGCGACATCCGCGCCCTCGTCGTCGGCGACCGGGTCGTCGCGGCGATGCGCCGCACCGCGGAGGGCGACGAGTTCCGCTCCAACGTCCACCGCGGCGGCAGCGTCGAGGCCGTCGACCTGAGCCCCGAGTACGTGCGCACCGCGGTGCGCTCCGCCCAGATCATGGGCCTGCGGGTCGCGGGCGTCGACATGCTCGAGGGCAACGACGGACCTCTCGTCATGGAGGTCAACTCCTCCCCCGGGCTGCAGGGCATCGAGTCGGCGACGAAGCTCGACATCGCGGGCGCCATCATCGACTACATCTCGCACGAGGTCGCCTTCCCCGACATCGACGTGCGGCAGCGACTCGCGGTGTCGACGGGTTACGGCGTGGCCGAGCTTCTCGTGCACGCTGGAGCCGACGTCGTGGGTCGCACGCTGGGTGAGTCGGGCATCCTCGACAAGGACATCACGGTGCTGACCCTCAATCGCGGCGCGACGGTCATTCCGAACCCCCGCATGAAGCAGGTTCTGGAAGCCGGAGACCGACTGCTGTGCTTCGGCAAGATGGAGGAGATGCGGTCGATGACGCCGTCGCGCCGGCGACGCCGGGCCTCGGTGCGCAAGCTCCCCAAGCAGCCCCCGATCTCCTCCTGAGCTCGCCCCCGGGGGCGTCGTCAGCTCTCGCCGTCGCCCGCGTGCTCGTCGAGGAACGCGTAGAGCTCCTGATCGTCCACGCCGGGGAAGGTTCCGCTCGGCAGCGGCGACAGGATGTGCGCGTGCAGCTTCGCGCTCGTCCACGCCTTGCCCTGCCAGCGCTCGGCGAGATCGCTCGCAGGGTGGCGGCAGCAGGACGGGTCGGGGCAGGTCGAGCGCTCGCGGTTCGCCGTCTCGCGGCCGCGGAACCACTTGGCGTCCGCGAACGGAACACCCACGGTGATCGAGAACTCGTCGTTCGCGCTCGTCGTGCCGGTCTGCGTGGACTCCCAAAACGTGCCCTCGGGCGTGTCGGTGTACTGGTAGTACTCCGTCGTGCGGTTGGTGCGCGTCATGGCCACGCGCGCGCTCCACTTGCGGCACACGAGCTGCCCTTCCGTGGAGCCCGTGACGTCGACGGGCAGTCTCAGCCCATCGTTCTCGTAGGCCTTGTACACCGCCCCGTCGTCGCCGACCCGCAGGAAGTGCAGCGAGAGGTCGAGGTAGGTCGTGGCGAGGTTCGTGAAGCGCAGCGCGGCCGCCTCGTGCGTGACGCCGAAGGCGTCGCGGAAGTCCTCCACCGCGATGTTGCGGTCGGCCTTCGCCTGCGTGAGGAAGGCGACCGACTGCTCGCGCGGCATGAGGCAGGCGGCGGCGAAGTAGTTGATCTCGAGCCGCTGCCGCAGAAACTCGGCGTAGGTCGCGGGCACGCGGTGCTCGAGCAGCCGGTGCGCGATCGCCTGAAGTGCCATCGACCGCAGCCCGTGCCCGCCGGGAATCGACGCCGGCGGCAGGTAGATGCGCCCGTTCTCGAGGTCGGTGACGGAGCGCGCCGAGTGCGGCAGGTCGTTCACGTAGACGAGCTCGAAGCCGAGGCGCGTCGCCATGAGGCCCACCTCGCGGTGGGTGAGGGCGCCGCTCACGTGGCCCGTCTCGGCGACCATGCGCTCGGCGAGCTCCTCGATCTCCGGCAGGTGGTTGTCGAGCGTGCGCATGTGCAGCCGCTGAGCCGTGTTCGCGCGCCGCGCTTCCTCGGGCGTCGCGATCGCCTGGCGCTGACGCTCGATGAGCGCCCGATGCAGGCCCACGAGGGATTCGAGCACGTCATCGGGCATCGAACGGGATGCGCGCACCATGGGCAGACCGAGGGCCGCGTAGTGCGCGCTGCGCTGGGCGCGGTCCAGCTCGATCTCGAGTGCGGCGCGAGGGGTGGGAGGGGTGTCGTCGAGCAGGTCGGCGACGGTCACGTCGAGAGCCTCGGCGAGGGAGCTCAGGAGCGTCACACGCGGTTCGCGACGGCCGTTCTCCATGAGGGAGAGCTGGCTGCCCGCGACGCCCACGCGCTCGCCGAGCTGGTCGAGGGTCAGGCCGGCCGCGTTGCGGAAGTGCCGCAGGCGCTGACCGAGGGTCACGAGATCGTTCATGGTTTCACCGTATCGAAAGAATGGCCATTCTTTCCACCTTCTTTCTCGCAAGATGGCCCGTACTCGCGCTCAAGATGGTGACTGAGGCCGATCCTCACATGCCAACACCGCCGCACACGGGAGAAGACCATGACGCTCATCGACCAGCTCACGCGAACGATCTCCAACGACGAGTCGACCCCGCGCACCCCCGACTCCTCCTCCCCCGCACCCGGGGCCATCGGCGTCGGTATGGACCGACCGCAGGATGTCGTCGAGTGGGTCGACGAGCTCGCGGCGCTCATGGAGCCGGGCGACATTCACTGGGTCGACGGCTCGGCACGCGAGCGCCACGCCCTGCTGCAGGGGCTCGTCGCGAGCGGCACGATCCAGCAGCTGAACCCCGACCTGCGTCCCTACAGCTTCCTCGCCCGCTCGGACGCGAGCGATGTCGCGCGCATCGAGTCGCGCACCTTCATCTGCTCCGTCGAGGAGGACGACGCCGGCCCCACCAACAACTGGCGCGACCCTGTCGAGATGCGTGCCGAGCTGAGCGAGCTCTTCGCCGGCAGCATGCGCGGCCGCACGCTCTACGTCGTTCCGTTCGCCATGGGCCCCCTCGGGTCGCCCATGACGAAGTACGGAGTGCAGGTCACCGACTCCCCGTACGTCGTCGTCAGCATGGGCACTATGACGCGCATGGGCGATGCCGCGCTCGCCATGATCGCCCGCGGCGCCAACTGGGTTCCCGCTGTGCACAGCGTCGGCGCTCCGCTCGCGCCGGGCGAGACGGATGTGCCGTGGCCGTGCAACGACACGAAGTACATCGTGCACTACCCCGAGACGCGAGAGATCTGGTCGTTCGGCTCGGCCTACGGTGGTAACGCGATCCTGCCGAAGAAGGCGTTCGCGCTGCGCATCGCCTCGGTCATCGCTCGAGATGAGGGATGGCTCGCCGAGCACATGCTGCTCATCAAGGTGACGGCGCCCTCGGGCAAGTCCTACCACCTCGCGGCCGCCTTCCCCAGCGCGTGCGGCAAGACGAATCTCGCGATGCTCGCCCCCACCATCCCCGGCTGGACGGTCGAGACCATCGGCGACGATATCGCGTGGCTGCGCATCGGCCGCGACGGCCGGTTGCGCGCCATCAATCCCGAGGCGGGCTTCTTCGGCGTCGCGCCCGGCACCGGCCCCGATACCAATCGCACCGCCATCGACACCCTCTGGGGCAACACGATCTTCACGAACGTCGCCCTGCGCGAGGACGGCGACGTCTGGTGGGAGGGGCTCACCTCGATGCCCCCGGCGAACCTCACCGACTGGCAGGGCGAGGCGTGGACGCCTCAGTCCGGCCGTCCCGCCGCGCACCCCAATTCACGCTTCACCGTGTCCGCCCGACAGTGTCCGAGCATCTCGGACGATTGGGAGGACCCGGAGGGCGTCGTCATCGACGCCATCATCTTCGGCGGCCGCCGAGCCAGCAACGTGCCCTTGGTGGTAGAGGCGCGCGACTGGGATCACGGTGTCTTCATGGGCGCCACGATCGCTTCCGAGCAGACGGCGGCCGCCGAGGGCACAGTGGGAGAGCTTCGCCGCGATCCCTTCGCGATGCTGCCCTTCACGGGCTACAACATGGCGGACTACTTCGCCCACTGGCTCGACTTCGGTGCCCGCCTGCGCACCTCGGCCCGCGTGCCGCGCGTGTTCCAGGTGAACTGGTTCCGCAAGGGCGAGGACGGGTCGTTCCTGTGGCCCGGCTTCGGCGAGAACGCCCGCGTGCTGCAGTGGATGATCGAACGGCTCGAGGGCACTCAGCGCGCCGTCGAGACCCCCCTCGGGCTCGTCCCGACGGCGACGGGCCTCAACCTCGACGGGCTCGACATCGCCGAGGAGCAGCTCAGCGAACTGTTCCGCATCGACCCTCGTGCCCTCGAGCTCGAGACGCACGACATCGAGCAGTTCTTCGACACCTTCGGCCACCGGCTGCCGAGCGAGCTATACCGCCAGCTCGAGCTGCAGCGGGCTCGCCTCGGCGCCGAGTAGTCGTCTCGACGCCGAGGGAGCCTCATGCGGCCGCGCTCAGCGGCGGTTGAGCAGGAACAGGAGCCCGGCGATTGCGTAGGCGATCGCGACGATCGTCACAAGAATGGTGCCGCCGATCGCGATCCATCCCAGCGTTGTCGCGACCCACACGAGCGCGAGCACCGCGGGCACGAAGAAGAACCAGCGGGCGACTCCGCGTGCCACGCCCTTCTGGTAGACCACGATCGCACCCACGACGCCGCCGATGGCGAGCAGCACGGCGCCGATGGTGAGAAGCTCGCCGGGCAGGGACACGCCGAAGACTCCGAGCAGCGGGACGAGTCCGAGCAGCAGGAACCCGATGCCGAAGGCGACGAAGCCGATCTTGCCCAGCACCGAGCCGCCGACGACACCGTTCGATCCGGTCTGGCCGAAGGCGAGGAAGAAGCCGCAGACGCCGAGAAGCAGGAACCCGATGATCGTGAGCCAGCTGGTGAGCTCGCCGCCGGATCCCGCTCCCTCGACGAGCAGAGCGATGAGCCAGAGCAGGGCGCCGAGGAGCATTCCTCCGCCGCCGAAGAGCCTCCAGTTGGCGGAATTCTTGGTCACGCGTGCCATATCGATGTCTCCTTTGATCACGATGGCGCCGACGCGGGGGTGGATCGGCGTCCGCGCACAGCGTGCCAGGGAATCGCGCGCGCGGGTAGAGCCGGGGCGCAGATTCGTCGTGAGTCACCCCAACGTTCACCGCGCGGTGTGCGTCTGAGAAGGTAGGGGCGCACGACGGCGCCGCGCGCCAGGATCGTGCAGGATCGGGAGGCACACGTGCAGGAGACGGCTCGGGCCGGCTGGGAAGGCGTGCTCGAAGCGCTCGTCACCGAGCGCGGCGACGCCCTCGTGCGCTACGCGTACCTGCTGTGCGGCGACGCCGACGACGCCGCCGACCTCGTGCAGTCGGGCCTCGTGGCGACCTTCGGCCGGCTGCGCAACGGGTTCGCGCTCGAGCGTGCCGAGTCGTACGTGCGCCGGGCGATCGCCTCGGCCTACCTCGATCGGGGGCGGCGCGCCACGCGCTGGCGTCGTATCGCCCACCTCCAGGCACGCCCCGAGAGCGTCGACTCGTCGGACGGCACGGTCGACCTGCACCTCGACGTGCGGGCCCAGCTCGACGCGCTGAGCCCGCGCGAGCGCGCCTGCATCGTGCTGCGCTACTACGAGGACCTCAAGGTCGACGACATCGCCGATCGTCTCGGCATCAGCGCGGGAGCGGTCAAGCGGTACCTCAGCGACGCGCACGCGAAACTCGCCGACGCGCTCGCACGCCACGAAGGAGACGTGTATGACCCCGCATGATGACCTCGCGGCACGCCTCGCCGAGGAGGCGGATCGCATTGCCCCGCGCTCCTCCCTCGACGTCGACTCCCTCGTGCGCCGCAGCCGGGCGCGACGCCGCCCCTCCCTTCTCGGGGCCGGAGTGCTCGCCACCGTCGTGATCGTCGGCATCGGTGGGCTCGGGATCGGCGCGCTCAGCGGACTGGTGCCGAACGATCTCACTGCGGCAGACAGTGCCTCCACTGCGGAGGAGTCTGCGAGCGATCAGGGTGGCGCCGATGACACGGGCGGGGGCACGATGGCCGAGGGGGAGTCCGCACTCGCACCCGACTGGCTGCAGAACCGCTGCGGTTCCTCCCCCGTCACCCCTGCCGACGTTCCCAATATCGGCCTGCGACTGGAGGTCGACTTCCCCGCCCGTGGGATGACGAGCGTCGACGCCATCATCGGAACCGTGCGCGTCACGAACACGGGCAGTGAGCCGGTCGCCGGTGCCGTCTCGGCCACGCCCGCAATCACCGTCGCCCGGGAGGGCCTCACGGTCTGGCACACCTCGGGCGTGGAGCCCAGCGACACCCTGGATCTCGAGCTCGACCCCGGGGAATCGCGAGCGTTCGACGCCGTGCTGCGCCCGCTCTCCTGCACGATCGACGATGAGGCGCGCGCCGTCGACGGATTCGACGCGGGGCTCGCTTCTCTGCCCCCCGGCGAGTACGCCGTGTCGGCCGTCCTCGATATCACTCTTGATGACGACTCCGCGGCACGCGTGCCCCTGGTTTCCGAGCCCGAAAGCCTCCGGCTCATCGAGCCGACGGGCTGACGGAGGCACCGGCTGCGCACGATGTCTCGACACCGCGCCACTCTCGATGACTAGAATCACGGCACCAGCCGAGAGAGACGGTGCGATGCACGCGCAATCGACCAGGACACCCCCGACCATGCCGACGACGACGCAGCGGCGTACCCCCGTCCTCCTCCTGCTCGCCGCGCTCGTGGGGGGCTCGCTCCTCGTCGGTGCGGGCCCCGCGCACGCCGCCGAGCCCATCGACGTCGGCGGCGCCTACGTGCTCGACGAAGCCGGCGTGCTCGGCGACGACGCGCCACGCGTCGAGGCGGCCCTCGAGAGCCTCTTCGACGAGATCGGCGCGCCCCTCGTCGTCGTCATCGTCGACACGTTCGAGGCGCCGCAGAACGGCGCCGAGTGGGCGGATGCCGCGGCGATCGCCTCGGGCCTCGGTGAGCGGGATGCCCTGCTCGCGATCGCCGTGCAGGACCGCTCATTCGGTATCTCGCCAGGGCTCGACTTCCCGGTGAGCGACGACGCCCTCGCGAGTGCGGAGGCTGAGGCGCTCATCCCCGCGCTCCGCGACGACCGCTGGGCGGACGCGATCGTCGACTACTCCGAGCGGCTCGCCTCGCCGGGCGGCTCCGTGCTCCCCCTCGTCATCGGCGCCCTCGTCATCGTGGTCGTCGTCATCATTATCGTCCTGGTGGTCCGCTCGCGACGGCGCGGCACGGGCACGACGCGCGCGCCCGAGAAGCAGTCGCTTGAGCAGCTCGAGCAGTCGGCGTCGCGTCGGCTGGTGGAGCTCGACGACGCCCTCGCGACGAGCGAGCAGGAGCTCGGCTTCGCCGAGGCGCAGTTCGGCACCGAGCCCACGGCGGGCTTCCGCGACGCCCTCACCCGTGCCCGCGCACTCGTCACCGAGGCGTTCCGCACGCGCGGCGCGCTCGAGGAGACGACCGACGAGGCGGGCCCACGACGCGAGGCGCTGCTGAGCGTCATCGCCCAGTGCGATGAGGCGGATGCTCTGCTCGCGGCCCAGGAGGACGCCTTCGAGGCGCTGCGCGAGGTCGAGCAGAACCTCTCGGGCGCGATCACGACGGCCCGCGGCGCTCTCGATGCCGCTGCCTCGGCTGTCGAGTCGACGACGGCGACCCTCGATCGGCTCCGTGAGGAGTACGCGGAGAGCGCCCTGCGCGATATCGCGGACGCTCCCGAGCAGTTGCCCCGACTGCTGCAGCTCGCCGAGGCCGAGCTGCAAGCGGCCCTCGCGGCCCATGAGCGCCAGGAGCCCTCCGCGGCGGCGATCGAGGTTCGCTCGGCCCAGCTCGTCCTCGCTCAGCTGCACAGCACCGCCGCGGCCGTGGACCGCCGAGCGGCCGAGCTCGGCGAGGCACGGTCGGCGGTCGCCGATCAGCGCTCCGATCTCGCCTCGGGCATCGAGGCCGCCCGTGCGATCCCGTCGACCTCCGCGGGCTCCCCCGAGCTCACGGCGGCGGTCGCCGTCGCGCAGTCCGCCCTCGACGAGATCGACGATCGTGACCCGGTCGCGACTCTGACGCGCCTCGTGGGCGCGGATCGCGCTCTCGATGCCGAGCTCGCCGACGCACGCGAGGAGTCGGAGCGTCGAGCTGCCGCTGAGGGGGCTCTCGAGCGCACGCTCGCCTCCACGCGCAGCGCGATTCTCAGCGCGGCGGAGTACATCGCCTCCCACCGCGGCGCGGTCGACGCGAGTGCTCGCGCGCGCCTCGCCGAGGCGCAGGCGCAGCTCGACGTGGCTCTCGACGCGCGCGCGAGCGACCCGGTCTCCGCTCTCGAGACCGCACAGGGCGCCCATGATCTCGCCCGACGCGCCCTCGAGGCCGCGGAACGCGACGTGCGCGGGGCCCTCGAACCGCGAGGAGCCATCGGTGGCCTGACCGGATCAGGCTCGTCCGGCGGAGGCGGCGCGCTCGTCGGAGGGCTGCTCGGCGGTCTCCTCGGCTCGGGCGGCGCACCCTCCCGCCCGCGCTTCGGCTCCTCGGGCTCACGACGCTCGTCCAGCTCCCGCTCTTCGGGATCGTCCTCCCGTGCGACCTCCCGGTCGTCCTCGCGCTCCTCGCGACCGGCCCGGTCCTCCCGTTCCCGCTCCGGCCGCAGCCGCGGCGGCCGCTTCTGACCCCGCACGACCGACGCTCTCCCTGAAACATCCCCACAGAAAGGCACCACTCGTCATGACCAAGCAGTCCATCTTCGGCCGCATCGCCCAACTCGCGAAGGCCAACATCAACGCCCTGCTCGATTCCGCGGAGGACCCGCAGAAGATGCTCGACCAGATGGTGCGCGACTACACCGCGAGCATCCAGGAGGCGGAGGCGGCGATCGCGCAGACCATCGGCAACCTGCGCCTGCTCGAGCAGGACTACGCGGAAGACGTCGCCTCGGCGCAGGACTGGGGCCGCAAGGCCGTCGCCGCGAGCGCCAAGGCCGACGAGCTGCGCCAGGGCGGCAACACCGCCGACGCCGACAAGTTCGACAACCTCGCGAAGGTGGCGCTCGGCAAGCAGCTTGCGGCCGAGTCGCAGGCGAAGGCCGCCGAGCCCACGATCGCCTCGCAGACCGAGGTCGTCGAGAAGCTCAAGAGCGGTCTCGAGGGCATGAAGGGCAAGCTCGGCGAGCTGCGCGCCAAGCGCGACCAGCTCGTCGCGCGCTCGAAGATCGTCGACGCCCAGTCGCAGGTGCTCGACGCGGTGAAGAGCATCGACATCCTCGACCCAACGAGCGAGCTCGGCCGCTTCGAGGAGAAGATCCGCCGCGAGGAGGCGAAGGTGCTCGGCCAGCAGGAGCTCGCCTCGTCGAGCCTCGACGCGCAGTTCGAGGCGCTCGAGGACGTCGGCGTGCAGGCCGAGGTCGACGCGCGGCTCGCCGCCCTCAAGCAGGGCAACGCCCCGCAGGCGATCGATCAGTAGAGCATCCGACGTCGCCGTCCCCGACCGCACGCGCGGCGGGGAGGGCGCTCGATGGCACGGCGTCGACGCGGCGCGCGGGCTGGCGATCATCGGCATGATCGCCGCCCACGCGTGGCCGCGGCAGGACGACGGCGAGCTGCTCGTCGACGGGCGCCCCTCGGTGCTGTTCGTCGTCGTCGCGGGCGTCGCGCTCGGTCTCGTGACCGCGCGCGCCGCGCAGCCGAGCGCGCCCGTGGATGCGCGACGGGAGCAGCGCATCCGCCTGCTCGTGCGCGCGGCGATCCTGCTCGTGATCGGCCTGCTGCTCTGGATGCTCCCCAGCGGTATCGCGATCATCCTCGACTACTACGGGGTGCTGTTCGTGCTCGCCCTGCCGCTGCTGTTCGCCGCGCGGTGGCTGCTCGCCATCGTGAGCCTCGCATTGCTCGTCGCCGCGCCGCTCGCCCGTGACGCGCTCGTCGCGGCGGGGGTACCCGGCGAGAGCCCGCTCGAACCCGTCGTCGACTACCTGTTCACGGGCTACTACCCCGCCGTGCTGTGGCTGCCGCTCGTCGGTCTCGGCCTGCTCGCGACGCGCTCGGGGCTCGATCGCGCGCGCACGCGCGCCATGCTCATCGGCGGAGGCGCCACCGCGGCGCTCGGCGGCTACGGTGCCGCGGCTCTCCTGCCGAGTGTCTCGGCCGAGGCGCACAGCGGCACGACCGCCGAGCTCGTCGGCTCCGGCGGGCTCGCGTTCGCGATCATCGGGCTGCTGCTCGTCGTGCTCGACCCCGGCACACCCTCGCCGTGGCGACGCGTCGCGCTCGCGCCGCTCACCGCTCTCGGCCGTGTCGCCCTCACGGTCTACGTCGGCCAGGTCGTCGTCATCGCGGCGTTCGCCGCGCTCGGGCCCGCGGGCCGCTTCACGAGCCCGGTCGGGGAGACCCTCACGGTCGTGCTCGTCGTGGCGGGCATCCTGTTCGGCCTCGCCTGCTCGGCGCTCGGGCGGCGCGGACCGCTCGAAGCGCTCCTGAGCTCCGCGGCGGCCGCCGTCGGCCGCGCGGCGCTACCGCCTGCGCCACCCACGGTGCGAGACTGACGGCATGGCCGCCCGCTTCCTCGTCGTCCCGCAGTGGCAGGGCTCCGGCTCCGACCGCGCCATGCGCCTCGTGGAGGGCGCCGAGGCGATCCTGGCCGACCTGCCCGCCGCCGCGACCGAGCGCGTGGAGGTGCCGCTCGAAGCCGGCGACCACGAGGGCACGGGCATCCACCGCTGGAGTTCGATCCGCCTCGTGCGCGAGCGCCTGGGCCGCGCCCTCGCCGAGCACGAGAGCGACCGCGACGACCCGGTCATCGTCGTCGGCGGCGACTGCGGCGTCGAGTACGCGAGCATCGACGCGCTCGCCGCGCGGGCCCGCCCCGTGCTGCTGTGGGCCGACGCGCACGCCGACCTCAACTCACCCGAGACCTCCCCGAGCGGCGCGTTCCACGGCATGGTGCTGCGCGCGCTCCTCGACGACGGCATCGTGGCCCCCGAGGACGTGCTGCTGCTCGGAGTGCGCGACCTCGACGACGC
>Ga0316202_10001046_pt1 | contig 23692 bp, 20 predicted proteins | sample 3monrhotite_MG_FD_204934 | JGI IMG/M metagenome (GOLD analysis project Ga0316202, IMG submission 204934) | Microbial mat bacterial communities from mineral coupon in-situ incubated in ocean water Damariscotta River, Maine, United States -... | ecosystem: Environmental > Aquatic > Marine >... | reverse complement strand
CGATCTGATGGCCCATTGGCGCAACTGCTATCCGGATCGGATTTTTGATCTGAGTTATGAGGCTTTGGTTTCCGACCCTGAGACCACAACCCGCGCTTTGGCCACCGCAACCGGTTTGGACTGGTCCGAGAACTGGCTTACGCCTGAAAAGGCCTCTCATCTGGTGCTAACGGCGAGCGCAAGGCAAATTCGCAAGCCGATCTACCGGGACAGCAATGACCAATGGGCGCTATATGAGGCGCAGCTGGCCCCGATGCGGGCGGCGATGGTGACTGCTGGTTTGATCTAAGGGCCAGTGATGCCCGCGATTCTGGCTGAATTCACGCTGCCATCACCGCACGATAATCGCCCTGAAATCATTGACGTTCGTACCTGTAGGACCGGGCGAGAACAGATCATCACAAGCCTCAAACGCGCTGAACGCATCATTGGCGTTCAAATCGGCCCTCGGATCGCGGCCATGCGCGCGCATCCGCTGGCAACTGGTCGCGTCCACAAAGGCACCTGCGTTGTCTTCGGACCCGTCGATGCCGTCAGTATCCGCGGCCAGCGCGGTGATCCCCGCCGCCCCCTCCAGATGCAACGCCAGTGACAGCAGAAATTCGGTGTTGCGACCACCGCGTCCCTTGTGGCGCAAGGTCACTGTCGTCTCCCCTCCCGACAAGATCACAACCGGTTTGCCAAAAGGATGATCGCGGTCCTTGACCTGCCGTGCGATGGCCGCATGCATTTGCGCCACCTCCCGCGCCTCGCCTTCGATGGCATCCGACAAGATCACCGCATCTAGCCCACGTGCCTTGGCCAGCGCCGCCGCCGCGTCCAGCGATTGGCGTGCAGAGGCAATAACCCGAACAGAATTGCTGGCAAAAACCGGATCATCCGGATGCGGTGCATTCGCCTGCAGGCTGGCGATATGGGCGCGAATGTGATCGGGCATATCAATATTGTAGTGGTCGATCATCGCAATCGCATCTTGGCGCGTCACCGTATCAGGAACCGTTGGGCCGGATGCCACCTGCGCAGGATCATCACCGGGCACATCAGATACCACCAAAGACACAACCCGCGCTGGATACGCGGCAGCGGCCAGCCTGCCGCCTTTGATCGCGCTCACATGTTTGCGGATCGCATTCATCGCCGATATCGGGGCACCGGAGCGCAGCAAGGCTTGGTTCAGCTCCTGTTCATCTTGCAAAGACAGCCCGTCTGGCGGGGCGGGCAAAAGCGCAGATCCACCACCGCAGATCAATGCGATCACCAGATCCTCAGGCCCCAACCCCGACACAGCCTTGAGCAGCGCCGCCGCCGCATCCAGGCCCGCCTGATCCGGCACCGGATGCGCCGCTTCCATCACTGTGATCTGCTTGCAGGGCACCCCAAACCCGTAGCGCGTGGCCACCACACCCGTCAGCGGGCCGGGCCATAATTGTTCCAATGCATTGGCCAATTGCGCGGCGCCCTTACCTGCGCCAACAACCACGGTTCTGCCTTGTGGCGGGTCGGGCAAGGCGTTTTGCAGTGCAGTCATCGGATCCGCCGCGCCAACTGCGGCGCCGAACAGTTCAACCAGCAACGCTCTGTCCTTGGCCGCAGGATCAGGCACCGGGGTTGTCATCGACAGTGCCTGCAACAAATTGGTCCAGATCAATGATCGCACCCGTCATCATGCAGGCGTCCTTGGATGCGAGAAACGCAACCAGTGCCGCCGGATCTTCCGGCATTAACAGCCGGCCAAAGGGTTGGCTTGCCCCCACGGTTTCGCGCCAATCATCGGGCAACCCGTGAACCTTGGTCTGGGTTTCCTGCTCACCGGGGGTCCAAGTCCACCCCAGATTGATCCCCAGCACCCGCACTCTGTCCCGTTTGAGCGTGTTTGCCGCGCTTTTGGTCATCGCCACCAGCGCCGCCTTTGTCGCGGAATAAGTCATCAGGAAGGGCGGGCCGCCATAGGCCAGCATCGAGGTGACGTTGATCATCACGCCGCCCTCTCGCATTTTTGGCGCAACCAGTTGCATCAAGAAAAACGGCGCCCGCACGTTGATCGCAAACAGCAGATCAAAGGCTTCGGGCGTCGTATCGGCCAAGCCGCCCCGCGCGGTGGAGCCTGCGGTGTTGGCCAGAATGTCGACAGGGCCAATTCCGTCTAGCGCGGCGGGAAGATCGCGCATCAGCCCATCAATATCCGCCAGATCCAGTGTCAGCACATCTGCCACAACGCCCCTGCCCTTGAGGCGGGCCGCCAGATCGGTCATTGCCGCCCCGTTGCGATCAATCAACAACATGCGCGTGACACCCTCTGTCGCCAAACGTTCTGCGATGGCCTCCCCCACGCCCTGCGCGGCGCCAGTGATGATAGCTGTCTTTTGGGTCATGTCATTTTCCTTTAACCGGCAAAGCGGGGTTCAGGCAGGCCCGTCACGCCCAATCCATCAATTCGAAAGGTTGCACCGCGCAGCGGGCCATCGCCGGGATGCCGGGGCAGCGGCGGTTCTGCCATAGAGGTCACAAAAAGCGTGTCGAGCTGTGGGCCGCCAAAGGCAAGGCTGGTGATTTTGCACACCGGCATTTCAATCACACGGTCGATGCTGCCATCTGGTGCAAAGCGGTGAATGCGGCCGTCAAAAACACAGGCCGACCAAACATATCCTTCACTGTCCACAGTTGCCCCATCCGGCGCGCCCCCCCTGTCATCAGGCAGCGCGGCGAACGCGCGACTGTTGCTGGGGGTGCCTGTTTCGGGGTCATAATCATAGGCCCTGATCTTGCCCGTAAAACTGTCGGCAAAATACAGCGTGTGCCAATCGGGTGAAAAGCACGGGCCGTTTGAACAGATGATATTGTCCTCCAACCGGTGCAGCGACAAATCCGGGTCAAGCCGCCACAACGTGCCTGTCGGATCGGTTTCGCCCATGTCCATGGACCCGCACAGGAAACGGCCCGCGCCATCGACTTTTCCATCGTTCAACCGGTTGCCCGGCCGATCCGGTTCAGGATCAACAATATGGCGCAGCTCTCCGGTGTCAAAATCCAGCGCATGAAACCCGTCTTGCAAGGCGACAATCGCCCCGCCTGCCCGGCGCAGTGCCATGGATCCAATCGCGGACGGAACCGTCCATGCCGCCATCTCGCCGCCCTGTTCGGTACAACGAAATATCCGGCGGCCAAGGCTGTCGATAAACCAAAGCCGCTGGCGTTCGACATCCCATATTGGGCCTTCGCCAAGCAGAGGTTTCACATCACATAGAACCGAGATCTTCATCAGAAATTCACTTCGTTCGCGCCTTTGAGCCCAAGGATCGAACGGGCCTCATCCGGTGTAGCATGGCTCAGGCTAAGACCCGACAGGACATCTTTGACCTTTTCGATCTGCTGGACACTGCTGGTGGCCAGTTGCCCCGGTCCGGCCCAAAGGGAATCCTCAAGCCCAACCCGAACATGGCCGCCCGTTGCCGCAGCGGTGGCCGCAATGCGCAATTGGTTGGATCCGGCCCCAAGAACCGACCATTCATAGTCATTCCCGAGCAATCTGTCTGCCGTGCGGCGCATCATCATCACATCCTCCGGGTGCCCACCAATACCGCCAAGCAGACCAAACACCGATTGCACAAACAACGGGCCTGATACCTTGCCGCGACCTTTCATGTGGGCCAGCGTATAAAGGTGACCAATGTCATAACACTCAAACTCAAACCTTGTGCCATTTGGACCGCATGTGTCGAGGATATGTTCGATATCTTTGAAGGTGTTGCGGAACACCACGTCGCGGGAATTTTCCAGATGTTCGTTTTCCCAATCGCGCCCCAGATCGGGGAAACGCGATTGCATCGGGAAAAGCCCCATGTTCATCGACCCCATATTCAGCGATGACAGCTCTGGTGCGAAATGGGCGGAGGGGCCAACACGTTCGTCTACTTGCATGAAGGGGCTGCCGCCGGTGGTGATGTTGATCACCGCGCCGGTTTCCTTAAGCGCAGGCAGAATGCGGCCAAAGGCTTCGACCGTTTGGTCCGGCCTGCCGGTTTCAGGATTGCGGGCATGGACGTGCAGAATGGCTGCCCCTGCCTCGACCGCGCGGCGGCCTTCGGCGATGATTTCCTCTGGTGTCACTGGCAGATAGGGCGACATCCCAGGGGTATGGATGGCCCCGGTCAGGGCGCAGGTTACAATCACGGTTCCAGTTTTTTGTCGAGCGGTCATAGTCTTAACTTTCTTTTTCTTCTCCAACGAACTTGGCCAGTTTGGCCAGTCTGTCGTCGCGCCAGTTGCTGCGCGTTTTTCTGTCATACCCCTGAAGCGCGTCGATCACGCTGTCAGATACCGGCCCGGACCAGTCCGTACGGCCGGGGCGATGTGCCCCGATCCGGTCATAGGCTGGTCCGTAACGGTCAATAAAATCCGCAACCCCGCCGGGGGCGTTGAGATCAATCGTTTCAAATGGCCCCATGAACACCCAGCGCCGCGCCAGCCCATCCCGCATTGCGGCGTCCACATCTTGCGGGCTGGCAAGACCCTGATCCACAAGGGCAAAAGCCTCATCCAGGATCGCGCCTTGAAGGCGATTCATGATGAAGCCTTCAACCTCACGCAGGGTGCGGATCGGTGTTTGCCGGATCGCTTGCATCAACCGGGTCGTGGTCTCCATCGTCTCAGAAGTCGTCAATGGACCGGGTACCAATTCCACAGCCGGGATCAGATGCGGCGGGTTCAGAGGATGCGCCACCAAACAGCGGTGTGCGCCCTCCAACCCTTCGGTGAACTGCGATGGCATCAACGCAGAGGTCGAGCTGGCGATCACCGCATCCTTGGGCGTGGCGCGATCCAGATCGGCAAAGATGCCGCGCTTTATCTCGACGTTTTCAGGTGTGTTTTCCTGCACATAGCAAACGCCGTCCACTGCATCCTCCATGGACGCTGCACTGCGAATACGGGCACAAACCTCTGACCCGTTTTGCCCCGACAGCAAATCAAGCTCCTCAAGCGATCCGCAAGACCGGGCGATCTGGTCATGGGCGGCCTCCACCGCCCCGGCTTGGGTGTCGAACAATGCGGCATTGTACCCCGCGCGGGCAAACGTAATGGCCCAGGATTGGCCAATCAAACCAGCCCCGATAATGGCAATATTCCGGTTCATGCGTGCCGTACCCCGGTTGCAGGATCAAAAAGCAGCATGCCGCCCGGATCAACCGTGATCTCGACCTCGGCGCCCAGTTGCAGCGGGCTGTCGCCCTCGGTGATCGCGCGGACCTGCGCCCCGTCCCGCCCGGCCGTGACGATCGCAAAGGCGCCCAGCCGCTCAATGTCAGTCACAGGGGCCGAACATGGGCCCTTGCCGCCCGGGGTCAGGCGCACGGCCTCGGGGCGCAGCGCCATCAGGCATTCGCCCTTGGCCTTTTCGCCCGCTAACCGGCCCAAAGCAAATTTCATCCCGTCGCTATCCCCAAACGCCGGAAGCACCGAAATCCGCGGCGCGCCAACCAATTCGGCAACGGCAAGCGTGGCCGGATCACCGTAGACATCCTCGGGCCGCCCAACTTGTTCGAACCGCCCTTCATTGAGGATGGCCAGTTGATCGGCCACGGCCATCGCTTCATCGCAGTCATGAGTGACATAGATAAAGGTCTTGCCCAGTTCCGATTGCAGGCGTTTGAGTTCCAGTCGCATGTCATCGCGCAACCGCGCGTCCAACGCGGCAATTGGTTCATCCATCAAATAAGCGCCCGCATCGCGCACCAACGCTCGGCCAATCGCGACCCGTTGCCGTTCGCCGCCCGACAATGCGGCCGGCTTTTTCGACAGGATATGACCGATGTTCAAAACCCCGGTCAGGCCATCAATGCGTTTGTCGATCTCCGCCTGATCCGTGTTGCGGCGGCGCAGAGGAAAAGCAATGTTTTCATAGGCGGTCAGCTGTGGAAACAGTGCCAGGTTTTGAAACACCATGCCCAAATTTCGCTCGCTTGGCAGGGCGCGGGTGACATCGACACCGTCGATCAGGATCTGCCCTGCGTCCACCGTTTCAAGCCCCAGCAAAAGCCGCAGCAGCACCGATTTACCCGACCCCGGCGGTCCAAAGATTGAGGTGAACGACCCATCCTTCAGGGTCAGGGTTACATCGTCGAGGGCGGGCACACCGCCATAGGCTTTTGATACGCCCAATATCTGAATTTCAGCCATCTAGTCGTCCTCCCCCAGCTGTAATCGCAGCCCTGTATTCGGGTCAAAAAGGTGACATTTCCCAAGATCAAACGAGACATTGGCCGCCTCGCCGGGCCGCAAGGAAACGGTGCGGTCAAAGCTGCCGACAAAACGGGTTTGTCCGGTAGAGAAATGCACAAGCTTCCGGCGACCAACCAATTCGACCAAGACCACTTGCGCGGCCAAGGTGCCCGCGTCCGGCTGATCAGAAATGCGCAGATGCTCTGGCCGGAAACCGAAGGTCAGCGCCGCGCCGCCATGGGTCCGCGCTTGACTGGACAGGCGGTCATCCAGCGCAACCGCGTCTGCCTCCCGTCCGGCCAGATCCGCGAACATCGCGCCATCGCGTTCTGCAATCCGCGCCCGCACCAAGTTCATCGAAGGTGCCCCGATGAACCCGGCAACAAAGGTGTTTTCAGGCCGTGAATAGATGTTCTCGGGCGTGTCGAACTGCTGCAACGTCGCCTGATCCATCACCGCAATCCGGTCGGCCAGCCCCATCGCCTCAATCTGGTCGTGGGTGACGTAGATCATCGTCTGGTTGAGACTGCGCTGCAACTGACGAAGATCGCTGCGCATCCGTTCACGGAATGCCGCATCAAGATTGGACAGCGGCTCATCCAGCAAAAAGATCGACGGCTCGACAATCGCCGAACGCCCGATCGCCAGTTTTTGCAGCTCATTCACCGACAAGGACGCGGACGGCGCATCTATGCGGTGACTGAGCGCCATAAATTCGGCCATTTCCTCAACCCGGCGATTGATCTCGGATTGTTGCACCCCCTGCACCTCAAGCCCGAAAGCCAGATTTTTGCGCACCGACATATGCGTAAAGATGGCGTAGTTCTGGAACACAAACCCAACGCCGCGGTTTTGCATCGGCACGTTGGTGACATCCGCACCATCAAACCGGATGGTGCCGCCGCTGACGTCCTCGATGCCTGCAATCATGTTCATCGTCGTGGATTTCCCGCAGCCCGAAGGACCGAGGATCGCAACAAACTCTGCATCGTTGATCGCAAGATTTATGTTCCGAACGGCGGTGAAATCACCAAATGTTTTTGAGGTATCCTCAAGTGTTACACTGGCCATCAGCTTGCATCCTTTTTCTTGACGCGGGCCATCAGCACCGCAGTGAGCACCGACAGCGCAACAAGAACTGTGATCCCGATAGAGGCGACGTAGGACCATTCGAGATCCTGAAACGTGCGTTTGTAGAGAAACAGCGACAGGCTTTCTGTGGCGACGCCCGGCCCACCGCCTGTCATCACAAACAGCATGTCAAAGATTTTGAAGCATTCGATCACCCGCAAACCAATTGCGATGGCAATCACCGTCTTGATGCGCGGCAAGGCGATGCGGAAGAACCGCTGCCGCCAATTGGCGCCAAGGATCGTCGCCGCGCGCATCTGGTCTTCGGGCACACTCATCAAACCGGCAAATAGGATAAGAAACATCAGTGGCGTCCATTGCCAAACATCGGCAATCACAACAGCGATAAAGGCGCGTGTGGTATCATTGAGCCAATTGACGTCCAAAGCGCCGGGCCAAAACACCGAGAGGGCGGAATTGAGTGGGCCAGTTTGTTGAAAGATCAGGAAAAAGATGTATCCCGCCACCGCCGGCACAATCATCATCGGCATCAGGATCAGACTGTAGAGTACAGGCCGGCCAAAGACGCCCTCATAGAACAATGCGGCCAATGTCAGGCCCAGCAGAAACTCAATCGGAACAGCCACTGCAACAAAGAGCAAGGTGCGCCCGACCGAACCCCAAAGCCCTTCGTCCTGCATCAGGTAGGTATAATTGTCGAACCAGTTCCACGACATCCAAGCCAGATACCAAGGGTCGCCATCCAGCGGTGTCCACCATGTCAGCGAGATAAAGATCTGCATGATCAGCGGGAACGCGACGATGAAAACCAACAGAACCTGCGCAGGGATCAACAGCCGTATCGCAAGAGACCGCCGCGATTGCGCCAGCTTGTCCGCGGGCTTTTCATCCACAGACAAAGGAACGGAAGAAGTTGCATCTGTCATTGTTTCAATGCTCCGAATGTCAGGCCGCGTACGAGGAACCGTTGGATCGAGATGCCAAGGATGATCGGCGGCACCGCAGCCAAAAGGCCCAGCGCGGCCTTTGCGCCATAAAGCTGTCCGCTTGCCGCTGTGGCCAGCGCGTTCATGTAGACGGGGATCGTGGTCCAATCCTTGCGGGTCAGCAGCAGCGCAATAAGGTAATCGGACCAATTGAGAATAAAGATAAACAGGGCGGTTGAGGCCACCGCAGAGGCGACAATGGGCAGGGTGATCTGGCGAAATGCCTCAAACGGTGTGCAGCCCTCAACGATAGCCGCCTCTTCGATCTCGCGGGGCAATTCGTCGAAATAGGCTTTCATCAGCCAATAGGAAAACGGCAGCGTCACGATCCCATAGATCAGGGCCAGGCCCCACCATGTGTCGATCATGCCGAGGAAAGACCACATGATCATCACCGGGATCATCACCGCCAGTGGCGGAAAGATCCGAAGTTGCAGCAGGGAAAGCCCAATGCTTTCGTGGACGCGTTCGCGGCTCACCGCATAGGCCGCCGCCGTGCCGCAGATCACTGCAATCAACGTGCCGGAGATTGCCGTCAAAAGACTGGCATAAAGGGGCCGCCAGACGGTCCGGTCCAATCCAACCATTTGATCGGGGGAGTTGCCGGTGAACACATAGCGGAAATTGTTCAGCGTTGGGTCTTTGGGCAAAAAGGTCAGCCCGCCAGCGGCGGATGTCCATTCCGCAGCCGGTTTGAACGCCATGGATGCCATCCAAGAGATCGGCAAAAGCGCAAGCGCAGCAAAAAAGGCCACCGCAAGGGTGCGTAAGAGTAGTCCAGTCATTGTGATCTCCGGTTGGAATGCGATCCCGCAGCGATCCTGAGCCGCGGGATCGCTTGGGTTAGCCCTTTTCGACGAGCGTTGGCCACGCTGCGCGACTGGCTTGGATGGCGGGGATCATCTTTTCCTCGCCCTTCCGTTTGATCACCCGTTCCCATTTACGCTGCGCCGCGCGCATCGCATCCTCGGGTGATTTCTGTCCGGTCAGTGCGGCCTGCAGTTCCTCATCCAGTGCGGAATCGAACGCCGTCTGCCCGGCAAAGTTGATGGTCGGGGCCGACCGCGCGATGGTCTCGCGGATCGTGTCCATCATGTAGGGATGATAGGCCTCCTCAACGAACTGTTCTGAGAAGTTGGCCTTCTGGAAGGGGTCGAAATACCCTGCCGGATTGCCTGCCATCCACGAGTACACCCGTGTAGAGCTGAGCCACTGGAGGAACAGATAGGCGGCCTCCGGATTGGCGCTGTTGGAACTCACTGTGCCGGTGATGTTGTAATAAATCACCGAACGGCGCACCAGATCGCCATCATGGTTCACACCGGGTGGAATATAGGCGCTCAACTGGCCTGCCGCAGCACTTGCCGGGCTGCCATCGGCGTTCATCCGGTCCACAAATTTGGTGACGTTCGTATAGGTCGTCAGATGCGGCGTTTGTCCGCTTCCGATCCCGGCATAGCCCTCGGCATAGGTCCAGGACAGCGCATCGGGATGCGCCCATTCACGGGATTTGACGTATTCGGACGCCGCCTTGATCGCCTGATCGGTGTCAAGGTTGGGACGCCCCTCTTCATCGAACCAATACATGTTCGGCACCGCTTGCGCGGCAAATCTGGCGTAGAAACGTGGCAACCCCCAGAACGGCGCCATGTCGTTGCCGTTGCCGTAGATCTTGCTGCCGCCAAGGCCGGTTCGGCCCGTAAAGAACGCACTGATCTGATCGCTTTCTTCCCAAGTGCTTGGCGGGGCGAGCAGACGACCATATTCGTCTTCGAATGGTTTGGCGTGGGCGGAATCTTCAAAATAGCTCTTGTTATAGACCAAGGTTTGAAAGTCACCGTCCAATGAGGCGCCATAGTAATCGCCGCCGTATTTGTAGAGAAGTTCGGCTGTCTGTGCCGTGGGCGTTCCGCGTTCCTCATCGGCCCAGTCAGGCTGGTGGGTTGCGACAAAATCATTGAGGTTCATCGCGCCGCCAGCTTCGACCAGATCGCCAAGGCTGTTCCATGGATGGGTGTAGATATCAAAGGCACCCGATTGCGTGGTTACATCCTGCAAAACCCGCTTCCAGATGTCCCCTGCCGGTGCGCCGACGATCTCAATCTCCACACCGGTTTCCGCTTCCCATACCTCTTTGACCGAGGGGCCGGATGGGAACGGCTGGGTGATTTGGCCGATGGCGCCATCGGTCAAAAGCATCGTGATCTTTGCAGGTGCCCGCCCTTCGGCGACCATCTTTTTCATGGCTTCAATGGCGCGGCCCTCTGAATGCGATTCGTTGTATTGGAACCGCTCCGCACCGGGAAAACCCGTTGGACCGCCCGTCATTCCCGACGCAAGCGCCGATGCATGAGCTGGTCGCACAAACCGGGGGTTGATGCCAACAGCACCAAGCGCCGTCATCGCAGCGCCGCCTTTCAGCATTCCTCTCCGCGTAATGTTGGTCTTTGTCATAACTTCCTCCCTGAGACACGCTCTCCGCCCTTCTTGATCGGTCGCGTTTCATCTCGTTCCTTTAGAGAAGAGGAAACGTTTACATTAGTCAATCCTGAATCTGGACGAAGTTTCCCTTGCGAAAAGGAATATCGGTAAGGCATTGTTTTTATTTGTTATTAACCATGAATTGAAGATTTCACAGATTTTCATATCAGAATTCTGCGCAGATTCTTGAAATTTCTTGACAATGGACGTCGACTTTTCAAGGATCAAACTGGAAACGTTTACTTGAGCTATGCAAGCCAATTTGACATAGTCGAATCAACACAAAGGGAGAGACCACAATGGAAACCATTAAAGGACCGGGCTTGTTTTTGGGCCAGTTCGCCGGCGACGATGCGCCGTTCAACAGCCTCGACGCGATTTGCGGATGGGTCAAAGAATGCGGCTTTGAAGCTGTCCAACTGCCAATGTGGGATGCCCGCTTTATTGATCTGAAAAAGGCAGCCAAATCAAAGACCTACGCGGATGAGTTAAACGGGATCGCCAAAGAGAACGGCGTCGTGATCTGTGACACCGCCAGCCACATTCAGGGCCAGCTTTGCGCGGTCCACCCTGCTTATGACACATGGATGGATGGACTCTGCCCACCCGAAGTGCGCGGCAACCGCAATGCACGGCAGGCTTGGGCCATTGAACAGTTGAAAGACTGTGCGCGGGCCTCGAAGAACCTCGGCCTGACCGAACACGCCACCTTTAGCGGCGCTTTGGCTTGGCCCTTCTGGTATCCCTTCCCGCAGCGCGACGAAGGTCTGATCAATGAAGCCTTCGACGAACTGGCCCGCATCTGGCTGCCGGTTCTTGATGTATACGAAGAGAACGGTGTGGATCTGTGCTTTGAATTGCATCCGACCGAAGATCTGTATGACGGCGTGACGTTTGAGATGTTCCTTGAGCGAGTGAACAACCACAAACGGTGCCACATCAATTATGACCCCAGCCACTTTGTAAAACAGGGCTTGGACTATGTGCAGTTCATTGATCACTACCATGAGCGGATCAAGATGTTCCACGTCAAGGACAGCGAGTTTAACCCAACCGGCAAGCAAGGCTTCCTGTCCGGTTACCAACCGTGGCTGAAACGCGCCGCGCGTGACCGCAGCCTGGGTGACGGGCAGACGGACTTTGGTGCGATTTTCTCCAAGCTGACGGAATACGATTTCAAAGGCTGGGCCGTCTACGAATGGGAAGACTGCATTGAACATCCCGAAGATGCAGCCCCCAAAGGTGCGCAGTTCATCCGCGATTGCATTCGCCGCGTGACAGACAAGACATTCGACGACTTTGCCGGCGGCAAAGGTGATACGTCTGGTGCCCGCGCGATCCTCGGTCTGGAGTAAGCAGCATGGCAATCGAATCCTTTGGAACAGAACAAGCCGCGAGAAAATTGCGGCTTGGTATGGTCGGCGGTGGCCGGGGGGCCTTTATCGGTGCGGTACACCGCATGGCCGCCCGTCTCGACGATAAGTGGGACATTGTCGCAGGGGCGCTTTCGGCGGACCCAGAGAATGCCAAAGCGTCTGGTGCCGATCTGGGGCTTGACCCGGATCGCGCCTACACAAGCTGGCAGGACATGGTCAAAGGCGAAAGCAACCGCGAAGACGGCATTGACGCGGTATCCATCGTGACCCCAAACCACCTCCATTTTGACGTCTCCAAGGCGTTTTTGGAGGCGGGTATCAACGTCATCTGCGACAAACCGATGACCGTGACCTTCGCAGAATCGCAAGAACTGGTGCGCATTGCCGATGCCAGCGGCGTGCAGTTTGTGTTGACCCAGAACAACACCGGCTATCCTTTGGTGCGGCAGGCCCGTGCGATGGTGGCTGATGGCACGCTGGGTGACATTCAGGTGATCCGCACGTCATATGTGCAGGACTGGCTGACCACCGCGCTGGATGCCGAGGGGCAAAAACAGGCCGCGTGGCGCACGGATCCAAAACTGGCAGGCGCTGGCGGATCCATTGGCGACATTGGGGTGCATGCCTTCAATCTTGCCGCGTTTATCTCCGGGCTTGAGCTCGAAGAGGTCTGTGCAGACCTGCGCAGCTATGTTCCGGGGCGACAGCTTGATGACAATGCCAACGTGCTGCTGCGCTACAAAGGCGGGGCAACCGGTACGCTTTGGACAAGTCAGGTGGCGCCGGGCAATTACAACCGGCTAAGCATCGGTATCTATGGCACCAAAGGCGGGCTTGAATGGGTCGGCGAGGACAACGACAACCTCTACTACACCCCATTCGGAGAGCCGACACGCACCATCACCCGCGGTGGTCCCGGTGCGATGGATGTCGCCAATGCGGGCACCCGCATGCCGCCGCGCCACCCCGAGGGCTATATCGAAGGGTTCGGAAACATCTATTCCAACGCGGCCGAAATGATCTGGGCCGCCAAGGAAGGGCGCGATCCTGATCCTTTTGCCACTGATCTGCCAACAGTGCGTGACGGGGCCACCGGTCTCGCGTTTATCGAGGCATGTGTGCAATCATCCAACGAAGGCGCGGTCTGGCAGAAGGTGGCAAAAGCAGGCTGAGCCGGCCCTTGCCACTACCCCAGATCTCGACCGCAACAAAAGGAGCAACAGCTTGACCCCGACCGACATTTTTCGCCACACGGCTTTGGGTCAGGGTCTGGCTGACATCCGGCAAGTCACCATCGCCGATGGACCCGGCGCAGGTGGCCGCCTGATTGAGGTGCGTACGCCAGTTGGTCTTTGCGCCGATATCGCGCTTGACCGGGGCGGCGACCTGTTGCGCCTGTCCTACAAGGGGGCGGAAATCGGGTGGCACTCCAACACCCGCGCCCCCTGCCCTTGGCCCGACAGCGAGGCCGAACATGGCCTTGGATTTCTGCGCGGGTTTGACGGGTTCATGGTGACGTGCGGTCTTGATCATCACGGTGTGCCGACCGAAACCTCTGCGGAGGCGCTGCTTTTTCCGCTCAGAGACAACAATGTGCATCCGTTGCACGGGCGCATCGCCGCCCAAAAGGCGGAGGTCATCGAAAAGCAGGTTGATTGGGACGCAGGTGTGATCACCATCAAACTGCGCGTCCAGCAAGCCAGCGTATTTGGCGAAAACCTAGAACTGCTACGCACCTATAGATTTTCACTGTCCACAGCCGAGATTACGATCGCAGATCGCGTGACCAACCGCGGGTTCCGCCCTGTGCGCCACGGCATCCTTTACCATTTCAACGCGGGCTATCCGTTCCTGAATGCGGAAAGTCGCCTGATCGGTGATGATTGGGCGCTTCGCAACCAGCTTGACACAGGTGGCGCCGTCCCATCGGACGACCACGTCGAGGCGGTACAAGCCGTTGCCGCACCGCAGGACGGACACATCGGGCTGACCAATGGCGGCGCCCACGCTCTCTCCATTCAATTTGATCCCGAAGCCCTGCCCGTGACCGCCCTTTGGCAGGCTTACCAATCCGGCACCTTTGCCCTTGGCCTTGAGCCGCAGACAGATTTGACCGACGAGACACAATCACGTCTGGTTGCCGGAGAGCAGAGAGACTACTATCTGACCGTGTCCGTCAGCGGCCCATGAAGGTCAGCGCCCCTGCCCACCATTATGTGAGAGTTGTACATTTATGAAATCCAAGGCCCCCAAGGTGTCGATCAAGGACGTCGCGCAGGCCGCCGGGGTTTCTATTGCAAGTGTCAGCCGCGCAATGAACGAGGGAACAGGCAACGTATCGGAGGCGACCCGCCAAAAGGTCGAAAAGGCCATTGCAGAGCTGAACTATAGGCCCAATTGGATTGGCAAGGCACTGCGCGGGCATTCCAACAATACCTTCGCCATGATCATCTCCAGCATCCAGAACAACTTCTTTTCTGCTGTGGCTTGGGAAATAGAGCGCCGTCTGAATGACGAAGGTGCCGCGATGCTTTTGTTCAACTCCAACGAAAACATGCAACTGCAGGACCGTTGCCTAGAAGAGATCCGATCCCGGCAGGTGGCCGGGGTGTTTATGCTCTGCGCCGTGGACAGCCCCAATCTCAAGGAACTGGCCGAACACACACCGGTGATCCTGATCAACCGGCAGATCGACGATTTGCCCGACCTGCCGTTTGTCGGCATTGATGACCGGTCCGCAGCCAGCGAATTGGCCAAGGCAATCATGCGCGAAAACGACGGCCCGATTGCCCTGATCCACGGCCCTCAGACATCCAACACCAGCCGCGCCCGTCTGGACGGCTTTCGCAGTGAATTTGAACGGGAAGGCCGCGCCATTTTGCCCGAGAACATGATCGAAGCAGAGCTTTCGATGGAAAGCGGCTATGCCTGCGCTGTTCACCTGATGAACACCGCCAAGACCCCCTACTCTGCCATCGTCTGCGGCAACGACCAGATTGCCTACGGCGCTTACAGGCGCTGCCGCGAGCTGGGCCTGAACGTGCCGCAGGACACTGCAATCTACGGATTTGATGACAATCCATTGAACCACTGGCTTGCCCCCTGGCTGAATACGGTAAGCGTGCCGCATGTGCGCTACGCCGAAGAGGCGGTGGAACGGATGAAACGGCTGGTCAACGGGCAAACCGTTGAGAACGCGATCCTGCCCTACGATATCATTTTGCGGCGCTGACCTTTGATTTGGACCGCTTTGAAGGGGCCGGGCGTCTGACAGGACTGCCTTAGCCACAAATGAAAAGGACTGGCCAACACAGTGACCGGTCCCTTCCGAATTGAACTGAATGTTCTGCGCGAATGCCTTACTGGCGGGCGAGTTCCATCCAATTGCCGTCTTTGATAACCGAAATTACCACCTCGTCTGCACCTTGGTGATCGGTCGCAGAATAGGTCACGGTGTTGCCGGAAACCACGTCTTCGTAGTTCAGGCTTTCCATGCCCATCTGGAACGATTTGGCATTCAGATCGGGACCAGCCGCTTCAAGCGCTTTCACCAGTGTTTCGGCAGCAGAATGGCCGAGCAATGCACCGGAGCCGGGCAGCTGTTCGCCAGTCGCTTCGGTGTAGCGGGCAAAGAACTTTTGCACTTCAGGCTTGTCCATCCGTGACAGCAGATCAGCCCAGCCAGCAGCGGCATACATGCCTTCGGTCACGCCGCCGGGCACTTTGGCCATAACGGTGTGGAAACCAGCAGACGAGTTGATGAATGACATGCCTGACAGGCCCAGCTTTTTGGCTGTACCGGACACTGTGATGGCCTGACGCACGCCCAAGGCCAAGGCGACGATTTCGCAACCCTCTGCGCTCAACTTCTGAAGCGCGCCGACAAAATCGGCATCGTCAGGCTTGTGCGTTGTTTCGGTGACATAGGTCAGTCCGTCAGTCTCGGCAGAAATTGATTCAGCGCCTTCCTTGATGTCCTTGCCGAAGTCCGTCGGCAGATACATGGCACAGACGTTGCCCACGCCCTTTTGCTCGGCCAGATATTTTACGCCAACGCGGATCTGCTCATAGTAAGTTGCGGTGCCAGCGTAGTGTAGCGGAGAAAACGGCTCTGCCATCTGGCGAGCGGCAGAGAGCGGCGAAACGTTCGGGATATTCTTGGCGTCCTGCAATTTGAACGCCGCAATGTTCATCGGCGTGCCCAGTGACAGCAGCATCGCAAACACTTTGTCGCCATTGATCAGTTTGTTCATGCCTTGGATGGCCTTGGGCATCTGATAGGCGTGATCTTCGACAACAAAGCGAATTTTGCGGCCATGAATACCGCCGGCCTCGTTCACCTCGTCGAACACAAGCTGCGCGGCTTTTGTCGCTGGCGCACCGAAGGCCGCAAACGGGCCGGACAGATCGTTGTTCGAGCCGATCAGAACTTCGGTATCGGTGATACCTTGCTCGGCATAGGCTGGCGCGGCGGCCATGGCTGCGACAAGTGCCGCGGACGCAATTTTGGTTGTTAGCTTTTTCATTCGTCTTCTCCCTTTATGTTTTTATGTGAAAAGCTTGTCAGCGTTATGTCAATACATCTGGCTGATCAGCTCTGCGTGTTTGGTTTCCACAAAGCTGCGTTTGAGCTTCATGGTCGGCGTAAGTTCATCGTCGTCTGCGGTCAGCAATACATCGATCAGGCGGAAATCCTTGATCTGCTCGACTCGTGCAAAATCCTTGTTCACCTCTTCGACAGTCTCGCGGATCAGATCCTGCACCTCTGGCGCAGCACAAAGCGAGGCATAGTTTGAGAACGGCACGCGCCGGTCTTGCGCGAATTTCTCGACGTTCTCCTGATCGATCATCACCAGACAGGTCAGGAATTTCCGTTTGTCCCCGATCACCACAACGTCCGAAATGTAGGGCGAGAACTTGAGTTTGTTTTCGATCTCTGCGGGCGTGATATTCTTGCCCCCTGCCGTGATGATGATGTCTTTCAGGCGGCCGGTTATTTTGAGGAAACCTTGATTGTCCAGCATCCCCACATCACCGGTCCGCAGCCAACCATCCTCCGTAAAGGTCTCGGCCGTCTTTTCCGGGTTTTTCCAGTAGCCCTGAAACACATTGCCAGCCTTATACTGGATTTCTCCCTCATCCGAAATGCGGATCTCGGCGCCCGGCAGTGCCCTGCCAACGGTGCCGATTTTGTTGGTATCATCGCAGTTGATGCAAATCACACCGGAACTTTCGGTCATGCCGTAGCCTTCCAGCACCGGCACGCCGATGGCATGATACCACTGCAACAATTCCGGCGAGATGGGAGCGGCCCCAGAGCCGCCGCGCCGCAACCGGTCCATCCCGATCATCCGCCGCAGGTTTTGCAGCAGCGCCAAGTCCCAAAAACGATAGGCGAGATTTGCACCAAACGGCAGTGGTTTGCCTTCGGCCAGACAGGCCGCGCGCGCGCCGCCCGCTTTCAAAGCCTGCGCATAGGCCCACTTTTGCACGCCGGTCGCATCGCCAATGCGGATGGCGACCTGACTATAGATCTTTTCCCACAGTCGGGGCACAGCCACAAAGGTTTGTGGGCTGACCTCTTGCAGGTTGTCAAAGATCGTTTCCGGACTTTCGGCAAAATTGGTGGTCGAGCCCGCCGCGATCGGCGCATTGACCGAAAACACCCGTTCCAGAATGTGGCACAGCGGCAGAAAACACAGCTGATCATCGGTATCGAACGTTGGCGCGTCGCGCAGGCCTGCCGCCACGGAATACATCAGATTGCCGTGGCTGATCATCGCGCCTTTTGGCTTGCCCGTGGTGCCGGACGTATAGACCAAAATGGCGGTGTCTTCGGGCTTGGTTGCGTCGATCCCTGCGTCAAACGCCTGCGGATTGGCCGCGTCATATGCAGCGCCCAAATCATACAGCTCATCGAGAAAGATAATCTGTGGATCGGTGAACCCGTGGAGGCCCTCACGGTCCATGACAATGACCTTGGCCAGATCGGGCAAATTGTCCCGAACCTGCAAAAACTTGTCCAACTGCTCATCATTTTCAACAAACAGAAAGCGGCTGTCGGAATTGTTGACGAGATACTCCAGCTGCGATGCAGAATCCGTGGTGTAGACCCCAGAACAAATCCCGCCGACGCATTGCACACCCATATCGGTGTACATCCATTCCTTGCTGTCTTCGGACAGGATCGAAACAACTTCGCCGCGCTGCAATCCCAAGGACAGCAGCCCAAGGCCAAGATGTTTGGCGCGGGTGAAATAATCGTTCCACGAATGGGATCGCCAGATCCCGAATGTCTTTTCGCGGTGCGCGGTCCGGTTGCCCAAGGTCTGGCACCGCAAGCGGAGCAGTTTGGGCGTTGTATCCATGCCATCGATGTAGAACGGGCCCTGCGACAGGTCCGAATTGATCATCAGCCCGTGTACTTTTTCCTGAGGGGGGAGTGTGTCTGTCATGCTCAATCCCTATCGCCACGTCTTGCGTTGTTTCCAGCGGCGTTGCCCGCGCTGGTTCTCATCCTGACTGACGCCAAGATAGAATTCCTGAATGTCTTTGGAGGCTGCCAGCACGTCAGCGGAATCGTTCATGACGATGCGCCCCAACTCCATCACATACCCATAGTCAGCCGCATCAAGTGCCACCTTGGCGTTCTGCTCGACCAGCATCATCGTGACCTTTTGCTCTTTGTTGAGCCTCACAATGATCTCAAATATCTCCTGCGTCAGCAAAGGAGAGAGGCCAAGGCTCGGCTCATCCAGCAGCATCAGCTTGGGATGCGACATCAGCCCACGCCCAATCGCCAGCATCTGTTGTTGGCCACCCGACAGGGTGCCTGCGCGTTGATTTCGGCGGTCTTTCAAGATCGGAAAGTAGGAATAGACCATTTCCTCATCCGCCGCGATCCCGCTTCGGTCTTTGCGGGTATAGGCGCCCATCGCGATGTTTTCGGCAACCGTCATCAGCGGGAAAATCTCGCGCCCTTCCGGCACATGAACGATGCCGCGCCGCACGATGGCATCCGGTTCCATGGATTGGATGTCAGTCCCCTCCATCGTGACCGTGCCTTTCTCGGGGTCCATCACCCCCGAGATCGTCTTGAGCAGTGTGGTTTTACCCGCGCCATTGGCCCCCAGCACGGTGACGATCTGGCCCTCATGGACTTTCAGACTCACGCCGCGGATGGCCATGATTGGCCCATAATAGCTTTCGAGGTTGTCGATCTGCAAAACGACGTCTGCTTTGGTGTTCTGAGTGTTCATGCGCGCGATGTCCCTGTCTTGGAAATCTCGCCAGTGCCGAGATAGGCCTCAATAACGGCTGGGTGCGACTGAACTTCGGCGGCTGTGCCTGTTGCCAGCTCCTTGCCATCCGACAAGGCCATGACGCGGCCAGACACGGCGGAGACCAACCCCATGTCATGCTCGACCATCATCACCGAGATGCCCATCTGGGTCTGGATGTCCTCAATCCAAAACGCCATGTCTTGGGTTTCTTCCACCGACAGCCCCGAAGCAGGCTCGTCCAACAGCAGCAGTTTCGGCTCTGACGCCAAGGCGCGGCCAAGCTCCACCACTTTGCGCACGCCGTAGGGCAGACCGCCGATCATCTTGTCACGGTAGGGCTGCAGGTTCAAAAATTCGATCACTTCCTCGACCGCCTCGCGGTGGCGCAACTCCTCACGGTAAGCTTTGGGCGAGAACACGATGTTGGACAGCATCCCGGTTTTGCGATGTCGATGCCGCCCGACAAGCAGGTTTTGCAAGACCGTGGCTTGTTCAAACAATTCGATGTTCTGAAAGGTTCGCGCGATGCCAAAGCTGGGCACCTGATCCGCAGTATGTTTGAGCAGATCCTTCCCATCAAAGCGGATGCGCCCTTCGGCCGGATCATAGAACCGCGAGATCAGGTTAAAGATCGTGGATTTCCCGGCACCGTTGGGGCCGACAAGGGCAAAAACCTCGCCCTCGTTGACCCGCAAGGAGACGTTGTCGACCGCTACAAGCCCACCAAACCGGAGCGTGACATTATCAATTTCAAGCAAGCTCATTGGACACGATCCGTCTTGAGATAGGATTTCTGACGTTTGAACATGTCCTTGCGATAGAAGGGGAACAGTTCAAAATAGGTGCGGATCTTGAGCCATCGACCATAAAGCCCCATCGGTTCAAACAGAATGAAACAGATAAGGATAAAGGCGAACAGCGCGCTTTCCAGTCCGGGCACATTGATGTTCACATCAAACGTGGTGGACAGAAACGTGCGCCCGTTTGCGATGGCAACAGGAATGATACCGACCACAATCGCACCAAAAAATGCGCCATGGATGAAGCCCAAACCGCCGATTACAATCATCAAGAGCAAGGTGATCGACATGACCAAATCGAAGGTCTCGTTTGTTACATAACCCGCCGAATGACCAAAAAGCGCACCCGCAAGTCCAGCAGCGGTCGCAGACAGAAAGAATGACATCGCCTTGGTTCTGGTCAGGTTGATCCCCATCGCCCGCGCCGAGATTTCACTGTCGCGCACGGCGGTAAAGCTGCGCCCTGTCGGGGTCCGCAAAAGGTTGCGATAAAACCAAACAATCAGGATCGCAACGAACAGGACCAGATAGTAGAATTTGTAGGGGGTTGAGTATCGGTTGATTTCCATCCCAAAGATGTTGATATCCGGCACCGCCGCACCTGCGATCCCCCCCGTCCAAGGCTCTGCAATCACGACAAAATCGCTGGTCAGCATGGACATCGCCAAAGTTGCCAATGCCAGATAGACACCGTGCAGACGCAACACCGGAAGCGCAATCATTGTCCCCAACCCGCCGGCAATCAGCCCGGACAGCGGAAAGGCGATAAGCCAAGGCACACCCGCGCCCAGCAGGTTGATGTTAAGATAACAGCCAAACGCCATAAACGTGGCATGCCCCAGACTGGGCAATCCAGTGTGCCCCGTCAGCAGCATAAGACCCATGCCCGCAATCGCCAGAATGAGAATGCCAGTGATCTCGCCCAGCAAATAGGCATCCCCGATCGCCACAAAATAGAGCGGCGTGGCAAGCACCAATAGCAAGAGCAATCCATACCACACGGCCTGCGCCCGGTGCTTGAACAGCGAAATATCCGCATCATAAGAGGTTTTGAAAACAAAGCGCATCTTAGACCTTCTTTCGTTGCGTCTGGGAGAAGATGCCGCCGGGGCGGAAGATCAGGATGAGCAGCAAAATCGCGTAAGGCGCAATCTGGCTGACCCCCGGCGGACCATAGCGCGAGGCCAGAGGTTCAACCAAACCGATGATCAATCCCCCCAAGAGCGCACCGGGCAAAGATCCAAATCCACCGATCGCCGCTGCCGCAAATGCCTTGATGCCAAGCAACCCTGTTGAGGGATCAATTGCGCCTTTGGACGCAAACAAAATCCCTGCGACCGCAGCAACCATACCGGACAGCCCCCAAACGAGACTGTGAATCCGCCGGACGGGGATGCCCATGTAATAGGCCGCCAATTGGTTTTGGGACGCCGCCTGCATCGCCAGGCCGATCCGTGTGCGAGAGAAGAACAAAAAGAACACCAAAGTCAGAAAGGCCGTCACCACCACGATCAGCACTTCATCAATGCCAAGCACCAGCCCTCCCGAACGGATGTCCTGACCTGCAAAGGGCGTTTCCAGCGAGGTCGGCTCATGGCTCCAGACAGCGCCGGCAATAAACCGGATGATAAACCCCATCGCGATGGTCAGAATGACAATCGACGTCTGGGACTGGCCAAACATGTGGCGCAAAATGCCCCAATTGAAGAGATACCCAAGCCCCCCCATCACAAGGATAGAGAGCGGCACAGCAAGCCAAAAGTTAAGACCCATGTATTCATGGTTGGTAAAGCCGATGCAGACAAATGCACCCAGCATCATGAAATCGCCTTGGGCAAAGTTCACAGCTTCGGTGGCTTTGTAGATCAACACAAACCCCAAAGCGATCAATCCGTAGACACAGCCGTTGGCAAGCCCACTGATAATGAGTTGTAGAAAATCCACGGCGCTCCTCCCAAAGACCATTTGGACCAAGGTATTCAGTCAAGCGGGTCAGTTACAATCACTCATCTTCCTTGTTTCGCAACGTAAAATGATCCTTTGCGGTACAACAGGGCCTTGAGGTTACGCCAAAACCATGGTCGCCACTCGGTTTACCTTATCCAACTTTCACAAGAGCCCCGCATAGAAAATCCGCCTGCCTTACGGCAAGATCTGGAACGGGTGATCTGTTCTGTTGGAAAACGCCCTCATTCAAGCGCTTGTTTCGCGTTTTTTCAACGACAACAGAGGTGGGAATTTGTGTTCAGTCCCGGCCCGTTGAACAATTTCTTGGCCGGATAACACCACAAATGCATTTCATAGAGTTCGGTATGTGGTGTGGTGCCCGGGGGCGGAATCGAACCACCGACACGAGGATTTTCAATTCACAGACTTAGATGAACATACCGCACCATACCTTCAACTTTATCGTTGTATTCTCATAGCTTTAGTAGATATTGACCCTCATAGCTGAACATAAGAAACCCCCCGTACGCCCCATATTTTAGAGCCTATTGAGAGCCTAACGCAATGCCGAGAGTGAAGCTTACAGACCTGACAGTAAAGACCCTGCCGCTGCCGGAACGAGGTCAAGTGACCTATTGGGACGATAGCCTGAGCGGCTTTGGTGTTCGGATTTCACAAGGCGGCTCAAAATCCTTCGTTTTGGTCCATGGCGTTAACCGTCAGAGGGAAACCCTCGGGCGTTATCCCACCATCAGCCTCAGACAAGCGAGAGACCATGCAAAGAAGAAACAGGCTGAGATTACCCTCGGGATCGAGCAAAACCGATCCATTTCCTTCAAAGATGCTCGAGAACTCTTTCTGGAAGACTGCCGCTCCAAAAACAAAAAGAACACCGTTGATTATTACCGCAAACGCTTGGACATTCATTTTCGATTTGGGCGCAAACGTTTGGACGAAATTTCCCGTTCAGATATTCAGTCACGCATTCGCCGAAACCAAGTTTCACCATCCGAGCAACATCACGCGTTCGTAGCGATCCGCACTTTTCTGAATTGGGCCTTGCGGGAGCAGTACATTGAAATCAGTCCTATCGCCGCGATGAAACCTCCGGGGGCCCCAAAGCCTCGTGAACGGGTTTTGTCAGACGGCGAGCTCCAGGAGGTTTTTACTAAGTCCATGCAACAGCCCTACCCTTTTGGCACCATCGTCTCGTTGTTGATCCTAACTGGGATGAGACGCAACGAGGTTGCATCTCTCGAATGGGATTGGATCGATCAGAATGACCGCATGATCATCTTGCCCGCTAGCCTAACCAAAAACAATCGCACGCATGCCCAACCTTACGGCGACTTGGTCACTGATGTATTGGAGTTAATTCCCCGGGCGTCCAACTATCTATTTCCCAGCCGTTCAGACAAAGGCACCGTATTCAATGGATGGGGGAAGTCTAAGGCCCAGTTTGACGCCAAGCTCGAAAATGTTGATCCCTTCACTTTGCACGATCTCAGGCG
>Ga0316202_10001045_pt1 | contig 23707 bp, 24 predicted proteins | sample 3monrhotite_MG_FD_204934 | JGI IMG/M metagenome (GOLD analysis project Ga0316202, IMG submission 204934) | Microbial mat bacterial communities from mineral coupon in-situ incubated in ocean water Damariscotta River, Maine, United States -... | ecosystem: Environmental > Aquatic > Marine >... | reverse complement strand
TTAACTAGCGAATAAGTCTTTTCTAATATACAAGAATTTGCTCATTGCTGTCGTCCTTTTTTTGTTTAAAATCAGGGTAAACTATATCATATTCAATAGCTTATTGCTTAACTTAATGACATTGGGGAATCAACTTCATGTTTCTGGACAGGTTCCAAGCGACGTCTCCGGAGACATCGTCGGTAAAGCTGATCCATACAAGCAAGCACAACAATGTCTTGCCAACTTAGAATTACTTTTAAAATGTCATGATTTTGAGATAGATGATATTCAACACTTAACGATTTATGTTGTCGGAGATAGAGAAAATCTTGCTAGTGCATGGCGTGCGGTTAAAGAAGAGTATCCAGATGGGGTGCCCCCCGCCACACTCCTGGGTGTCGCACTCTTAGGTTACGAACACCAACTGGTTGAGATCGATGCAAAAGTCGTCAAGGATTTATAGATGTGGCGCCTAATCGGGTAGCCGGAGGTTTCGAATCAATGGGGGCAAAATTAATGATTTTCTGTGTTATCGACGTTACTCTTAACAACAACTTATGGAGCATAATATGCGACAGTTAAAAAAATTATTCCTTATTTCACTGACATCAATATTTCTAACAGGTACGGCATTCGCTGACTCCCTCAAGCTGACCAGTAAAGATATTGCTCATGGCGAATTCATGAAAAAGACGCATGAATTTCAAGGTTTTGGTTGTGATGGCGGCAATCTATCACCACAGTTGTCTTGGTCGGGTGCACCCGAAGGCACTAAAGCCTTTGCAGTTTTCGCTTATGATCCAGACGCGCCAACTGGCAGTGGCTGGTGGCATTGGCAAGTCGTTAACATCCCTGCAAACGTGACTAGTCTGCCTGCTGGCGCAGGCACGCCAAACAGCAGTAAAATCCCCCAAGGCAGTATCCAAACCGGCAACGACTACGGCGCAAAAGGCTTTGGCGGCGCATGCCCACCGGAAAAAAACGGCGCACACCGCTATCAATTCACTGTGCATGCGCTTTCCAAAAAGTTAGAACTGCCTGAGAATGCCTCTGGTGCATTGACTGGCTATTTGGTAAATGCTCATTCCTTAGCTTCTAGCACCATTGAAGCGTTGTACAAACGAGATTAGCCTAAAAAAAGCTCAAGCCGACGCGCAAAAGCGCGCTCGGCTTACCTTGACGTTATATTTCTACTGGATACCTATTATGAATTTGGATAAATCAACAAAACGTATAGCAAAAAGAGTTAAGAAGGGGTTTCAGGGTTATCCTCAAATTTCACTTGCCTATTTTGGCGTATCACCAGATTGGGCAACTGAAGTAGTTGTTGGTTTTACCTCAGAAGAGGGAGCTGCTGTTCAAGAGCAAAAATTTGCCAGCAAAGGTGATGCTAGAAAAGACGAAACTATTCAAACTACATTATTAAAAGTAATTGAACGAGCAGACGCAAAAACAGTTTTAGAAGTTGCAGGTACATCAATTATTAAGCAATAGGGGTTAAGTATTATATACACATTTTATTTTACTGACAGCCCTGCCCTGCTTTGCGTCTACCGCTATTCGTTACTTACTAAATCGCTGATGAGTCTCATCAAGCGTCTTTAAAAAGGCGTTGAAATAACCTTCTCCATGAAAGATGACTGTCGGCCTCCACCTCGGCTCATGATGTGATAGTAAGCATTTTCATATTTCATTCGGAGCAGACGAAACACAAAATGGATAGCGCCAAATATAGCCTAATATGTCAATATGATACTTAACCCCTTTCCTTTGACTTGTTATTATTCATGTGTTAGCGTCCGCACCATGCACATGGGTTTCATTTTACAAAATACTGTTTTAGTATACAGTTATATGAAATTCGTGATTATGTAATATACAGATTATTTCTAGCATCATAATTAGTGATTCTGCATATTGACTGTTAAGCACAATAAATAAAACTGAAATGAAACATTTATTAGCATTATCTTTTATATTGTTATCAGGTTGTGTTGGAATACCTGAAAATGTAGAGCCAGTTAGTAACTTTAAATTAGAACGATATCTTGGGAAGTGGTATGAAATAGCCAGGCTGGACCATTCATTCGAGCGAGGTTTATCTCGAGTAACCGCAAACTACAGCATGCGTAAAGATGGTGGTGTAAAAGTTATAAATCGCGGTTATTCAGCAGAAAATACTAGCTGGAAAGAAGCTGAAGGAAAAGCTTATTTTGTTGAAAATACTGACCTCGGTTACTTGAAAGTTTCTTTTTTTGGCCCCTTTTATGGTGCTTATATCGTTTTTGAACTTGACCATGAGAATTATCAGTATTCACTAGTATCTGGTCCTAATAAATCCTATCTCTGGATTCTTTCTAGAAGCCCAAAAATCAATGAGAACACAAAATCTATTCTAATAAAAAAAGCTACGGAATTGGATTTTGATACAAGCAAATTAATATATGTAGAACATGAGTAACTGCCTAACAAACGCTTAAACCATACCTCCGCGGCGTTCAATTTGTGCTAAGTTAGTACAAATATGTCCACCACTACGGCATGCCCCTCAACGCGAACGTTAACATAATTAAAATTCACAGGTATAAACCATAAATACATCCCTAACGAAGTCTAATCACTTTACAGGAGAACAGAGAATGAAAAGTAAAATTTGCTTATTTTTATTATTGCTAATTGGCGTATCTACTGGTTATGCTAATGAGGATCTGCTGGTCACGAAGAAAACCTATTTGGATATATCTATTGGCGGAAAGCCGGCGGGGCGCGTTGTAATCGGCTTATTTGGCAAAACAGTGCCGAAAACAGTTGGAAATTTTTACGCGCTTTCAACACACGAAAAAGGGTTTGGTTACAAAGGTTCTAAGTTTCATCGTGTTATCCCCCAATTTATGATGCAAGGTGGTGATTTTACAAATGGTGATGGAACGGGCGGAAAATCGATTTATGGCGAAAAATTTCCAGATGAGAATTTTCGCCTTTCACATTTTGGAGCGGGATTTCTATCAATGGCAAACTCTGGCTCGGACACTAATGGCTCGCAATTCTTTATTACTTTTGCTAAGACCCCATGGCTGGATGGCCGTCACACCGTTTTTGGTAAGGTACTTGAAGGCATGGAGCTTATAAGAAAGATTGAGTCAGTCAAAACAGATAATAGAGATATGCCCGAACTAGAAGTGAAAATTACTGATGCAGGTTCGTTACCAGTAGAAAAGCCTTTCATTGTGACGCCAAACTAACTAATAACATATATGGATTTCATCTTACAAAATGCTGTTTTAGTATACAGCAATATGATATTCGCAATTATACAATATGCGGATTTTGTCTAATGCCATAATTAGTGAATCTGTATGAAGAGGATACTCATGGAGTAGATGTTGTAGGGATGTTTTTTTCGAAGACAACAATTACGTCTTGCTCAAAGGGAATCCAATTGGTGAGCGATTATCGAGAATAGCAAAAGTAAAAAATATATTGTTGATGGGTTGCGATCAATAAGTATCTCAGATAAATCTGACCGCCTAAAGGCGGTGGTTTTAACCTTAAGTCGGGACAAATAAACGGGTATATTAGGAAAAACTGTATTGCGACCCCAGTTACTCGCATTTGTATAACCCACGTTTACAGACTATCAGGCAGACTTTCTGCACTCAGTCAGGTATTGACGTTTATAAATATTTCACCTGAAAAATACTGCCATTACTCTCTCACTGAACAGCTTAGATCTATTATAGAACTTTATTAAATACCTCTTGTCAAATTAGCACCTTATAATCGCCAGACTCTATTAACTGACACTATATTAGCTAACATTAAACGTTGAATATGAGATTATTAATTCCGATGACTTAACTAAGTCTTTATACATACCAAAAGGCAAAGCCAGTAATGTTTGAAAACGTGTTTTTTCAAATTGGTGCAATCCTTGGACTGGCAGCAGTCGGCGGCGCGCTCGCCCAGTTTTTTCGCCAACCACTGATTGTCGCATTCATTGCGGTAGGCATTATCCTTGGGCCATCAGTTCTGGGCATGGTGGCCTATAGCAGTGAAATCGAACTGTTCGCACGCCTTGGCATCGCCCTACTGCTGTTCGTCGTAGGGTTAAAGCTGGATTTACACATTATACGTACTGTCGGCCCGGTTGCTCTGGCCTCTGGTCTCGGTCAGGTAATCTTTACTTCTGTTATAGGCTATCTGATTGCAATATTACTCGGCATGTCACATATTGCGGCAGTCTACGTTGCTGTCGCGCTGACATTTTCAAGTACCATCATTATTATCAAACTACTCTCGGACAAACGTGAAGTTGACTCACTGCACGGACGTATCGCCGTCGGCTTTCTCATCGTGCAGGATATCGTTGTTGTTATAATCATGATCGCCCTGACTGCCTTTGGCCAGGCTGGCAGCACGGAGATCCATATTGGCTGGGAGGCACTCAAGATACTGGCCAAGGGAGTTATAATGCTGGTTACCGTAGCGCTGCTCATGCGCTATGTCCTGCCCCGGCTGATGCAACGTCTGGCTCACTCTTCTGAGCTTTTAATGCTATTCGCTATTGCCTGGGCAGTGCTGGGTGCCTCTGCCGGTGATGCCCTTGGTTTCAGCAAAGAGGTAGGAGCATTTCTCGCAGGTATCTCCATAGCCTCTACCCCCTTTAGAGAACAAGTAGCCGCGCGCCTGGTTTCGCTGCGTGACTTTCTTTTGCTGTTTTTCTTTATTGAGCTGGGTGCAGCTCTGGATCTGAGCATTCTAGGTACGCAGGTGTGGTTAGCTGTGATTTTCTCTCTGTTTGTTCTCATTGGAAATCCGCTCATTGTCATGGCCATTATGGGTTACATGGGTTATCGCAAACGGACAGGATTCCTCGCCGGATTAACGGTTGCGCAGATCAGTGAATTTTCACTGATCCTGGCAGCGCTTGGATTTAGTCTGGGACATCTGAATGAGGAGACCGTAGGACTGATTACTCTGGTAGGCCTGATCACTATCAGCATGTCGACGTATATGATTCTGTATTCACATGTACTCTATGAACGACTAGCTCCCTATTTATCGATCTTCGAGCGCAATGTCCCCTATCGTGAGCTGGAGAATACACTCACTACAGAAGACAAAGCGGATATCTTGCTGATTGGATTAGGCCGCTATGGATCAATACTGGCAGATAGTCTCCGCCAACGGGGCTGTCGACTCATTGTAATGGACCTTGACCCGTCTATTGTGCAACGCCATGCACATGAGGGATATGTCGTTCATTATGGCGATGCAGAGGACCCGGAATTTATTGCCACGTTACCCTTTGCAAAAACAAAATGGGTCGTGAGTACCATTCGTGACCCCAGTATTAACCGTATGTTGCTTCACAGTCTGCGCCAGCTGGATTACAGCGGTAAAGTTGCCGTCTCAACTTCAAACCGACATGATGCACAAGAGTTCGAGCGAATGAGTGTGGATATGGTGCTGATTCCCTATGCCGACGCGGCAAAGGAAGCGGCAGACCGCCTGATGGCATCAGACAAGCCTGACAAACATATCAGCATCGAGGGAGATAAGTCGTGAATAGATTCAAAAATATTCTTTATGTTTCCGAAGATTCCGTTGTACAGGATGCGGCAATTGCGCGTGCTGTATCACTGGCAAACAACAATCAAGCTGAACTGACCGTTATTAGTGTTATGGAAGAGATTCCTGAAGGAATTGGTATTCCGGACAATGTGTCTCTCTCCACGGACTTGCAAACACTCATACAAACTGAACACTATAAGTCGCTTGAATTATTAGTCGAGCCATATAAACATCAATTAAATATCAAGCTGGAAGCTCTGGTCGGCAAACGATTTATTGAAGTTATCCGCGCGGTACTGCGTAATGACTACGATCTGGTTATAAAAGCTGCCGAGAATCCGAACTGGATTGATCGACTATTCGGCAGTGATGACATGCATCTGTTACGCAAATGCCCGTGCCCAGTATGGTTTATGAAACCAGGAGAAAAAACCAATTATAAGTGTATAGTCGCTGCGGTTGAATTTGATCCTGTCAACCTGAATACTGTGGATGACGACCTTAACAAAAAGATTCTCTCCCTTTCCAGCTCACTTGCTTTATCCGACTTTGCCAATTTACATCTAGCGCACGCCTGGGATGCACCTGAGGCTGGGTTTGTATCCTTATGGGCGGATAATCCAGCCGAAGCTGAAATCAATGTAACAGAGGATGAACACATCCGTCACCAAAGAGGTATGGACCTGATTTATCAGAACCTACACCGACAGATGGATGAGGATGCGTTCAAATTTATATCTCCACACGTCCATTTGCTTAAAGGATTAGCCGCCAAGGAGATACCCATACTAGTGAATAAACTGGATGCCGATCTGGTTGTTATGGGGACCGTCGCACGCACCGGAGTTCCAGGACTTATTATTGGCAACACAGCAGAAGCGATTCTTGATCAGCTAAAATGTTCAGTACTTGCTGTAAAACCAACCGAGTTTGTATCTCCTGTTACAAAGGATTAACACCATACAGAGATATATACCCGTAGCGATTGAGATTTAGGTTTTATTGCACGCCCTCTTCATTCCATGGCGGCGTTGAAATTCCTCGTAATAGTCCGGCTATTACTCGTCATTTCGCCTCGCCATGAAATGAATATGACGCACACTAAAAGCCTAAATCTCAAACGCCACGGGTATAGCTTATAGAAAATGTCACAAAAAAACGTATTGGAAACCGGGAGCGCAACACAGTTTTCTCTAATATTTTACTGACAGTCCTGCCCAGCTTTTCGTCCATCGCTATTCGTAACTTACCAAATCGCTGATGAGTCTCATTAAGCGTCTTTAAAAAGGCGTTGAAATAATCTTCTCCATGAAATATGTGCTATCGGCCTCTACTTCGGTTCATGATGTGGTAGCAAGCGTTTTCATATTCTATTCGGAGCAGACGAGGCACAAAATGGATGGCGTCAAATATAGCCTAATATATAAATATGATACTTGACCCCTTTATTTGACGCACCGCGACCCAATGTTGTTTGGCCCATTGAGGGTAGTCGTCAATGGTGATGCCATCGACACCGGGTGCTCCTTTGTTCCCTCGCACCCGCTTCCAGGCCGCGTGAAGGCTCGCGGGTAACAGGACGCGTTTCAATAAATCTTCATTCAAGGCTGGCTGCTGATTCCTATCGCCTGAGGACAACTTCACATTTGGCATGTGCTGCGCGGTCCTGGAGACAGGATAGGCTCCTCCTTGGTTGACGTTCAAGCCTTCCTTTTCAGTCACATCCTATGACCTCCCACTACTATGCCGCCTGCTGACTTCTGCCGCATCACCCGCACTATTGCTGATGAAAGCGCTGCTCTTGCGAACCGCACGTGAGGCAGATCTCCCCAGATAAGAACATGAACTGTCGATACACAACCGCTGCATTTACCTTAATCCTCGAACCTGTGGACTTCGTTATCTTGTGCTAACTCGTCCCCGGAAATAGGCCTTATATGCAATTTCTGTCCGTCAGTTTGCATCTTTGCGCTCGGGCCTCCTTCAGACATTCCCTCACGGGCTTGCCCTTGCCGTCGGCTAGTCGTTATGATTGACCCATGATGAATCAATTTAGGTTCTCCTACAGGGGACGTGCACCCCATAAGTTCATGCCCATGCTGGGCGTACGCAAGGCGCTCAAGCGGGACACAAAACAGCATGTACCCCTTAGCTTGGCGTTAGGCAACTCGACATGAGATACTGGAATGTACAAGCAGCAGCGAAAGACTTGGCTGCTGGTGATATAAGCGAATGGGGTAAGGCTAAATATCTTATTTTTGGTAGCGTCTTGAGTATCATTCTAACGACACTTCCTTTTTGGATATTTGGCTACACTATCAACACTCCAACCATGATTGGATATGTAATATCTATTGCTGTCGTGATTATAGGTTTCATTAGACTATACAGAATTAACGAAACAATAGACTCTAGTGGATTCATAGAGAGGTATGTGATTTTTGCATTGCCAGCCGCCATAAAAGTTACTACTTTATATTGGGTGGCATATTTTTCTCTTATCATTTCATTTACGGTAGCAGGCTATGCAAATAGTCCAGTGTGGTTGCTTATTGGGGTTATATCTTCACCAATTTATTATGTAGCATTTTTTTGGGTAATGTCTCATGGCTTTAAGGCATACGTTGCCTAACCAGCGCGGTCAATTGGGACTGGCCTACCGCGCCGCTCGTTCCTCGCTATGCTATAAGCCATCCCATTACCGCGGACGTTAGATTTTCAAACATAGTGTTTTAAATTTAAAGGGAGTTAAAATGAAAGTTGCATATATCTTTTCTTCACAAGGACATACAGTATCATTTAAATTGGGGAAAATGATTTTACCTCAACTTGAAGAGGATGCTCATGGAGTGGATGTTGTAGGGATGTTCTTTTTCGAAGACAACAATTACGTCTTACTCAAAGGGAATCCAATTGGTGAGCGATTATCGAAAATAGCGAAAGCAAAAAATATGTTGTTGATGGGTTGCGATCAATGTTGTGAAGAAAGGGAAATCGAAGATAGTTTAGTTGATGGTGCCGTTATAGGTTGTTTTCCAAATTTATATAATGCACTGTCAGGAAATATGCCAGATCAAATAATCACCTTATAGTATTTTGAAACAGTTAGAGTCAAAAGAGGGATCAAGTATCATATAGCCTAATATGTCAATATGATACTTGGGCCCTTTCCTTGCTACTTTGCCTTGAGTATACCGACCTCCTGACTAACGACCCTGTACCCCTCCAACGCTTTTGGCAATGTTTTCTCAGTGTCCGGATGTTTGCCATCCAGACCAACCTTGATGACGGTTTCCCCTTCTGACAGGCCGATACCGATCGAGACCACACCCGACAGGGCCATCAATTCTCGCTGATGTTTTTCCTTTGCCTGCTGGATGGTCATGTGCATATCGGTTTCCGCAAGAGTAAAAGTAACGGTAAAAAACAGTAGTAAAAGAAAAACAATTTTCATCAAAGACTCAGGCCCAAGGCAGAAAAGACATTGTCCATACGATTAATAATCGTTGTTGTGTCACTCCCGGCAAATAGCAGTCCCACCAGATTGTTATCATTGTCCAGCACTGCCGAACCACTGTCACCCCCCTGACTCATCGGCCCAGCCAGGATCTGGTCCGTAAACCGGCCTACCTGTCCTCCGCCATACTGAACATTGACGGTGACATCAACCTGATCGATGGTGCCTGTGGTGTATTCTGTTGTGCGACCACTCTTTTGGATTGCCATCCCCAATAGCCCCTGTGTCATTCCCGCAATAGCGCCGATATCAAGAATGTCAGCGGAGATATCGCTGTCATCAAGCGGTTTGGCAATGGCGGCATCCACCAGATTGTCTTCGGCTTGAACCCTGATCGCTTGCAGACGGGTGCGACTCCCTGCAATGGCGGCAAATCGATTCAACACTAAAGCGAAACGGTTGCCGATCGGACAATCACTGGGTAACCCAATACCACCACTCAGACTGATGGGAATAAACTCAAGCAGATCAGCGATATGATCATCTGGAAATTTACCACCATCATGTTGGCCAGGTTGCAGGATGGCGTCGCCAATTCTGGCGGTGTTGCTGTTGGCAAGCACATGATTATTCGAAAGAATCACCCGTTGGCCATTTTTTTTCACCATACAGCCGAATGTACCCGCAGTAATATCACGGTGACCAATACTGACTCCGCCGGGTGCCGGCCGATGGCGTTGGCGGTGAGCGCTAAGCGCACGTATGCGACCAGTTTCAACAACGTCGGTCGTGATCCCGTCAACTTGTTGCGGAATGAAGTCTTTATGCCCAAGCTGAGCCTTGGGACATTTTTTTTCGACCGAACAGATTATTGAAAGGTTTGGGGATTTTTCTCCAGCACTGATTTTATAACCGATGCCGGTGGCCACGACATTTTGTTTCTTTAGCAGATCATGACAGACACGATGAAGTACTACCTGGGCGGTGCTGATATCTTCGGCCATATTTCATTTCCTTAGTAGCATATTGGTTAGCGTTTTCCCCCCTCCTCTTTCTCAACGTAGTCTGAGCCTGAGAGGTTTCGCATAAATGCTAAAATCAATGCCAAAACTCTGGCTTTTCTTTATCCGGGTTCCGATACCAGTTTTTTCGTCCGTGCGAAATACGGATATTGCCGATCCAACGTTCGTGCTTGGGATTATATATCGATAACCAGTTGTATTGCCCCATCATCAACGCCCGACCCATGTCAGTCATCTGTACCATATACCGCAACATGGGAGATTGATTAATATCAAGGGCTCAAAGGAACCAAGATATTTATTGACCAGAGCCTCACTGGTTATTGACCGATCGCTGGTTAAGCACATCTCTCTAGATAAGAGCATGAACTTTCCTTGCGCAACGGTATCATTTACGATGGATGTTAGATCACATGGCTTCGATGTCTTGTGCCATCTCGCCTTCAGCTTACGTCTCATATGGTGTTCTTGCTCATCAGCTCGCAGGTTTGTGTCCGGCTTCCTTCAGACTAGCCCTCGCGGAATTGCCCTTGCCATTCGCTAGTAGTTGGCATCTAATAACGATATATCGCTAAGGATGGTAACCTTCCTACAGGGGACTTTTACCTCATTAGTTCATGCCCATGCTGGGCGTACACAATTAGCTTAACACTGAAATTTTCCGCAGCACTTCTTTTGTGCTTGGATAGCACAAAAAAAACAGCCCCTCGCCAAAATGCAGGTTATAGCATGGTGTTAGATTCTCTCAGAGATATTGTATGGACTCAAAAGATTTACACGGATTTGCCTCAGATAGGCCAATTATAGAAATTGAAGACGATCTCCTCGGTCGAGCAGGTTTCTCAACTGACTTGGCAAATGCATTGTCAAGCTGGCATGGTAAAGACAGCCTTGTAGTAGCTTTACACGGTGATTGGGGATCAGGGAAGTCTTCAATCAAAAATATGGCGATTTCGAGGCTAGAGGAAATCGATAAAAACAAGCCAGATGTCATCGAGTTTTCTCCTTGGGAGTGGGCTGCTCAAGAGAAAATAACAGCTTCATTCTTTCAAGAGATTTCAAAATCTATAGGCCGTAAAGATAAGAGTAAGTCAGGAAAAAAATTAGCGATTACCTTAAAAAAGTACGGTCGTTATTTGAATACTGGAGAGTCGGTAATATCAGGATTTTCAGCTGCTCTGCCAACGTTGTTTGTGCTTGTAACTCTGATAGGAGCTGGTGGTAATTTTTCTGACGAAACTTGGATTAAAAATACTAGTACAGCCATTTTGATTGTCCTTGCTGCTTGGGCTGCCATACTCAAATGGGGTAAAGGTTTTCTGAATACAATAAGTGGAAACATAGAGGCCACAATTAAGGAAAAAGAACAAGGTTTGAGTGATATTAGACAAGAACTAACTAATCTATTGGCAGAAAGAGGCTCCCCATTAATAGTGGTAATGGATGACTTAGATCGATTAACCTCCGTTCAACTGAGAATGGTATTCCAGCTCATTAAAGCAAACCTTGAATTTCCAAATGTAGTATTCCTCCTTCTTTTTCAGAGAGATATAGTTGAGGATAAGCTAACTGACGGCAAGCAACTTGGCCGAGATTATTTAGAAAAAATAGTGCAGGTTCCTTTTGATATTCCAAAGATTGAAACTACACGTCTCCATAGCCTGCTGTTTAGTAAACTCGATAAAATCATTGAACAAGATAAGTCAGCTACTGAAATGTTTGACTCTGGTCGCTGGGGAAATATATTTCATGGCGCGCTATATGCGTATTTCGATAACCTAAGGAATGTTTATCGATATACTTCAACTCTTTCATTTCACTTCACTCTTTTAAAGGGTGAAGCCGCGTTTGAGGTTAATCCTGTTGACTTAATTGCAATCGAATGCCTAAGAATATTTGAGCCGAATATTTATAAAGAAATTGCTCGATCAAAAGAGATATTTACAAAGAATGACTCTGCCAGGTATGGAAGAAGTGAGGAATCTACAACTTCTCTTATTAATGGTATTCTGGATAAGGCGAGTGGCAATAAAAAAGAATACGTGAAAGAAATGCTAAGACAACTATTTCCTACAATTGAATGGGCTTTTGGTGGAACTCATTACTCTGGTGAATTTGGCAATACATGGTTAAGAGAGATGAGGGTGTGTCACCCATCTAATTTCGATAAATATTTTCAGTTTTCTATACCCAGCGGAGAGCTTTCTAATTCTGATTTACAACAAATGCTCTCTCTTACGTCTGATACTGAAGGCCTTTCTTTGTTTATTCTATCTCTAAAGGAACGTGGTATTCTCAAGAATGCGCTTTCTCAGTTTGAATCATTCACAGACGAAGTTCCGTTAGAAAATGGATATTCCTATGTCAAGGGTCTTATTGATATAGGTGATCAAATTGATCATGAGTCAGTTGGATTTACAATGTTTAGTTCAAATACTCATGCAGTAAGGTTAATTGTCTGGTTTCTCCGAAGAATCGACAATATTGAAAAGAGAGGAAAACTGTTACTAAGATGCTTTAAAGATTCTAACGGAATCTCGATTGTTGAGCATATATTGCAAGCTGATGAAAATCGTAGAGAAAAATCGGATGCGGATATAGTTCTTTTAGATAGTGAGTTTGAGGAAATTAAAGCAGAGTTTGTTCGGAAGCTAAATCATATGGCCGAGAATACCCCCGAGGAATTACTGACACATGAGCACTTAGTATCATTACTATATCGTTGGAAGCGCTGGGGTGACGAAGATAAGGTGGTTTCTTGGTTAAAATCGCAGACAGTAAACATAGATGGATGTATAAATTTGCTTAAAGCATTCGTCAGCAAGTCATCTTCTCAAATAATGGGAGATTACGTTGCAAAAATTACCAGCCACATAAAGCTTGAAAGCATTGAAAATTTTTTAGAAGTTGATCCCATTAGCGTAGCTATAAGGGACGTTAATGAAGAAGGCTTAGATTTAAGAGCCAAAGAGGCGATAAAGGCATTCAAGGATGCTTTAGATAGAAGAGAAAAAGGCATTACTGATGACTGGTAACGCATATGAGCCATAACTCTGTCAATAGGCAATAACTATTTTTTTGGCCCACTAAAGAACCCAACTAAAAACCCGCTAACAAAACCGAATACTTCGCCTGTCATCGTCGCTACTAAGCAAAGTGCTTACAGCAAACACATATAGAGGCTACCTTATTGCGGTCTCACCGCAGCCTGCGTTTTCGCTATCCATCGTAAAGCGCAGGGCCACTAGACATTGATCAACCTTACAATAAGAAGGGTCAAAGCAATTGATTTTCTGTGTTATCGACGTTACGCTTATTTGAATTTTTTGACATGGAAAGCTGATGGCTTGACCACTACTTTTTCAGTGTGAGTCGCTATATTGAATTGAACCCGATGAGGGCGAAAATGATGCGGCATCCCGATGAATACCCTTGGTAAAGTTATCAACGCAATGCACATGGAAAGCCTGTTGTGTGGCACACACCCAAATGCGACTATTGAGGCAATGCAAAAAGAAAAAACATAACACATATGAGCCCTAACTCTGCTAATAAGCATTAATTATATTTTTCGACCCTTTGAAGAGCCCAATTAAAAATCCGTTAACAAAATCGAATACTTCATCTGTCATCGTCGCTTCCTTGATTGGAAAATTTTAATGAGAAAAGCAGGAATTGTATAACAAAAAAATAAACGCAAACGTAATTGTCTGCCAACCAAAAATGTGTTTCGTTTCGCTACACATAAACACATTTTTGGCTACCAATAAAACCTTGGTTATTAAATCGTTAGCGATAACAAACATCACTGGAAGGGATAACAATATGAGTATAATACCAACTGATATAAAACGAAGTTTAGGTATAAATATTAGCAAAATTTGCCCATTTAGCCTATCCAGAAACAAATCTGAAAATCATTGCGCACATTATGTTTCTCACATTATGGGTTACGAATTACCTGGCGCCACATGCAAAAATGCGACTTGGGCAGATAAACAAAAACCTGCAAAAGGAGCCACTATCAGAGTTAATGATCTATTTAGTGCTTCGCCTGTAACTGATCTATTAGCCAATAAGCCTGCTACTTTAACTGAATGTTTAATATTTGTAACAATTTCATCTAATGTAAAAAAGGTAGGGTGTGCATTTGAAATGGAAACTCACCCGAAAAAACACGTTGGAATTTTGTCACAAGGAAAGGTGTGGAATTATAGTAATTCACATAATCAAGTTGTGGCAGATATGCTGTCATTATTCCAATCAAAATTTTCTAACACATACAAAACAACTGGAAATACCGTTGAATTTTATTATGGAAAATTTATATGAGGTATTTAATATTAATTCTATCCTTGTCAGGTTGCACAGGTCATGCAGCTGACTTATCCAGGCCTCCTACTGGGGAACAAGTTTTCCATGAACTTCTTAAGAATGGGAGTATTCATTTAAATAATGAACCGCTTTGTAAGGCAAACATAAATTTATTTACGCAACTTTCCTTAGCGTTGTCTGTATCATATGAAAGCGATAATACTGCAATTATAAAGTCTTTTTGTTCGCTAACCAAGCACGAATTCTCAGGCGGAAATATAAAAAATGCATGGGATTGCACTGTACAAATAAACGAAAACAATAAGAAAGGTGATTTTATTTCAAGTTCTACAATAGTGTTTAGCCTTACAGCAGACAAAAAAGAATTTATCAAGGGCTCATTGAGGTGTCGCTAATCGGATAGCCAGGGGGGTTCTCCCGAACGATACAAGTCAACGCTGGTAGACAGTGATAACTACTTTTTCATTGTGAGCAACTATAATAAACTACCCCGCTGCAAGCAGACGGGGTATTAGTGCTAACCCCTAGAAAAGTGCCAATTGATGGCCTGTATGCAGCTTCTGATAGCGGCCTCCCTGACCTCAAAACTCTCCACCCCACAATCATCAATGATAATCGAACGCAGCAAGCTGCGGGGAATAGAGCCCCCAGAGATTCAATTTTAATTATTAAATGTCTTGTCAATAAAAGTTGACAAATGCCTCGAATGTCAACTATTGTTGACACGTGAAAGATATTAATTCTCTCCCATCCCATCAAGAGCCTGAAAAGGCACTCTCTGCTGTTGTATCTCTACGATTAATGGCAGATAAGTTGGAAAAAAAGGCTGTGATGGAAGCTATAAAGCAGGGCTGGACTTGGGCTCAGGTTGCTGAAGCATTAGGGGTTTCAAGACAAGCAGCACATAAAAAATACGCTAATTTAGTGAAAAACAAGTGAGGCTGTGAAAATGATTTCTCTATTTAAGCGATTAAAACTCCGTCTTAAAGATATGGCAACGATTAGTAAACTTTGCCAAGTCGCTGAAACATATGCCCAGAAACGGAGTGAGGGAGCACCAGCAGAAGAGCATTTTTTATTATCGGCATTGGATCTGCCAGACGGTACAGCTCGTCGAGTATTTGAGCGAGTTGGGGCTAGTCCTGAGCAATTGGAGAAAGCAATAGATCAACAACACAATGAGGCGCTCAGCTATATTGGCGTTGATATCTCAAAGCTAAATATTGATGATAGTACGGTAGATTCTGCTGTATCTCCAAGTATACCTTTTGAATCAAAGCCATCAGCACAGTCTTTAATGAAGGAATTAGTTAAAATGAGACGCAACGATAAAGATATTCCTCTTATTGGGTTACATATAATAGAGGTACTATCTTCTAAGGAGTTAGGTGTTGTGGCTCGCACAATGAAATTAATCGGGATAAGCCAAGACTCTCTTAAAGAGGCTGTGGCTAAAGAGCTGGAATGCTACAAATTATCTATGTAGTGAAAATGCACCTAACCGGGTAGCCGGGAGGTTTTCTCCCCCAGCTTCCACAACACTCTGCATGCGGCTCCGCACAGGGCCTGCCTCAACCATTACATGCCCATGCTGGTCGTACTCAAATAGCTCCAGCGGACAGGCTAAAGCGGCGCGTTTTGCGCAAGCAAAAAATGTGCCGCTTTAGCCTGCCGCTGAGCTAGATGTTAGTCATACTTCCCACTACCAATGACAGATTGCGGGTCCAGGGTGCTTTTCAGTGAGGAAATCAAGGCTCCCACACGATCCAGTTGCTTTAGCCTAACATCTTCATATTGAACTCCTAGCCTATGAGGCAGATAGCCCGCTTCGAAAAACCTGTGTTCAAGTTTTCTATGACACTGCATGGCTCGGTCATCATCACCTGTCGTTCGATCGTAAAACATGGCAATGTGATAATGAAGACTTCTCGGGCGTTTGCAGAAAGTATTGATATCAGGCACAAAGCCAGAACCCTCAAACGTTTCCTCGATAATGTCGATAGCAATCGACAAATCTTTCTGAAGAAATGGGCTACAAGCAGTTAACCATATGATGCCACATTGATCCGCCTCCGGTTGTACACCTACGTCTGGGGCTTCACCCTTGGGAAAGTACATACGGGAGGGGCACTGCCCTGGCACACCGAAAAAAATAGAGTGCATCGCACGGCAATATTCGTTGGGATAGGTGATATGCTCACTGGGAGTGTCACCAAAAAAACACATTGAATCTGAGTTCTCAATCTGTCGTTTGATCGTCTCCTGCGTTTCTGACACTGTTGTTGGTGTTCCATAAAGACCAAAAACAATATTCCATTTATTAAACATGAAATCCTGATAACAATTCGTCATTGGGTGATTGTATTCCGGCCCCATTAACGAAGGCTCACTATGGTACATACGCCAATCGTTCGTCGCCACTATACCGCCACGAATAGCTTCCTGAAGCTTCAAAGGCCGCAATTTTACCATTGCGTCCAGGAAACTTTCTGTCGTGGAAAAAGTTAAATACCCCATTGAGCTTGCTTGCGGCTTGGGCATCAGCCAAAGTGTGACTGAAGTGACAATACCCAGGCTGGATTGTGAAAACAGTCCATCTAAGGAGGGGCCGACGCCCCACCGGTCAATAGGACTCAAACGATGATTACCATACATTCCAAACCCTGTACGAATCACTTTGCCATCGGCAAGGACCACTTCAAGATCAGAAATCTGCGAAACGTTATCACCATATGGAGTAACCCCATGTCCGCGTTCCAATGCATTTCCAATCACACTGGTATCCGGTCCCGCTCCCGTAGGTGCTACCCATAGCTCAGACTGTCGTGACTGTAAAAAATCATAAAGCATGCCATGAGTGACACCCGGTTGAATTCTGACATATGCCAATTCTTCGTTGTACTCAAGAACACGGTCCATCCGGGAAAGATCCAGAATGATACCGGCATCTCGGCTTGGCACTTTAGATCCAAAACCCCAATTGAGGCCACGACTAACCGGGTAAATACTCTGCCCGAATTGTCCAGCAATCTGCACACACGCCATAACCTCTTTTTGATTCAGGGGCTGAAGAATCGCGCTCACATTCCTCTCTAGTGCAAATGTAGCAGTCCCCGCTATTTGTAAACTTCCTTCTTTGGTATCTACATGCTCAGCGCCAATAGCCGAGCGCCATGCCATTAATGCAAGTTCTAACCGGGTAGTCTCCACCGAAATTCGTTGATTATCCTGAATTCTCATTTCTTACTCCCCCCTCAAACCCGTCAAAAATTGCCTTACCATTGTATTTCCGTCTGGCACAATGGCAGCCATCTCATTTTTTAGGTCTCTCCATTTTGTGGAGACCTTTTGCCCAAAGAAAATCGGTTTGGTTTGTGCTTTGATCACACCACCATCAACATCTTCCGTTACCTCGTGAAGAGTCAGCACGGTCGAAATTGCCTCATCCTTCTCCATATCGCCAAATGGGTCTGCACCAATGTAAAGCTTATTTGCGATATCCGAAGGATGGACGTTGTACATGCCTAGTTGTGGATATCTAAAGATTTCTTCAGGAATAATCTGACCAAAACCATACATCATAATGACACCGGGGTTCCATACTCGCAATTGAGTAAGAAAAAATGTGGACTTAACAGACCCTGAAAAAAAAGGCACATTCAACTCTTCTGCAACATTTTGAGTTCGCTGAAACAACTTCACTCTTTCCTCAGGTGGATAAAACCGCCAAGTCCGTTTTTTCCAGCTGATTTTTGCCTTGGGGTCACAAATATCGTCGGTAACGATACCAACCAACTCAATTTCCAGTTCCTGATGCATTCGAGCCATTTCCTGCAGTGCGCCAAAACCAAAGTCGAAGCTGCAAAAAGCAACGACCCGGAGCCGGGAATCCTGTCGGTGACATAGCAACTCTTTCCGTGCATCTATAAATCTTCCCCAGTCGTAACCAGCATTCTTATGAGTCTCTATAAGAGGTTGCAGTGAAGCGACATTAACTTCAGATTCTTCAAACAACATTGTCATTCTCCTTGACATAAAATTAATATCTTCCATACGAAGAAAAAAGTAGTAATTAAAAGGGAGGGGCTGAGCTTTCAAACACCAAGGTAGTGATTTTCATGCAGGGCATGATAATTAATATCAAAAATAAATTCGTTTTGAAGATTACAGTCAACACACTTTATTTTGAGAAAGTTATTTAAGTTACTGCAATCAACGCAAGGTATAAATTTATACCTGACTTTTTCACTATGGTAATTATAAATATCAACGAAAGTGATATTCGGGTAGTTTTTAAAACAACACACGACATCATTGTCCATATATGCAAATTCCATTTAGACGTATATGTACTTTTTATTATAACAACTGACATCCATACACACAGCATTAGATGATATAAAAACAACAGAGAGAATAAACACCCTTTTTACAAAAGTCTATTGCTACTATTGCTTAATTAAAACGTCCTGGGTAAAGAAATCAAGTTAATGTTATATAAAAAATTAATCATGCAATCAACTATTCAATAGTAACACCGGCATCACCAGATATCGTAGTTAATTCAAAAACAATAAGGAAGAAAACCTCTCTCATTGTTATCAATTGTTGAAATATAAAAAATGCATCTTTAAAAGCTATAATAAAATAGCAGAGTATTCCCTCTCTTACCACACGAACTTAAAAGCAGTCACTCATAAACGATATCCCAACAAAAGCAGTTCCATATATCTCAATTCACATTAGAATCAGATAGTTTTGGGACTATACCCGTAGCGATATATTCATTTCATGGCACCAACAGTAGGCGCTTTTAGGCGAGGCAAAATAACGGACAATAGTAATAACCAGGACTATTGCGAGGAGTTTTACCGCCGCCATGGAATGAAGAAGGCGTGTAATGAATACCTAAATTGAGACTGTAATCTTTTCTGTGTAATTGTCTATCATTAACTCCTCATGGGGAAAGGATAGGTAATAATGAAAAAAGAAGACCTCCAAGATCACCGTTGAAGCGGCATTGAATGCCGAGCTTGATGATCATTTAGGTTATTCTAAACACGAAAAAACCAGCACCGACAACAGCCGCAATGGCTTTTCCAGTAAAACCCTGCAAACTGAAGACGGCCAATTTGAGCTGAACACCCCACGTGATCGCAACGGTGATTTTGAGCCGCAGCTCGTCAAAAAAAAGCAGCGTCGCTTTACCTCAATGAGCGACAAAATATTATTTCTGTATGCGCAGGGTTTGTCGACCCGCGACATCGTTACCACCTTTAAAGAAATGTACGGCGCGGATGTCTCCTATTGTTTACCTGGACTGCATCGTGCTTAAAATACGGCAGGATAAACAGGTCATCAATAAAGCCGTTTATCTCGCGCTCGGCGTCAACATGGAAGGCCACAAAGCATAGCTTGGCCTGTGGCCGTCGGAAAATGAAGGTGCCAAGTTTTGGCTAAATGTGCTCACTGAGCTTCAAAACCGTAGTGTCAATGATATCCTCATCGCCTGCGTCGATGGCTTAAAAGGTTTTCCTGATGCAATACAAGCCGTCTACCCGAAAACACAGATTCAGCTTTGCATCGTCCACATGGTGCGTAATTCGGTACGTTACGTGCCCTGGAAAGATTACAAAGCCGTCACGGCGAACTTAAAGAAAACTTATCAGTCCGTCACTGAAGATGAAGCCTTGCTTGCGCTGGATGAATTTGAAAAAACGTGGGACGAACAATACCCCCAAATCAGTCGAAGCTGGCGAGCGCACTGGCAAAACCTCAACACCTTGTTTCATTATCCTGCCGATATCCGCAAAGCCATCTACACCACCAATGCGATTGAATCCTTGAATAGCGCTCCCCACCGACGATGCCGCAAATAAAGGTGGCGTATCTGGCGATACAGCAAGCCTCAAAGAAATGGACAATGCCCATTCGGAATTGGAAAATCGCTCTCAATCAGTTTATGATTGGATCTGAAGACCGTTTGATTGATTATGTATAAACGTTAACCCGGGCAGTTACACAGAATTGGTTACAGTCTCCCTAAAAATTTCAAACGCTATGGGTATAGCATTGCAGAATCATTACTCCTCCCTGTCTAATCAAACCAGCAATATCTTGCTTAGTGTTTTCGAAAAATAGTGTATGAGAGTTATGAAACCTAGCGTCGTGCATGCTTGCACACATAAAATGTATTATCCGAGACTGACATTGTATCAATACATACGCTAACCTACACAACATACGCTAACCTACATATTATTTAATATACCCATAGCGTTTGACATTTAGATGTTCAGTATGCGTCATATTTATTTCATGGAGAGACAAAATGACAAAAAATGCAAGTTTATTGTGAGGAATTTCAACGCGGCCATGGAATGAAAAAGGCGTGCAATGAGTACCTGAATATCAAACGCTACGGGAATATGTAGGCTCATACGACGAAAAACTGAAGGCCGGAAGGAAATTATCAATGACAAGCACAGCACTCGCATATCAGAAATATGTTTCATCAGATCGTAATAATACGCCCCTGATAACTTATTACACACAAGTCAGACAACAGTCCGGACTATTATGCGAACCATTGGAAATTGAGGATTATGGTATCCAAACCATGCCAGAAACAAGCCCTCCCAAATGGCATCTGGCGCACACTTCGTGGTTCTTCGAAACCCTGTTACTTAAGCCTTTTTTATCCGGTTATCGTGAATTTCAACCGATGTTTGCACAATTATTCAACTCCTATTACGATACCATCGGTCGCTATCACCCCCGGTCGGAACGTGGGCGATTGTCCCGACCAACAATTGTCGAGGTCTACGGCTACCGTAAGTATGTGGATGAACAGATGATGCATTTGCTATCCCACCCAGATCATCAGCACCGGAAGGAAATCGCTCGGCTTACAGTACTGGGCATCAATCACGAACAACAGCACCAAGAATTGATGCTAACAGACATCAAACACAATTTTGCCTATAACCCATTGCACCCCACTTACCGCGAATCTCCCGTCATGTCCATAGCAAAAACCAAACATCTGCAATGGGTTGAATTCGAAGGAGGTGTTAAGATGACCGGGCATGAAGGTGAAGAATTCGCTTATGATAACGAAACACCCCGGCATAAGGTTTACCTTGATGATTTTCGCCTTGCCTCGCGAGCCGTGAGTAACGGTGAATTTATCAACTTCATCGAAGCAGAGGGTTATCAAGACCCGGAGTTATGGCTCTCCGATGCCTGGAAGACCGTGTGTCAGCAACAGTGGCAGGCACCACTCTATTGGGAACATATAGACGGTGTTTGGTGGCATATGACTTTAGGCGGCATGAAGCCTGTGGACGCCAACGCTCCTGTGTGTCATGTGAGTTTTTATGAGGCTGCCGCCTATGCCCGCTGGGCGGGTAAACGTCTGCCCACCGAGGCAGAATGGGAAGTGGCAGCTGCGGAACTGCCCATCGAAGGAAACCTCTGCACTGCTGATTTTCTTCACCCCATGCCAGCCTATGGCGAGACCACATTACTGCAAATGTATGGCGATGTCTGGGAATGGACACAAAGTGCCTATGCATCCTACCCGGGCTACCAGCAGGCGAAAGGCCCTCTGGGTGAATATAACGGTAAATTTATGAGTAGCCAGATGGTATTACGTGGTGGTTCCTGCGTAACGCCTGCTGACCATATCCGTGCAACTTACCGCAATTTTTTCTATCCCCATGAACGCTGGCAATTCAGCGGCTTTCGTTTGGCGGAGGATGGATAATGAACCTAGCAGCCATTGATCGCCTGCGCTTCGATGATCGTCAGCCGGTACTTTCGAGCCTGTATGATGAAATCATCACAGGCTTGAACCAAACCCGCCGGACAATTCCACCCAAGTTCTTTTATGACGAGACGGGCTCAAAGCTGTTCGAGGCTATTTGCGAGACGCCCGAGTATTATCCCACGCGCACTGAAATAGCCATCCTTAAAGAAAACATCGACGAAATCGAACAATATATTGGCCCGGACTGCCTGCTAATTGAGCCAGGTAGTGGCAGTAGTCATAAAGTGCGCGTACTGCTTGAAGCAATCCATCCCCACATCTACATGCCACTGGACATCTCCGGGGATTATTTGCTGGAGGTTGCCCGCAATCTTGTTGATGAATACCCCGGTCTACACGTCCATGCCGGCTGCATCGATTACACTGTACCCATTGACTTGCCTGCGCATCCGACGGACCTGCGCCGTGTCGCATTTTTTCCGGGATCGAGCATCGGAAATTTTGAGCCTGACGAAGCAGTTTCGTTTCTCTCCAATATCGCAGCGATGGTGCGGCCTGATGGCGGTCTGCTCATCGGCGTGGACCTGAAGAAAGACCCAGCGATCCTGAATGCCGCCTATAATGACGCTGCGGGTATTACCGCAGACTTTAATCTAAACTTGCTGGAGCGGGCCAATCGCGAACTCGGATCAGACTTCGACCCCAATAAATTCCGGCACAGCGCATTTTATGATGCGGCCAAAAACCGTGTCGAAATGCATCTCGTCAGTCAAACCAGACAGCAGGTTCATATCGGTAGACATCACTTTAAGTTTGCCCAAGGGGAAAGTATCCATACCGAAAGCTCATACAAATACACTATAGCCGAGTTTCAGGCACTGGCCCGTCGGGCTGGTTTTGAAGCAATCAAGGTATGGGTGGACACGGAACAACTGTTCAGCGTACATTATTTTCGTTTTGCTTCCGAGCAACCCTCCACTCTGCGCCGAAGTGTTTCTTGAATTAGCACGTAATATACTTGATCACATCAATAGTGCTTGAAATTCAGGTGTTCAGTGTGCGTCATATTCATTTCATGGCGGGACAAAATAACGGGGTTATCGGTGTCCTCCGCATCCCAGTACGGATGCACTTCCGCCACAGCCCTGTTAATATGCCGTAAAAATTTATTGCTACTATACCCGTAGCGATTGAGATTTGGGTTTTATTGCACGCCCTCTTCATTCCATGACGGCGTTGAAATTCCTCGCAATAGTCCGGCTATTACTCGTTATTTCGCCTGGCCATGAAACGAATATGACGCACACTAAAAGCCTAAATTTCAAACGCCACAGGTATATTGACCAAAAGCGGTCGCATTCCAGCTGGTTTTATTGCAACTACTTATTTTTGGTTGACCCGATGGCTACGTCAAAAACGCTCGTTTGTATCTGTAAATTTAAATTTCGCGCTTTTTTCTTGTTCTCGACAGAAGGTGCTCGACAAAGCGCCCGGACAAATCAAAGGCAACCTGGGCAATTACTGTACATCTGAAAAATCAGTCTGAGTCGTCACGTTTTATTTATC
>Ga0316202_10001044_pt1 | contig 23735 bp, 33 predicted proteins | sample 3monrhotite_MG_FD_204934 | JGI IMG/M metagenome (GOLD analysis project Ga0316202, IMG submission 204934) | Microbial mat bacterial communities from mineral coupon in-situ incubated in ocean water Damariscotta River, Maine, United States -... | ecosystem: Environmental > Aquatic > Marine >... | reverse complement strand
ATAAACACGTTTTCCAGTATCTGGATTAGTGATCTGTTTACCACTTATATAGTTGTATTTATTACTCTTCTTCATCCTCTAACACCCTCTTCTCTTCTTCATAACCTTCCATAAGTTCTTCATGTAAAGTCTTAGGTTTAAATATCTCGTTCCAACGTTTACGATAAGTATCATTAGAAGGTCTGGTAATACCATCAAATTTTTCTTTAGCCATAAATCTTCTCACATTTAAAATTTTCTTTATCATCAGAACAGAAAGATAGGTATTTATTTCTATTTTTTAAAAATTTTAAAGGTTCTTGGTATAATGCATAACCAATCCTTTCTAAAAAATTAGATGCACGTGGACAACGTTGTTGAGATATTTTAACCGATTCATCATAACTGATTCCATCTTTTAATTTAAGTTTAATAATTAAATTAATATCCGCAAAGTCTTTAGCGTCTTTATCTATGTAACTACCAAAGACATAAATCGATTCTACTTTCATAATGTAGTATTTATCCGTGTTCATTGTTTCAACCCGCTCTAACAATTCTTCAACAACCTTAGTTGCTTTTTCTTTTAGTATAGGTTTGATAAATTTAGTATTAGCCAAAGACATTGCTTTTCTTTCTAAAGAATAGTGATCAATGCTATTGTGTTCTTCTTTACTGATATAACCTTCTTTGATCATGTCTTCAAAAAATTTAATAATTTTTTGTTCAGAAGTTAACTTTAATTCTGGCCAATACTTTATTGAAGATGCATTAAACTGACTACCACTTGCGTGGTCCCTAAAAAATTTTCTAAGGTGTTTAGCTTCAATTCCTACTATTTTATCTGTTGCATTTACTCTCATATTTCTCCTTTATAGTTTTTTCTTTAGTTCTTTTACATACTCTTCGTGTTCTTTTTGTCGTTTGTCCTCTATTATCTTAACATGTTTTCGCCATGCCCAAGAATTTATTTGCCCTGCATACTTCATTAAAAAATGAAGACTTTCATATACTATTTTATCAAACATTTTTACTTTCTTTATACCAATTCAAATCAATTATTTTGCCTTCTTTTGCTTGTTCCATGTAGTGTTCTATTACTCTTTGTATCTTAGGTAATTTTGTATGTGCAAAGGGCCACAACAAACAACACACATAGTATGCATCTCTAAACGTACATCTCCATCTGTATTGTTTAAGATAAGGTGTACCATCAACTCTTTTACCATTAACTTTTTTAGGTGTTAGTGTTCCAACCCCTAAAATTTGATGCACCCACATAAGAACACTACGATCAGTCATCGTAATCTCCATAGATAGACGTAAACTATTTGATAATCTATACCCTGATCTACCTTTGTGTTTTTTCTTCTTCTCTATACCACGTCTTATATGTATGGATCCCTCCCCATCAAACAAACCTGCAATATATGCCTTATCTATATCTTCAATCATTAATGAACCGACATTCCTTCCTCTTCAACATCAAAGTCATCATCATAATCATACAGTTCCCCCTGTGAATCACAGTCATGACATTGTTGGATAAATTCTTTCTCTTCAAACAAAAGATTAAATTTTAAATATCCATTACCTTTACAAGTAGGACAAACATATACTTTCTTAATCTTTTTTGAACTTGCCATTTAGTTTTTTCGCTTTCTCGTTTGCAATGTATTGAATAGTTTTAGCAATTGATAGTTTTCCACCTGGAAAATCAGGCATTAAAACTTTGGACAATTTATCTAAAATAGCGTATGTTTCTTTGGTTAGAGAAACATTTCTGTATTTACTCATATCAGTCATATGTGTTTCCTTTCATTATTTATAACTAATATAGATTGTTTTATAGGATTGTCAATGATAAAAGTTTTTATTTTTTCTTTAGCTATTTGCAGTGGCACAATGCAGACCTGTGATGAACTACCAGGTGCTACTAAAGTATTTAATAATTATAAAGATTGTGTATTAAATGGGTATCAATATTCATATGAGTATCTGTCAATTTATGATGAAAAATTACTGATTAATAATAGAGTTTACACTGTGTTTGCTTGTAAAGAAACATTAACTCAATCTAGCTAATAATTATTTACAAATACAACCGTAAAACTCACCAGTGCCATTGTTCATGATATGAACATTCAATGGTCCGTGATACGTGGTCAATTCTACACGTAGTATGTCGCATAGATCAAAACAATCTATTTCATCTAATAATTTAATACCTTCTATCATCTCTTTTGTAACTGTTACTAACTGATAAAGTTCGTTACTTAATAGTATTAGATCCATTATTTATTTTTGTCTAAGTTTTCTATTTGCTTCTCCGACAGTTGTACCTAAATTTATTATTTTATTTATACTATGTGCTTTTAGTTCTGTAGTTACACCATATCTTTTCCAGGCTTTTTTCATTAGATTAAGTTCTAATAAAAAAGTAGACCATTGACTTTGTGATGCTCCCTCTACATTTATTGTTACTGTTTTCATTTTACAAAAACCTCTTTTCTTTTTCTACCAGGTATCCATGCACTAACTAATGGTGCATCTTCTAATCCATCCATAGCATCTATATACACAGTCAATTCACCTGCATTTGTTTTCATAGTTACATAACAAGTACCCTTGTTTCTAACATCTAATTTTATGCCTTTAGCATATCTTTTCTCAAAGTTATTTTTCATTTTTTTCTCCTTAATCCACTATTCTTTCTAATTGTCGTAAAGATGTTTTATACATATTTAATACTTTTTCATGATCACTAAAACTCTGTAAAAGATCTTGGTCATTCCATTCCCGTTTTTTAATAATTTTATTAAAACTATCTATCAAAGCATTCTCAGATATTTTAATTATATTGTAAGTTAAATCTTCATAACAATTACCTATTTTTTTAACTTGATTTATTTGCTTCATATCAGAGTGAAGTTTTCGTTCTAAGTCTATTTCCATGTCTAAATGTAAATCCATGTAAATTAAAACTTCTTTTATTTCATTTAAAGATTTACGTCCAATGTCTGGTATTCTACGTATATACTTTTCTGATTTTAAAACCAAATCACCTACAGTTTTTATATCAGACTCATATTTTTTAAATGCATTAATAATTCTGAAACTTAGTCCTACTTCTTCTATTTTTTTATCAAGGTATTCATTATGTGTTACTAGTATACTCATTTTTTTCTCCTTTATTACTTTCATGTTTTATAATTTTAACCTAGCCAAACTTTCGTAAGGCTAGGTAATCTAAAAATTAACCTTTATAAGAAGGTTATCTTATATATAGGATACTAAATGATGTTTGTCAACCCTTACCTTGGCCTTTATATCTTTTGGTCCGTTTTTGACGTTTTTCGTTCTTATTCAACGATTTTTTATGTTTACGAGGACCTCTTTTTTTAGGTTGGTCGCGAGGGGTAAAGAATTTAAAACTTTGTTTAGCCATCTTTCCATTCTTTTACAAAAGGTGTAGCATCTTTTGGTCTTGTGATGTGTGGTAGATAACTTATTTTACCATTGATATGTTGTTCTAAATCAGAACCACAATTCATGCATCTATACAATTGATTAGTAATTCCAACTAACATTGTGTATTCTTCACATGTTGGACATTTACCATTTACAATTTCTGTCTGTATTTTCATTCTATTATTTTTTTAATGGCTTTTGATCCATCTATATTATCTTCTAACTCTACTTTCACTTTTCCACATTTGTATTCTATATTATCATTTGATCCACGTTCCGCAACTCTTTTTCCTTTTAAACAATCACTCATTGCAGGTTGTATTCTGTGTTCCGTAAGCTCTCCTGCTACAAACATACATAAAGCTACAACTGTACTAATAACCGTTTCCATTTGCTCTTACCTTATCTTTTAGTTCTTCGACATCTTTTAATGCTTTTTCTAATTGCGTTTTTAAGAATTCTATATTAACTTTATTAGTCATATTTTGTTCTTGATTTTCAGTTAATTTTTCTACATCTCCATACAAAGATTCTATTAACATAAACTGTTCTTGGTCCGTGGGCTTTTGTTCTGACTTCTTGAGCAGATCAGCCTGGAACAATTCTCTTGATGTCTCTAAACTTGTTAGCCTACTAGTCACCTCTGTGTATGCAAACACACCCATAGCTACACCAGCAATGATTGCTAGCATATTTTTCATAGGCATACTTATTGATGTATTTTCACTAATCTTCATTGTGGTCCTCCAAATAACGCTAGTAATACAAAACCAAATATTAATATAGCTGTAAATCTATAATCCATCCTGCAGCACTCCATGTTATTCATTTTCTCCTAATAAAGTAGCTCGCATAATTAAAAAATTTTTAAAATCAGCTTCCATTTGTTTTATTTTTTCTTCCATTCTAATCATTTTTTGATCAGCTACAATCCTATTACCTTTGTCTTTTTCAATCATCAACAATAATTCGTTCTGATTAGTGTTTAACTGTCCAATATAGGTTTTAAAATTGAGTAAATGGGTATCATTTATCTCTAATATCTGTGCTTGATTTTTATTAATAGTCTCAGTTAAACTGACGATATATCTAACACCTGTAAAAGTTCCAACTATAACTGATGCTACAACTGGAACCATTACCACGTTCTTTTTTAATATATCTAGTATATTCATTACTCATTACTTAATTATGTAAGCTACAACAAGAACAGCAACTACAAGACATTCAATCTTGTGGTCTGACCAATAATGCATAACTTTACTTTTTATTTTTTTAATCATTTTTTTTCTCCTCCATTTCATAGAAAAACTTATCCGTATCTTCTGTACGCCAAGCCCCACTATCTTCTACATTCCATTCAGAAGTTTGCACTTTCCAGTCTGGGATACTATCTTTTACTGTAAAAGAGGGTAGGTCCCATATACATCTGTTATTAGGTTGTGCTGCAAAATTACCGTCATCTAGGGCAATTATGTGAGCGCACTTATGTTCGTGCGGAATCTCTGAATGATCAGTGTCTAGTATATTACTCTCTGGATGAGCAAAGTCAACGGTAAATAAATACTTACCGTGATGCCATTTCTTATCTTTACCTATGTATTTACCTGCTGCTCCAGATATTAAATCCCAACGATTAACAGAAGGATAATAAGAAAAACTATTCCAGAGCTGTAGTTCATCAAGTCGTCTTGCGGGCACTCTGGATGGTTTAAATCCCTTTTGAATAAACGCGCTAATTGGTAAGCGATAAAATATTGCACCGTTTTCCATAATAGCATGAAATAGTATAGCCCTTCCTGCAATAGCGCTAAGACCAAAGATAATACAGTCTTCAACTTCTCCATGATGTTTTTTAAGATCATATAAATATTCTCTTTTTATTTGTGCATAGGTTGCTGGTATATTTGCGTTTAAGTAAGCCATAAATCATTTTATTGTACCCCAATTTGGTCCATATTCATAGTCGACTTTATTAGGAACCTCTAATCCAACTGCTTCCTCCATAATTTGTTTTATTTTATTAGCATGTTCAGGGTCCTTGATTGATATATCAAGTTCATCGTGCACTTGTATATGTGGTATTATACCTTCTTTATATAATTCAATCATCGCTTTTTTTGTCATATCCGCAGCGGATCCTTGAATTAATTTATTTAAGGCTTTGTAAGTATATGCTCTTCTTATCCCTGGTCCGTGTTCCAAGAGCGCTTCATCATGTGCCATGGCTTTATGCATCCCAAACATATTTGGTTCCCATAGATGAAACCTACATAATCTTCCAAGTAAAGTTCTTATTTGACCACGTTGTTGTGCTCTTTGCATTACATTATCCATTAGCTGTTTAACAAAGGGTACTCGATCATGATATTGTTTAAATAGACTATCAGAAGTTTCCTTATCCACACCTAATTCAGCCTGTAACTTGTTTTTACCCATACCATAAAATAATCCAAGATTAATTGTTTTTGCTTGAGACCTTGGTATGTTAGCCATATCTGCAACAATTGTATGAAAGTCGGTATTAGGATCATTATTATATGAATCCAATACATCATCAACTCCATAAAGATTTTGTAAAGCTGCATAATGAACTACTAATCTTGGTTCTTGTTGTGAATAATCAAAACAACCCCAACTATGTTTTTCTTCTGGTATAAACAAAGATCTAATCATTGGTCCAAGTTCCTTGTTACGTGCAGGTATTTGCTGTAAATTTGGATTAGAGTATGAAAATCTTCCAGTAACGGTTCCTCCATTATCTCCACGCAACTGATTAATCTCAGCATGGATTCTACCTTTATGTGAGTGTTTTAGTATGGTATCAATAAATGTTGTATGGGCTTTATTTATTTCTCTAGCCTGAGCAATTTGTTTAACCACTGGATGTGGATGGTTTTGTAAAAAATTTTTAGTAAAAGAAGGAGCAGATGTTTTCTCAGTTACATCATAAGGTAATTTTAATTTTTCAAAAACTTTGGCAATCGATCTTGCTGCCCATATCTGAGGTTCTATTCCTGTTTCTTTTTTTACTGATAGTAATGCTTTTTGTTCTCTTGCAACTAGTTGTTGTTTTAATTGGTTGGCTGCTTCAACATCTACACGAACCCCTAAGAATCTCATATCAACGAGGCAAGGAAATAGTTCTGTTTCCATATCGAAAATAGATTGAATATCTTGATTAACTATTTCTGTTTTTAAATACTGCCACAACTGTAGTGTAATTGCAGCATCTTTCTCTGCGTATTGGCCTACATACATTGCAGGAAGTTTGTACATCTCTCCTTTTGGATCAATGCCCCATTCTTTTGCTGCTGCATATAATGCCGCTTCATCCTTACCTGTACCTACGTATTTTTTGGCACAAGTATTAAGATCAAAACGAAATTGATTCTCATCACACAAAGCCGCAGCTATCATAGTATCTACAATTGCACCATTAATATTTAAACCCATAGCCTTAATCCAACATACATCGTACATTGCATTGTGAAATAGTTTCATTGCTTTAGTATTTAAAACATCTTGAAACCATTTGAGAACCATAGCTTTGTCCATGTTTCCACCACCTCCATGAGCGATAGGATAATATCCACACCAACCTTCTACAGCAACAGCTATACCAACGACCTCTCCTTTACCAACGATTGCTCCAGATCCCATTTTAGTTAACTCGGGATCTCGAGTCTCTAAGTCAATTGCGATCTCTTCATACTTTGATAGATCAGGAAATTCTTCTGGTGGCAGCCATTCTGTTTGTGGTTTAAATATTATTTTCTGCATTTTTATTTATCCTTTTTACTTTAGTTAATTTTTCCATATCTTGAAAAGGAACCATGGTAATTTTATCTTCTCTACCATCACGTTGATACACTTCGTAGATTCCTTTACCTTTTTTAAAATTGTTTTCTTTTAATTTAGTTGTCACATGTTCTAGCAGTTCTTGTCTTTCAATTAATAACCAGTGATCGGCTCTCTCAAAAACTATGTAGTCTGCTTTACCTTTTACCCAACCAGGTTTACCTCTAACATTGGTTCCTTCAACCCAAGCAATATCATCTTGTGATTTGTTGTCCCAACGATTTACTTTCTTCATACCTTTTACATCAAACTTTAAAAGTTCATTACCCAAAAGACCTTTAACATCCCAATGTTCTTGCATATCTTGATAGTCATTAGCCCATACAGGATCTTTTAAATTCTTTGCAAAGTTTTGTTCTATTATTTTTGCTCTTGCTCTAAACTCTTGCCAACTCATTCTTGCTCCTTTTTGTTATAATAATAAACCATTCTCATACTACCTTCATATTTTTTTAAACGTTTTTTCATGATCTGATTTTCATCATAAAGTTTATTATAGTTTTCTGTAAGTCTTTTGATTCTTGGTTCATACAACTCTCTGTAATGTAGACTCCAATTTTTCCCTCCACTCATTTTGTGTCTTTCATTTTTAATATCTCTAGATCACAGTAATGTTTTATTTTCTCAAGGTCTTGTATCCCTGCCTTATTCTTATACCTGCAAACATATTTAATTACGTTTCCTTGAAAAAATGAAAGATCGTTCTTCGATATAAATTCATAAGGTTGAATCTTAAATTTTTTATAATGAGATCCTCCAATTTGTTTATCTTGTGGAAATGAATCTATAAATATATCTTTGTTTGTCATATAATTTCCTCCATTGGGTAACATTTGTTATCATCTTTCGGTCTTATAATATGTAAGTGTTCCTTTGTTCTAGTTGCACCTACATAAAATAATCTTGTTTCATCATCTTGATTTTTGTCATATGATTTTTTAGTGTTGTATGTAAGATCGGTAAGTAAGACTACGTTGTCTTCTTCACCACCTTTAGCACTATGTATAGTAGACAGTTTAATCCGTGGTTCTTGGTTCAACATCTCTCCATTACGTTTCATACGTCTTATATAATTAATTCTTTTTTCTCCCGCTTGATCAAAAGCTTCATACCAAATCTCATTTGTTTTAAGACCATAGTCTTTTTGTAATTGTTCTAAACTGTAGACAGTATTTTTAACTATAGATTTTAATTTATCCTTGTTCCATTTCTCAACGCTAATGTATTTTGAAATATTTTCTATTTGTTTTGCATCCAACATTTGTCCATTAATAAAATGTTCCCAACTAGTTGCTGCTTCTTGAATATCTTTTTCATAAAGTTTTTTAAATCTATTGTCATAATAAAAACCTTTTTCTCTTAAAGTTTCTTCCAATGAATCTAGCATTGATCTCGTTCTAGTTAACACCAACCATTTACCTGATGACATATCAATATCTTCAAAATTATCATAAGCAGATAGTTTTCCTTCATGTTGTTTGGGGTTCCAACTTTTATCTATTCTATTATCAACTCTTCCAATAATTGAATTAGCTAGTTCATGTATTTTTCGTGGTACTCTTCTTGATTCTTTTAACTGTATAACATTACCTTCTTGAGCAATAAATGAATCAACATCCGCCCCTGCCCATCTAAATACAGCTTGGTCATCATCTCCTGCAATATAAGAATCAACTGTTTTATCAGTAATATTTTTCACCATATCCCATTGCATTAAAGATAAATCCTGGGCTTCATCAATAAATACTGCATCAAAGTTTGGTGATTTACCTGCTTTTATAAATTTTAATATCATGTCATTGTAGTCTATTAAACCATATTCTTTTTTGTAATCAGTAAGTCGATTAGATAAATGTATTAATGTTTCGTACTCAACATCTTGGTTATGTTCTTTTAAATTATACTGTTCATCAATTGATATGTTTCTAAGTTTTGCTAAGTTAATTATTCTAAGATAATCACTTTTGGTTGAAAACAACCCTGTCTCTTCTTCATCATAATCATTATAGTCTAAGAACAAATGTTCTCGTCTACCCAAGTCTTCATAATGTCTTTTCTGCATTACTTGATTTTTCTTCAAACCCAATGATTTAAAAGCTAATGAATGAAGTGTTCTAAAATATGGTAAATCGTCTTCTTCCAAATTAAATTTTTTCATAGCCCTATCCCTGGCTTCGTTCGCAGCTTTCTTTGTAAAAGCAAAATAACCAATCCTATCTGGATTGGTTGTTTTTAAGTATTCATCAACCTTTTCTAGAAGTGTATGCGTCTTCCCTGTCCCTGGTGGTCCTAATACTATTGTTTTCATTAGTAGGGTGAATCCTCTTTTAGTTTTTTAGGTGTGTGGGTGTTTTCTGATTTATCAAAAGCATCTACTACCATTACACTAGGTCTTTTTTTACCAATAATAATTCTATCATCACTACAGTTACAATATTCTTTTAACATTTGTTGTGTGACTTGTGGTTTCTCAGGCCATTTTTTTCTCTGTAAATGACCATGATAAAATTTATGAAATATAAATTTATGTTTACCTTCTTCTGTATAGACATTACCGTTTAAAATATCTTTCTTGGTAGTCTGTGCTGCAGTTCTATTTGTACAAAACTCTTCTAAATGTTCTTTTAATTGATCAACAATAGAAGATCCTTTTGGTGCTTTTATTATTTCAATCCCTTGCAATAACTGATCCGTATATTTTTCAAATTCTTTGACCGTGATCCGTGGTGGTTTTTTATTGATTTGTTTTGCAACAGTTCTTCTAAACAATCTTTGTTCCATTAGATAATCAATGTTGTCTAGTTTAACCCTTTCTCCATCTACGTTAACCCAATAGTATGGTTCATCTAATTCTACTTTCTGTAAATCATCCAAACTTGGAAAAACTGAATCACCTCCTATACCAAACTTTCTAGTACGACATAGATTTTTATCACAATGATTACACATTGGTTCTTCATTACATTTAAATCCCAAATCTTTTCCATCATTAAATTTTATTTTCCCTTGAATTGTTCTATCATCTAAAGGACCTTTAGGATGTTTTTCAAAATATTTATAATTAAAAGCATTTATTTTATTTTGCCAACTATCTGAAAATTTTCTTTTAGCATATTGAATGTATTGATAGATTATTCTATCTCTACCATCTGTAATATCTGATTGTGTTAAAGATTCTAAACAAGGGGGTCCATCACTAAATTCTGATTCAGGTCTTTTAATAATTAATTTTTCTAACTGTTCGGGAGTAAGTTTTATAAAATCATGTAATAAATAAAAACGTTCTAGTGTAACAGCTTCACCCTCTTCATTAAAACAATATCTGGTAGTTTTATTGGTACCAAAGTATGGTAAATTTAGAAAATTTCCTGTATCATCTTTTGATTTTAATTCTACTTGTTTTGGAAAAACTTCTGATCCTCCATAACCTAATACTGCACTAACAGAAACTAATTTATCTCTCATTAATTTTGCTTCAACAGGAACTGTGGTAAAACAAAATACATGTGCACCACCTGATTTAGATCTAAATACTAATAAAGGTAGATTTAAACTTTTTATTTTATTAATTAATTTTTTGTGATCAAACCCTGCATAGGAATCTATATCAACACAACCCCATTTACATTTGTTGTTATCATTAATTGGAATAATTCCTAGACTAGGCTCATTTCCATTTAGATGATCTTTCCACATATCATCTGTAACCATGTTTCTTTGAACAAATGATTTGCCTTTTATTTTTTGACCGTCCTCACCTTTTTTATCTACGTATGTGACACCATGAGCACGATCCAACCCTAAAAATATTTCTTTAAATCTTTCCATAATATATATATATCCTAAGCGAACAACTCCACGCTAGCTTTGTTGTTCGCTACCTAGGATTCTTTTTAGTATGGTGATTTTTCTGTTGCTACAACATCAACATCATGTTTAACCTCAACCTCACCTTTACTAATTTTTTCAGCAAAGTCTTTTGATATTGAATAAACATCGGTATTTGATACAGGTCCAACTTTAGTTATAACCCAACCAAACCAAGTTCCCTTATCATTTGTCATTTGAACTGACTTTAAATGATAAGTATGGCTAAATGTTGGCGGAGTAAATAAACCGTTTTTACCCTGCATCTTCATAGACATCATCATAGAGTTCCAAGTTCTACTAACTTTCAATTGAGTCCTTGTCATAGATATCAATCCAGTTGTTGGAGTTTTTCCCGCAACCACAACAAAGTGACTTGCTGTATTTTCTAGATAATTACCATTAGGTAATACATCTTTGTTAAATTGATCTCTTTTAGTTGTCTTTACAATAGGATCATCTATTGAATGAACTCCAACAAGACCACCTCCAAGTTCTCTAGGTTTCCACTCTAGATATTCTCTTTTATAAAAACAAGGAATTACCTCAATACCTTTTTTACCATCAAATAGTTCTTTGGTAACAGAATTTATTATCATTCCAGGTTCCGCACCTTCAACATATCTACCGTTTTGTTTATTAATTTCAGGAGATAACTGTCCTAAAACTTTTAAGAAAGGTAAGGCAAGATCTTCTTGCTTTATATTTTGTGACCCCGAGTTAGCATCAGCTTCAAACATATTTGCAGCTAATGCACCTTCTTCTTTTTTAGTAACGTTTGTTTCTTTTGTCATTATTATTTTTTCCTTTTTATTGTAGTTTTATTCCCAACAAATATGCTGAAAATTTCCGTAGGCATTTCTTCTCCTGCCTCAATACGTTGACGGACCAACGCCTTTAGAGTCATGGGTTCAACCTTTAATTTCTGCGCAGGTTGAAGACCCTGACTCTTTGCAAGTTCAGCATATTTTGCTGCCTTGTTGTCTTCTCCACGGCCAAAAGATACTACCATTTCATTTTTGATAATGTCCCCTAGACCATTTTGTCGAAGCCAGTTAAAAGCCGATTCTTTATGTGCTTGTGTAATTGTAGCATTATAGAAAGGCTTGACGTCAATCATAGAACCATCCATAAGTTTGAGTTGAGATAAACCCATCTCAGACATCATGGTAGGAATTATCTCTCCTGATAAAACGTCTAGATCTTTTTTCTTATCTTTTAAGTTTTTTTCAATGTCCTCTATTTCTTTTACTAAAGATTCCATTTTTTGAACCTCATTAGACAGTGATTTTATATTATCACTTTTATCTAATATATCTGTTTTGTCCTCTTCAAAGTTTATGTTATTCATCTATTTCTCCTTTCTCGTATAGATTAATCTCAATAGGATAATATTTTCTTTCTTGCTTATCCCATTTTAAGAGATTGTAGTTTCCATTTGTAATATCAGATACAATAGAACATGCAACACCAATTATCGCAGGATCCCCTGTTAATAATAAATGATCTCCAACTTTAAAATTTTTTAAACCTTTTCTTAATTTAAAAATTAAAGGACCTGGAGAAAAAATCATTTGAGAAAATTCTGGTAATAAAAATTTAAAGTCACCATACTTAGAAGCACCCATAATATTTATTTTAGGATTGCCTGCTTGAGTTCCAGCAACTTCTTGTATTACATAAACTATTCTTTCTGACATTGACAAACAATATAAACATGTTTATATAGAAGTCAACTAGAAAGAAAAAATAAATTATGAATTATAAATTTAAAACTAAACCCTATGCACATCAATTAACTGCGTTAGAAAAATCAGCTAATAAAGAAAGCTATGCTTACTTTATGGAGATGGGTACAGGAAAAACAAAAGTATTGATAGATAATATGGCAATGCTTTATGATAAAGGTAAAATAGATGGTGCTTTAATTGTTGCACCAAAAGGTGTTATTGGTACTTGGAATAATCAAGAAATTCCAACACATTTACCTGACCATATAGAAAATGTGTCCGTATTGTGGCAAGCAAATATTACAAAGGGTCAACAAGAAAAATTAAATGAATTACTTAAAAGTAGTGATAAGCTACACATTTTAATTATGAATGTAGAAGCATTTAGTACATCTAAAGGCACAGATTTTGCAGCGTCTTTTCTTAGAACTCATAATACAATTATGGCTATAGATGAATCTACAACTATAAAAAATGCAGTAGCAAAAAGAACTAAAAATATATTAAAACTTTCTCCGTTGTCTAAATATAGAAGAATTATGACAGGGTCTCCTATAACTAAAAATCCATTGGATCTTTACAGTCAATGTGAATTTTTAAGTCCATGGTTATTGGACTTTGCATCGTACTATGCTTTTAGAAATAGATATGCTGAAATGAAAACTATTCATGCTCAAGGAAGATCAATACAAGTTGTAAACTTTTTTAAAAATATTCCAGAGTTATCTGAAAAATTAAAAAATTTTTCTTACCGTGTATTAAAAGAAGATTGTTTAGATTTACCTGATAAAATTTATGTTAAAAGAAATGTTATACTTACAGAAGAACAATCTAAACTTTATAAACAAATGAAAACCATGGCTCTTGCCATTTTAAATGGTAAGCAAACAACTACTGTAACGGTTCTTACTCAATTAATGAGACTGCATCAAATCACATGTGGTCATTTTACTGCTGACGATGGTAGCACTCAAAACATAAAAAGTAATAGAATTACAGAGCTAATGAATGTATTAGAAGAGGTAGAAGGTAAGGCTATTATCTGGGCCAACTATCAAAAAGATATGCATGAAATTAAAAAAACAATTGAAAAAGAATATGGCGAAGGCTCTGTTGTTGATTACTATGGATTGACCCCACAAGAAGATAGACAACCTAATATAAAAAAATTTCAAGAAAATCCTGAATGTAGATTTTTTATTGGTACACCTCAAACAGGAGGTTATGGTATTACATTAACTCAAGCAAATACTGTTGTTTATTATTCTAATGGTTATGACCTTGAGAAAAGACTACAATCAGAAGACAGGGCGCACCGTATTGGTCAAAAAAAATCTGTAACATATGTTGATTTAATATCAGAACAAACTGTTGATGAAAAAATAGTTAAAGCTTTACGTAAAAAAATTAATATTGCGTCAGAAGTTTTAGGAGAAGAATTAAGAGATTGGATATAGGTTTTACGAATAGGGATTGGAATTGGTCATCCGTGGGCAACGTGGTGGTGTCCTGCTTTAACGAGCGAATTTGGTTCAGTTTCCAAATCTCTGTCTTATCATCAGCTGTTAAACCAAAGACCACCACATTATTCTATGACTTTACCGTCTCTCCATTTCATTTCTGGAAGGCCTTCGCTGTACTTTTTACCATCAAAAGTAAGAATTTGTTTTCTATTAGAACCTTGTTCATTATATGATGCATGAATCCAACCCGCTGATCCGTCATCGGGTTTGTAGAACTCGAGAATGCATTGATCGAAGTCAACATTGTTAGTCAACCAATAAGCTACCTGAATATTTGGAACTCCATGTATTTCGAAGTCTGCCGCACAACCAAGAGCGTGCTGGCTAGTTTTTTTGCTCCCTATAGCCTCACACAGCGCTTCTGAGCGGTATCCTGAGCTAATGCTTATAGGTTTATCGAAGTGTGCTCTAACAGGCTCTAAGACCTCGTAACAGAGGTTTCCTAAATTTTTTATCTCTCCAGAGCCTGGAGTGTTGTCAATTCCTTTACGAGCAGCAACCATGCTACGTGTCATCTCTTCAAGAGTAAAATGTTTTGATAATTGCATAATTATTTAAGCATGTTTAATAGAAGTGCAATAATTATTCCAAAGGCTCCACCTATTATCATCTTTTCCATTCGTTCAAGTCTTTGTTTAACTTCTTTGATTTGATCAAAAGTTTGTTTCTGCATAATACGACACAGTTTTTCATGGTCGTCTATTTTCTGTAATGCAGATTTTTTAGCCATTAATTTGTAACCCCCGCTACAAAAGAAACCCGATAGGAAAGACCCATCACACCGCCCAAACTTTTAATTTTATTTACCATAGTTTATCCTTGCTTTTTTATATAAGATTGACCTAAAAAATCTCCTGGATATAATGATGCATATCTGTCAAAGTTAGTCAATTGGTTATTTGTCTTTGCTTGTACTAAGTTTGGATCAATAGATGTTGGTGATGTTAATGCAGGTGTCGTGATCCGTGGTTCTTGTTCAATGACTGGTGGTTGTGGTATTTCAAAATTAGGAAATAGTGGATTATCTTCTAACAAATTAATAGATCTATTTTCTGATATTATTTGTCTAATAAAAGGAGAAGCAATCATGTATGGATTTTCTATTTCAACACCCTCTTTTTCATTCAAATCTCTATTTATTTTTCTTATTCTATCTTGAAAAAAATCACCTGGAGAATTAGGAGTGTAGACTCCTTTAATTAAGTCATTAACTACTTTTTTCTTTAAACCTTTTCTTGCTTGTAATGTTCTTCTAATTTTAGAAGTAGACATACCCAAAGTTCTTGCAGCTTCTATATCTTGATACATTTCTTTTAAAGTAGCAAATCTTCTAGATTCAGAATATTTATAAGAATTTAAAATATCTCTAGGACTAACTCTTCCACCTTTAAGTAATGGTGATATGAATAAGTTATCATCTTTTTTTAATTTAGAACCAAATCTTGTTGTCATATATTTTAATGATCTTTCAGGGTCAGATTGAATACTTCTAAAACCAAAAAGCCCTGGTAGTTCATCCTGTAGATTAAATGTTTGTCCATATTTTTTATCAGCTAATCCTCTTGTAGCTCTTTCTAATCTTTTAAACTGTGAAATAGATCCAGGTGTAAGTGAATTCGCAACATGAGAAATACCTTTAAAAGCTTTAACACCAAAATCATCCTCTTCAGACCAAACTCTTCTACCGCCTATACCGACACCTCTTCTAATTGTAGAATCTAACAATGCTTCTGTATAAATAGACTCTGAAGCAAATGGTTCTAATATTTCATATAAACTATCAGACATACCTTTTGCTAAAGAATTTTTTAAAGATTCTTCAGTAATATCTCCTTGAGTTAATGCACCTATTACTGATCTAAAAGGTCTAGTTAAAGTGTCATAAGCATTTGAATAACTAAAATCTACGTATTTTAAATATCCTTTTTCATCTCGCCCTGTAGGTAACAAAGTAGAATTTTTAGACCACTCAGGAACTATTCTTCTAAGTGCATTCATTTCTTCATCTGTTACATCATTTTTAGCTTTAAAAGTTTCTGCTAGCGCATAAGGTACACCGCCTACAGTCATTCCAAAACTAGTTAATCTTTTTAAACCTAGTTGCATTAGTTCGGGTATTTCAGGACTTGCAAATGTTCCTTTACCAATACCTGCAGTAATATCATCAATGGCACCTGTAAATATATTATTTCCTGTTCTCATAATTTCTAAAGGAAAGGCTATAAAGTTTCCAAATGGAGATTGTCTTAAAGCTTTTGCAGTTCTTCCTACATAACCATAGTTAGGAACTCTATTTCTAGTTATATTACCTGCTATTTCATCTAAAAAATTATCAAAACTTTCCATTGCATATTCATCTCTTTGAACAAGTTTTCTAAAATATTTACCTTTAGTAGACTCTTCAGCTAATATTTTTTTGTAATTATCTTTGTTAATATTTAATGTTTCCGATAGTTTAGAATATCTATTTCTTTCTAGGTTCCAATTTATAACTTTCCAAAAATCATCTTCAGCAACATATGCATCTTGAGTTTTACCATAAAATTTTAATAATTTATCTTTTAAATTGTTTGTTAAATCAGTATAAGCTTTTGAATCAGCGGCTGCTGGATTATCTAATACATCTTTTAATAGTCTTTTTGATTCACCAACTTGAACCTGACTATCAACTACACCTACTTTTAATAATCTTTCATATAAAGCATCATCAGCTTTTGTCATAGTGCCTAGTATTCTTTTTCCTGTTAAATCATACGCTTGTTTAAATACACCTTGACCCCCTAAAGATTTAGGTAATAATGTAGATACATCTCCATAAGTTGGAAAAAATGCTCCATTGGCAGATACAAAAGCACCAGCACTAATAAAGTTTCTGACATGTGTTATTGGAGATAAAATTGTTTTTGCAATTTGTGATGCAGCCTTTGGTGCTAAAACTGCATATTTGTAAAATGTACCTACACCACTTCTATTTAACCAATTACTAGTTGTATCAAAAACTGAATCATAAAAAGGTGTTCTAATATATTTACCTTCTAATGGTGATAATCCTTTAGTTGATGATCCTGGTTCTATATATTTAAATTTTAAAGGATCAGCTTTTTGTACAGTTGATAATTCGTCTGCACCGAAAATAAATTTATTTGGTCCTTCCGAACCTACTTTTGCAATCTCATCTAAATACTTTAAAGTGTAGTTTAAATGTCCTTGTTTACTGACTGTTGTATAAAAACTATAAGAAGGATCCTTGATTAATCCAGCAAGTTCTTCCTGCCAAGGTTGTAATACTTTATTTTTTAATACCGAATCTTTAATAACAACAGAATCAACTTCTGCTTTTGTAGCTTGATTTAAAACATCTCCAGTCTCATTTTTTAAATTCAATACATCAACTTCATCTACAGACTTAGTTTTTAAAAACTGATTAACCTCATCAACTGCTTCTTGGTTTAATTTTTCAAGAACTTCTTTTGAAGGAGTTGTTTTATTTAATTGTTGATACCCTTTTATTTTATTTGCTTTAACAGACTCTATGGCTGTAGTTATTTGTTGTTCAGTTGGTTTATATTTTTCCAAAGGACCAGACATTTCAAACTGTTTATATTGAGAATTTAAATATTTACCCAAATTTTCTTTAATTCCATCAGCAACATCAGAGGGCATTCTTTTTTGAAGAAGTCTAACAGACATATTATCAACTGATAATCTAAAATTTTTTACAGCATTTTCTAATTTTTCTGTGTTACCACCAGCTTTTCTAACTTTTTCTAATATATCGTTAAATTGTTTTGTATTGGTGTAATCTTTTTGTTTAAAAAAACCTCTATCAGTTTTCTTAACTAATTGTTCAATGTTTGGTCTTCGTTTAGTTATGTTATCTAATTGTTTATTTAAAGTATTTGATTGTTTTAATAAAGATTGACTTTGTTCTATAAATTGAGACTCTGTAATTAAATTTTTAACTCTATCATCACCAAGTTTAATTGTTTGATCAGTAACTTCTTTAATACCATCATTTAGATTTTTAAATGCAATAACATCATCTATTTGTTTTTTTATAATATCTCTACCACCTTCTCTTCTTGTAGCTGTTAATAAAGACTCTGATCCATTATCTACGGGTCTTAATACATCATACAAATCTGTTAAAAATTTTTCTTGTGAACTCACAGTTTCTTTTAATCCTTTAGGTGCAATGTAGTATTGAGTCTTAACTACATCTCCCAATTCTTTAATAGATGTATCTAGTTCTTGAACTGATTTACTTGCTGCAAATTCTGTTGCTTTGATATTATCCAATCCGAAACGTCTTGCTTCAAAAGTATATTTGGTTCCAGTTCCTTCTGGTTTTAAACCAAACAATCCATATTTTTGTAATCTTCTTTTTAATGGGCTTTCAGCATATTCTAATAATCCTGTTTCTGATGGTTTTCTTAATTGCTGTATACCTTTACCAGCACCTACTAGTGCAAGATTAAATATAGCTCCCTCTGTTCCAAATTTTAATCTATTTTTTAATCTTCTATAAGCTTCTGATCTACCCTCTTTAGTTTCTTTATCCATCATAGTAATTGCAAAAGGCTCTAATGATGTGCCTCTAGCAATATCAGCAAATGTTCCAATATCTTCATCAGCAACAATTGCTTCACCAACACCTGATCCAATAATTGCTCCCGTAGTTGGACCCATTATCTTAGAACCAACTCTTGCTAAATTTAAATACTTACCAGCTTTTTTTGCATCCAAAGCTCTTTTAGCAATTAATGCTGCTCTTGTTCCAACTTGAGCTCCTTTAATAGCAAGAGGTGCTATTTGTGTTATTGCTTGTGTAATTTTTCCGATTGTTCTAGCTTCTGCTTCGTCATCAAATGGATTAACTTCATCAAACCATTGTTCGACATCTTTAGCTGTATTAGTGTCTGCCGCTAGGTCATATATTTCTGCACCCAGCGATACAAAACCTTTTGGTATATTCCATAAACCAGTTGCAACACCAGCTAACGCAGACTCAAAAAAACCTACGTCCTGTTCTTTTTTCTTTTCTGTTTTAGAATCTTCAGAGGATATTTGAAAGCCCATGCTACCTCCTTAAAAGTTATCATCACCAGGTTCTGCAAAATCGTCTTTATTGTTTTTGTCTTTCCCTATGTATTTTCCTACTTTACCATTTTTAAAAATATAAAATCCTCCAGGAAGATAATCACTACCAGGGTCTTTTTCAAAAACTCCTATACCTAAACCAGATCTTTCAATTGCTTCTGCCGCTGCTTTTGCTGATTTTTCATCTTTTACGTAGTCACTATTAAATAAATCTGTAGAATAATCATCTATTCTATCTTGTTTAGTTTTTTCCCTTGTAGCTGAACCAGTTGATAAAACTTTTGCTAAAGCATCTTTTTGACTTATGTCTGGATCTAATCTCATGATATCTTTAACTTGTTTCATAATTGTACCAGGATCAGCCTGTTTTAATGCAGCTTCTAATGCCATAGCTTTAGCACCAGCATCTGTTTTTCTTTTAGATTCTGAAATTCTTGATAGACCTTCAAGACTTGGAGCACCAGCTTTACCAATAGCACCAATTAAATTACCACCAGGTTGTGCTAATAAATTAGCACCAAATTTAGCAAGCTCTAAATATTTTTGTCTTTTTAGTTCATCTTCGTCTGCAGATAATTCTGATTTAAATAATGGTAATAAATCTTGATACATTGTTTTAAGATCATTATTAGAAAGTTTTTGTGTTTTTGTATCATCTGTGGAGACAGATTTATTATCTAAAGTTATAGATGAATCTTGATCGTCTTCAAGATCAGAACCTAAATTTATTGTGTTATCGGGTATAGGAACACCAAGAGCTTTTCTTTCTTCAATTTCTTTTGATTGCTGTTCTAAAAGAGGTTTTTGAAAAAATGCTTTTCCTTCTGGAGTTTTTAAAAACTCAGCCGCTGCTATTTCTTTTTGTTGAAAAGACCCAGGCAGACTTAAACCACCTTCAACATCAGAAAAATCTACAGATAAATCTGCTGATTTTATAGCATCTTCATATTTTTCATCTATTTTTTGATTACTTAAAAAAGGTTTTTGTTTAAGTTTTTCAGCTTTTAAATATAGTTCAGGACTGTTCAAACCAGATCCTTTTTTATAACCAGGTCTAATAGTCATAATACCATCATCGCTTCGACCACCCATTCTAAACATCGGTCTTTTTAATATTCTGTTATTCATTTCTTAAAAAAATTTTCCACCCAAGCCACCATATATCCCTGCAAAAGCTGTTCCTAGACCTAGAGCAGTCTGCATTGGTGTAGCATTAGGTGTGCTAGTTGATTGAGTTTGACCTGGATATCCACCCATGATTCCAGTTACTATATTTGCATATCTATCAACTTGTTCTTGTGGTTGATATGCTGTCATTCTATTTGCTTCTCTAGTTGCATCTAATTGTGCTTGTGCCTGTGCTTGATTCATTGAACCTAATTGACCTAGACGTGAAATATCTTGTCCTTGTAATCCTGGTACTAACTGAGCTAGCCCTTGTTGATTAGCAAACTGTTGTTGCGCTGCAGCTTGAGCCGCTTGAAAACCCTGTTGTTGTAAACCTGCTTGTAAACCAGCTCTTTGTCTAGCCATACCTGAACCAAACTCTGCTAATTGAACACCTTCTCTACCACCACCAAAAGCACCAGAAGCAACTGCATTATCTCTTATTTGTTGTTCTTGTATTTGTTTATTTCTATCAAATTCTTTTAGTGTTGTATCAATAACTTGCGATTGATAAGGCGACATATATTGTTGAAATGCTTGTGGTCCTGAAGCTGCTTGAGCAGCTTGTAGATAAGGTTGATAAGAACCAAGTCCTGATTGTGCTAAAGCTTGTGCTTGTTGTTGTAACGCATCTTGACCTGCTACTTGTGGTGCAAGTCCTGCTATACTTTGTTTTCTAATATCAAATTGTTGAGCAGCTTTTTGTCTTGCTGCAAATTGTTCTGGTGTTTCGTTAGCTAGTTGTGAAATACCTCCTGAACCTGGTGCAACAATAGGAACACCTGTTTGTGCGGTTACTTGTTTTGCTAAATCTGTACCTAGTTTTTCTACGAAAGGTGCTGGTTTTGATATTGTTGTTTGTACAGCCATTATAATATTCCTTCTAATCCTTGAGATTTCTTAGACATTTTTCCTCCAGCTTCGAGGTTTTTCATAGTTTTATACATCACTTCTGCACCTTTGTCCACATTTCCATTACCTGCATTTCTAACAGCATCCGCGGTAAATACAAATTCATTTTTAGAAAGCCTTGCAGGGACGTCGTCTGCTTTCTCCATTCTGCCTATTGGAACAAATCCACCTTCAGCTCTTAAATCCATTTCTTTACCACCTATATCTAATAAAGGCATAGTTTCTTTTGCTACTGGTTCTCCACCTTCAGCCTTTGCATTTTTACTTCTTTCATAAAAGTTTTTAAAGACATCAGCTTTTTCATGCATTGTAACTAATGGGCTGTCAGGGTTTGCTTTATATCTTTGAACCCATTTTTGATAGACATCACTTTTTGATAGATCTTCAGAACCAGAAGAGTAACCTGTTCTTCCACCATTAGCATAAAATCTATAAGCACCACCCATGGCTTTATAAGGAAATTTTCTAGCACCCTCTAAATCAAAATCTGCTCCTGTATATGTATCTTGATATTCTTCTTCACCATCTTTAGACATTAATCCTGCTAAACCAGATACACCAGCAAGAGATGCTATTTTACCTAATCCCGTTAAACCCATTGATCCTCCTCCACCAGTAAGACCAAGTTTACCTAATAAACCAGGTGTCATTGCAGCTGTACCTCCCGCTGTTCCAAACAAAGATCCTTTTAAACCACCAAAACCACCCATTTTACCAAAAAGTGCTTTACCACCAAGTCCTAACAAAGCAGCTTTACCTAATGGTGATTTATAAATCTTACCAATTGTTTTCTTAGCCTTCTTAACCAGCTTACCTAAAAAATATTGTTGTCTCCCTGATTCAAGGTCCATGATCCCACCTTCGTATTCAGACATACCACCATCAGCATAACCGTTTCTAGGAGCAAAGATGTTAGGCATACCTGTAGGGTCATAGACAACGTCACCTGCTTGTGGTGCCCCTGATCCTGGTAGGTTTGTGCTAGGTGCTGAATTTGCGAATTGCATAGGAGTACCTGGAGTAAAACCCTTTGGTGGCTGCCTTGCATCCGATAAACCTTTATTAAGTGAACCATATAAATCTCCACTTCCTGCTTGTAAAGGTCCTGATTCAGGTTGATCTGGTTCTCGAGGTGCCATAGTATTATTAATAATATTTGTACCAGAAAATGCTTCTAGTGTTGGGTTTGTAAAATTATTTTCAGGCATGATAGAACCTAGCCCACCTTCATCTCCACCACCTTCTCCTAGTGTTGATTCTGCCGAATTTATTTTTTGACTAAGTGCAGCTAGTTCTTGTTCTGCTGATGATACATTACTTCCTAGTTCATTTAGTCTAGGAAATATTCCACCACCTTCTTGAAAAGAAGCTCTGCCTCCGTCTGCCATAAATCTATATGCTATAGGATCTTCTTCCTCTATAATTTTATCTTGTACTAAAGGTAAAGTAGTAAGATCTCCTCTTTCAGCTCCTGCACTCTTTGCATCGATGCCACCACCAGTAAAAGGCATGGGATTTCCCATTGCATCTGTTTCACCTGAAAGTCTATTTTTCCTTTGTTCTTGATACACTTTTTCATATTGTTCTTCTGTTAGATTACTTGGACTAAATGAAAGACCATCTTCATCTAAACCTAGAACATCTTTTACTAATTTGCCTGCGTTAGGCCCTTCCATAAACCTATCCATAAAAAAATTTCTATTTGGTTCTCTGTTTAAGTTGCCTAGAAACTTTAAGTACCCAGGAGTAAATTTATTATAATTAGCTTTTTTGTCTATAAAATCTTTTCTTTCTTTTAATTTAGCTTTATTTGTTTTTTTTGTTTTAGAAGTATTTATACCATCAGCTCCTTCACTTTTTCCAGAAGTATCTCTACCTTTACCACCGCCAAAACTTGCTTTTGATCCAACCTTACCTTGACCACCTGAACTTTTACTTCTACGACCAAAATTTGATCTGGCGCCAGCGTCCATTCCACCGCCTTGAAAACCTGGACGTCCACCTTTTTGCATTAATTGTTTGTATTGTTGTGCGTTTGTTATGGCCATTGTAGTATTTTATTTGGTTTTTTCTACGTCGTCAATATGTTTAAGACTCAATAATTCATCAAAGAAACGACCCTTGT
>Ga0316202_10001041_pt1 | contig 23808 bp, 16 predicted proteins | sample 3monrhotite_MG_FD_204934 | JGI IMG/M metagenome (GOLD analysis project Ga0316202, IMG submission 204934) | Microbial mat bacterial communities from mineral coupon in-situ incubated in ocean water Damariscotta River, Maine, United States -... | ecosystem: Environmental > Aquatic > Marine >... | reverse complement strand
GATGGTGATTTAGCTTCCTTACGTCGCTTTAAAGATGATGTGAAAGAAGTGAAAGCTGGTTATGAATGTGGTATTGGCGTAGATAAATTCAATGATGTGAAAGAAGGCGATGTTTTCGAGTTTTATATCATTGAGGAAGTTGCGGCAATTCTGTAACCCATTATGGCAATTAAATCACCAGCAAAACACCGTATACAAGCTGATATTCAACGCTTAATTACGACGATGATACAACGCGATGCTAATGATCCATGCTTTTTGGGCATGGTCGTTACATCGGTTGATGTATCCCGTGATAATCAAAATGCGGTGATTAAAGTTCATGGTATGAAACGTGATGAGGCAGATGTACTGGTTGATAAATTACGACGCATGACACCACATTTTGAACATGGGCTACGCCGAGCCATGGGTAAAAAACGTTTTCCAAAACTTAATTTTTCTTGGGATACGGCTCTAGATGCAGGTAATGATATGGTTGAGTTACTGAATAAGCTGGATCGCGCTTGACTATCCTTCATGCCGACATGCAGTGGCAGCCAGTCATGGCTGCTGTGCAACAAGCTAAACAGATTCACATTGTTGCGCATGTTTGCCCAGATGCAGACACCATTGGCTCGCAGTTGGCATTGTATCATGCTCTAAAAGCCATGGGTAAATGTGTATTCATGCATAACCAAGATATTGCTCCATATATTTGCCGTTACTTACCTGGTGTGGATGATATTACGCATGGTGATGTGCCAACTGATATAGCTGCTGATCTTGTTATCGCAGTTGATGCGGGTTCATTGGGGCGCTTGGGCATGGATTCGGCTTATTTTGAAGGCAAAATGTTAATGAATATTGATCACCATGCCAGCAATACGCGCTATGGTGATATCAATCTTGTTGATGCTCGCTACTGTGCGACAGGTGCAATGATTTATGATTTATTACAATATTTGAATGTACCACTTGATGCTTCATCTGCTGCAGCCATTTATGCCGCAGTTTTAACCGATACAGCTAGTTTTCGCCTTGCCAGTGTTAATGCTGATGTTCATCGTATGACAGCAGACTTAATTGATGCAGGAGCAGATGTTGGGTTAGCTTCTCAATCCATCTATCAGAGTCATAAACCAGCCCGTTTTGAATTGTTAAAAGATGCTTTGGATAGCCTTGAAGTGCGCCATGAAGGACGTAGCGCATGGCTTTCTATTGAGCGTGTGTCCTATGAAAGAACAGGGCTTTGCGGCGAAGATTCTGAAGGTTTTATTGATTATGCCCGTAGTATCGAAGGTGTAGAAATAGCTGTTTTTATCCGCGAAGAAAAAGCGCAACAGTGGAAGGTTAGCTTTCGTGGTAAAGCGCCTTGTGATGTAGGTATCGTGGCTGGAAAGCTTGGTGGCGGTGGACATCAATATGCGGCTGGTTGCACCATGCATGGCACATTGTCTGAAGTGCGCGAAAATATTAATGATATTTTGGTGGATACACTGGACTAATGATTGTTTCAGGGGTGGTATTTTTAGATAAACCGCTTGGTTGGACATCGCGCCGTGCGGTGAATGAAGTAATACGCATTTTTTCAGTAGCGGGGAAAAAACGTATCAAGGCAGGGCATGCAGGCACATTAGATCCACTAGCAACTGGCATGCTGCCCATTTTGTTGGGTGATGCGACGCGATTCTCTGAATTAGGTCTTAATGCAGATAAACATTACACCGTTACTTTCGATTTAAGCTATCAAACAGACACCTTGGATTGTGAAGGTGAGATCATCAATCGCTTTGATCATAACATTAACCTAGCACAACTGATGGATGCCTTGGCTTTATTTCACGGTGAGCAGCAACAAGTGCCTCCAATTTATTCGGCGATTCGAGTCGATGGCAAACGAGCCCATGCGATGGCGCGTAAAGGCGAAGCCGTAGAGCTTAAGGCGCGTGATATTTGCATTCATAAACTGGATTTATTGAGTTTTGACTTTCCCCATGTGTCGTTGGATGTGACATGCTCGAAAGGTACGTATATTCGCTCTCTAGCGCGTGATATTGGCGAGAAATTAGGCATGGGTGGTTGTGTGACAGCCTTGCGTAGAATCTCAACAGGTGGTTGGCCAGAATCCATGTTAGTGAGTGAGGAGCATCTAAGGGAGGCCAAGGAAAAAGCAGTCTTGCCATTGCGTCAGTGGTTGCGTGATTTTCCTGGTTGCGAGTTGAGCAAAGATGATGCATGGCGTTTTCTAAATGGCCAGCGTATCCAGCTTGAGGAAAAACGCCAGGGTAGTGTGGCAGTGCTATCGGATGAATTGTTGCTTGGCACAGCAGAGCTAAAGCCGGGTATGCGCAGAATGGTCTTGCATCCATTGCGTATTTTACCATCGGCACAACAAGTTTTTACATCAAACAGGAGTTTATCATGAGGCTATATCGGAAAAACTGTCAGAGCATGCTTAGCGTGTTATTGCTTATGATTTTAGCGTGTGGTTCGGTTGCATGTGCGGATCAATCAACAAAGGAGAATAAAATGGGTTTATTTAGTAAAGCACCTCAAGCAGGTGATGAAGGTATTCCAGAAGGCAACCATATTAAAATTGAAACAAAGAATGGTGATATCATTCTTGAATTATACCCTGATTCTGCACCGAATACGGTTGCGAACTTTAAAGCTTTGACGGGCAAAGGCTATTATGATGGATTAAAATTTCATCGTGTGATTGCTGGTTTTATGGCACAGGGTGGCGACCCAGATGGTACGGGCATGGGCGGTCCAGGATATAAAGTGAAAGCCGAATTTAATGATCGTAGTCATGTGCATGGCACATTGGCGATGGCACGCTCGCAAGACCCTGATTCTGCAGGTAGCCAGTTTTATATTTGTTTTGCACCAGCCCCACATTTGGATGGCCAATACACCATTTTTGGACAAGTCACTGAAGGTTTAGATGTGTTGGATCAAATCAAGCAGGATGATTTAATGGTTAAGGTTTCTGTATTACCTTAATAGTAGGATGATTTTTTTTGAAAAGCGGGGGCTAATACCTCCGCTTTTTTTATTTTCTAAATATTAATAGCTTGCAGCACTCAAAATTAACCTTTACGGGCCTTGCTCTGTATTATTCTTGGCCTGATTCCTTGGAGTCCTATTTCAGTTGATGGGTAAACTTACTATGAGTGTGCTCTAAATATCTGCTCTGGGTTGTGATGATATTTTTTTATTTAGCGAAAGGTGACTGTATAATAAACCGTCTGGGGGGCTCTTATTGTGCCAGAGTTATTGCCAAGCTCAGTAAGCGCGCATTCAACTTTGCATATCAAATATTGCCACGTATGCTGTCGATAGTAACTTCATATTCACCAATCGGACAAGAGGCCACCTATGCAGGATGAAAGTAAGAGCAAGGCTCAGCTCATCGAAGAACTTAGGCTATTGCGTTCTCAGACAAACGTATCAACTGATAGCCAAGCTGAGCAGCTATTGAAGCAAAGCTCAGCACAATTCTATAGCATTATAGATGCATCGCCTGTTCCCTTTGCCCTGAATGATGAACAACAGAATATCACCTATTTGAATCCAGCATTCATCGATACCTTCGGTTATGACAAGTATGATATCCCGACACTGGATCATTGGTGGCCGAAGGCTTATCCAGATGAGAATTATCGCAAATGGGTAGCAGCTATCTGGCAGGAGCATTTGAATGCAGCCAAGCAGAACGATGCGCCGTTTGAACCCTTAAACTTAGATATTACATGTAAAGATGGTTCAGTACGAACTGTCACCGTTGGTGCCTCTCCCCTTGGCGACACCTTGAAAGGCATTCATGTGGTGACTCTTTATGATATCACTGAACTAAAGCAGGCAGAGGGTGAACTGAAGGAAGAGCGAGGCTTTCTCGCCGCGTTATTGGATAATATTGAGGAAGCAATGGTGTCGTGTGACGCAGAGGGTGTCTTGGTTCGCTTTAACCAAGCGGCTAGGCGCTTGCACGGCCTTCCTGAAGATCCTGTTTCACCCGACGAGTGGGCTGAACACTATGATTTGTATGAATCCGATGGATGTACTCTGCTTTGCATAGAAAATATCCCATTGTACCGTGCACTCCAAGGTGAGTATGTTCGCAACTTTGAGATGGTGGTTGCTCCCAAGAACGCTCCTCCCCGTTCATTGGTAGCCAACGCCCAACCATTGATTGATTCCTCGGGCAGGATCACTGGCGCGGTCGTATCTCTGCACGACATCACCGAACGCAAGCAAGCTGAAGTACATATGAAAGAAGCTCTTAAACTCGCAGAGAGTCAGAAGGCATCTGTGATGGCGATGCTAAATAACATGCCTTTCATAGCATGGCTTAAAGATAAGGATAGTCGCTTTATTGCCGTTAACGAGCGGTTTTCCAAAGCCTGTGGGGCGCCGAACGCTGAGTGGCTCGTGGGCAAGACTGATCGTGATGTATGGCCTATGGAACTAGCAGATGCCTACATAGCAGATGATCAAGAAGTGATGAAAATAGGTAGACCGAAGGCCGTTGAAGAATTCGTTGCTGGAGTTGATGGGGCAAAGTGGTTTGAGACATTCAAAACACCTATTTATGATGCCGATGGATTGATTGCGGGAACAACTGGACTAGCACGTGACATCACTGAGCAAAAAATGCTTGAAGAAAATTTCCGCCATACCCAAAAAATGGAATCGGTGGGAACACTTGTAGGTGGAGTAGCTCACGAATTTAATAACACTTTAGCTGGAATTGAAGGAAGGTTATATCTAGCCAAAAAACATGCCTGTAACAACCCTGAAGTGATTAGGCAGATTGAAAAAATATCAATCTTAAGCGATAGGGCTGCTAACATGATTCAGCAACTCTTGGCTTTTTCTAGGAAAAAAACTGTTCAAATGGAAGTTTTTGATCTGTCATCTTTTATCAAAGAGACCTTCAACCTCCATAAATTCAGTATTCCTGAGAATATTGAAATTGATACGGATTTCAGCAGCTACGCGTTAATGGTTAATGGTGATGCTACTCAGGTTCAGCAGATACTGGTGAACCTTCTGCACAACTCACGTGATGCGCTGGATGGTGTAAGTAAACCACGGATTAGCATAACGATGGAGTTGTTTGAAGCTGATGAATTATTTATGCATACCCACCCTGAGCAGGTGAGCAAACGCTATGCGCATTTACGGGTCGAGGATAATGGATGTGGTATTCCAAAAAAGGATAAGTCTCAAATTTTTGACCCTTTTTTCACCACCAAGGAAGTGGGCAAAGGAACAGGTTTGGGTCTTGCTATGGCCTATGGTGCGATTCAAACCCACCATGGAGTGATAGAAGTGGATTCGGAAGAAGGGCGAGGCACCAAAGTGCATATCTATATTCCTATTTCCTCATCTGTTTCTCTAGATAAAAAGAAAGAGATGAGTTTACAGACCGCCTATGGCAAAAGCGAATGTATCCTGCTTGTTGATGATGAAGCGGAACTTCGAGAAACAGGCAAAGAGGTGTTAGAAGCTCTGGGCTATAGGGTTTTGGAGGCTGCAAATGGTGCTGAAGCCATGGAGGTATACATTGCCAATGAAGAAGTAATAGCTCTGACGATCCTTGATGTTGTGATGCCAAAGATCGGTGGAGTGGAAGCTGCATTAGCCATAAAGGCGCGCAATAAAGATGCAAAAATCATATTTTGTACAGGTTATGATAAAGAGGACGTTCTTGATGACTTGGAGTTAACTGTAGCTCTAATAATAAGCAAACCGTACAATATTGATAATCTTAGTTATATCATAAAGACGCAGCTATCCACCTGATTGAATAATTAATTTTGAATGCTTGCGTTTGGCTCAAAGCAGGCGCCGAAGGTAGCGTCTTTATGAAGCTTACTTGGCACCGTAATATATAGCTTATAAAAAACTGTTAGGTTGGATTAGTGATGTTTTGACCAAACATTCATATGAATATGGAGAAGCCCTAAATGCCTGAAACACATAAAAAAGATTACATAGCTGGTTTTACAGTAGATGATATTGCTGAAGATTTTTATGCCCTCTATCTAACATCTAAAAAATATAAAAGAGACACGTCTGTCCAGCTTAAAGTAAATGCTCAGTTAGGAAACTGGATTGTTGGACAGGTTGATTATGAAACGGGTGATATGGATGTCACAAGTAACCACACATACCCTGAAGAAGCTAAGATGATTGAACATTTTAAAGAAGGAATAGCTAGCTTCTTAGAGAGAATAAAATAATTCCAATTTTGTTATGTATGCGTAACCCCAGTCTAATGTAATAGACCCCTTAAAAGGCTCCCGCGTGGGTATAGCAATCAAGTTATATGCTGAATGCCTGTTGCAACCGCCGCCAAAAGTGACTCTTCAGGTTCTGGATGAAACGCTGTTGTGTAGAAGCTAAGTCAATCACGCTTATATACTGGATTTTAGATCATGACAGGCGGCAGAGTGGATCCTCCAAAACGGAAGTTAACTATCATCAGATAGAAAGGATGATACGCGATTACGTCCTTTTTGTTTAGCATTGTACATTGCAGAATCAGCCTTTCTAGTTAAGGTTCTTTCATCATGGCCGTCTTTTGGATAGATGGCTATACCAATGCTTGCAGAGATGTCTATGTTATTCCCAGAGATGATGAAGGGGTGGTTGAGAACAAATCGAATTTTTTCTGCGACTAGGTTTATATCTTCGTCTTTTTCAAGTTTAGGCATCAAAACCAAAAATTCATCCCCTCCCATCCGAGCAACAACGTCAGATTCACGCAAGCATTCTTTTATGCGCTTTGCGACCTCTTTTAGTAAGCCATCACCTGCCTCATGTCCAAATGTGTCATTGGCATTTTTAAACTTGTCCAAATCAATAAATAAAATAGCAAGAAAGTGTTTTTCTCTTTTGGCCAAAGTGATGGCTTGTTCTAACCTATCGCTAAATAGAATGCGGTTAGGCAATCCAGTAAGTGCATCATGCTGTGCCATATATCCTGCTAGATCTTCTGATTTTTTTCGGTCGGTTATATCGCTAAAATTAACCAATAATTTTGAGCCAGCCCATGATCCCAATAAAAGTACGTGCTTTACCGAACCGTCATAACAACTGATCTCGCTCTCTAAAGGAGGTAAATGTGAGCCATCATGATTTGTACTTTCTATCATGGAACTCCATTGAGTAATGACCTTGTTGCGATAGTTCAAGTTAGGATAGGCTCTGATATACCATTGGTCTATCGTTGGTATATCTTTAAGTGTATAGCCAAACATAGAGATGAACTTTTGATTTATATATTCAATTTCACCACTCTCATTGCCCCACGCGATGCCGATAGCTGATGAATCTAGAATGGCTTGCAGTGTATTTTCGCTCTCAATATATTGAATGTTCATTTTCTTAGCGACTTTCAATGCTCGCTCCCGCCCTGTAATCAATAACCATGTTAGCCACCCAAATAGCAGGCTTGAAATTGTTCCGACAATTAAGATGGGCAAAGGGTTATCCGTGTCAACTCGGGTGAATAAGCTAGGCAGACTCCGAATAGCAACTGTCCATGTATGCCCAGCTATTTCTATGGGTTGCTTGGCGATAAGTGTTTTTCCGGTGTTATTTTGATTTGACTGTGAGTAAGTTGAACTTACGCTACTTGAATCGTACATAATAGCGTCAACATTTACCTGTTCACCATCGTACACCTTAACATCAAGATCATTAGAATATTCACCGAAAGTGCCTTCCATCAGGTCATCCATGCGAAATGGTGAGTAAACCCAGCCAATAATACTGGACTGTCGATTACTCAAGGTGTCATGGGGGAGGTGGTTTTTATAAACTGGAATATAGATCAAGAATCCTGCCTGCTCTTTTTCTCCATACTCTTGAACGAGTCTAACTTTGCCAGACATCGCAGGCTTGTCAGTGTCACGAGCTTTTTCCATAGCCTCACGACGAACAGGCTCAGAAAACATATCGTATCCAAAGGCTCTCAAGTTCCGGTTGGCAAGTGGCTCAAGAAATACAATAGCTGTAAATAAATCGCGGTCTCCTTCAGGACGAATATTATACCCAGGGAACCCTTCTTCGCGAACAGCAGAGAGATGCGACTCTATTTGATCTGGTAAAACCACAAGAGAAAATCCAACCCCTTGATTTCCAGGGAAATTTTCTTCTAGGCGTAACGCAAACACATATTCACGGAATTCTGTACGAGTCACTTCTCTCGAGGCTTCATATAAGCCTCGAGTACCGTGCAGCACCTGTTGGTAGGTAGCCATCCGATTTTGAATGCTGGTAATTGCTTCCCGAACGCGGAAGTCAAAGTATTCTTTATAGGCATAAGCTGAGGAGTTCACTGCCTGATTCCAAGTGTATAGGGTAATAACAAGCAAGCTTAATGTGATAATGGCAGGCAGCTTTTTTAAAAATGCAGGTTGGTTGACTTGATCCTTGAGTACGCTCATAAATATGGAGAGTATGCCTTAGTCATGTTTTAGTGAAGTCTTTAGTGGTGAAGTTACTGCACATAAATAATTATTGGTTTGTGAGTTAATTGAAATATTTTGAATGTTCGCTTTTGGCTATAAGCGAGTACTCACAATCTAAATTTGTATTAATTAAATAATACAACAACTCATCTAGGAAGTGGATTTTTAGGCTACTTGATGGGAATGGCAATGTGAAAAAATATGATTTCCGAGCAACATACCTGTAATTTCTATGATATATCAATGAAGTGTGAGAAGGATTGAGCTAGAATCTTCTTGGATGGTTGTTTCGATCTGTAGGGAGCATAACGGAGTGATTGCAAGTGACCTTCATTTCTTTCTAATATACGAGTAGCCTTTGAGTCAGCATGCTACGCTAGGCCACTATTTTTATGAAGAGGTGTGACCTTTACTTAGATTCCATTGCTGATGCCATTTAAGATATGCATCAGAATTTAGTGGGCGACTATAGTGATAGCCCTGAATAATATCGCAGCCAAACGATCGAAGCTTATGAAGCACAGCTTCAGTTTCCACACCCTCTACCACGACTTGAAGCTCAAGGTCTTTAGCAAGGGCGATGGTTGACCTAACGAGAATTTCATCCTTTTTATCGGATAGAATATTTGCAATAAAACTCTGATCGATCTTAAGCTCGGTCGCTGGAAGAAGCTTAAGGTATGCCAGAGAAGAGTAACCTGTGCCAAAATCATCAATAGAGACTTTGAAACCAATCTCTCTCAACTGGGATAGCACCTGAATAGCTGACTCAGGATGTCTCATGATTGCGCTCTCAGTGACTTCAATTGTTACCATTGAATAAGGCAGCGATTTCTCCTCAACGTATTGAATAAAAAAATCAACCAAATTGGAGTCATATAAGTTTCGAGGAGAAACGTTAACGGATATTGGTATCAGCAAGCCCTTTTCTTTCCACACATTACATTGATCGACAGCCGCTTCAAAAACCCATCGAGTAATTTCATTGATCAGGCCTGTTTGTTCCGCAAGTGGGATAAATATGGCCGGTGACTGACCATTTTCTCCAGTCCAGCGGACTAGGGTCTCCACACCAGAAACTTGCTCATTACTCAGGGATATTTTGGGCTGAAAGTAGAGTTCTAATTCTTTTTTCTTTATAGCATTGCGTAATTGTCCAAAAATAAGCAAGCGTTGATGAGAAGAAGATTCATCCTCAACATCGTAAATAGCGTAGGAGACTTTCTCCTGCTTAGCTCTATTTCGCGCCATATTAGCTCGTCGGATAAGGTCACCGGCAGTGTCTGCATGGTCGGGAAAGATAGATACACCAATCACACTGGTGATGTCGAGGTGGGCACCGTCAATGATGAAAGGCTTTTCAAGCGCATTAATATTTTTTTGAATAATCTCACTGACGAGCTTGATATCGGTATGTGGTAATAGTATACCAAACTCATCGCCGCTCAGCCTAGAGACAATGTCCGATTCCCTAAAATTCGATTTTATAAGATCTGCTAACTGAGAAAGTAGTTGATCACCGACTTTATATCCAAATGATTGGTTTATTTCAGATAGCTGACGTGGATCAATTACAATCATGGCTGCACAGTAAGATTCTCTTCTAGCCACGCTTATTTCATGTTCTACTAGCTCACAGAACAACTCTTTTCGGGGCAATCCCGTTAGGGAATCGTACAAAGAAAAATGAGCTTTTTGTTCATTAATTGTTTGCTGTTGCAATGGAAGGAATAGAAAGAAATATAATGCAGGGGCAACTGAAATAGCGAGAAGAAAAGTGTCCAGAGCCGCTAATTCATAATCGTTAAGTGCGGGCATTGGAACGAGGGCAGGGAGTAGCATGATCATGGCTTCCGCAGTGATAATAGTCAGCATTACCTTCAGCATAGTACGCCAAGGTTTTGCGGATAATTTATCAGTTACAGGCGGGGTTCTTGCCTTCATCTTGACCTCTCTTATTTAATAAAGTCGGAAACTAGGCTAAGCATTACAAAGATGTATGCATAGCAACTTTCGACAAAGGCGGATAATCGCAATCTATTCTGAATTTTTAAATAATACAATTAAGGCATCTATAAAGTCCCTTTTGGGCTATGGAATGGAGAGGTAAATGTAAGAACATATACTTTTTAAGTAAGGTGTTGAAAGTTGGAAGAAGTCTAAAACACAATATATTTATAAATAGCCAAAAAATTGGCATAAAAAAGCCGCAGGGATTAGCTGCGGCCTCTTTTTTTCTTACTTATTCTTATTTAGCTTTTTTAGGTCCGCTACGTTTACGCTCAGTTTCAGTTAAGTGACGTTTACGCAAACGAATGTTTTTCGGAGTGATTTCTACCAACTCATCATCAGCAATAAATTCAATAGCGCGTTCCAATGAAAGAGCGATAGGTGGAATTAAGTTTACAGCTTCATCAGTACCTGATGAACGAACGTTGGTTAGTTTCTTTTCACGTGTTGCATTGACCACCAAGTCGTTATCACGGCTATGAATACCGATAATCATGCCTTCATAAATCTTAACATTGGCGCCAAAGAACAATTTACCACGTTCTTGAATTTTCCACATACCAAATGAAACGGTTTCACCAGCAGCCATAGAGACCAACACGCCATTTAGACGACCCGGTAATGCACCAACATAGTTACCATATTCATGGAAGACATGATTCATGATGCCTGTACCGCGTGTGTCAGTCATAAACTCTGAGGTGTAACCAATCAAACCGCGGGTTGGAGCAATAAATTCAATACGAGTCATGCCATCATCGGCAGTTTCCATACTGGTCATTTCTGCGCCACGGATACCCATTTTTTCAATGACAGTACCTTGATACTCAGCCTGAACATCAATGGTTACACTTTCATAAGGCTCTTTTTTTACACCATCAATGGTACGAACAATCACTGTTGGGCGAGATACGGCCATTTCAAAGCCTTCACGGCGCATGTTTTCAAGTAAAATACCAATTTGCAGTTCACCACGACCAGAGATCTTGTAGATGTCAGCAGAATCAGTTTCTTCTACTTTCATCGCAACATTGGTACGGACTTCTTTGAATAAACGCTCACGAATTTGACGTGTGGTAACAAATTTTCCTTCAGTACCAGCAAGGGGAGAGTTGTTTACATGCAACTCCATACTCAACGTTGGTTCATCCACTTTAATCACAGGCAATGCGATAGGCTTGGCTTTATCAGCCATGGTTTCACCGATATTGATGTTTTCAAGGCCAGCAACAGCCACCAAATCACCACATTCAGCGTTGTCAATTTCAATGCGATCCAGACCTTGGAAGCCTAGCAGTTTACTCACTTTGAAATTTTCCGCAGTGCTATCGGCATGAATCACTGTTACTTCTTGGCCTGTTTTAACACGGCCATTGGCAATACGACCAATCACGATACGTCCGATGTATTCATCCCAGTCCAATGTGGTTGCAAGCATTTGCAAAGGTGCATCGGCATCGCCTGACGGCGCTTCAACGTGTTCAAGAATGGTATCAAACAGGCAAATCATATTATCTGATTCTTCAGTATGATCCATCATTGCATAGCCATTTTTAGCTGAGGCAAATACAACAGGGAACTCAAGCTGTTCATCGGTTGCACCCAAGGCTGCAAACAAGTCGAAAGTTTTATCAACTACACCGTCAGGATCTGCACCATCACGGTCAACTTTGTTGACTACCACGATTGGTTTTAAGCCTAAAGCCAAAGCTTTTGATGTTACAAAGCGGGTTTGTGGCATTGGGCCTTCAGCCGCATCTACCAATAAAACCACACCATCAACCATGTTCAATACACGTTCAACTTCGCCGCCGAAGTCCGCATGGCCTGGGGTGTCAACGATGTTGATATGATAATCACCATAATCAATAGCTGTGTTTTTTGCTAAAATAGTAATGCCACGTTCTTTTTCGATAGCATTGGAATCCATCACACAGGTATCTTGTTCTTCGCGAACATCATCGAATGTTCCTGACTGCTTTAGCAGTTCATCAACCAGTGTAGTTTTGCCGTGATCCACGTGAGCGATGATGGCGATATTGCGTAATTTGCGTGACATGTAATGTTTACCTCAGAAGGTTTAAATCAATCGAGTGAGTAACCTTTAAAATCGCGCGCATAATAACAGGAACGTTAAAAATAGATAGCTCCACGTTTGTTTGAGGTGGGTGTGAAAGGCTATGACTTCTTTAGCATTTGTTGAATAGCATAACCAGCCGTCATAAAACCAAATATATTGGGTAAGTATGAAATGGTACCATTGGTGGCGCGAGGTCTGGCATTGGGATCGCCTGGAATAGCTTGATGAGATGAGGCATTGATAGCTGGTTCGGATGAAAAAATGACGGGGTGATCAAGTGAGCCACCTGTTTTTCGTAAACGGGCACGTAGAGCGCGAGCCAGACCACATGTATGCGTTTTTTTCAAAGTGGTGACTTCAGCCTTACTAACGTCAAAGCGCCCACCTGCACCAAGGCTGGTGATAATCGCAATGCCTGCTTTTTGACACGCTACAATTAGAGCGGCTTTGCAAACCACTGAATCAATACAATCAAGCACATAGTCAGGTTTATGTTCCGCCAGTAAGGCATCGACATTATCTGGGTGTACAAACTCATCAAGTATGGTGACTTGGGTATCAGGGTTGATGTCGGCAACGCGTTTGGCAGCCACAGCGGTTTTCTTTTCGCCAAGATTGGATTGCAGCGTGATTAGCTGACGGTTAAGATTTGAGAGTCCCACAACATCATGATCCAGTAAAGTGATGTGTCCAATGCCAATGCGCGCGATAGCCTCTGTGGCAGCACCGCCTACGCCACCAAGCCCAACAATTAAAACATGTTTATTAGCAAGTTTCTGGATGCCTTCATCGCCGATAAGGATATGGGTGCGTTCATGAAGTGGGTTGATAGTCATAATGAAAATAACTCCTTGGTGTTTCGTGTGCATTGCTGTTGCACAGACTCTAACGATATGCCGCGAATTGTTGCTAATCTTTGAGCGACATCAAGTAAATTAGCAGGCTCATTGTGTTGTTCGTTGCCCAAGCCATCGGGTGCATCGGTTTCCAGTAATATAGATTCAAGAGGAAGCTTGTGCAGCAAGGTGTTGGTTTTTTGACTTGAATTTTGCAATAAGCGTGTGCCAATACCAATATGAAAGCCCAATTTAATAAACACCATGGCTTGTTGAAAGCTACTTGAAAAACCGTGAATGACACCACGACTGTGTGGGTAAGCACGTAGTTGTTCCACAACTTGAGCCGCTGATTTAACGCTATGAATGATAAGTGGCAAATCAAATTTTTGTGCGAGTTTTAATTGTTTTTGGAAGCATGTTATTTGTATGTCTTGGGCTGGTCGGTTGGGCATGAAATCCAAACCGCATTCACCCACCGCGATAGCCTGAGATAGTAATGCTTCAAGCTGTTGTAGGTGTGTATTGTTATGTTGATCGCAATACCAAGGATGAATGCCAAAGGCATTAGAAATGTTTTGATGTTGCTCTACCAGAGCCAACTGTGAGGGCCACTGTTGGTGCTGTACACTAGGGATAATGATATGCTGCACACCTGCTTGATAGGCGCGTAAAAGCACCTGGTCCAAGCTTTTTGAGAAGCGGGCGTCATCCAAATGGCAGTGACTATCGATCATTGAATGTTTCGGTGTAACCATCTTGTAATATTAATGTTGATATTTGGATATGGCTACGGAAATGTTTTTTTTTACATGATTTTAAATTATGGCAAATATATTGCTTATTTATGTAACGAAGCAATGTAACGGTTGTTTATATTAATGTTATAGCCAATGAGGGCAATTGAGGGGGAGGGTGTGTTGTTATTGAATGAACGGGCTTTGAGGTATCACAATTTAGAGTGGATTTTGGGACACCCTCGTTTTGGTGCATTCATGATGGGTTTGATTGCGCTTTCATTCACACACAATAGAATTTTGGCAACGATACTGTTCGTCGTTTTTACGATTGAAATTGGCTTGCGAATCATGCTGTTTGTACGAAAAATAAAGCTTAACCCCTATCGTTCATCAACCACCCAGAAAGTCGATTTGTTGCTTTTGGTTATTGACGTTGTTGCTGTTTCATCTTTATTGGTCACGGTACTTGATGTTAATATTCCAGCTGAAAATTTGGCTTTGGCTCGGTTGTTGCGCGGGGTTTATCTCTTGCGGACACTTCGCCTTGTACGCTACTTTGATCTGCACAGTGCGATGTTTTCACCGACCTATGGTATGGTGATATCCCTAATTATTCTGGTTTCATTTTTTGCTAGTGGTGGCTTGTTGATAGGCATTATAATCTTTTTCTTTGTTGAGCTTGCGCTTCGTTTGATTGTGCTGCGGAGTATGAATTTTGAAAGTAAGCGGGAGAAACGCGCAGAGTGGGGATTCTGGACGCTCGATCTGATAGCAACCGTCTTTATGACCCCTCTTGTCTCCGGCTTTAGTTACAGTGGAGCATTGCGTATGCTTAGGTTGTTTCGTTTGCTTCGGCCATGGCAAATTATTCTTCGCAACCTGCGCGATGTTTTGCGCGAAGGTCAGTTTATGCAGGAAATCAATCTGATTGTACTTTTCTTGGCCATTCTTTCGATTGGTGGCGGTGTTGTGGCTCACTTTACGTTTGAAGGCTTTGATTACACCATGGGTCTTTATGACAAACCAATAGAGAATGAGATGCTTTCGTCTATCTGGTTTACGTTCCGTTTGTTGACAGACCCTGGAAACTCTGTGATTTACCCTGATAGTACAAACCTTGCCATATTTTCTATTCTTGGCGTTATCATGGGCGTTTTTATCTTTGCATTTTTTATTGGTATTGGAGCTAATATTGTATCGGGCTTGATGCGCCGCTTGCGTAATGAAGATATTTTGGTGAAGAATCATATGGCTATTTTGGGTTGGACGCCTGCCTCCCCTTATATTTTGGAACAACTGCGTATTATTTCTGATCGTACCTTTACGCGTTTAAAAGTGGTTTTGTTGCATGATGCTGAACACCCGCCTGCTGAGTTGATCAATGAAAAGTGGGTGACGTACCGCCAAGGTGAAATTGACTCTTCGGCAGGCTTGAAGCGAATTAATATATCTGCGGCAAAGCAAGCTTTAATGGTTTTACCAGCAGGGGAAACAGAGGCTGAGTCGTTATCCCATGCCTTTTATAATATGTTGGCCATACGTTCAGAGAATCAACGTCTTAAACTTAGTTTGGCCATTCCCGGCATGGATCACCCGCGCCTTAATACCCATCAACACATGCTGCAAGTTGGTTGGGATAATGTTGGAACTTATGATGAGCCAACGGTGGTGCTATCTGAGGCCGATTTTAGGGCTACTGCGCTGTGTAATATTTTACGTTACAGCGACTTTGATCAGGTGATGCAGCGCTTGATGATTCCTGAACTGATGGGTGAATCATCCATGCACTTAGTGAACTGGGGAGCCAAGGTTCAGCGCAATGACAAGCAGGCTTGGCAGATATTCAGCCCTGATGGAAAATACAGTGCGGATATTTTGACGGTACAAGCGCAGCTGTTTGAGCGAGGTGTGACACTTGTTGGGATTGTCTCTGAGGATTGGGAAACGATTCCAATGTATGCCTTGGATGATCAGTATGTTGAATCTATGAAGGTGCAGGCATTGGTCGGTGTGGCGATCAGTGATGCAGCTATTTATGATGAGACTCTTTACTGTATTCGTGAGCCAAAAGCACCTCAGGTAGCGGAAAATTTGGGAGATCTTGATGCGTTGGGGGCTGTGCTCCATGAAGCAGAAGATAGAATGCAACTTTTTGTAATGGGTTGGGTAGGTAGCTTGCCTTTATTGTTAAAACGTTTGTTGCGTTTTTATCATGAATTGGATTTAATTATTTTTGATGATTTAACAGAGGAAGAGGCGCGTGATGAGCAGGCTTACCTTGAACGCCGGTTGGCGGAAGAGCCTGGCTTGATGGACTTGGTTACGATTAAGATAGAACCTTGGAAATTCAATGATATGGAACGTTTACGTGAGCATATTGTGAAATCCAATCATATTATTTTATCGCGACCTAAGTTAATGAATGACTCAGCATATGCGATGATTACAACGGTGTTATCGCATATTGTAACCATTTGTAAGAATGAGAATGTTCAGCCAGAGATATTCCCATTGTTGGATAACCGGGAACAAGCGGGCATGTTGCAAAAAGAATTAAGTCACTATGAGCTTCCTACAGAAGTGCATGTCACAGTGCCAAATGAGTTTTATGGCGTGTTTGTGGCACATACGTCATTTCATATGTATGCAGTTGAAAGAGATGAAGATTATGAGGCCAAACGTGCGTTCAGGCATATGTTAACCAAATTAATGTCTGACTCAGGTGAAGATTCTGATATGGGGTTGAAAATATTTAAAGTATCCAAGCCTTTGCCGGAAGATCCTATGGAATTGTTTTATACTCTCAGGAATGCGGGCTTTATATGGTTGGGATATACTATGGATGGGTGCTGCAAACAGGAAAGCTCTTTTGGCGAAAGCCTTAACATACTCTTTCCTCGCCAGACCTCCTTTACCTGTCACCGTCAAAATCAAATTGTAATTAACCCGAATGGTAACCCTTATTCGCAACGAACTTGGATGACCAGCAGAGAGCAAGTGTGTGAATTAATTACAGTTGGTGCGGATGATGATGTTGAATTATTTTAATTTCCGATTGTTGGAGCGTTTGTAATGAGTGAGTCTGACCAGGAAAGCCCAATGCAGCGTATGCAGAGGGAGGCTATGGAGGAGCAGCTAGCTGTGGATGGTAGTCAGAATTTGACTGGCGGCTCGATGGAAAATATGCAGGCGGAAGCATTGCTTGAACAGGCAGCTTCTGATCACGCCGTAAAGCAGGTAAAAAGCCTTAGGGTGCAATTGAACCGTTATATGTTTGATTTAAGGTCAACTGGCGGAAAAATAGTTAATTATACTGTTCTATTGTTGATTTTGCTGTCGGTTTTTCTCTCGATGTATAACACTGTTGACGATGTTTATGCTAGCTGGGGTGAAGAGATTGCAGAGTTTCAAAGGGTAGTCATCTATATATTCTTTTCTGAGTATGTATTGCGTGTTTATTCAGCTAGCGACAGGAAAAAATATATCACCAGTTTTTATGGCATTGTTGATTTATTGACAGTATTGCCGATGTTGGTTGGTGGTTCGGGTTCGACTATCCTGCGTTTAGCAAGACTGGTGCGTATCTTGAAGGTGACACAGTACTTTCCTGTTTTGGCAACGTTGATGCACTCTGTATCTGGCGCCCTGCAGATGATTTTTGCTGTGTTTGCAACCATTGCCACAGTATCTGTTTTTGCAGGAAATTTAATTTATATGCTGGAGCCTGAAAACTTTGAGAATGCGTTTGTTGGCGCATGGTGGAGTTTGGTGACAATGAGTACAGTGGGGTATGGTGATCTGGTACCGCATTCGGTGGGAGGTATGGCGCTAGGGGCTGTGCTTATCATGGTGGGTATATGCGTGGTTGCCATGATGACTGCGGTGATTGCCGTGCGCGTTGGCCGTATGGTGAATATGAATAAAAAATGTTTTGAATGTGAAAAAACAATTTCATCAGAGTATGATTATTGTCCACATTGCGGACAAAACCAACTGGATGAGATTGATTTGTTTTCTGATGATGACTGAATATAGGTAAATAGGTTTGGCTCATGTGGGTTGAGCAAATACTGGCATATAATATGCTTATGACTGTTTAATAAATTAATAGCAATAAAAGCAATAACTTTCTGAATACCAGATGGAGGGATAAATGGCAAAGATTTTGATTGTGGATGATATGGCAAGTATGCGTAAAATGGTGGCTTTTACGCTTGAAAGCTCAGGCCATGAAGTTGTGCAAGCTGATGATGGCGATGTAGCACTTGCTATCGCTAATGAGCAAGATGGGTTTGCCTTGGTTATCACTGATGTGAACATGCCAAATATGGATGGCATTACTTTGACTGGAGAGCTAAGAAAGCTTCCTGCTCTGAAATTTACGCCGATTTTACTACTTACCACCGAAGCTGGAAAAGATAAGAAAATGGCAGGTAAGGCTGCAGGCGCTACAGGTTGGTTGGTGAAGCCCTTTGATCCTGACAAGCTGCTTATGACCATTAAAAAAGTTTTACGTTAATCGGGGTCTGCTATGAGTATTGACCTCGACCAGTTTAAGCAGATTTTTTTCGAAGAAAGCTTTGAAGGTTTAGATACCATGGAGTCGGGTTTACTCTCTATGAATGATGGTGGTACTGACCTGGATGTCGTAAATGATATTTTTCGTGCGGCTCACTCTATCAAGGGTGGCAGCGCAACTTTCGGCTTTTCAGCGCTAGCATCGTTTACGCATATTATGGAAGGTCTGTTGGATGAAATGCGCGAAGGCAAGCGCGAGGCAGATTCTGATGTAGTAAATATTTTATTAGAATCTGTTGATGAAATGCGCACTTTGATGACTGCTTATCAGGATGATGAAGAGCCTGATGTTGAGCAGATGCAAGTGCTTCAAAAAAAATTAGAGAAAGTTTGCGGTATGGAGCCAAGCGCTCCGAGCGCTGCGAAAGAAGAAGGAAATGAAGCGGGCGAGGCTGGTGAAGAAGATAACCGCAGACTTGGTTGGCAGATCGAATTTGAGCCACATGATGACTTATTAACCACGGGTAATGACCCATCTTTACTTTTGTCAGAACTACGTGATTTGGGCGATGTTACCTTAACAATGGATGACTCGGCCTTACCATCATTTGATAGTATGAACCCTGAACAATGTTATTTGAAGTGGTCAATAAAGCTGCTTGAGAAAGACAGTGATTCGGTGGTTGAAGAAGATCAGATTACTGAGATATTCGAATGGGTTGAGGATGAGTGCGACCTTCAAATCAAAGGTATTTATCCGGATCGTGAGAAATCGGATCGTCGCGCAGGTGACCGTAGAGAAGGTGGGGCGCAAGAGGATCGTCGGGCAAATAATCGCCGCACTGATTCACGCAGACCCAGTGATAAAAAACCAACACAACAAGCAACCAATATTCGTGTGGATACCAATCGTATTGATGAATTGATTGATATGGTAGGTGAGCTGGTTATCACGCAATCGATGCTCGGGCAGTTGGGTGACGAATTTGATATGAGTAAGCTTGTGCGCTTGCGTGAAGGGTTGGAGGAGCTGGAGCGAAACTCTAGAGAGATTCAGGAAGCTGTGATGCGCGTGCGTATGCAGCCTATTTCTTTTGCTTTCAATCGCTTTCCTCGCATGGTGCATGATTTAAGTCAAAAACTTGGTAAAAAAGTTCGTCTTGAGTTAACGGGTGAAGAAACTGAGATGGACAAAACGGTGATGGAGAAGATTAATGATCCGTTAGTGCATCTGGTTCGAAACTCTATGGACCATGGGCTTGAAGGTCCTGAGGAGCGTTTGGCTGGTTGCAAAGAAGAAGAGGGTTATGTGCGCCTTAAGGCTTTTCACCAAGGTGGGAGCATCGTGGTGGAAGTCTCCGATGACGGTCGCGGTCTGGATCGAGAAAAGCTATTCAATATTGCCGTGAACAAAGGCGTTATTCAAGAGACTGATGTACTCACGGATGAGCAGGTATTCATGCTGCTGTTTGCCGCAGGTTTCTCTACTGCTGAAAAGCTTAGTGATATTTCTGGACGTGGTGTGGGGCTTGATGTGGTACGCCGAAATATTGAATCACTGGGTGGTAATGTGAGTGTTAACTCAGTGTTCGGCGAAGGAACGGTCTTTACCATTCGACTGCCGCTCACCTTGGCTGTGCTGGATGGCCAGTTGCTACAGGTGGATGGAGCAACCTATGTATTGCCTTTGGGCTCTATTATTGAATCACTACAAATGGATGCGGATGCCATTAGTGGCTTAGCTGGCGATACAATGGTGTACCGTTTGCGTGATGAATATATCCCTATTGTGAGTTTGTCGAATCTGTTTGCCACCGATGCTGGTGATAATGAAGATATGGCAGGTAAACTATTGGTTATTGTTGAATGGGCTGATAAGCATATCGGTCTGCGAGTTGACGAACTTCTATCGCAGCAACAGGTGGTGATTAAAAGCTTGGAAACCAATTATGAACGAGTGACAGGCTTGTCCGGAGCTACAATTTTGGGTGATGGCACGGTGTCCTTGATTCTTGATGTTTCTAGTTTGATGGATATGGCAAGCAAAGCTATGGAGTGCGTGAATAAACCCAAGTTGGCAGTCGCAAATGGACGGAGGGTAGGAGAGTAATATGGAATCAGTTACAAGTTTGAGTGCAGCAGAACACCAGTACCTCACATTCATATTATCGGGCGAAGAATATGGCGTGGATATTTTGACTGTGCAGGAGTTGCGTGGTTGGGAAAATACGACACCTATTCCGAATGCTCCGTCTTTTGTGCTTGGGGTTATTAATTTACGTGGCGTTATCGTTCCGATTGTTGATTTGCGATCTCGTTTTGGTTTGGATCGCATAGACTATGGGCCTACAACAGTGGTGATTATTGTTAAAGTAGAAGCAAATGGTAAAGAACGTGTATTGGGTATCGTCGTAGATGCTGTATCTGAAGTTTATGACATTAATAAAGGTGATGTTCAGCCGCCACCAGATATGGAGGGCTCTATTTCTATCGATTTTGTTACAGGCTTGGCAACGATGGAAGAGAAGATGGTTATCCTGCTTGATATTACGAAGCTGGTTAATGAAGGAATTATATCTAGCCAAGCCAATGACTCGTCTAAAGCCGAAGTGGCGGCTTAGCGAATACAAGTAAGAGTAAAAGTACTTTCCCACTGTAATACGTAAAGTTTACAGGTAGTGCTGTGAATATGGGTTAAATAAAAACGAGGGTAATAATGAATAAACTGCGCCTGTGGCTTTCAAATATATCGATAAAAAATAAACTTTTGGTTCTTATGGTGTTACCAATGACTATGTTGCTAGCACTAAGTATTAATTTGGTGCTAGAAGAGAAAGTGACAAGCGATAAGTTGCAGGATATTGGTATTGGAGCCCACTTTTTGGGGGTTGCAAGTACGATGACCCATCAGCTACAAAGAGAGCGTGGGATGTCTGCAGGCTTTACCGGTAGTAACGGTGAGAAGTTTGCGCAAAAACTTTTGGTACAAAGGCGAGCAACTGAAAAGGCGATTAAGTCATATAAAGACATGATTTCAGATTTGAAGAAGCATTATAATTCTTATGATTACATTGAAAAAAACATACAGGTTAATTTAGAGAAGTTAAACCAGTTGAGGGGCATGCGTTCTTCTGTGGACGGGTTAACTTTATCTGAGGCTAAAGTTCTTGAATACTATTCGTCTGTGAACGATTCTACATTTGATATTATTGCAACAATGGTTCAACTGGGTTACAGCTTAGATCATAGTGAAAGTGTCGATTTATCTCTCATGGAATCTTCCCTGTATCAGTTTTTTGAATTGAAAGAGCGTGTAGGCCTTGAGCGTGCAGTATTGACGGGGGCTTTTTCCCATGATGAATTTACAGGGAATACTTTTCAAACAGCCGTACGACTGATTGCTGAGCAAGATATGTATAAAGAGCTGTTTCTTAAAACGGCTGAGGAGGACTACCAAAAAATAATATTCGACTTTTTGGATAGTAGTGAGGTGAAGCGTGTTCAGGAAATGAGGGACATCGCAATGAGTCGGGTGCAAGAGAAGCATATTGGCATTAATCCAGATGAGTGGTTTGAAGCTGTTTCAAAGAAAATAGGTTTGCTGAGGGATGCAGAGTTAGCACTTTTGAAAGATCTTAAGGGTGAAACAGATGTGCTGGCGAATGATGCTCTTATAAAATTGGTTGCCCTTTCAATTATATGCACTTTAGTTATTGCCTTGCCTTTGCTATTGGCATGGTTGATTACGACTGGATTAGCTGGGTCAATTCGTGAAGCTGTTCGTATATCTGAGGCGACGGCTGAGGGTGATATGAATTGCAGCTCGAATATTAAAACAGGAAGTGATGAAGTGGGACTGCTTATGGCAGCACTGGAAAAGATGAGTACAGTACTGTTCGCAAAAATGACTGAGGAAACCAATGCAGCTCTACGGATAAAAGTGGCCTTGGATCAGGTATCGATACCCGTCCAAATTGCTGATACTGATTATAATTTATTTTATATGAACGATGCTGCGCGTAAGATGTTTAGAACTCATAGCGATAGCTTCTCGAAAGTGGTGAAAAATTTTGATCCAAATAAACTGACTGGTCAAAATATTGATATTTTCCATAAAGACCCATCACATCAACGTAACATTTTAGATAAGCTAAGAGGCGCAGTTGTCTCGGATGATTTGAAGTTCGGTGATGAATTGGTGGTACGCGTGACTGCAAGCCCTGTTCTTGATGAGTCAGGTAAGCGTGTTGCTATGCTTGCGGAATGGACAGACCGCAGTGCGGAAGCAGCAGCAGAGAGTGACGTATCGGCTATTGTTGAAGCGGTGCAGGCAGGTGATTTGAGTCAACGTATCAGTCTCGAAGGTAAGACAGGTTTCTTTGTTGATTTATCCAATGACTTGAATGCATTGATTGATACGGTAGACCGTGCGGTTGATGATATTGGAGAAGGGTTATCAGCGCTGGAGAAAGGGGACCTGACTTCTCGCATTGATAACCACTATGAAGGCAAGTTTGATGAGTTGAAACAATCATCGAATAATACAACGAAAAAACTAGCTGAAATTATTGGCAATGTCCGAGGCTCAGCGGAAGAGGTTGGTATTGGGGCAGGCGAGATCTCTGAGGGTAATAACACCTTGAGTAACCGCACCCAAGAGCAAGCTGCCGCACTTGAAGAGACTGCAGCCAGTATTGAAGAGATTACAGGCACGGTTCAACAGACCGCAGATAATTCACGTCAGGCGAATCAATTAGCAACAGATGCGAAAGAGCAGGCAGAAAGTGGTGGTGCAGTTGCCGAGCAAGCAGTGAAAGCGATGTCAGAAATCAATACCAGTAGCCGGAAAATATCGGATATTATTGGTGTAATTGATGAGATTGCATTCCAGACGAACTTACTAGCATTGAATGCTGCAGTTGAAGCGGCGAGAGCTGGTGAGCAAGGCCGTGGCTTTGCAGTTGTGGCAGGTGAAGTTCGTACGTTGGCAGGGCGCTCCGCCGAAGCAGCAAAAGAGATTAAGACTCTGATTAACAGCAGTGTTGAGAGTGTTGATGCAGGGAGCAAACTGGTAGATGAGTCAGGGGCTGCATTGAATGAAATTGTAGTTTCAGTGACCAAGGTTAGCGACATTATTGCCGAGATTGCAGCAGCCA
>Ga0316202_10001040_pt1 | contig 23818 bp, 24 predicted proteins | sample 3monrhotite_MG_FD_204934 | JGI IMG/M metagenome (GOLD analysis project Ga0316202, IMG submission 204934) | Microbial mat bacterial communities from mineral coupon in-situ incubated in ocean water Damariscotta River, Maine, United States -... | ecosystem: Environmental > Aquatic > Marine >... | reverse complement strand
CAATACAGAGCAACAGTTATTTTTCACTATTTCCCGAAGGGGGCTTGAGGTCGTGGTCGCAAGCCAGACAGGGTGATGCTGCGATTCAGGTTGAAACAGAAAAATTTACATGTGCCGGTAAAGGTGAAACAATTTTGCTGGTTGATGACGAAGCCAGTGTTCGCAAAACGACGGCAGAAGTATTGCAATCGTTGGGTTGCAAGGTGCTTGCAGCTAAAAAGGGACAGGAAGCCGTGCAAGTTTTGAGAAGCAATCTGGAACGATAGATCTGCTTATTCTTGATGTGGTGATGCCTGTTATGGGAGGGGTGGAAGCAGCGAAATGCATAACCTCCATCAATCCCGGTATCCCTGTTATTTTCTCAACGGGTTATGATTATGGGCAGGTAATAGCTGATGGAAATCAACTGGAAAATACCATAGAGTTAAATAAACCCATGCCGGTTGTAGTGCTAAGTCGAAATATCCGAACCATGCTTTCATCCTGAATGATATATGCTGGTTGATCAGGATCCTCTATATTTATAGTTTGAATGAGCTCTAGATAAGCTAGCCAGAAGGTGAATAGCCAAGCTAGAGGGCTCTCTTGGGGACGAATGAACACGAATTGTGATCAGTGTAATTGTAAATGAACTGCACAAGGGCAGGCTCTCCAGTTTTACTATTTATCGGATATCTGATGTTTTGTCATAGCGATGAGTTGAAGCAATGTGGATCTTGTCATTTGTGAAAATTCGTGGCTAGCTTATTTATCTATCACGTCACAGTTCCCTGTTGTTTGTGTGCCCAAAGCAGAGCCTTATAAAACGGGATTGGGCTTTTCCGGCCAGTGGCATAGTTCGCTTACCGGGCATGCCATGCATTTGGGTTTGCGGGCGGTGCAGGTGTAACGGCCATGCAGGATAAGCCAGTGGTGGGCGTGTTGCATGAATTCTGAAGGGATGGCTTTAAGCAGACCTTTTTCTACATCCAGCGGTGTTTTTCCTTTGGCAAGACCCGTGCGGTTTCCGACTCTGAAAATATGCGTATCGACAGCCATAGTGGGTTCACCAAACAGTACATTGAGTACCACATTGGCCGTTTTACGTCCGACACCGGGCAGCGCCTCCAGCTCCTTGCGCGTGCGCGGCACTTCACCACCATGCAGATCAACCAGCATATGAGATGTGCTCATCAGATGTTTGGCTTTGCTGTTATAGAGGCCAATGGTGGAGATATACTGTTTCAGTTTGTCGATGCCAAGATCAATAATAGCCTGTGGAGTGTTGGCAACCGGATAGAGTTTTGCGGTGGCTTTGTTGACTCCTACATCAGTGGATTGCGCTGATAACATGACAGCGGCCAGTAGTTCGAATTCATTATTATAATTGAGCTCAGTTACAGGCTCAGGGTCAATCGATTGAAGATACTCAAAGAAACACCGCACTTCGGCGGCAGTCATTTTTTTAGCCTGCATAGCTTTCTACGTTGAAAGGTTTTTAGATTTGGCGATGTTTATTCGTTGACTTCGTTCAGGGTTAAACTGACCTGGCGATCAATGGCATCACCGGCAGGATTGAGCACTTCTTCAACGAGAAACAGGGTGCTATCTGTAATCTTTTCGATTTGACCATTGTGTTTACCCAGATAGTGGCCGCGACGGACAATAAAACCTTTGGAGGTGGAGTCCTCAATCATCGCAACACGTTCACCACCCATACTGAAAATGGCTACCAGACGCAGTGTATCAAGATCATAGAACTCAAGTTTTTCCCGTTTGCGGTTGTCCTTTTTGGGTGAAGCTATGGATGCAGTGGATGTTTCCTGGTGATTGCGTGGTCGAACCCGGATAAGATAAGATGCAAAGGGGTCACGCAGATTACTGAAATCAATGTCAGGTGCTGTAACCATATGCCCCATGGCATCCGGCACCGCATCTTCCTGAGCAAGGGCATGAGAAACAGTTATAACTTGTGTAAGGCTTAATATAAATCCAGCCATCAGACATATTACATGTTTCATGTTCACCTCGTTATCGATCTCGTTTACACCTTGCTACAAGCTTTGAAAGAAGCATATTACAGCAGAATGAATGTTATATGCAAAGTTCTGTTCCAATATATTCTCTGTGATTGCGTGATTCGTTTTAGTCGAGCAAGTTGCAGGCCATCGTTTGCTGGCTGTTATTGTTTACCCGATGAACCAAAACCACCTTCACCGCGCTCAGTTTCAGATAGTGTACCTACGGCCATGAAGTCAGCCTGAACAAAGGGTGCAATCACCATTTGTGCGATGCGGTCACCGCGTTGAACGGTAAAAGGCGTATCACCATGGTTGATGAGAATAATGCCTACTTCACCACGGTAATCAGCATCAATCGTGCCTGGAGAATTGAGTACGGTGATGCCGTGTTTCAGGGCGAGACCTGAGCGGGGGCGGATTTGAGCTTCAAAATTATCAGGCAGAGCCATGGCGAAACCGGTTTTGATCAGTACATGGGTACCCGGTTCAATAATGATATCTTCATCAATCGCAGCACGCAGATCAGCGCCTGCTGCATGGGTGGTGGCATAAAAGGGCAGATCAATGCCTTTGCCATGCGGTAGTGCCTGAATGTGCACCGTGGGATTTTGATTGTTGGGGGACTGAAGGCTCATGCTAACTCCGTAATATGTTGGATGATCATTGCTGCAAAGGCGGCTTTTGTACTGCTCTCGATGGTCTCTTCGTTGTCGGCGCTAATCCACCAGCCATTGGCCTGATCACTGCCCATATTGGATATATCATTGGCAATAATAGCATCGACGTTTTTGCTTACCAATTTGCGTTTGGCATAAGCAATATGATTACTGCTTTCCGCCGCAAATGCGATGACTTTTTTGGGTCTGTTCTGCAGTGCAGCAATGGATGCGATGATGTCCGGGTTGGCCGTTAACGCCACGTTCATGCTTGCACTGTCACCGCGTTTGAGTTTTTCCATTTGCGGATCTGTGAAACGAAAATCACTGACTGCTGCGGTGCCGATAAACAGGTCTGCACCTGCTGCATGCTGAGTGCAAGCCGTTAACATCTGTTGTGCTGATTCAATATCAATGCGTGCAATATTGAAATCTGTTGAAGGGGTGCCCGGGCCTGCAATCAAGAGAACATCGGCACCACGCATGTGTGCCTGCTCGGCCAATAACAGCCCCAGTTTACCACTGGCCCGGTTGCTCAGAATACGTACACCATCCCATGCTTCATGCGTAGGCCCTGTATTGATCACCCAACGTTGACCTTTGAGTGATTGTTCGCTTAATAGTGCTGTTACTGCTGCCTTAATCGTTAAAGGTTCGGCCAATCGTCCTGCCCCTTGTTCACCACAGGCCAGAGTGCCTGATTCAGGCCCTATCATAACCATGCCACGTTGTTTCAGGCATGCGATATTGCGTTGTGTCGCTTCAGCATCCCACATGGATCTGTTCATGGCTGGGGCTATCAGAACCGGTTTATCATTGACCAGCATGATGGTGCTTAATAGATCATCGGCAAAACCATGGGCCAGTCGAGCCAGCAGGTTTGCTGTGGCTGGAGCAATGATCACCGCATCAGCCCAACGGGCCAATTGAATATGGCCCATTTGATGCTCGGCTATCCTGCCTCGCCCTGTATTATGGCTGCTTTCGTCCGTCCAATCTGTATCTTCTGCCGGATTGTCACTTTTACCGGTTAGATCAAATAACTGTGTATATACCTCATTTCCGGTCAGGGCTTCAAACGTTAAAGGGGTAACAAACGCACAAGCTGATGTTGTCATCACGCAACGCACTTCGGCACCTGCTTTGATAAGCAGGCGTGCCAGCTCGGCAACACGGTAGACAGCAATGCCGCCACCGATACCGATAAGAATGCGTTTGCCGGATAACATGATCAGCCTTGTAGTTCTCTCAGGGTGTTCAATACGGTTTCAACATGTTCTTTCACCGCGACTTTGCGCCATGCAAAAGCAATATCACCTTCAGGGTTGATGATAAAGGTAGAGCGTTCAATGCCCAGATACTCTTTACCGTAATTCTTTTTGAGCTGCAGTACATCGAACGCTTTGCAGAAGATTTCATCAGGATCGGATATGAGCGGGAAATTCAAGCTCTGTTTTTCAGTGAAGCCGGCATGTGATTTTACTGAATCGCGACTAACACCGACGATGGCCGCATTAGCGGCTGAGAAATCTGGCAGTGCATCACGAAATTCACATGATTCAGTGGTGCAACCGGATGTATTATCTTTGGGATAAAAATAAACGATGACCCATTGTCCATGTAGTTCGCTCAATTTAAGCGTGCCTTCCGGCCACGTGTTAAGCTCAATATCTGCCGGAGCACTATCGCCGGGGTTTATGGTGTAATCTGTCATTGTAATACCTCATGCTATTTTAAGTGGTGATACATCGTTACGTTTGTTGTTAGTCTTAGCGCGACACCGTAGCGCAAGGGGCTATTGAATGCAGCAAGAATCCGTATCTGGCGAAGAACCAATCAACTTTTATAAGAAGCCCGTGTTACTGGCTGAACCGCGTGGCTTTTGTGCCGGTGTGGATCGGGCCATTGAAATTGTTGAACGTGCTCTGCAAGTGTATGGATCTCCAGTTTATGTTCGGCATGAGATTGTACACAATCGTTTCGTTGTTGAGAACTTGCGCGCTAAAGGTGCTCTGTTTATTGAAGAAGTTGCTGATGCACCGGATGGATCGTTGCTGATATTTTCTGCCCACGGTGTAAGTAAAGCGGTGCGTGAATCCGGAAATAGGCGTGGATTGCGTGTGATTGATGCGACCTGTCCGCTTGTTACCAAAGTGCATCTGGAGTTGTTACGGCATTATCAGAATGGAGATCAGGTGATTCTTATTGGTCATGCCGGGCATCCTGAGGTTGAAGGTACGATGGGGCAGGCTCCAGATGGTGCTGTGTTACTAATTTCAGAATCTCATGAAGTGGCGACGCTTGTAGTGAATAACCCGGATAAATTGGCCTATGTTACCCAGACCACACTAAGTGTGGATGATACCGCAGAGGTGATTGCGGCATTGCGCGACCGATTCCCCGGATTGCAAGGACCAAAACGCGAAGATATCTGTTATGCCACCAGCAATCGTCAGGAAGCGGTTAAAATACTGGCTGATAAATCTGATATTGTGCTGGTTATCGGCTCAAAAAACTCATCCAATTCGAATCGTCTGCGTGAAGTAGCAGAACGATCAGGGCGACATGCTTATCTTATTGATGGACCGGAAGATATTGAGATGGAGTGGTTTTCGTCAGATATGAAGATTGGCATTACTGCTGGTGCCTCTGCGCCTGAAGTGCTCGTGCAGCGGGTTATTATCTGGTTAAATGAACACGGTTTTGGTAAGGCCGAAGTGCTCTCTGTACGTGAAGAAAATATAACCTTCAGTCTGCCTGCCGAGTTGCGTTAGGTGCTTCAGCATAAAACAGGATACAGATATGTCGCATGGTTATTTTTCGTGTTGTGTTTCAGCACACAAAGCAATGCTGCTGATCTGAAATCACCGTTGCCGGTTCGCAATCTTGATCCGGCCATGATGCGATTCTTTGATCCAACACCGGATTCGGCTTTAAGGTCATATGAACATGCATGGTCATTTGAACTGAATCAACATTACGCGACCTTGAATCAATATGACCAGCTACCCAATGCGCAGCTATTGGTTGATATGGAGTTGTATGTTGTCGATCCGGTTATTCATTTTTCACTGAGTGACACTCTGGAGATATCTGTGCGGGCACCGCTTATTGTGCCTTCCAGTGGTATTTTCGATGATGCCATCCAAAACTTTCATAAGTGGTTTGATATGCCTAATGGCGGACGCCAGAATCGACCGAATAACAGTTTTAGTTATGCTTTAAATCATAATCAAGGGGCACAATGGCAAGCCAGGAACAGATGGGAGCCCGGAAATGTAGAGCTCTCTGCGCGTTACCATCTGGCAGGCAATCAGAATTGGGCAATAGCCGCGTTAACGGCAGTGAAACTACCTACTGCGTCAAAGTCACACGGTTGGGGCAGTGGTGCTGCGGATATTGCAGTAGGCCTTGTCTCATCACTCCAGCAGGGTGACTGGTCTGCGCATATTGAAGGCTGGCTGATCAAACCGTTTGCCAGGGATGAGCCGGGTCTACAATACAAACAAGCCTATACGCGTGGTTCACTTACCGGTGGCTATCAGATGTTTGATATGGTCGCGCTCATTGTGCAAGCGCAGGGTGGTAACTCACCCTATCGAAGTACGATTTCACCTCTGGATCATCCACCATTTCTTATCACTTTCGGCTTGCGCGGCAGTACCTCATATGGCTGGGGCTGGAATCTGGCCTTTGTTGAAAACATTACCCAGGTTACGACACAGGATGTCTCTGTTACTGCCGGCATTAACTGGCAGTTTGATTAACGTTCAGAGTACAACATAGGGATGATTGCCCGCGTTAAAATTATGGCCGACTGGCAGTATGGGCTGGCCATCTTTGCAGCACTTCTGCTATGGGCTGTGCTGTTGTGGCTGGGTGCACCGCAGCCATCACTGGACTGGATCGTGCTGGCTCCATGGTTGTTTCTGTCGCTGGTGATTGTCCAACCCGTGTTGGAAGAGATTGTCTTTCGTGGCTGGTTACAGGGCTGGTTACAGGGCTGGTTGATGAAAAAAGAGTGGGGCAGTCACAGGCTGCTTACCATTAGCGTAGCAAACATATTGACCAGTATAGTATTTGTTGTAATGCATCTGTTTTATCATGCCCCGCTGATGGCACTTCTGGTGTTCGTTCCATCGCTTCTCTTTGGATATTTCAGAGACCGTTACGATGGCTGGTTAATACCTGGCATCCTGTTGCACTGTTTCTATAATATGGGTTATTTTTATCTGTATGCGCCGGCATTGCATGCTCAATAGTGGCAACAGGTATTTGTGTTTCGGTCTTTAGTTAAATGGGCTTTATATGCGTCCCATACGCATGGCAAAATCCTCTTGAAAAACGGCATTGGGTAAAGCTTCTTCATAGTCAATGAGATCTGCTTCTACAAGCTGTTGCAGATGCTGATCAAAGCTTTGTGAACCATACAGGTTATGTCCCTCTTCCATAGCACGCGGTATATCACCCCATTGTGATGGATCGAGAATAAAATGCCTTATGACTGAGTTTTTGATCATGATCTCTTGTGCAATAATACGTTTTTTTTCTGATTTCATGGGAATTAGTTTTTGCACCACAATTGCCCGTACATTTTCCGAAAGTCGTTCGCGCAGGCCAGCCTGCTCATCAACTCCAAATGAGGCCATGATGCGCTGCATGGTGCCAACAGCAGTAGTCGCATGTACCGTCGCCATTACCAGATGCCCTGTTTCAGATGCCTCCAGTGCCAGTTGAATCTCTTCACGCCCGCGTGCTTCACCAGCAACAATAATATCCGGTGTTTCTCGCATGGCATCAATAAGCCCCTGTTTATAGCTGATGACATCGGTACCAATTTCGCGCTGACTCACCGTGCCTTTATGTTCGGTGCTGTAACGGAATTCAATAGGATCTTCCAGCGTAACAGCATGCACCGGACGTTGGCATATCATGTGATTTAACATCGAGGCTTGCGAGGTACTTTTTCCGCTTCCTGCAGCACCAGCCATGATAATGATGCCATTGCGATATTGACTGATCTGTTCAAACACAGGTGGCAGGCGAAGCTGCTCAAAACTTGGGATATGTTGCGGAATCAGGCGAGCCACGATACCAAAGTTATTATTCGTGCGTAGTACATGAATGCGAAAATGAGAGGTGTTTTCCAGTGTGTAATGAAAATCGAGATTGTTGATCTGTTCAATATTAGTTTTCGCTGCATGATGGCGAATCAGATGCTGCACCATGCTGATGGTTTTAGAGCGATCCGGAGCACTTACTTTATCATGTGGAATGGTGACAATATCGCCACCGATACGCATGCGAATGCGGTCATCCGTGCGTATAATCAGATCTGATGCACCATTATTATTGGCTATCTGCAGCAGATCATCGATGAGGTGACGCGTTTGCGACACGCTTTAATAGCTCGGGCTGTTGATGGATAACAGCATTATATTTTCAGTTCAGGGCTATCAATGGAGCTGGAGAGTTGATTCATATCATTGAGATCACCACCAGAATCCTTGAGATTTACCATCTTGATCTGCAAACGGAGATTGTTGACTGAATCGGCATGTCGCAATGCTTCATCCTCGGTAATCATGCCTTGCATCCATAACTCCTGCAGGGATTGATCAAATGTCTGCATGCCATAGTTTTTACCGGTAGCCATCGATTCTTTGATCTCAGCAATGGCCCATTTACCGATCAGATCAGAAATACGCGGGGTGTTGATGAGAATTTCTATGGCTGGTAGGCGTGCTTCATCCGGTGTTTTAACCAGACGCTGTGATAGTAGCGCTTTCAGGTTCATAGCCAGGTTAAGACATACTTGCGGATGCATCTCTTCGGGGAAAAAGTTAATAATGCGTTCCAATGCCTGATTGGCATTATTGGCATGCAAGGTAGCAAGACAAAGGTGACCGGTTTCAGCGAATTCAAGCGCATGCTCCATGGTTTGGCGGTCACGAATTTCACCGATGAGAATGACATCCGGTGCCTGCCTCAGTGTGTTTTTTAAGGCAGCCTGATATTCCAACGTGTCGGTGCCAACTTCGCGCTGGGTGATCACACATTTTTTGTGTTCATGAATAAACTCGATCGGATCTTCAATCGAAATAATATGACCTGCCTGATGTCTGTTGCGCCAGTCAATCATGGCCGCCAGAGAAGTGGATTTACCACTGCCCGTAGCGCCAACCATCAGCACCAGTCCACGGGACTCCATCGAAATGTCCTGAAATATTTCAGGTAAACCAAGTCCTTCCAGGGTAGGTATTTCAAGTTTGACTTTGCGAATGACCATGCCGATATGACCGCGTTGACGAAAAATGTTGACGCGGAAACGACCGACATCATCAAATGAGAGAGCCAGATTCATTTCATAATCGGCGGAAAAAGCGGCTTTCTGTCGTTCATTCATTGTCGCATTAGCCAGCCGCTCACATTGTGATGCAGTCAGTGGTGGCTGTTTTAAGGTGCGCACCTGACCATTGATACGATATGAGGGTGGCATACCAACCGTGATATAAAGATCTGATGCATCCTGTTTTTCCATGACAAGCAACAGTTGTTTTATGGATTGATTCTGGGGTTCTGTGCTATTCATGTGATGATCTCCAATACGGGTTTTAATGCATTCATAATAATGTTGATGCGGGCTATTAAACTACACCACCACCGAACAGTTGTTTATTGTTAGCCTTTTCCATGGCGGCCTGTTGCGTGATTTTGCGAGATTTCACCAGTGTCTGAAGATGTGAATCGAGCGTTTGCATGCCATCACGTTGTGACGTTTGCATGACTGATACCATCTGGGCGATTTTATTTTCGCGAATGAGGTTACGTATGGCCGGTGTACCAAGCATGATTTCATGGGCCGCAACACGACCTTGTCCATCAGCAGTTTTGATAAGGGTTTGTGAAATCACAGCGCGAATAGACTCGGAGAGCATGGAGCGTACCATCTCTTTTTCTGCAGCCGGGAATACATCAACAACACGGTCGATAGTTTTGGGCGCGGAAGATGTATGCAGGGTGCCAAAAACCATATGGCCTGTCTCTGCGGCAGTGAGTGCCAATCGAATAGTTTCCAAATCACGTAGTTCCCCAACTAGAATAACATCGGGATCTTCACGAAGTGAGCTTTTTAAAGCATTGGCAAAGGAGTGGGTGTGTGGCCCAAGTTCTCGTTGTGAGATCAGACAGTTTTTAGATCGGTGAACAAACTCAATAGGGTCTTCAATAGTGAGAATATGTCCGCGTTCAGAGTCATTACGATGATCAACCATGGCTGCCAGCGTAGTGGATTTACCGGAGCCGGTAGGGCCGGTAACCAGACATATACCACGCGGCATCATGGCGATTTTACGAAATACTTCCGGACAATTCAGTTGATCGAGTGTAAGTACTTCGCTGGGGATCACACGGAAAACAGCACCCATGCCACGGTTTTGTTCAAACAGATTCACACGAAAGCGAGCAAGATCACCAAGTGCAAAGGAGAAATCGATCTCCATGTGTTCTTCAAAATGTTTGCGCTGACCATCATTCATGATGTCATAGACCATGGTTTGAATCTCTCGGCGGTCGATGTTCGGCATTTTGATGCGTGTCATATCACCATTGATGCGGATCATCGGCGGTTCACCTGCGGATAGATGCAGATCCGATGCTTTGTTTTTGACGGTGAATGCAAGTAATTCGGACACTTCCATGATGACTCCAGAATGAGACGTAGTTTGTTTTATTAAGCATAAGTCTAAAAGGGCAGCATCAGCGCTGCAAGCCTGATGCGATACTTAGATAGCATACCTGAACAGAGAACAGCAAAAGTGCTGCCAGTTACAACAGAAAGGATGAAGCTTAATGGATGATCACGATGGTTGGTCTATTTGTGATTGTCCGTTGGGTGAATGTTTGACCTTGATGAATGAACAGGCCCTGCATAGCAGGGCTTGAAAAGCCTAATAACGCAGGAATCGAGCTCTTATGCGTTCCACCTTGCCGTTTAATTCAAAGGTGGCCAATCCGGATAGGATCAAAAATGAACCGACAATAATTTCAAATGTCAGTGGTTCGTTATTGAGCACATTGCCCAATGCAAGTGCGCAGATCGGGGTGATCAGCGTCAAAAGTGCCACGCGGGTAGCATCAACCTTGCTCAATACATAATAGTAGAGTGCAAAACCAAGGACAGAACCCAGCGAGGCAAGATAAGCGATAGCACCGATGCTGCGCATGGAGATATCAGCTGGAATCGAAGCGCCTGATAATAACCACGTGATGAAGAACAGCGGAGCAGCAAACAGGAGACCGCCACTGGTCATGACGATAGCTGGTATATCGACATGGATACGCTTGATCCATACCGCGCTGGCGCTATGTATGCTCACGCTGATCAACATGCCTAGAAGACCGTACACTGCCTCTGTATGGAGTGTGAAACTGGTGCTGAACATGATGGCCAGGCCCGATAGTCCAATCAGCATAGCGATCAGTTTTGAGCGCGTTAGAATCTCTCCATCTAACCATAGACGCGCCATCAATGCTGTTGCAATCGGTGATATACCAAAGATTACTGAAATCCACCCGCTCGGAATGAACTGGGCAGACCAGTAAACGCAGATCATGCCACCATAAATGCCAAGACCTGCTGCCAAATATGCACGTAGAGCACGACGACTCCATACCAGTCCCGTACCCAGAAGGGCTGCAGTGATGAGTGCCAGCGCTGTACCGATCAGCATACGGCTGGTCAGGCCGAACATAAAACCAACCTCTTCACTGCTCCATAAAATGGCTAGTGGGGTAGTGCTCCAGATGATGATGACGCCCAGGTATGCTGACGGCACAGACATATTTATCTCCTTTGTTCATAATGATGGTTATTGTAACGGGGGTTTTCAGGCAAAAAAAAACGGCCACGGATTATTGAAAACCCGTGACCGTTTAGAATGACTTCAATGATGGTTAAATCAGAACACTCCGGCACACAGGTCAGCCATTCGGTTGGCCACTAGCCATCCAAATGGTGCAATTACTTTATCTGTTACGCGTCGGTTCATGTCAGCCAGTGTGATGTCAATAAAGGGAGCGTCAATTCATTATGATTAATATGTCACATAAAAGCACACTACACGACCATATTATCATGGTTTGAAATGCCACCATCTGAACGCATTTATGGCGTTGTTCTTGCTAGTCGTTGTGAATGAGGATGTTCATAAATGACTGATTATAACATCAATTTTCATGAAGCAATTTATTCTTTATCTGATGCGCTTGATCTGGTCGGCGTAGTCCAAGTGCATCATGGTAAACGTGTGGGCTATATGGCTGCTGAATGTGGTAAGCAGCTGGGATTGAACAGTGATAGTCTGGATAATCTTTTTCAGGCCGCAATATTGCATGATTGCGGTGTATCCAATACCGCAGTGCATGCACGTTTGGCGCAGTTCGAGTGGGAAAAAGTACATGGTCATTGTGAAATAGGTGCGAAGATATTGAAGAGCTCCGCTCCGCTGGCGCATTTGTCAGAAATCGTTCTTCATCATCATACGCACTGGTCAGACTATGCGACGATGGATGTGTCTGATGACGTGGCCTTATTGGCAAACTGTATTTTTATGGTGGACAGAGTTGATGTGTTGTCCCTGAAGGCGCAGGTAAAACATTCAGATATTTTGCTGGCTATTGATGAAATTAGAAACAAAATATTGGAGAAGCGCGGTAGTTGGTTTAAAAAAGAGCTGGTTGATGTGTTTATGGAGATTTCAGAGTCTGAAGCATTTTGGCTGTCTCTGGAGCGAGAGCATGTAAATGGCTATGTGATTGAATGGATCGGACATGAAACTACACGTCCAGTCAGCTTTTCTGACTTGAGAAGTATGGTGAAAATTTTCTCACATATTGTTGATGCAAAGAGTAAGTTTACGAGAGAACATTCTGATGGTGTGGCAAACTTGGCAAGTTATCTGGGTCGTCTGTTTGCCTTGTCCGACGAAAGTTGTGAAACCCTGGAACTGGCTGGGCTGTTGCATGATATTGGAAAGTTGCGAGTGCCCGATGAGGTGCTGGAAAAGTCTGATCAATTATCATTGCCTGAATTCAAAACAATCCAAAGGCATAGCTTCGATACCTTTAATATCCTCAAACGCATTAAAGGGTTTGAATTGATTGCTAAGTGGGCAGGGCAACATCATGAACGCGTGGACGGTGAAGGGTATCCTTACCGTCTCAAAGAAGATCATTTATCTTTGGAGGCTCGTATTCTGGCTGTAGCGGATGTGTTTCAGGCGCTTGCTCAGGACAGGCCATATCGTAAGGCTCTTTCACCCCAAGAGATTACATCTATTCTGAGCCGTGATGCCGCTGATGGTAAGTTGGATAAGCGTGTTGTTGAAATGATAGTGGATAATCTCGACGCCTGTTGGAAAGCATCCCTGTTGAAATAAAAGATATTCTATGCCAAAAGGCAGATGTGCATTTTGGCATCTTGAAATTTAATAGCTTTACCATGATTATTTCTGAAGCCTTTTTTATCATTAGCGATATCAACGAGCATAGTATCAGGAGGCATGGATTTCCTCCGATGCAATTAAGTTTAATAGTCAGCAGACAAGTCAGGCAAACAGCTTGCACTTCTGTCCTTATTTTAGGCGGAGTGATTTCTGTCTCAGTATACACCGGGTGATGATGGTCTTTGATGGGCTGCAGATTTTCTCAGGCAGTTGCCAGTGGGAAGCCAATACAGAAGACCCAGACCGGTATACGTGCAGCCGAAACGCTCGATCATCATGGATGAAGTGTCACTTGCTGAAGTCGTGTATAGCGGCAGTTGCTCATACATTGCAGTGCTGTGATCTATATTAAGAAAAGGATGTTTTAAGCTGTTCTCGCATAGCAACGCATGAGGTGAATTTCTGATATGAAGAGGGCTGTTTATTTAATCGGATAGATAGAAAAAGGCCTGCCGAGGAGGGGATGAGACGGCAGGCCTTTTGGTAACTTAAGTCGTTACACCAGTGTTGCGGTTTGCAATGATACTAAACCCTTTACGTTAAGGTGGGCGCCGCATCCTAATATCAGGTATCCCCGAAAGGATTCACACAATTTGGAAATAGGCTCCCGTTCAGTGCGCATCGGCTCAGCACTACAAACCACAACACCAGTGCAACGAACTTGTATATAGTCTATAGGGTTGGCTTTAAAACGTCAAGATTTCTGGCCAGTTCTGCGTATCGGTGATTAAAGTGTGTTCTGCTTCTTGCTATTGTAACTAGCTGGGGTTAATAGACTTTATTCCACCAAGGTAGGGGTGTAATGCGGCAGGGATCTTGATGGATCCATCCTCCTGCCAGCCATTTTCCAGGATGGCGACAAGGGTGCGACCAATAGCTAAGGCTGAACCGTTCAGGGTTGCTACAGCCTGGGGTTTGCCACCCTCTTCACGATAACGAATGCCGGCTCGGCGTCCCTGAAATTGGCCGAAGGAAGAGCATGATGAAATTTCCCGATAACACTGCTGGCTTGGTAACCATACTTCCAGGTCATAGGTCTTTTGGGCTGAGAAACCGATATCTGCGCTACATAACTCCACCATACGATATGGTAGTTCCAAGGCTTGCAATATGGCTTCAGCATGGCCTGTCAGTTCTTCTAAATCTGTCAGTGCACGTTCAGCTGTAGTGATGTGCACAAGCTCTACTTTATCAAACTGATGCTGGCGAATCATGCCACGCACATCGCGGCCGGCAGAGCCTGCTTCACGACGAAAGCAGGGTGTATACGCACAATGGCGACGGGGTAAAGTGGCAGCATCGAGAATTTGATCCTGATAGAGATTGGTGACAGGTACTTCCGCAGTAGGGATCAGATACGCATCTTCTCCTTCGAGTTTGTACAAGTCATCTGCAAATTTAGGTAGCTGGCCAGTACCAGTCATCGTTTTACGGTTCACAATGGCAGGGACCCATACTTCGTCATAACCATGGCTGTCTACATGGGTGTTGAGCATGAATTGCATCAATCCACGTTCCAGTCTGGCAGCAGCACCTCTTAATACGGTGAAACGACTACCGGCCAGTATTGCTCCGGCTTCAAAGTCGAGGATGCCCAGATCAGTACCTATGTCCCAGTGCGCAGGCACGGCATCTGTTCGTGGTGTGCCCCAGCGACGGATTTCAATATTATCATCTTCACTGGATCCATCAGGTACGGAGGTGTGTAGAGGGTTGGGGATTTCCAGCAATGCAGCAGAAAATTCAGCCTCAGCATCTTTTGCCAGAGACTCCAGCTCTTTAACCTTGCGTGATACATTGCCCATGGCTGCAAGTTCAGCACTGGCATCTTCGCCAGCTCCTTTCTTTTGACCAATAAGTTTGGACACCTTATTGCGTTCAGCTTGCAGCGTTTCAGCTTCAGCTTTTAATTCGCGCTGTTTTTGATCTAGAGCCTTGGCTTTTCCCCATGGGCTTTCCGGTGCAACTACATCATCACCACGACGTGCTAATGCCGCATTCATGTCATCAAATGCGCGGCGAAATTCCTGACGATCTATCATTCAGCTGTACCACTACCTTCATTATTTTCATCTTCAGTTAGATCGGTGGCTGCTGCTGTATCAATACTTTCATCAGCAACGGCATCAATGATTGTTGCATCCATATCTTCATCATCGATCTCATCATCTTCCTGCTGTTCAACCACACGTACCGCGCCAATAACACGCTCGCCTTTATTGCAGCCGATCAGTTTCACTCCCTGTGTGTTGCGACCAATCATGGACACACCATCCATACGAATGCGAACCAGACGCCCTGTATCGGTCATCATCATCACCTGATCTTCATCGGTCACCAGTAGTGCTCCGATCATGTCACCGTTGCGGCCACCTGTTTTCAGCGTGAACACACCTTGTCCGCCACGTTTCTGGGTGTTGTATTCAAGAACAGAAGTGCGTTTACCATAACCATTCTCAGATACAGCCAGGAATGATGCACTATCAGATACCAGTGTCATGGAAATTAATTTGCAATCTCCAGGCATGCGCATGCCGGTTACACCACGTGTACTGCGACCCATTGGGCGAACATCCGTTTCGGAGAAACGAATCGCTTTACCACCACTGGCAGCAAGCATGATATCCTGCTCACCATTGGAAACGACTACACCGATCAAGCCGTCATCGTCATCAATATTGATGGCGATAATGCCGTTAGCACGAATATTCTGGTATTCAGTCAGCTTGGTCTTTTTGATTACACCATTTCTGGTTGCCATCACAATGAAGTGACCTTCATCAAATTCACGAACTGCCAATGTGGCTGATATTTTTTCATCTTTTTCAACCGGTAATAGATTAACCAGTGCCTTGCCACGTGTTGCACGGCCAGCCTGTGGTACTTCGTATACTTTCTTGCGGAAAACGCGTCCACGATCAGAGAAAAAGAGCAGGTAATCGTGTGTTGATGCCACCATCAACTGCGTTACAAAATCTTCCTCTTTGGTGGTCATGGCTGTTTTACCTTTGCCACCGCGACGTTGCGCACGATACAGCGATGTGGCATTGCGTTTGATATAACCTTCGTTGGAAATAGTGACCACCATGTCTTCTTCGGTGATTAGATCTTCTACAGAGAGTTCGGCAGTTTCATCCATGATGATCGAGCGGCGTGGATCACCATATTTATCACGAACCTGTTCGAGTTCTTCGACAATAACACCCATCAACAGTTTTTCATCGGCCAGAATCGCTTTTAAATGTGCAATGAGTTTCTGTAGCTCATCAAATTCGGCCTGGATTTTATCGCGTTCCAGACCAGTCAAACGTTGCAAGCGCATATCAAGAATAGCTTGTGATTGTTTCTCAGAGAGACCAAATCGAGCCATCAATCCGGTTTTGGCTTCCGGTGGTGTCTGGCTGCCACGAATCACTTTGATCACCTCATCAATGTGATCGAGTGCAATCAACAGACCTTCGAGGATATGGGCACGTGCCTGAGCTTTAGCGAGATCAAACAGACAACGGCGGGTAACTACCTGACGACGATGATCAAGGAAGTGCAAAAGCAGTTCACGCACACCGCATAGTTTCGGTTGTCCATCAATCAGGGAGAGCAGGTTGCAGCCAAAATTACACTGCAGCTGTGTATGTTTATAGAGATTATTTAAGATAACTTCTGGAATCTCATTGCGCTTTAACTCAATGCAGATACGCATGCCATCACGATCCGATTCATCACGCAGATCAGAGATGCCTTCGAGCTTTTTATCACGCACAAGCTTGGCAATATTTTCAATGAGATTGGCTTTGTTTACCTGATAAGGCAGTTCATTGATGATCAATGCTTCACGTTTGGTGCGTGGATTAATTTCAATCACCGCTTTGGCACGCATAGTGACTGAGCCACGGCCTGTAGTGAAAGCATCACGGATACCCTGGCGACCATAAATAAAACCACCAGTCGGGAAATCAGGGCCAGGCATGATCTGCATCAGTTCATCATCATCAATGTCCGGATTGCCTACCAGAGCAATGGCCGCATTGACGGATTCAACAAGGTTGTGCGGTGGAATATTGGTGGCCATACCAACCGCAATACCCTGGGAGCCATTGACCAGCAGGTTAGGGTACTTGGCTGGCATTACCTTCGGTTCTTTCAGAGATTCATCGTAGTTTGGTGCAAAGTCGACGGTATCTTTGTCGATATCCGCCAGCAACTCAGCAGCGAGTTTGCTCATGCGCGCTTCGGTGTAACGCATGGCAGCAGGTGAATCGCCATCGACGGAGCCGAAGTTACCTTGCCCATCAACCAGCAAATGACGCATGCTCCATGGCTGAGCCATACGTACCATCGCATCATACACGGCTGTATCACCATGCGGATGGTATTTACCGATCACATCACCGACCACACGGGCTGATTTTTTGAAAGGTTTGTCATGGGTGCAGCCCAGATCCTGCATAGCAAAGAGAATGCGTCGATGTACCGGTTTCAAACCATCGCGTGCGTCAGGCAGTGCTCGACCAACAATTACGCTCATCGCGTAATCCAGATATGAGCGTTTCATCTCATCTTCGATCAATATTGGTACAGCAGGGTTAAAGGTTTCGTCCATTATAGCCTCTGGTATTACTAAAAGTTTCTGATTTATCGTGTTAAAATATGGTGCCCTCGACAGGAGTCGAACCTGTGGCCTACCCCTTAGGAGGGGGTCGCTCTATCCAGCTGAGCTACGAAGGCGAAAAAGCGTTCGAATCATAGCTGTTTTAAGGCGTGTCTGCACGATGAATTATATAGATATTTCAATCTGATCATTCGCTGATGTTCAATAGATATTTTTTAATCAATCAACCTGCATTAAACTGTGAACTTTGACATCACCCAAAGCCTGTTTTCCATTCAGAAATGAGAGCTCGATCACAAACAGGCAGGCATCAATATCTGCACCGAGTTTACCAATCAGTTTCACTGTAGCTGCCGCTGTGCCGCCTGTTGCAAGCAGGTCATCGATGATGACCACTTTATGGCCAGCGCTCAGTGCGTCGCGATGAATTTCAAGCCTGTCTACGCCATATTCCAGTTCGTATTCAACAGCGTGTATGGCAGCAGGTAATTTTCCGGGTTTACGTACTGTGATTAGTCCCAGGCCCAGCTTCTGGGCCAGTGCCGCGCCAAAAATAAAACCACGTGATTCAATGCCAACGATGGCATCAACATCGGGACCAATATGAGAGGCGAGTTCATCCACAACAGCTGAAAATGCCTTGCCATCTGCAACCAGTGGCGTGATGTCTTTGAATATAATACCCGGTTTGGGGAAATCGGGCACATCTCGAATACACTCCTGCCAGTTTGTTGTGGTGGCGTTTGCTTGTGTTGCAGTCATTACAATATCTCCTCAAGGCTAATGTCATCACGTTTAACCATTAAACTTAGTTTTTTCAGTGATTTTACTTGAATTTGCCGTATGCGTTCGCGTGTTACATTCATGTGTTGCCCAATCATTTCCAGTGTTTGAACTTCCCCAAAACCACCTAGCCCATAACGCATGCGCACAACCTCACGCTCCTGCTCGGAGAGTCTGTCCATCCATTGTGCCAGCATCTGATTGCGGCAGTCGGTTTCCATACGGTCGCCGGGGGCATCAGCCTGTTCATCAGCAGTGACTTCGTAAATGGAAATACCCTCATCACCATATTGGATTTCATCAGCACTTTCCGTTTTTACAGTGGTGCGAATCAGTGTATGTACACGTTCAACGGGAATGCCTATTTTATCAGCGATTTCTGTTGCTGTAGCTTCGCGCCCCAGCAGTGTCCTCAGTTGATTGGCATGTTTGAGTACGCTGTTGAGCTCTTTTGCAATATGTACAGGCACCCGGATGGTGCGGGACTGATTCATGATGGCGCGCTCAATCGATTGACGAATCCACCAGGTTGCATAGGTGGAAAAACGACAACCATGTACTGCATCAAATTTTTCTACCGCACGCATGAGTCCCAGATTTCCCTCTTCAATGATATCGGGCAAAGCCAGGCCTCTATTGAGATAGCGGCGGGATATTTTTACTACCAGACGCAAGTTGGTTTGAATCATCTCCTGGCGCGCATTATCATCACCGTCATGGACGCGTTTGGACAGGGCGATCTCTTCTTCAGCGGTCAGTAATTTATAACGCGCAATATCTCGCATATAAACGGCCATGGCATCTGTGCTGTGGGAAATGGCCATCAGGCCTTAGCCCCTAAAGCAGCGCCGGAGAAAATTGCGATAATGTGTGATGATATCAACATGTAGGGCATGAGTTTCTACTATCTTATTGGCGAGGTAAATAGGCAATTGGATTAACGGGGGTGCTGCCCTGACGAACTTCAAAATGCAGGTGAGATCCCGAGGCGCGCCCTGTGTGTCCAACTCTGGCAATGACATCACCGGCTTTAACTTTAGCTCCTTTTTTCACCAGATTGCGCTGGTTGTGACCGTAGGCTGTGAATAGATTTTTGCCATGCCTGATAATGATCAGTTTACCATATCCACTCAAACGAGAATCGGAATAAACCACTTCACCACTGGCTGCTGCATGAATCGGCGTGCCTTCTTTGGCGCCGATATCGATTCCATCATGCATGCGGCTTCCACGGCGACCAAATTTACTGGTGACAACCGGTTTTATCGGCCAGCGAAGCTTGCCACTATAGCTGCTGGCTTTTCTTTTATGTGATGCCTTTGCAGGAGTTCTTTTTTTATGGGTGCTCGCCTTTTTCTTTGTCGGTTTTCGAAGAGTTTTTTTCGAGGTGGTTTTTTTAGTCTGAGCAAGTCTTCTGATTTTAACGGCAGCCGGGTCATGTGTTTTGGGCGCTATGCGATCAATATAGAGGCGTTGCCCAACATAGATCTTGTAGGGGTAGGGGATGCGATTGCGTTTGGCGATGAGCCTGTAATCGACATCAAACATATTACCAATGCTGTAGAGGTTATCATTGGGACGTACATATCGGATGACAGCTTTTTTGTGTTTACTGCTTTTATTATGGGCGTTTTTTTGTGCCTGCTTATACGTTTGATTGTATCCTGGGACAGGGGTAGTTACACAGGCGCCAAGCGCCAGCAACATGATAAGGCAACACAGGCGGGCTATTAAAGCCACAATAAAGCGAATCCACCGATCACTGCAATGGCAACAGCGATCGTTAACCATTCAAAATGTTTTTCTACAAATGCACGCAGGCGGTCACCACCCCAGCGTAAAAGCGCTGCTTCCATATAAAAACGTGCGCCCCGGGATACCAGTGAAGCGAGGATAAATGCGGGGAATGAAAGCCCGAAAGCCCCGGCTGCAATGGTGACTATTTTAAATGGAATAGGGGAGAACCCAGCCAGGAGAACGATGGCGACACCATATTCTATGAACAATCCCTGCACATGTTCAAACTTCTCCATGGCGTGATAAAATTCGATAATCGGTTGTGCAATAGTGCTGAACAAAAACATACCAATGGCATAACCGATCATAGCGCCAACAACAGAACCTGCTGTAGCTAGTCCGGCAAACTTAAATGCGGAGAGCGGACGACCAAGGGCGAGTGCAATCAATAAAATATCCGGCGGAATAGGGAATACGGATGCTTCGATTACAGCGATGGCAAACAGCGCGCGCCCGGCAAACGGATGCTCAGCCCATGACAGCGTCCATTGATAGGCACGACGTAACCATGATTGAGGTTTAGGCTGAATGGTTGATTCAGTGATGTTGAACTCCTTCTAATAGCGGCACAAACGTACAGGCATCGAAATACTGTTCGGTAAATCCACGCGCATGTTTTTGTCGGCGCACCAGGCGATGTTGCCCTGCATCCCCTTCAGGGAATAACAGAAAGCCGCCCGGTTTCAATTGTTGCAACCATATATCCGAACCAAAACCACCGGCAGTCACAATAATTGCGTCAAAGGGTGCATATTCTTCCCAACCGATCAAACCATCGGCGCATTTGAGCATGACATTGGCATGCCGTGCGGTGCGCAGGTTCTGGCGTGCCCGTTCATGCAGGGCGTTGATGCGTTCAATACTATAGACCCTGCGGCAGAGGCGTGAGAGCACAGCCGTTTGATAACCACAGCCGGTACCGATTTCCAATACACGTTCATGCCCCTTTAATTCCAGTAGCTGGCTCATGCGTGCAACCATATAGGGTTGAGAGATGGTCTGGCCACAGCCGATGGGAAGGGCGCAATCATGGTAGGCACGGGCAGCAAGAGCAGCATCCACAAACATATGGCGAGGGACAGATAACATGGTGGCCAGCACGCGCTCATCATCAATGCCTCTGGCGATCAACTGCTCATTGACCATGCGTTTACGCGGTCGATCGAATGCATGGGTTGTTGTCTCTGGTATCAGAGGGTGTTTCACAACGATGTTCCTCCTGCATTCGAATCAAGTCACCAACTGTGGTGCCTGTTTGCTGTTGATGTATATATTGTTTGGTCGAGAGGGGAGATGTTTAGTGTTGCATTCCCATCCTTTAAATCGCTCGGAAGTATCACACCGGAGTCTCAGCCCTGCAAGCAGCCCAATATTGCGGTATGAGACGGCGAACAACGATCTTTTTACAATTGTAAATACGCTATGCTCTGCTTAGTGTAGCCATCTTGATTTTAGAGAGGGATATATGCTGAATAAAGTGATGTTGATTGGAAACCTGGGCGCTGATCCTGAAACACGTTTCATGCAAGATGGAACCTGTGTATGCAACCTGCGCCTGGCGACTACCGAAAAATTTAAAGGCCGTGATGGCAACCAGCAGGAACGTACTGAATGGCACCGTGTGGTGCTGTGGGGTCGTTTGGGCGAAATCGCCAACCAGTACCTTTCAAAAGGTTCGAAGTGCTATATCGAGGGCAAGATCGAAACCCGTAAGTGGCAGGATCGTGATGGCAATGATAAATACACTACTGAAATTCGCGCCAGTGAAATGAAAATGCTTGGCGGCAGTGGTGGTGGTTCTGGTTCTAACCAGGGTGGCGGCGCACAGCAGGGCGGCGGTGGTTTTCCTAGTCAGGGTGGCAATCAGGGCGGTAATAACCAAGGCGGCGGTTTCCCTAGTCAGGGCGGCAATCAAGGTGGTGGCTCTGCACCGAAGAAAAGTAATGATCCGTTTGCCAGTGGTCCGGATTTTGGTGATGTTCCAGTGGATGACGACATTCCGTTTTGAGACTTACCAAACAATTTTAATTCTTCAAAAAGGCCCGCATTCGCGGGCCTTTTTCTTTTCTCTTATAATAGACTTGCTCCCGGCCAAATCCGGACGGTCAGTGATTGTAAAATAATTGTGTATTATGTCCCCAGAACTAGCAGAACTTCTATATTATGTCCCCGTAACTCAGGGACCACCGCCGATCACGACCAATACCGATCATTGAGAAAATTTCTTCTTCTCAATATTTGTCATGGCGTTAAATGTTGCTGTCCAGTGCAATATGCGAATACTTGCAGAGCGTTATTTAACAGAGACTTTGCTACATTTAATGCAATATTTTGAATTCCAAGGCTCAAGCAAGATTGGAACTTTGCATGATATGCAAAACTTAGTTTGCGTATGCTTATTGCTTTTACTTTGCGAGCTCATACTTTCCTTCTAAGCTCTTCATCTTCATTCGTTCATCACAAAACATCAACATTCCAATAGTTAATATAAGAGAGCCCATTGCGGTAAATACAGGTTCTTTGCCATCAAAAAACATGTAAAAATGAAGCAAACTAAATGCTATTAATAATAATGCCGGAACAAATTTAAAAAAATGTTTATACATAAAGATCATCTCTCAATTCCTATGTGAGTAAATTATAACATTAGCATATAAAAGCATTATGACATTGTTATTACATGTAAGGTGAGACTGGTCTCGTTCGTTTTATCTTTCTGATAGGCAGATAACGGCCAAAATCGGTTATTCAAAAAGTTAACTATGCATCGCTGTAACAGTTAATAGAAGTAAGATAAATGAAGTAAAGAGGCTATATCTTAATAGCTGCTGATAAACACTACCTCTCCAAATAGGGATAATGAAAAATGGAGCTAGTACAATGCCATGGATGGTTAGTGCGAGGCCCTTATTCCACAGCAAAAGTAATAACGATATAAAATAGAGTGCTACGCTAAGATAGAAATAATACGACCAAAATCGTGAGGACACCTTTTCGGAAGTAGGAAAAAAACACCATATCGTTATCCTGTTTTATTGAAGTCGTTTTTTGAAGGTCTGCTATGGGGCGGAAACCGTCACTCATTAATGCGGTACTTTAGAGCTAATAAATAGTTATGCATCATCAATATTGATGATAAATAGTGTTTGTTTAATATTTACTCTCAACTATGCCGCGACGGTTAGTAAATGAACTGAAGCGTTAGCAGTATGGGCTTGTCGTTCATTTCTTTTCCACAAAAGAAACGAACCAAAGAAAGGAGCCCGCCAACCTGCTCTATCCTGAGAACCAATCATTCAATGGGGCGAAAACTTTTTTGCTTTGAACGATTTATAATTTCTCAATCTGAGCACGAGCTATAACGCGTTCAAAACTGTTCCTGCGTTTTTTCGCACTACTCCCATTGAATAATCAATTCACAGGCGCAGCTCGAAGCGGGGTTTAGAGACTCACCTCTCCCCCCGCTAG
>Ga0316202_10001039_pt1 | contig 23841 bp, 23 predicted proteins | sample 3monrhotite_MG_FD_204934 | JGI IMG/M metagenome (GOLD analysis project Ga0316202, IMG submission 204934) | Microbial mat bacterial communities from mineral coupon in-situ incubated in ocean water Damariscotta River, Maine, United States -... | ecosystem: Environmental > Aquatic > Marine >... | reverse complement strand
GAAGCCAGAGTAGATGTTTTTGATTATCTCGAGAGGTTCCATAATCCCAGAATGCGGCGCAGACTCGCCGCTCAGGATATAAAGTTTACATCGTTTCTAAACCGTCCGTAGAAATGGGGTAGAACCCATCGCAGGTTGAACCCGATTTATTAAATCGCACTGGTCTTTTCGGGCCAGTTGCATTCAGAGGATACCGCACAGGTCGGACATTTGGGTTTGCGGGCCACAGTGTCTGGGGCCAGGCTTGCATAGTTTGATGTTTTCACGAAAAGCACCTACTCTATATTATATGGCTCGCAAACCCCGTATTCATATTCCCGGTGCCTTTTATCACGTGATGCTTCGTGGCAATGCTGGTGATGACATTTTTCTCTCGGATAAAGAGCGACATCATTTCTACCTGCTGCTTCAAGACGGGGTGATTCGGTTCAATCATCGTATTCATGCTTTCTGTCTTATGGATAATCATGTTCACCTAGTCATACAGATTGGTGAAACATCACTCTCTACAATTATGCAAAACCTCTCATTTCGTTATACCCGGTGGTTCAACTCGCAACACAAACGCGCGGGACATCTTTTCCAAGGGCGGTTTAAATCGATATTGGTCGAAGAAGATAGTTATCTGCTGGAGCTTGTGCGATATATTCACCTGAATCCTGTTCGTGCTGGTATATGTGGTCACTTAAAGGATCATCAGTGGAACAGCAACGCGGCTTATCTTGGTCATGAAATCATCTCATGGATTCACACCGATGAAGTGCTAGCGAGGTTTTCGATGCAACCACAAAAGGCCAGAATGCTTTTTGCGAAGTTTATGAATGAAGGGGTAAACGAAACACACAGAGATGATTTCCATGGCGGAGAAATTGATACCAGAATTTTAGGTGATGAGCACTTTGCTGAACGGGTGTTATTTGAGGATAAGATTCCAATCACCGAATACTCGCTAGATTCATGTATCGAAACCGTATGCCAACACTACGACCTTGAAGCCGCTGCATTATCGGAACCGGGCAGCTTACATGAACCATCCGAAGCACGTGCTGTGATTGCATGGCTGATGAGAAATTGCGGTAAAGAGTCGTTAACCACACTTGCTCAACTTTTTGGTCGGGATATCTCCACCATGAGCAGTGCCGTTCGGCGACTCGAAGAAAGGATGAGACAATCAGATCATTTGCGTGCGACTATCGGTGAGATAAAAAATAAAACAATCAAAACATGCAAGCCTGGCACCTAGTATTACTTACTGCAAAACTCTTAACCGGACAGCAGTGATATCAACTTTTGAAAGCCTTCCCAAAAAAACAATTGTGGCTCATTACAAAACCCCTACTATTATCCATACCTAAGGGATGGGGGAAGAACTATTGAGCGAAGAAACCTTTTGGAAAGGGCGACCATCTCACTGGTTACTTCTGCCAAGGACGATCAAACTTATACTGAAGTATAGCCTATTATCTTTTCTGCTATGGCGAATCAATTACAGCTTTCCAGATAAGCTGAGCCAAACATTCGACATCAGCATTCCAAACATATCAATCGAGACGCTGTCTATGTATGAGTCCTGTATTTATCTTATTATCACCTTGGCCAGCCTGAGTGTTCTCAAATTACTGTGGAAAATTATTGAACTAACATGCCATGAAATTGAAATCACCAGCGAACGACTCATATTGTCAAACGGTGTCTTCAGTAAACAAAAGAAGTCTATAGAACTGTATAGGGTTAAGGATATGACATACTTCAAATCTCTTCTTTGGCGATTCCTTGGACTACACAATATCTCCCTGATTACATCTGATCCTGATCTGTCTGATATAACCCTCGAAGCCTTACCTGACCAAAATGATATCTACGATCAACTCAGAAAAAGTGTCGATCTAATGCGCACATCCAAAGGCGTTCACGAAATCGACAATCGATAGACTGATTACTGACGTTAGTGTCTGGGGCCAGGCTTGCATAGTTTGATGTTTTCACGAAAAGCACCTACTCTGTCTAGCCGGGTCAGGCTTGACTTATTGACGTTAGGAGAGGCCTTTTGGTGGTCCAAAAAGTAACCGGGTCAGGCTTGACTTATTGACATTAGGAGAGGCCTTTTGGTGGTCCAAAAAGTGTGTTTAAGCTCAAGAGAGTAAAAGGGGACGTTACCCTTTAGTCGATATCGCAGGTTGAACCCGATTTATTAAATCGCACTGGTCTTTTCGGGCCAGTGGCATTCAGCTGAAACAGCACAGGTCGGACATTTGGGTTTGCGGGCCATGCAGGTGTAACGTCCGTGCAGAATCAGCCAGTGATGTGCATGTACCATGAACTCTTTCGGGATGACTTTCAGTAGTCCCTTTTCCACATCCAGCGGAGTTTTTCCGGGAGCCAGTCCGGTACGATTGCCGACACGGAAGATATGCGTATCCACGGCCATGGTGGGTTCACCAAAGAGTACATTCAGTACCACATTGGCTGTTTTGCGACCTACACCGGGTAGCTCTTCCAGTTCTTTACGGGTGCGCGGTATTTCGCCACCATGTTTGGCAACGAGAATCTCACAGGCCCCGATCAGGTGTTTGGCCTTGCTGTTGTAGAGTCCGAGTGTGGCGATGTACTTTTTCAGTTTGGCTTCACCCAGTTCAAGGATGGCGGCAGGACTGTTGGCAACAGGGTAGAGCTTTGCAGTAGCCTTGTTTACTCCGACATCGGTGGACTGGGCAGATAGCAAAACAGCAGCCAGTAGTTCAAAACCGTTGGTGTAATTCAGTTCGGTGACAGGTTCCGGGTCTATGGATTGCAGGTGTTCAAAAAAGCGCCGCACTTGTGCGGTAGTCATGCGTTTGGACATGTCGGGCGATTATTGGTCGTTTACTTCTTTCAGGGTCAGGCTGACCTGACGGTCAATGATATCCCCTGCCGGATTAAGTACCTGTTCAACCAGGAATACGGTTTCATTGGTGATCTTTTCAATTTTGCCATTATTTTTCCCCAGATAGTTACCACGACGTACAATAAACCCTTTAGCCGTTGTATCCTGAATCATGGCCACGCGTTCTCCACCCATACTGAAAATAGCAACCAGATTGAGCGTGGAGAGGTCGAAATCCTCCAGCTTCTCACGATCACGATTGCTCAGGTTTAGTTGGTTTTCAGTCAGTGAAGTTCGCCCGCGTGATGCAACCCTTTCCAGGTAAGAGGAGAATGGGTCACGCAGGCTGGTAATGTTCATCTCAGGCGCAGTCACCATATGCTGCATAGCGTCGGGAAACTCATCGCTGTTTTCTGGAACCGGCGCAGCCGATGCCAGGGGAACCCCTAAGATCGTTGTTGAAATCAGCCATGCCAGGTGTTTCATAGTTCCTCCCTGCGCTTGCAGATAAGCAATTACAGCAGAATATCTTCCCGATGCAAAGCAAACATCAGGCCAGATGCTTGTTTTTATTTACTTTTTGCCCGAACTGCCGAAGCCGCCTGTGCCGCGTCCGGTTTCAGAGAGCTCTGAAACCACCTGAAAATCAGCCTGCACGAATGGAGCAATAATCATCTGGGCAATACGTTCTCCTCGACTGACTGTGAAATGTTCCTGTCCATGATTGATCAGGATGACACCTAATTCTCCACGGTAGTCCGCATCAATAGTGCCAGGCGTATTCAGTACGGTGATGCCATGCTTGAGGGCAAGGCCTGAGCGGGGGCGAATCTGTGCTTCATAATTGTCAGGAAGAGCCATGGCGAGACCTGTTTTGATTAACCTGTGTTCACCCGGGGGGATGGTTACATCCTCATCCACAGCTGCACGCAGGTCAGCACCTGCAGCATGTGTGGTTGCATAAAAAGGGAGATCAAGTCCCTCTCCATGCGGAAGCTTCTGAATCTGGACGACAGGATTGTGGCTCATCTACATCTCCATGATGTGGTTTATGATGTTTTGTGCAAAATCAATTTTACTTTCATTCGCCAAGGTATCTGTTTCATCTTTTGTGATCCACCAGCCGCTGGCGCTATCACTGCCCATATTGGATATGTCGTTGGCTACTATAGCATTAACGCCCTTTTTGGAGAGCTTTGTCCGGGCGTGGGCAATGTGATCTGCTGCCTCAGCAGCAAAGGCGATCACCCTGGCCGGGCGGTGTTCCATAGCTGAAATATGAGCAACGATATCAGGATTGGCTATCATATTGATGCTCAGGCTTGTGGCTTCTTCACGTTTTAGCTTACCCTGATGTGTTTGCTCAAAACGAAAATCGGATACGGCGGCTGTAGCGATGAATATATCAGCCCCTGCAGCCGACTTTTCACAGGCCTCCAGCATCTGCTGGGCAGATTCAACATCTATCCGTTTGATCCTTGGATGTGTTTCCGGTGTACCGGGGCCTGCAATCAGGCTGACTTCAGCGCCTTTGATGACAGCCAGATCCGCAAGCAGGGCCCCGAGCATGCCGCTGGCTCTGTTGCTTAGAATGCGGACATGATCCCACGCTTCAATGGTAGGGCCTGCATTGATAACCCAGTGCTGACCTGAAAGATCAGGCTCGGTGAGTAGCGGCAGCAGGGCAGAGATGATGGCGCGTGGTTCACTCAGGCGACCCGGACCTGATTCACCGCAGGCAAGCTCACCGGATTCAGGCCCTATGAGGCTCAGACCCCGCTGTTCCAGTGCCTTGATGTTCTGCTGTGTGGCTGCAGATTTCCACATGGAGCTGTTCATGGCCGGAGCTAAAAGCACCGGTTTGTCGCAGACCTGCATGATCGTGGTGAGCAGGTCATCCGCGATACCATGGGCGAAGCGGGCTATCAGGTTGGAGCTTGCCGGTGCGATAATGACTGCATCTGCCCAGCGGGCTAGCTGGATATGGCCCATTTCGCGCTCGCTGCTCAGATCAAACAGTTCAGTATGAACCTTTTCTCCGGTCAATGCCTCGAAAGTGAGGGGCGAGACAAATTCTCGGGCCGATTTTGTCATCACACAGCGGACTTCCATGCCTGATTTCTTCAGCAAACGGGCGAGTTCCGCGACTCGGTAGACGGCGATGCCGCCACCTATGCCGATAAGAATGCGTTTGCCGAGTATATTCACGCGCTCTGCAGCTCCTTAAGGGTGTCGAGTACGGTTTCAACATGCCCTGGTACCTTTACCTTGCGCCATGCATAAGCGATGTCGCCTTCAGGATTGATAATAAATGTGGAGCGTTCAACACCCAGGTATTCTTTACCGTAGTTTTTCTTGAGCTGCATGACATCAAATGCCTTACACAGTGTTTCATCAGGGTCAGAGATGAGCGGGAAATTCAGTTCCTGTTTTTCAATAAAGCCGGCATGAGATTTTACCGAGTCACGGCTGACACCGAGAATGGCTGCATCAGAAGCAGAGAAATCAGGCAGGGCATCACGGAATGCGCATGATTCGGTAGTGCATCCTGATGTGTTGTCCTTGGGATAAAAATAGAGAATGATCCATTTGCCGCTGAGATCAGCGAGTTTGAGTGTGCCTTCCGGCCAGGTCTGCAGTTCAATCGTGCCTGGTGCGGCATCGCCCGGATTTAGTGTGTAATTGCTCATGTTTGACCCCTTGGTTGTGATATCAAATATTACGGATGCGCAAGCATAGGCCACGATGCTAGGCTTCGCCATATTCCGGTTGAAGGGAGATTAGCGTGAATCAGGTATTGCTTGCAGAGCCACGAGGTTTTTGTGCCGGTGTAGATCGAGCTATTGAAATCGTGGAAAAAGCGCTGGAGGTCTATGGTGCGCCGGTTTATGTGCGTCATGAAATAGTTCATAACCGCTTCGTCGTGGAGTCGTTGAAGGCCAAGGGTGCGGTCTTTGTTGCTGAAGTGGATGATGCGCCGGATGATTCCCTGCTGATTTTCTCTGCCCACGGGGTAAGTAAAGCTGTACGTGAGCATGCTGCTGATCGGGGGCTGCGTGTGATTGATGCAACCTGTCCTCTGGTGACGAAGGTGCATCTGGAGCTGCTCAGGCATTACCAGCAGGGGGAGCAGGTTATTCTGATCGGCCATGCTGGTCATCCTGAGGTGGAGGGGACAATGGGGCAGGCGCCAGAGGGCGCTGTGCTGCTTATTTCAGATCCGGAGGATGTGGCAGGGCTCATTGTGAAAGATGCGGGCAGACTTGCCTACGTTACCCAGACCACGCTGAGTGTGGATGATACCAGGGGCGTGATCGCTGCGTTGCAGGCCAGATTCCCTGATATTCAAGGGCCAAAGCGTGACGATATCTGTTATGCCACCAGTAACCGACAGGCGGCAGTGAAGGCTCTGGCTGCCAAGTCGGATGTCGTCCTGGTGATAGGTTCGAAAAATTCATCCAACTCCAATCGTCTTCGTGAAGTGGCTGAGCGTTCGGACTGTCGTGCTTACCTGATTGATGGCCCTGAAGATATCGAGGTTGATTGGTTTTCTGCTGATGATCGCATTGGTGTCACTGCCGGTGCATCAGCACCTGAAGTGCTGGTCAGGCAGGTCACTGATTGGCTGGAAGTGCGAGGCTTCCCCACGCCTGAAGTGCTTTCAGTGGGGAAGGAGAATGTGATCTTCAGTCTTCCGGAGTCATTGCGCTAGCCCAAAAGATCAATGGGTGGCGTGATCTGGAAGCTGTTTGTGCAATCCGGATAGGTGTACTCATGCACCTATCCGGATTGCCGGCTCAGAGTCTTAGATGTTCCGGGCCTGTTCAGCAGCGTTGCCAATATATGTGGCAGGCGTCATTTCCAGCAGATTTTTCTTTGCTTCTACAGGGATATCGAGTGCCGTGATAAATTCGCGCAGGCGATCCGGTGTAATGCCTTTGCCGCGAGTTAATGCCTTCATCTGTTCATACGGTTCTGGCAGGCCATAGCGGCGCATCACAGTCTGTACTGCTTCACCAAGCACTTCCCAGCTTGAATCGAGATCTGCATTGATGCGTTCTGCATTGATCTGTAGTTTGGAAAAGCCGCGCTGTGCTGAGCTATAGGCCAGAATTGAATAGCCGAAACCTACCCCCAGGTTGCGCAGCACAGTGGAGTCAGTCAGATCACGCTGCCAGCGTGAGATCGGAAGCTTTTCAGCCAGGTGGCGCAATACGGCATTGGCCAGCCCCAGATTGCCCTCGGCATTTTCAAAATCGATCGGGTTGACCTTATGCGGCATGGTAGATGAGCCGACTTCGCCGGCAATCACACGCTGTTTGAAATAGCCAAGCGAGATATAGCCCCATATGTCACGGCTGAAGTCCATCAGTATGGTGTTGAAGCGGGCAACACCATCGTTAAGCTCAGCAATATAGTCATGAGGTTCAATCTGGATGGTGTACGGGTTCCATGAGATGCCAAGCGATTCAACAAAGTCTTTAGCAGTAGTCGCCCAGTCCAGGTTCGGATAAGCGGCCAGGTGGGCGTTGTAGTTGCCGACAGCACCATTGATCTTGCCAAGTATCGGTGTGTTGGCAATCTGTTCGCGTGTACGCATCAGGCGGTAAGCAACATTGGCCCACTCTTTGCCCATGGTTGTGGGGCTGGCTGTCTGGCCATGTGTGCGTGACAACAGGGATTGATCGGCATGCTCTCTGGCACCGGAGGAGAGGGAGTCGATAATGCCATCGATGGCTGGCAGCAATACGGTGCTGCGTGCCTCATGAAGCATCAGGGCATAGGAGAGGTTATTGATATCTTCAGATGTGCAGGCAAAATGAAAGAATTCAGCAATGGCTGCAAGTTCGGTGTTGACGGCGACCTTCTCTTTTAGAAAGTACTCTACCGCTTTAACATCATGGTTGGTTGTCGCTTCAATGGCTTTTACTCTCTCTGCATCAGCCTCAGAAAAGTCTGAGACAATGGTATTGAGAAAATCGTTGGCTGCATCAGAAAAAACAGGTACTTCGTTAATGCCGGGATTACTTGCCAGCATTTGCAGCCAGCGTACCTCAACCGTTACACGTGCCTTGATCAGGCCATATTCACTGAAGATAGGGCGCAAGTCGCCGGTTTTTCCTGCGTAGCGGCCGTCAAGCGGTGATAGTGCTGTAAGTGGTGAAACCTGCATGAAAACTCCAAGATGTTTATAATGATGAGGAAAATATTCGGCGCGAACGGTACACTGGATTAATGTTATTTTCCAAAGTTGAGTGGGATATTATTGATCTGTGGCATAAATTAAAATACAGATATGCGTCATTTCTTGATTTCAGTTTGGGCGATGGCATCATTCGCCTCCGTTTTGTCAGGGGTGAGGCATGATCTTGCTTCTTTTCAGGTTTAATCAGACCTGCATAACGGTTTAATATGTATGGTGCGCTATGTGGCGTATCTCATTATGCGAGAGTGGTGGAATTGGTAGACACGCTGGCTTTAGGTGCCAGTACCTTTGGTGTGGGGGTTCGAGTCCCCCCTCTCGTACCATAATTTTCAGGACGACGCTGTGATTGTAGCAGCTGTTAATGTCGTCTGCCCATAGAGGGCTCGGGTATCTGTTTGTGCCCACTAAGAATTTCGGCCGGCCTTGGCTTTGGAGTAGATAATGATTCAGACTGAAGTGAAATCCCTTGGGAATAATGAACATCAGGTACACGTGACTGTACCACAGGGTGAGTATGATCGCATTTACTCCGAGCAGGTAAAGAAACTGGGTATGCAGGCTAAATTGCCGGGTTTCCGTCCTGGTAAAACGCCGACGCATGTGATTAAAAAACAGTTCGGTGCCAAGCTGCATGAAGATACAGTTTCCGAGCTTATTCAGGCGCATTATATCACTGCTATTGAGTCCTCAGGCTTGAATCCTGCGGTTCAGCCTGCACTTGATATTCCTGCGGAGCAGCCGGATGAAGGTTTTGAATTTACCATGAATGTCAGCACCTGGCCTGAAGTAAAAATGGGTGATCTGAGTGAGTTGTCATTTGAAGAGACGGCTGTAAGCGTTGAAGAGGCAGATGTTGAACAGGTGATTGAGCGCCTGATGGTATCACAGGTTAAATTTGAAGTTGAAGCTGAAGCTGCTTCTGAAACCGGTGATCAGCTGCATATCGACTTTGTCGGATCTATCGATGGTGAAGAGTTTGATGGTGGTAAGGGCGAAGATGTTCCTCTGGTGCTGGGTGAAGGGCGTTTCATCCCCGGCTTTGAAGAGCAGTTGATTGGCAAAAAAGCAGGTGACGATGCAACCGTGGAGGTCAGCTTCCCTGCTGATTATCAGGCTGCACACCTGGCAGGTAAAGCAGCAAGCTTTGCCACGAACATCAAGTCTGTTGGCAAGCCTGTTAAGGCTGAAGATGAAGATGCTCTGGCCAAGATGGTTGGTTTTGATGATGCCGCTGCACTGCGCGCAGATGCACAGACACGTCTGAACGAAGAGGCTGAGCAGGCATCCTTTGGCACGACCCGTGATGCAGCACTCGATGCACTGATCGCGGCCAATGCTATGGACTTCCCCGAGGCGCTTGTGCAGCAGGACATGCAGGAAACAACCAAGCGTGTGATGCAGAATATGAAGCAACAGGGTGTGGAAGCACCTGCAGATATGCTTCAGGATGAAGAGTTCATCAAGGAAGTTCGTGCTCGTTCAGAGCGCGGCCTGAAATTGTCGGTATTGCTACAGCAGGTGCGTGAATTGTCGGGTCTGGATGTTGACGATGCTGAGCTGGATGCTGAGATGGATCGTCAGTCACAGCAGTATCCTGAAGAGCAGCGTGAGCAGTTCAAGGTCTGGATCAAGTCTCAGAAGGAACAGCTTGCATCCATGAAAGATGCGTTGCTGGAGCGTAAATGCGTTCAATATGTGGTTGATCAGGCGAAAACAACATCTGTGAGCAAACCACTATCTGAGTGGCAGGCTGAGCAGGAGCAAGCTTAACACAAGCCACACAAGTGGCTTGAGTTAAGCGCGATAGTTGCGTGCTGGAACTATAAAGCCATGGCTGATTCGTACAGGTCAGGTAGTTTGGCGCCAGCCTTGGTATGACTTTTGCATGAGATACCCCTATGGTGGGTCGCAAAAGGTTTGAAGCTGATCCTCTGATGAGCAAAAAGGAGAGTACATGACTCTGGTTCCTATGGTAGTAGAGCAAACTGCGCGCGGTGAGCGTTCTTACGACATTTTTTCCCGATTGTTGAAAGAGCGCATTATTTTCCTCAATGGCCAGGTTGAAGATCACATGGCCAACCTGATTATTGCGCAGCTGCTGTTTCTTGAGTCGGAAGCTCCGGATAAGGATATCTATATCTATATCAATTCGCCGGGCGGCCTGGTAACAGCCGGTATGGCGATCTACGATACGATGCAGTACATCCGCTGTGATGTCTCTACCCTCTGTGTGGGTCAGGCTGCCAGCATGGGTGCACATCTGCTTGCTGCAGGCACCAAGGGTAAGCGTTACGCGCTGCCAAATGCGCGTGTAATGATTCATCAGCCGCTGGGTGGTTTTCAGGGGCAGGCTACCGATATCGAGATTCATGCGCGTGAAATCCTCAAGTTGAAAGACAGCTTGAATGAGATGATGGCTGAAAATACCGGTCAACCGCTGGAGAAGCTCGCTGATGATGTGGAAAGGGATTATTTCTTGACCGCTGATGAAGCGAAGGACTACGGTATCGTAGACAAAGTACTATCTTCCCGTGCGGAAGTGGTTACCGGAGGCGCTGATGACGGCACAGAATAAGGGTGGAGATAACACCTTGTACTGTTCGTTCTGTGGTAAATCACAGCACGACGTGAAGAAGCTGATTGCCGGTCCTACCGTTTTTATCTGTGACGAATGCATTGAGCTTTGCAACGAGATTATTGTTGAGGAGTTGTCAGGTGAGCAGAAAGAGAGCAGTAGCAAGGAAGAGGGTGGTCTGCCGAAGCCTGTCGAGATCAAGACATTTCTCGATGAATATGTGATCGGTCAGGAAAAGTCGAAACGCCTGTTGTCTGTGGCTGTTTACAATCATTATAAACGTATAGCTCACAACGAAACATCAGATGTGGAAATTTCGAAATCCAATGTGCTGCTGCTGGGGCCAACCGGCTGCGGTAAAACCCTGCTTGCACAGACACTGGCTCGAGTCTTTGATGTGCCATTTGTGATGGCTGATGCAACAACACTTACTGAAGCGGGTTATGTGGGTGAAGATGTTGAGAATATTATTCTCAAACTTCTGCAGGCTGCTGATTATGATGTGGAAAAAGCACAGCGCGGTATCATCTATATCGATGAGGTAGATAAGCTTTCACGCAAAGCCGAAGGTCCCTCGATTACACGCGATGTATCCGGTGAAGGAGTTCAGCAGGCATTGCTCAAGCTGATTGAAGGCACGGTTGCCAACGTACCTCCGCAGGGTGGCCGCAAGCACCCGCAACAAGAATTTATGCCTGTGGATACCACCAATATTCTGTTCATTCTTGGCGGTGCATTTGCAGGGCTTGAGAAGCTGATCGAGGTCAAAGCCAAGCCGCGTTCTATTGGTTTCGGCGCTGAAGTGGCCACCGATGATGAGAAGGATATCGGTGCCATTCTCAGTCAGGTGGAGCCCGAAGATCTGATCAAGTACGGCTTGATTCCTGAGTTGGTAGGTCGTCTGCCTGCTGTAGCTACATTGAGTCAGCTGGATAAGGAAGCACTGCTGCGTATTCTGACTGAGCCAAAGAATGCTTTGGTGAAGCAGTATGGTGCTTTGATGCAGTATGATGATGTGGATCTTTCCTTTACTGATGATGCGCTCGAGGCGATTGCCGAGAAGGCTATTGAGCGCAAAACCGGAGCCCGGGGCCTGCGTGCGATCATGGAGTCGGTCATGCTTGATGTTATGTATGATATTCCGACGATGACCAATGTTGAAAAATGTGTGGTGAACCGTGAGTCGGTTGAAGGCAAGTCCAAGCCGGTGTTGCTGCTTAAGAGTGATGATCAGGAACCTCAGGCGGTAGAAGCCGCGTCCTGACTTCAATGTCAGTTTAATATCTTTATAGGCACGTGAGTGTGCCTTCTGTTAGTTCGTGGTTGAAGGAGATTTTGGTGGCTGAATGGACCAAAGATGACGCTGGAAAGATGAATGAAGCAGGCGAGGTGGAAGGTCTGCTTCCCATCTTGCCGCTTAGAGATATTGTTGTCTTCCCGCATATGATAGTCCCTCTTTTTGTGGGGCGTGAAAAGTCGGTCAAGGCACTTGAGGAAGTGATGACATCAGGCAAGAAGATTTTGCTGGTGGCACAAAAGGATGCGGGACATGATGATCCTGTGGCTGACGACCTCTACAGTGTTGGTACTATCGGTAATATTCTACAGCTGTTGAAGCTTCCGGACGGTACCATCAAGGTGCTGGTTGAGGGCGGTGAGCGTATTCGTGTTGATGCGTTGATTGAGGGCAAGGCATATCTTCAGGCCAACTTTTCGATGATTGAGTCCAAGGCTGAAGATGAGCAGGAGCAGGATATTGTATCCCGTTCGCTTATCCAGAAGTTTGAGTCTTATGTGAAGTTGAACAAGAAGCTTCCACCTGAGGTGATGGTATCTGTATCTGCAGTGGATGAAGTGGATAAGCTGGCTGATACGATTGCCGCACATTTGAATCTGAAGGTTGAGGATAAGCAGGAGCTGCTTGAGCTGCCCAGTGTAATTGCCCGTCTTGAGCTTCTGTATGCTCATATGGAAGATGAAATGGAGCTGTTGCAGGTAGATAAGCGCATCCGTGGCCGGGTGAAGCGGCAGATGGAGAAGTCCCAGCGCGAGTATTATCTATCCGAGCAGATGAAGGCCATCCAGAAAGAGCTGGGTGATGAAGATGCTGAATCTGACCTGCAGAAGTTGGAAGAGAAGATCTCTACGCTGGGTCTGAGCAAAGAGGCCAGAGAAAAGGCAGAAGCTGAACTCAAGCGATTGAAGATGATGCCTGCGATGAGCTCTGAAGCGACCGTGGTTCGTAACTATCTCGACTGGTTGATTGATATCCCCTGGAAAAAGCGCTCAAAGGTGAGCAAGGATCTTGCTGTAGCCGAAAGAGTGCTGGATGAAGATCATTATGGACTGGAGAAAGTGAAGGAGCGAGTGCTTGAGCATCTCGCGGTGTTGCGGCTGGTGCGCAAGATGAAAGGCCCTATCCTCTGCTTTGTAGGCCCTCCAGGTGTAGGTAAAACATCGTTGGCCAAATCCATTGCCCGTGCAACCAAGCGTAAATATGTGCGCATGAGCCTGGGCGGTGTTCGTGATGAGGCTGAAATTCGTGGTCATCGTCGTACCTATATCGGATCAATGCCGGGTAAAGTGATCCAGTCGATGAAGAAGGTTGGTACGAAGAACCCGATGATACTGCTCGATGAAATCGACAAGCTGGGAGCAGATTTTAGAGGTGATCCATCCTCGGCCCTGCTTGAGGTTCTTGATCCTGAACAGAATCACACATTTAGTGATCACTATATGGAGGTGGATTATGATCTTTCCGAAGTCATGTTCATCACCACGGCAAACAGCCTGAATATACCGGGCCCCCTGCTTGATCGTATGGAAATTATCAATATCTCGGGATATACGGAACATGAAAAGTTGGAGATCGCTCGTCGTTATCTGCTGAATAAGCAGCGTATGAATCATGGCCTGAAAGAAACTCAACTGCAGCTGAGTGATGAGGCCCTGCTGGAAGTTGTTCGTTATTACACGCGGGAGGCTGGTGTGCGTGGCCTGTCCCGTGAGCTGGCGAAACTTTGTCGGAAAGTGGCACGCAAGATTGTGCAGTCTGAAGGTAGTCAGGCGGTTGAGCTTGCTGCTGTGGATATTGAAGCTTTCCTGGGGGTACGTAAATATCACTTCGGCCTTGCTGAAGAGGAAGATCAGATTGGTGTTGTCACCGGCCTTGCCTGGACAGAAGTCGGTGGTGAGTTGTTGCAGATTGAAACGGCTCTTATGCCAGGTAAAGGTAAGTTGACAGTGACCGGCCAGTTAGGCGATGTGATGCAGGAGTCTATTCAGGCAGCACTTACCTATGTTCGCTCACGTGCATCACAGTTGGGACTGAAACCTGATTTTCACCAGAAGGTGGACATTCATGTGCATGTTCCTGAAGGGGCAATCCCAAAAGACGGCCCTTCAGCAGGTCTTGCAATGGCGACATCCATCGTATCTGCGCTGACGGGTATCCCGGTGAGGAAAGATGTCTGTATGACCGGAGAGATCACCCTGCGTGGCAAGGCGTTGCCGATTGGTGGCTTGAAAGAGAAGTTGTTGGCGGCTCATCGCGGTGGACTTACCGATGCTGTGATACCCAAGCAAAATGTTAAAGACCTGAAGGAGATCAATGATGATGTTCTTAAGGGGGTCACTGTGCATGCTGTATCACATATGGACGAAGTGCTAGAACATGCCTTGACTAGGCTGCCGGCAGGTATGAGTATGGCGGGAAGTTTTGTGCCTGGGAGCGTTGGCGACATTTATCTTGATGATAGCTCAGCGGTGGCGCATTAATTATTAGAAATAACAAAAAAATCGGTTGACAAGATATGGGGTCCATTGCTTATAGTTCGCAACCCTTATTGAACGCATCGGGAGGAATAATGAATAAAGCAGATTTGGTAAACCACGTAGCCGCATCAGCGGACCTCAGCAAGGCAGCAGCAGGTGATGCTGTTGAAGCCGTATTGGCTGGTATCTCCGGCGCGCTGGCGGGTGGTGATGCAGTAAGCCTGGTAGGTTTTGGCACATTCTCCGTGGCTGAGCGTGCAGCACGCACAGCTCGCAACCCACGTACTGGTGAGAGCATCGAAGTAGCTGCATCCAAAGCGCCTAAATTCAAAGCTGGTAAAGCTTTTAAAGACGCTGTTAAGTAACACCTGAAAATATCATTCTTCGAGAAGCAAGGGCTTAGTAGGCCCTTTCTTTTTTCGGGCGCTTAGCTCAGCTGGGAGAGCAACGGCCTTACAAGCCGTAGGTCGCAGGTTCGAGCCCTGCAGCGCCCACCATATTCACTGCTCTGTGTGACAATAGAGTTTTTTTCAACGCAATATTAATGGTTGATTTTAGGCGCCTAAGTTATTACTTTGCGCCCCTACGCTGGAGCGGTAGTTCAGTTGGTTAGAATGCCGGCCTGTCACGCCGGAGGTCGCGGGTTCGAGTCCCGTCCGCTCCGCCACATAGTGAGCCCCTGTTCGCGGGGGCTCTTTTTTATCATCCCGGCAGGATATTCCATTTTCTGTTGAAAATGGGCGCTTAGCTCAGCTGGGAGAGCAACGGCCTTACAAGCCGTAGGTCGCAGGTTCGAGCCCTGCAGCGCCCACCATTTAACTTGAGTGTGTCATCGATTCACTTGAGACCGCATGGAGCGGTAGTTCAGTTGGTTAGAATGCCGGCCTGTCACGCCGGAGGTCGCGGGTTCGAGTCCCGTCCGCTCCGCCACACACAAAGCCCCTGATGGAAATATCGGGGGCTTTTTTTGTTTATCTTTTTTATGTTTTATGATGTGGCCCAAGCAAGGGTTTCATGCTCTACTTTTTTATTAAATGCTTCTGATGGGTGTCCAGACTTTTCTGGATACCATCGGCGCGCTTGTTTTGTCCCAGGCTACGCAGGGTAGTAACGAGTTGTCGTCTGGTTTCCTGGTCAGGATTGATGGCCAGGCTGCGCTGGTAGGCGTTAAGAGCGGTATTATATTTTCCAGCCCGTTGATATATTTCACCGCATTTGCGCCAGCATGGTGCACATTCAGGCAGCAGTCGTGATGCTTTGGCGCTATTCTTGAGGCCCAGGTCATGCCGTTTGTGGCGTGACTGGAAATCGGCATAATGCAGGTATGCGAAGCCATTCATGGGGTCGGTCTTGATTGCTTTGCGAAACAGTTGAGCTGGTTTTATTGTCCTGCCTTCTGATTCGGCCAGCTGGGCCAGGAGATACCATGGGGTGGCTTCGCTCCTGAAGAGTCTGGTCGCTTTTTTTAACAGTAAGCTGGATTGTTCTGTATCCCCTTGACTCCTCACGGTTGCGGCAAGGTTAATCAGGCTGGGGAGATGGCGTCCGATGCTGATGTTTTTTTGATACAATGCCTGTGCTTGATCGCTATGCCCAATCTCCTCCAGGAGAATGGCCAGATTATAGCGGGCTTCAAGGTTTTTTGGTCGCATGCGCAATTCAGATTCAAGTGCTCGCCGGGCTTCGGTGTTCTGGCCAGAGTTGATATAACGCTGTGCCAGTTCAAAGGGGGTTACTGCCAGGGCTGGAGTAGTGATGCAGATCATTAGCACCAGACAAAGAGAGCCAGCGCAAAGAGCTTGGCAAGCTGAGAGTCTGGGCCGGTGATTATTTTGTTGCCGGTGCAAGGCCCATTCTGCCTGTGGTCATGAGTAGCTCTTCCATTTTTTCCTGTTTCGCTCGTTTGCTTGCTTGTATTTCCGGTTTCACTTTCATTAACTTCCAAGGGTTGCGTCTGATATCATCGGAGAAGGCTTCAAAGTTTTCTGATGCTTTACGCAGTTCAAATAGTGTCCTGTAGAGGTTCTCTCTATTATCAAGCAGTGTCGCGTTGAGATTGGCGGATGTCTTTTTCCCCTCTTCAAAGAATTTTCGTCCTGCTCGGGTTGTCTTTGGTAGTTCATGCTCCAGTTTATGTAGAATGCGCTGTAAAGAGGTGGTGATCTCCCTGATTTGAGTGCGATTTTCTTTAACCATCAGTGTGAGTTCTTTTGAGGCGCTGTTGATGTTGCCTATTACCTCCTGGAAAGATTCACGCCCTTTGCTGGTTTTACTGCCGGAGAGTGACTGTGTGAGCGTTCTTATATCATCTGTAATGCCCGAAGCCTTGGCAATGAAGGTGTTGATGTCACCTGCAGGATCGGAGGGGATGACAGCGCCTTCTGCCAGCCATTCGGTATCTCCGGCCTCAGCTGTTAGCGCGAGGTTCTTTTCTCCGACTAGCCCACGCCCGATAATGGAAGCGCGGGTTGATGCGGGCAGGCGTACATCCGGGTTTAGTGCGATTTTAACTATGGCCTGATTGTTTCTGAGATATATGTCCTGCACGATGCCAATTTTGACACCGGCCATGCGCACCGGTGATTGTATATCCAGTCCCATAAGGTCATCAAATTCAGCTTCAACGAGATTGGTATCCTGTTTGAACAGGCTGATATCTCCAACCTTGCCGGTTGCAAATGCAAGTAGGAGAAGGGCAAGCAGAACAAAAGCGCCTAATCGAGCTTGTGGATTCATCGATTCATTGCCTCCTCAATTTTTTTTCCCCATTGACTACAGTTGATTGGACCTTCGGCGCGTCCTTCAACAAATTGCCTGAGCATAGGATCCTTATCAGAGTGTAACTCATTGGCGGGTATTATTCTATGGATGCGTCCGTGGCAGAGCAGGGCAATATGATCGCTGATCATGGCTGCGCTTTTAAGATCATGGGTGATGCTGAGCATGGTGGTTCCCGAACCTTTGTGCAGGCGGACGATCAGGCGGTTGATAACATCCGACATGATAGGATCCAGTCCTGTTGTGGGTTCATCGAAAAATACAATATCCGGTTTATGGCAGATCGTGCGGGCAAGTCCTACACGTTTGGCCATGCCGCCGGAAAGCTCGGCAGGCATCAGATCTGCGATATCATGCAGGCCTACCCACTCCAGAACCTCAATGGCTCGTTCCCGCGCCGCTTTATTAGAAAAATTCTGTCTGAGCAGGGCAAAGGAGACATTCTCCCAGACCTTGAGTGAATCAAAAAGTGCTGCGCCCTGAAAAAGCATGCCGATACGCCGCATGCGCAACAGATGCTCATGCTCTGACAGGCTTAGCCAGTTCTCTCCATCAACCAGAATTTCACCGGTATCGGGTTTGAGCAGGCCGAGGATGCATTTGATCAGTACGCTTTTTCCTGTGCCTGACATACCAATTACCGTGGTTGAGTGTCCCGGCATAAGATCAAGATCAATGTCTTCAAGTACTACGTTGTTGTTGAAGCTCTTGCAGAGTCCTCGAATGCTGATGCGTGGGGCTTCGTTATTCATCCGAACATCCACGCCGTAAGGAAATAATCTGAAACCAGGATACTCATGCAGGAGATTACGACTGCGCGCGTGGTGGCTGTGCCAACACCTGCTGCACCGCCTTTGCAATTGAAGCCTTCAGTGCAGCCGATAATACCGATCAGTACACCGAAAAAAGCTGCTTTGACCAGTCCGGAGTAGAAATCTTCAAGTTCCATGTAGATGGTGGTGTTCTCGAGATAAACGACCGGATTCTGGTCAAGCAGATGGACGCTGATGGCATAGCCTCCATAGATGCCGATGAAATCTGCGATCACCACCAGTAGTGGCATCATCAGTGTGACTGCAATCAGTCGCGGCATGACCAGATAGCGCACAGGGTCTGTGGATAGTGTCCACAAAGCATCGATCTGTTCGGTTACACGCATGGTACCCAGCTCTGCTGCGAAGGAGGCCCCCACACGGCCTGCAACCATAAGGCCTACCAGAACGGGACCCAGTTCACGAACCAGGGACATGGATACAACAAGGCCTGTCAGGCTCTCTGCGGCAAAACGGTGAAAAACGATATAGGACTGCAGGGCCAGTACCATGCCGGTAAAGAGGGCTGTGAGCATGACGACTGGCAGTGATTGGACGCCAACCTCTTCTGCCTGCTGAAGCAACATGCGTAGATGCCAGGGGCCTGACCCCATACGTCTGACTGTACCGGAAAATGTGCTTGCATAGAGTCCCAGATGAATGCAGAAGTTCTCTGTCAGCTTGCCGGTTGCAGTCAGCAGTTTGATCACACCGGCATTCTCCTCACCCGTTCGCCGACGCCTGTGAATAGTGTGTAGCTGATTGTATTCAGTGAATCGGCCACATCATTGGCCAGTATCTGTTCGCCCCAGATTTCCACGGCATCTCCCTGTTTAGCCTCAGTGCCTGTCACATCAATCATAGTATAGTCCATACAGACGCGTCCTACGATAGGCAGCTTCTGCCCATTCATAGAAATGTGGCCGAGGTTGGAGAGGTTTCTTGATACGCCATCAGCATAGCCGAGCCCGATAACAGCAATTTTCGTGGCCTGCTTGGCAGTGAACGTAGCACCATAGGATACAGATGCGCCGGCGGGGATATTACGCACCTGTATGATGGTTCCTCTCAGGCTCATGACAGGTTTCAGACCTATTGGATCCCCCTGTATGGGTTCGGCGCCATAGAGGGCAATGCCGGGCCGAACGACATCAGAACGGCACTCGGGCATGGAGATCAGCCCTGCACTATTGAGTAAGGAGCGTGGCAGATCGGGGGCGATTTGATCACAGCATTCGTTAAATCGGGCGGACTGTTGCCGGTTCATCGGATGGTTCGGTTCATCAGCACAGGCAAGGTGGGACATGATGCCAAGCACCGCGATGTTTTTCTGCACACATTGCTCAAGCATGGCCTGCGGATTTTCAGCTCCCATACGATTCATGCCCGTATCGATTTTGATCCAGACTTTCCCCTGGAACCCGGCCTTCTGTAGTAGCTTAATCTGGCTCAGCTCTGTAACAGTTGGGGTGAGCTCGTGCTGGCAGGCGAGTTCAGCATCTTCCAGATCGAAGATGCCTGATAGCAGGGTGATTTCCAATCTTTGATAGAAGCCTAGGATGGAGCGGAGCTCGGCACCTTCCACGGCATCAGTGACGGCAAAGCTGCGGCACCCCTCTTCAAACAGGGTTGGGGCCACAAGAAACATCTCATGTCCATAGGCATTGGCCTTGATCACGGCCATGACGGTCGAATCACCTGCATGCTTTTTAAGCAGCTGGTAGTTGTGACGCAGGTGATTAAGGTTGATGCGGGCGATAGCAGGACGTGGCATGTTTGAATGATGTAGGAATTTTTTGTCGCGTCAAAGGTATTGTCGAATGCATTCTTAATGCTTTGCATGATGTTTCCGGTATGTCCCCCAAATGGGGGACATACCACGCATGCGGGATCTGTTAGTATTGGCGTTACTGGTTTCGTGGTATGGTTAATTGCTATATTTGATCTATAATGAACGAAATGTTTTTTGTGCAAAGGGTGGATGTGTTTGAAATGAATCTTATTTTTATTAGGCTTCGCCTTCTGCGTTAAAAGGGTATTGTTTTACTTTTTTGTTGTGATGTTTTTTCTGGTTTTAATATAAGGGATTAAAAAGATCGTTACTGAGCTTTTTGGTCTGATAGTGAAATAATATAATGGTTGCAGGTGCTTTTTTGAAAGGAATTATTTTAGCCGGTGGATCAGGAACTCGATTACACCCATTGACACTCTCGGTCAGTAAACAGCTTATGCCAGTTTATGATAAGCCGATGATCTACTACCCGCTCTCGACCCTGATGTTGGCAGGTATTCGCGAGATTCTCATCATTTCCACACCGGCAGACCTTCCCAATTTTGAGCAGCTACTTGGTGATGGTTCCCAGTGGGGTTTAAATCTTTCCTATGCTGAGCAACCCAGTCCTGATGGCTTGGCACAGGCATTTACTATAGGTAGGGAATTTATTGGAGATGATTCTGTTGCCCTGATTCTTGGCGATAACATTTTTTATGGGCATGGCATGGTCAAACAATTGCAGAAGGCTGCTCAGCAGGAATCCGGTGCATCGGTTTTTGCTTACAGGGTGCATGATCCAGAGCGTTACGGTGTGGTGGAGTTTGAATCTGGATTTAAAGCTGTTTCTATTGAAGAGAAGCCATCGCAACCCAAAAGCAACTGGGCGGTAACCGGACTCTACTTCTACGATAACAATGTTGTGAATATCGCGGCTAATTTAAAGCCCTCTGCACGAGGTGAACTTGAGATTACTGATGTGAACAGGACTTATCTAAAAGGGGGTGAGCTGCGAGTTGAGACACTAGGCCGTGGTGTTGCATGGTTGGATACAGGTACTCATGAATCCCTACTAGATGCTGCCCGCTATGTTGAAATTATTGAAAAAAGACAGGGACTGAAAGTGGCATGTCCGGAAGAGATCGCTTGGGAAATGGGCTATATTTCAGATACTGAACTTAAGCAACTTGCTGATCCATTGTGCAAAAATGACTACGGTAAGTACCTCATTCGCCGCCTTGCAGAGGGTAAGATATGAATATTATTGAGACGGCACTACCGGGTGTGCTGATTATTGAGCCGAAGGTCTTTGGAGATGCTCGCGGCTTCTTTCTCGAAACGTTTCACAAACAGCGCTATGAAGAGGCTGGAATTCCGGGGGATCAAGTCGAATTTGTACAGGACAATCATTCACGTTCCAGAAAAGGTGTATTGCGTGGTCTCCATTTCCAGCTTGAAAATCCGCAGGGCAAACTGGTTTCTGCTGGAACGGGTTCAGTATATGATGTAGCCGCTGATGTGAATCCTGATTCACCGACCTATAAAACCTGGGTGGGAGTGGAGCTGAGTGAGGATAACCATCGTCAGTTATGGATTCCACCCGGTTATGCGCATGGCTTCTGTGTGCTCTCCGAAGTTGCTGACTTTCAGTACAAATGTACATCTTTATATCATCCGCAATCGGATGGTGGAGTCGCTTGGGATGACCCGGAACTTGGTATCGCATGGCCAATCGAAAGTCCATTGCTCTCAGAAAAGGATATGGTATTGCCAAGGCTCTCCGAAGCTAAAAGAGAACAGCTGCCGTGAGGATACTAATAGCCGGATCACATGGGCAACTAGGCAGTGAATTGGTACGGTTTGCTAGCAAAAAACATACGCTATTGGCCGTTGATCATGATGTTTTGGACATAACTGATCTCGATGCGATTTTACGCTGTTGTGATGATTTTCAACCTGATGTTGTGATCAATGCGGCTGCATATACTGCTGTTGATAAGGCGGAATCGGATGTCGAAGCTGCCTTTGCTGTGAATCGCGATGGTCCTGCGAATTTGGCCAGGGTATGTGAAAGCAAAGGGATAACTTTGATTCATGTGTCCACGGATTATGTGTTTGATGGGTCAAAGCAGGGGGCTTATAGAGAGAATGATGCAGTTGCACCTCTGGGAGTTTATGGCACCGGTAAGCTGGCGGGTGAGCAGGCTGTTTTGAAGTACTGTCCAAATTCCATTATCCTGCGTACAAGCTGGGTGTTTTCATCACACGGAAATAACTTTGTTAAAACCATGCTTAGGCTGGCAGTAGACAGGGAAGAGTTAAGTGTTGTAGGTGATCAACATGGTTGCCCGACTTCAGCTGCTGAGTTGGCTCGAGCAATATGTGCTGTAATAGATAAAGATATGAATGATCAGCACTGGGGTGTCTATCACTTTTGCCAGCCAGAGCCGACGACATGGTTTGGTTTTGCTCGGATGATATTTGAGATGGCAAGTGAGCAGGAATTAAACCTTAAAATCAGAACTGTAAATGCGATAACCACGGAAGATTATCCGACACCAGCCAAAAGGCCTGTAAATTCTGTAATGGATTGTACAAAGTTTTCTCAGACCTTCGGGTTTTCGATCAAGCCCTGGTCCGAATCACTACTGGAAGTAATAAAGGAATTGAAACATGCCTGACTATAAGCCAAACAATATTCTAGTAACCGGTGGGGCCGGGTTTATCGGCTGTAACTATGTGCGTTATATGCTGGCAACCTATCCAGATGTGAAGATCATCAATCTTGACCTGCTTACCTATGCCGGTTCGCTGGATAACCTGAAAGATTTGCCCGACAAGGTGAATGCCGGGAGCGGCAGAGAGGGCGCCCTGGGGTATGAGTCACGCCATAGTTTTGTGCAGGGTGATATCTGCGACCGTGCATTGATTGATCGCCTGCTGCGTGAAAATGAGATCGATACTATAGTCCATTTTGCAGCCGAGTCGCATGTCGATAATTCCATTTCCGGACCTGAAGTGTTTGTCAAAACCAATGTGCTGGGAACGTTTACGCTTCTGGAATCAGCTCGCCAGTACTGGCTGAATGAGAAAGGGTTGGATGCTTCACGGTACCGTTTTCACCATATCTCAACCGATGAGGTGTACGGAACACTTGAAAAGGATGACCCTGCCTTCTCTGAAACTACTCCCTATGCACCCAACTCTCCATACTCAGCATCGAAAGCAGGGTCCGACCATCTGGTGCGTGCTTACTTTCACACCTATGGAATGAGTGTCACTACTACTAACTGCTCGAATAATTACGGTCCGTACCAGCATAGTGAAAAACTGATTCCAACCATCATTCGTAACTGTGTGAATGGTACACCGATTCCGGTTTATGGGGATGGTTCCAATATTCGTGACTGGCTTTATGTGGAAGATCACTGTTCCGGTATTGATGCTGTGATTCGCAGGGGTGCGCCGGGAGAGGTATATAATATCGGTGGTATCAATGAGTGGGGCAACATCAATATTGTGAAATGCATATGTTCACTCATGGATGAGTATGCACCGAACATGCTGCCGCATAGTGATTTAATCTCATTTGTTAAGGATCGCCCGGGTCATGATTGGCGTTATGCCATAGATGCTTCAAAGATGGCCCGCGAGTTAGATTGGAGCCCTGCTGAGACATTTGAAACGGGAATTTCCAAAACGGTACAGTGGTATTTGCGCGAATCATGATGAACTCATGATGACAAGGTTGAGCAAGGACTACTTTGAGGGCTGCTATGTGTCCTGTCTATTCAAGTATGCCTTTTTCGTAAGGTCAGATGCGAAAACATGATTATTTCACATAAATACCGTTTTATTTTCATAAAGAATCAAAAAACGGCCGGAACAAGTATTGAGACCTTTCTCTCAAGTGTATGTGGTGAGCAAGATATTCTTGTAAACCTCCCTTAGTTAGGTCCATCCAAAACTAGAGTTTTCAGGCGAATGAAGGAGCCGAAACTCCTTCGGTGTTAACTTTCCAAGTGAATCATGTGGGCGTTCCTCATTGTAATCCTGAACCCA
>Ga0316202_10001038_pt1 | contig 23868 bp, 23 predicted proteins | sample 3monrhotite_MG_FD_204934 | JGI IMG/M metagenome (GOLD analysis project Ga0316202, IMG submission 204934) | Microbial mat bacterial communities from mineral coupon in-situ incubated in ocean water Damariscotta River, Maine, United States -... | ecosystem: Environmental > Aquatic > Marine >... | reverse complement strand
GTGCAGCGTTGTCAGAGCATAGTTGAAAAACGCCACACTATTCCAATTCTGGCTAATGTACTTCTGCATGCAGAAGGTAATTGTCTACACATCACAGCTACTGATCTTGAGGTCGGTATTCTCAGCCAAGCTGAAGCGACTGTAGAAAAACCGGGTTCAATCACAGTTTCAGCCCGTAAATTATTCGACATGATCAAGGAACTGGATCCGGAACAGGACGTAACGCTTGAAACCGGCGATGCCTTTATCGCTATTCGCAGTGGCCGTTCCAGGTTCAGACTTTCCACACTCTCGGCAGATGAATATCCGGCGATGACAGAAGAAGAGAGCAGAGCATCAATCAATCTGACCGGAAGTATGTTATCCGATATGGTTGCTGCTACCGGCTTTGCCATGTCCAGTGATGAAACCCGGAAATACCTGACAGGCACACTTTTTGAAGTCGATGAACAGCAGGTGCTTCGTCTGGTAACGACCGACGGTCACAGACTCGCTCTTTCTGAAGTTCAACTTGATGGTGCTGTCTCTGCCGGCACATGTATCGTACCACGCAAAGCAGTGATGGAGATTCGCAAGTTATGTGATGAGTCTCCGGATCAGATTCAACTTTTCCTCGGAGATCGTCAGATTCGCCTGGTTGCAGGTTCCAATATTCTTACATCCAAGCTGATTGATGCCCGTTTCCCTGTTTACCAGGATGTTATTCCAACAGCGAACCCTGCAAAAGCAGTACTGGCCAAGGCTGAGTTTGATCAGGTGCTTAAACGCAGTATGATTGTGGCGAATGAATTTACCCATGATGTGCGTTTGAACTTCACTGATCAGGGGATTGATGTTTCTGCTCACAATACCGAGCAGGAAGAGGCGGAAGAGCATATTGCTGCTGATTATAGTGGCGGAAATGAGGTGGCTATCGGATTTAATGGTCGTTATCTGCGCGACACACTGGGTGCGATTCGTTCTGCATCGGTTCGTATTGAATTGAAAGACGAGCTTTCTCCTGTTTTGATTACCGGTGATGATCAGAGTGGTTCTCGCTATGTGATCATGCCGATGAGGATTTAAAAGACTCGTGTCCAACGGCCAGTCAGAGCAGTTATCGGCAACACCTCTTTCAATCAATGAGGTGAAGGTAAAACACCTGCGTTGTCATAATGAACTGAGCTGGTCCTGTGAACCGGGTTTGAATCTTCTCCTGGGTGCCAATGGTTGTGGAAAAACCAGTCTGCTTGAGGCTGTATACCTGATGGCACATGGACGCTCATTCAGGCAGGCACGTGATCCGTTTCTGGTAAAACGAAATGAAGAACGTTTTTTTATTCATGGAAACTGGAAACGTTTTGGTCCGATGAATCTCTCTGTTGCCGGCAGGCGTGGTCAGACTTCGGTACGTTTACAGGGCCGGGATGTGCAGCGGCGTAAGGATGTGAGTGAGAGTTTTCCTGTGCTGGTGGAAGCACCTCAGGGAAGCAAGATCGTGGATGGTGTGTCCGGTGAACGCAGACGCTGGCTGGATGGGCTGGTTATGACCTGTTATCAGGGGAAGGCCACGCATTACAGATCTTATCTGCGTGCTGTCATGCAGCGCAGCCGCCTGCTCAGGAAGCGTGCTTCGGCTGAAGAACTGGATGTCTGGGAACACCAGATTGTTTTGCACGGTATGCCTGTTGTTCAGACACGCATGTCTCTGATTGAGGAAATAAACAAACTGTTGGCAAGTGAAACAGCACTGACTGAATCAGCGATCACTCTTGAGATGAGTATGCCTGAATATAATGAGAGTGGCTGGCTGGAACGCTTAAGAGACAAACGTGATGGTGATCTCAAGTCGGGAGGCCTGCGTTTTGGTCCTCACTGCGATGCTCTGAAAATACTCTTTCAGGGTCGTGATATTCGTAGTTCAGGATCACGAGGACAGCAAAAACTGGCGGCTATTGCTATAAAAATGGCAGAGTGTGGATTGTGGAGTCGTTATCGCAGGTTAATTCCGGTATTATTGCTGGATGACTGTCTGGAAGCATTGGATCAAAAGCGCCAACAGACTGTGTTGAGACGATTGGAAAAGAGTCCGGCACAGATTTTAATGACAGCACCAAATGGTGTGAACATCGTATCTGATATCAAGATCAGGATTCAAATGTTGGGTGAACAGGGCTTGTCTGATGCCGGTGAAGCGACAGATTTGGAATACGAACCTAGAGTAGTAATGGAGGAAGCTGCATGACTGCTTCTCAAGAGGAAGAAGATTATGGTGCGGATAGCATCAAGGTTCTTAAAGGACTTGATGCGGTACGCAAGCGCCCGGGTATGTATATCGGTGATACTGATGATGGTACAGGCCTGCATCATATGGTGTTTGAGGCGGTGGATAACTCCATCGATGAAGCTCTGGCTGGTCACTGTGATAAAATTGAGGTCATCATTCACTCTGATGATTCGGTAACTGTGCGTGATAATGGTCGTGGTATTCCGGTTGCGATGCATCCGGAAGAGAATATTTCAGCTGCTGAAGTGATTATGACGGTCTTGCATGCCGGTGGTAAATTTGATTCCAACTCCTACAAGGTTTCCGGCGGCCTGCATGGCGTAGGTATTTCGGTGGTGAATGCGCTATCTGAAACACTGGAGCTGGTGATTCGCCGTGAAGGTCATGTCTATTACCAAAAATATACATTGGGTGACCCGGTAGAACCATTGAAGAATATTGGTACAGCAACTGGTACCGGTACTGAAGTGCGTTTCCTGCCTAGTCTGGATATTTTCTCTCATCGTAATATGTCATTTGATATCCTCAGCTCACGACTGCGCGAGCTCTCTTTTCTGAATTCCGGTGTACATATCGAGGTGATTGACGAACGCACGGATAATAAAGTGGTGTTTGAATACGAAGGTGGTATTTCCGCTTTTGTTCAACATTTGAACCGTACGCGTACGCCATTGCATGCTGATTGTGTTGGTATGACCATGGAAAAAGATGATGTGGTTGTTGAGTTGTCCATGCAGTGGACCGATTCTTATCAGGAACACATTTTCTGCTTTACCAATAATATTCCACAGCGCGATGGTGGTTCTCACCTGGCTGGTCTTCGTGGTGCACTGACTCGTACGATTAATAACTATGCTACTGCTAATGGAATGGCCAAAAAAATGAAGGTCAGCATGACCGGTGAAGATTGCCGTGAAGGGCTGACTGCTGTGCTTTCTGTCAAAGTTCCCGATCCGAAGTTCTCATCACAGACCAAAGACAAGCTGGTTTCATCTGAAGTGCGTCCGATCGTGGAAAGTGTGGTAAATGAAAAACTGGCTGAGTGGTTTGAAGAGAACCCGAAAGAGGCCAGACGTATCGTAGGAAAAGTGACTGAAGCTGCGACGGCCAGGGATGCTGCACGCAAGGCACGTGATCTGACCCGTCGAAAAGGTGCGCTGGATATCTCCAGTCTGCCGGGCAAATTGGCAGATTGTCAGGAGAAGGATCCTGCACTGTCTGAAATCTATCTTGTGGAAGGGGACTCTGCTGGCGGATCAGCCAAGCAGGGACGTGACCGTAAGGCGCAGGCCATTTTGCCGCTTAAAGGTAAAATCCTGAACGTAGAAAAAGCCCGTTTTGACAAAATGCTGTCATCGCAGGAGATCGGTACCATGATCACTGCGCTTGGTACCGGCATCGGCAAGGATGATTTTGATATCTCCAAGCTGCGTTATCATAAGGTTGTTATTATGACCGATGCGGATGTTGATGGTGCACACATTCTTACACTGCTTTTGACCTTCTTCTATCGCCAGATGCCGGAAGTGATCGAGCGCGGTTACCTCTATATTGCACAGCCGCCGTTATACCGCGTTACACGTGGTAAAAAAGCGCGTTATATTGCCAATGACAATGAACTGTTCGAGTTTCTGCTAGAGCATGGTTCTGAAGGTAAAGAGTATTTCACGAGTAAAAATGGTGCAGCAATGTCGGCTGAGCGTATGCAGACAGCAGTGCGCAGTATCAACCGTCTGCAAAGTTTACACGCCAGACTATCCCAGCGTATAGATGCTACAGTACTGAAGTATCTGGTTGAGAGTGGTGAAACCACGATCAAGATGATGCGCCATGGCGATGAACTGGAAACGCGCATGGATGCACTGATTCAGGCTTTCGAGCAGGCATCTCGCGAGGATGAAACTCTGAGCTACAAAATTCATGAAGATGAAGAAGATGGAAGCTTCTGGGTACAGTTCCAGCGCAGAGATCATGGTCGTGTGATGATTTCACGATTGGACAAGGATCTTGTGGGAACAGCTGAGTTTGCAGAGGCACAGAAACTGTGTGCATCTTTGCAGAGTCTGGTGGAAGAGGGAGCCTCTCTGAAGCATGGTGAAAAATTCTGGGCAATTGGACATTTTGATGAACTGGCTGCAGTGATTGAATCAGAAGGCCGAAAGGGCCTGAATATTCAGCGTTATAAAGGTCTGGGTGAAATGGATCCGGAACAGCTCTGGGAAACCACGATGGATCCGGCCAACCGTATCTTCAAGCGGGTGATGCTGGAGGATGTGGTGAATGCCGATGAAGCATTCTCAACTTTGATGGGCGATGCTGTAGAGCCTCGTCGTAAATTTATTCAGGATAATGCCCTGAAAGTTAAAAATCTGGACGTATAGGAAAGAGTTGTGAACGACAAACAATCCCTTAGTTATGCCGATTGCGGCGTCGATATTGATGCAGGAAACGCTTTCGTTGGCCGTATCAAAAAAGCGGTGAACAGCACCATGCGTCCGGAAGTACTTTCCGGCCTTGGTGGTTTTGGTGGCCTGTTCAAGCCTGACTTTTCCGATATGGAAGAGCCGGTACTGGTATCCGGCACCGATGGTGTAGGTACCAAACTGCTACTGCTGCAGGAATATGATAAACCACATGTTGCCGGTGTTGATGCGGTTGCGATGTGCGTAAATGATCTGGCTGCACTTGGCGCTACGCCACTATTTTTCCTGGATTACCTGGCAACAGGCAAACTTGCAGGTGAAACACTCGCTGGCGTGGTTGAGGGCATTGCAGATGCCTGCAATACATGTGAATGCTCACTGGTTGGCGGCGAAACGGCTGAAATGCCGGGTATGTATGCTCCGGGTCATTATGATATCGGTGGTTTCTGTGTCGGTGTTGTAGATCGGCCGAAGATGATCGATGGTAGCAAAATTGTGGCTGGTGATGTGATTATCGGTGTGGCTTCCAATGGCCCGCACTCCAATGGTTTTTCCATGGTGCGCAAGCTGCTTGAACTTGGCGAAGCTGATTTGATGAACGATACCTTATCCGATGGTCGTAAGGCTGTGGAAGGCGTGCTTTCCCCTACGCGTCTTTATGTTCCTGCTGTGAACGCATTGATGAAGTCCGATGCAGAAGTTCACGGTTTCTCACATATCACAGGTGGCGGCATGTTTGATAACTTTGAACGCCTGTTAACCGATGATTTGGCAGTCACTATTGATGTGGCTTCCTGGCCGGTACCTCCGGTATTTGAATATCTGCTTGGCTTTGCTGATGTTGCACGTGATGAACGCTATCGCACCTTCAACATGGGGATCGGTTTCGCGGTTGTTCTGCCTGAATCTGAAGCAGAGAAAGTAGAAGCTGTGCTCAAAGAAGCCGGTGAAACAACATACCGTATCGGATCAGTTCATAAACGTGATGGAGAACCGGTCACATTGATTGGTTAATAAGAACCATCATTCATTTGATGAATAAAGGGTGCTTTTCGGAGCGCCCTTTATTGTTTCTGAGATGGTTAACAGTCGTATGAAAGGGCAAACTACCCTTTGAAAAACAGGGGAAGAGTGATGGATCGCAACAAACTTGAGGCTGCCTCAAAACAGGGCATCATCAGCAATGAGCAAGTCGAGGCGCTACTGACCTTTTTTGGATCTGAGGCGGAGATTTCAGAGCACAGTCACTCAGAAGATCAGATGAAGTTTGTCCGTGGTTTCGGTGATGTGTTTATCACACTGGGCATTATTTTTGTGGCCGTAGCATCTGCACAGATCACCATGGTCGCAGCCCTTAATATTGTTCCACTGCTGCTGCTCATCGCCACAAGCGAGTGGCTGGTGCGCGGGCGTCGTCTGGTGCTGCCGGGGATAGCACTGTTGATCTCCAGCTTGTATTTTGCCTCTCAGATCGTTGAACTTTCCATGGCCAATTATGGACTGACCAATCTTTTCTTCCTGACTGCTTTGGCCGGCCTGTTTTACTGGCGCTATAGAATACCGTTTACCTTGCTGCCTATTGCACTCGGATTTATCGCTATGGCGAGTGTTATTATTGAAATAGACCTGTTTCATGCACAGTATATTTTTACACTGTATGGACTGATCATCTTTTGCGTGGCGATGTGGTTTGATTCACACGATGTTGAGCGTAACACACGCTACAGCGACGCTGCATTCTGGCTTCACCTGCTTGCTGCACCACTGGTTGTGCACGGAGTGATGGTGAGCTTGCTGACATCTGCTGAGAGCTTGCCGTTTAAGGAGGTGCTGATTATTACCTTCTTTATTATCTTCTTTTTGGCAGCTTTGTATGTGGATCGTCGGGCACTGCTGGTTTCCAGTCTGTCGTATGCAATTTATGCCGTGGTTGCCCTGTCAAAAACGAATGCGTTTGATATTGAAAACCTGACCCTGTTGATTTTTGCCGGATTCGGAGCATTTATTGTTTTCTTTGGCACCTACTGGTACAAAATCCGCAATGTGGTTTTTTCAAAGTCAGCCAGCCTTACTCTCTCCAGCTATGTTCCCCCGTTCGTAGAAAGGTAGTTGCACGGCGATGGATGGCGTAGCCATGAGGCCTGTAGATGGTTTGAAACTGAACATCGAGCTTATAAACAGCATCATAGTGCGTGCTGAAAAACTAATTATTGATGCTCGTCTGAGATAATATGATCGCGGATTTCCTCTTCTAACTTTTGGATGTTAAATGGTTTGGTGAGTACGGAGAAAGGCTGGACCTTTTCTGCAATAGCTTTGAGCGGATCAAAATAGCTGTTGTTTCCACTGTAGAAGATGATGGGAACCTGATTACCCATGCTGCGAATCTCAAGTGCTGCTTCAATACCGCCCACCTTGGGCATAGAAAGATCCATGATGATAAGTTTGATTTCGTCCTGCAACAGCATGGCTTTTTTCATGGCTGTACGCCCGTTCTTTGCAGCATATGAGGTATAACCGAGTGATTCAATGATATCCCTGTTCACTCGTCTGACAGCCTGATTGTCCTCAACCAATAAGATGCCGACTTCATCAATAAGTTCATCTTGCTCTTCGGCCAGGGCTTCATGGCTTACATCTGTAGTAGCACAGGTATCAGCTAAAGGGAGGTAAATACTGAATGTGGTTCCCTCCCCCACAGTGCTTTCTACATCGACAAAACCACCGCAAGTATGGGCGGCATTATAAACGATGGGCAAGCCAAGGCCGGTACCTTTTGTGGATGCTTTAGTGGTGTAGAATAGTTCGAATACCCGGTCCAGAGTATGTTTTTCCATACCGTGTCCGTTATCAGTAACCGAGAGGCATATATATTCGGTGGATGGGTTCGTTTTATTAATACGGCCTGCCTCTCGCAGCAGCACGGATATGGATGGTGATTTTACTTCTTCGACAGCATCTTTTGCATTGAGCAGCAGATTGATGATCGCCTGATTGAGCAGGGTTGGAGAGCCATGAATATATGCTTGTTTTGCCTTGATATCGAATGAGATATCGACTTTTTTAGAAACGGATGTTTTAAATAAACGTTTGGACTTGATCAGTGAATCCGATAACGAAAACATCACTGACTCAACACCGTCAGCTCTGGAGATGATCAGCATCTGCTGTACGATGTCGGTAGCATACTCACACTGGGCATCAATCGTGTTCAGGTGCCGCTCACATTGATCTGGTCGACCCTTAGCCAAATAGATAGATCCTCGGACTGCTGTCATGATATTGTTAATATCGTGCGCTACTCCGCTGATGAGTACACCCAGTGACTCCATTTTCTTCTTTTGTAAAAGCGCTGTTTCTATCTGGGATAGTTCCGACAGATCACGTATTACAGCGCAGATAAGCAGCTCATCACCGGAACCAATGGTATTGAGATAAATAGAGACGGAAAATTCACTCCCGTCTTTTTTTCTGGCAACCAGACGATGTCCGGGGTCCATTTGGCGTGCTTTGATATCATTCAAAAAATCACCGGTGTGCCTTGGGTGATGACTTTCCAGCTTGTCCGGAACCAGAACTTCTATACTGATACCATTTAGCTCATCAATGGAATACCCGAACAGGGTACTGGTTGAGCTATTGGCATACTTTATTGTCATACGGGGATCGACGATCAGAACTGCATCCTGCAGTAGATCGAACGCTTCCCGAAAACCACCTATCACGTTCATATAGCCCCATTCCTCAATGTTTCAGGCAGGCTAATGAAGCTCTATGACAGGCTTATGTCATAGGCATATTCATAGATATGCAATAAACAGCAGATTGATCCGCCCTTAATGGTAACAATATCAAATCGGTATTCACCTTGAGCTTACTTATACTGCTTATGAGCTACTCAATTATTCTGTTACGGCCTGTCAGGGCTGCTACTTGCTTTCTGAGGCTGATGCTTAAGAGTTTGCGCTTCAATGTTTTAACATCAACGTTCAGGAGATGGTGAGTTATGAACTCCAAAGCAGTCGCGGTCATGGCATCAGGCCGTGGTAGTAATCTGAAAGTCATACTGGAGGCCGTTGCCGCTGGAGACTGTCCGGTAGATGTACGGCTGGTCATTGCTGATAAAGCTGATGCGGCTGCACTGGATATTGCACGTGAGGCCGGTGTACCCCATGTGATTCATGTGAACCCGAAAGCATATGAAGGTCGTGAACAGTATGATGCACAGTGTGCAGAGCTGTTGGATCAACATGGCTGCCAGTGGATCGTGCTGGCCGGTTATATGCGTATCCTCTCCTCATCCTTTGTTCGTCGCTTCCGTGGACGCATTATCAATATTCACCCATCGATTCTTCCAGCCTTTGCCGGTGGTAAAGCTGTTGAAGATGCACTGCTCTATGGTGTGAAAGTCTCAGGCTGCACTGTGCATCTGGTGGATGAAGTGCTCGATGGCGGATCGATTCTGGCACAAGCTGTAGTCCCGGTTTTCGATGATGATACATTCGATTCCCTGCATGCCCGCATACAAATTGAAGAGCATAAAATTTATCCGGCGACGCTGAAACGTATGGTTGAAGAAGGGTTTAGCATTGACGGACGCAGGGTAATCTGGAACTTAACGTCATAACATACTGATTTTCAAATGTTTATAAGATCATTTTGACAAAAAGTGTGTCGTAAATCACATCATGGAAATGCTCTCCCGCAATAGTTGCCGCTATAGCAAAACAGATGGGGGAAAGGACATGAGTTGGGGAGATCATCAGAGAGGAACTCTAATGAAGATAACCGGGCGATTGCTGCTTGTTTGTGGTCTGTTATCGCTTGTTGCCTGCTCGACGCACATAAAACCTGTTTCTCTGGATCATGGAGATCATGCCGATATCAAGGTCATTGGTCTGCCTCAGTTTAAAACACAAAAACGTATTGATATCCGTCAGGAAAATCCTGTTTTTGCAGTGATTGGACTCAGCGCCAAAGCAGTTCAGCAAGTGCTACGCGAAGCCAAACGGATGCAATATGAAGACGAAAACCCGCGCTTGATGACGCAGAGCATGGTGCAGATGCGCGGTGTGATGAAAAAACGCCTGAAAAAACTCGGTTATCGGGTGAAAGATCTGAATATGACCTATTGGCAGGCCCAGGCGGCTTTTCGAAAGGGTGACCCCCGAGTCAAAGAGATCGATGCCCTGCTGGATGTTCAGTTGAAACAGTTCGGTTATTACTCTTCCTCCCCGTTTAAACCTTACAGACCCGGCATGGTACTGGTGGCTGATCTGACTACGACTTCAGATCGAAAGAAGATTTCATCGAATGTTTATAATGTAGGGTTTGATAAGGAAGATATCTCACTGCTCTCATTCCGGGTGAGCTATTCAACCAATGTTTATGTGGCGGATGAGAAGTATTTTTACAAGAACTTTAAAACCCTGATGTCAGATGCCAAAGCGAGTTCCAAGGGGTTGAAATTTATCTCAAGGGTGGCTGCAGAGAGTGTGGCCGGTGACTTGAAAAAGAGAAAAGAGAATCCGTATATGGTTGTGAAAAAGTAGCAATCGACTATGCGGAGCCTGCTCTTTTTCAGGCCTTGTTAGGTTCGGAGTCCAAAAGGATATTATCCAGCCGCTTTTTGTGAGCAGGGTCTGCACCGGCCAGAGGAAGACGAATAAAGAAAGAGGCACCCTCGCCCGCTTTGCTCTGCAGCCATATATCTCCACCATGAGCATCTACAATACGCTTGCAGATGGCCAGTCCCAGTCCTGCCCCTTCACCCTCTTTACGGCAGCGTGCATCATCTGCCCGATAAAAACGGTCGAACAGGTGTTCCTGCTGATCTTCTGCAATGCCAGGCCCTTTATCAGAGATAGTGATAATTGCTGAGTCATCGACAGTTTTTCCCGAGAGTTGAATGGCAGAATGTTCAGGTGCATGTTTAAAGGCATTGGATAGCAGGTTCATCATGGTGCGTTCGATCTGGCCGGACTCACCCATGATGTCCATGCCCTCTTCAATTTCCATATTCAGAGCCACATTCTGACTGTCAAAAAGAATCAGATGCTGTTGCCCTACCTCCTGTAGTAACAGGGAGAGATCAACCGGAGATTGTACCATTTCAAGTTGTCCTGCATCAGCCCGGGCAAGGGTGAGCAGGTCATTAACAATATGTTGAATACGATCTATCGTACCCAGTTGCTGGCGCAAGATCTGTTGATATTCCTTTGCCTCGCGCGGTTTTCGCAGGGCGACTTCAATTTCACCCTTTAAAATCGTCAGAGGCAGTCTCAATTCATGCGAAGCATCAGCAGTAAAACGTTTTTGCGCCTGAAAACTTGCTTCAAGGTCGGCAAACATCTTGTTTAATACCCGAACAAGTACCCTGATCTCTTTATCCTGGGATTTGGATTGCAAACGTCGGGTAAGATCACCCGCAGCAACGCCTCTGGCCGTGGATGTGATCTCCTGAATCGGTTCCAGTGCCCGCTTGGCCATGTAGTAGCCAGCAGCTGCACTGATGACTATAGATACGACGCCGAGGATACCACCGAGCAAATAGAGCAGGTTGAACACGGACTGAATGTCACGCGTGCTGTGGCCTAGAATCAGGGTTGCAACGATGCGGTCATCCCGATGAATCGGGAAGGCAATGACGCGTACATTATCCTTGTTGAGCAGTGATTCAGTCGATGCAAATGAGGCTGTGCCAGAGCGAAAAGCATGGCCAAGAGCACGCGATACATCGTTGCCGCCTTTGTCGATCAGGGATCGATCCGAGCGGAACAGGATCAGTCCGTTTGCCCCAACCAACTGAATAGCACCAGGGTAGTGATTGGCAAAGCTGCTCATATGGCCGGACCAGAAATAGAATGGTGAGCTTTCCAGCTCGTTGCCCAGTGATGTTGCCTGGCTGACGAGTTGTTCATCGACTTCTGAATACACACGATTGGAAAGTGCGGTATACAGTACGACTGCCGCAAACAGCAGAATAGCGAATTCCAGGCCGATATATAACAGTGCCAGTCTGCCGCGGAAGGTGCGAAACAGATTGGAACGAATCACATTAATGAGGCTTAAAGGGTTAAGCGTCAGAGCAGGCTCCCCGTTTAGGCTGGTGGAGAATCATCACTGAGCAGGTAGCCCTGTCCGCGCAGGGTATGCAACAGTGGGGTATCATAACCCTTGTCGATCTTGCCGCGCAGATGACTGACATAAACATCAATCACATTGCTTTCAGGATCGAAGTTCATATCCCATACATGTTCACCGATCAGGGTACGCGAGAGTACCTTGCCGGGGTTACGCATCAGGTATTCCAGCAGTGCATATTCCTTGGTGGTCAGACGGATCGCTTTTCCATCACGGGAAACACGGCGACTGATCGGATCAAGTTCGAGATCGGCTATGGACAGTATCGGTGATTTGCTGTCGGACTGGCGACGCAACAGTGCGCGTACACGAGCCAGTAACTCTTCAAAGGCAAAAGGCTTGGGAAGATAATCGTCAGCACCGGCATCAAGGCCGCGCACCCTGTCCTCTACCGAATCACGGGCTGTCAGCATCAGCACAGGGGTAGCAACACCGCTGGCACGAAGCTCGCGGCAGACCACAATGCCGTTTTTCTTGGGCAGCATCAGATCTAGAATAATCAGATCGTAATCATTTACTTCGGCAAGAAACTCACCGTCTGCACCATCATATGAGACGTCGACAGCATGACCCTCTTCTTTCAGACCTTTCTGAATGAAGTGAGCTACACGTTCTTCATCTTCTACTACGAGTATCTTCATGCGGCTTAGTGTAGCAGTTAAAGGTAGGTTGCGTGAAGTCCGGAAGGTAAGGGGTCGCTATATGGATTACCGAGTTATTAATAAAGAACGGGTTTATCAGGGTTTTTTTGCCATGGATAAATATACCGTCGAACATGATCGGTTCGATGGTGGCAAGCTTGAGATCACCCGGGAAAATATGGAACGTGGCGATGCTGCTGCGATGTTATTGTATGACCCGAAGGCCGATGAAGTGCTGCTGCTGGAACAGTTCCGCATCGGGCCTGTGATGCGCGAAGACAACCCGTGGCTGGTGGAGATTGTGGCAGGCATGATCGATGAAGGTGAAACCGCTGAGCAGGCTGTGATTAGGGAATCGCAGGAGGAGGCGGGTTTTATACCATTCGAGACCCGTTTTCTTGGTGGTTATTACACGACCCCCGGCGCATGCTCCGAGCGCATCGATCTGTTTTTGGGGCTGGTGGATAAACATAAGCAGATATCTGAGGGCGGTGGCTGCGATCTTGAGCATGAAGATATCCGAAGTTCCTGGGTAACGCGTAGCCAGGCTATGCAGATGCTCGCTGAAGGTAAGATTGGATCAGGTGCGCCCATGCTCGCACTTCTGTTGGCCTTTGGTTGGAAAGGCGTTGTAACTACAGAGGCTGACTGATTTCAGCTTGCTTACCAAATGGGACCCGATGTACAAAGCACTGTTGGTTCAGAAACGGTGTCACAGCCTCTAGCACAGGTTCAATCCACTCGTTACAACTGATGTCGGGGGCATTGAAAAAGATGCGGGCAGGTGAACGGCCCATCTGATGGAGTTTTTCCAGCGTTAGCAGAGCCTGATTGATTGCGCCAAGCTTGCAGCCGATCACGAGCCAGACTTCGGCATCGGGTGTGGCGTCAATCCAGTCTGAAACCAGCCAGTTGTCGGTGATAGGAACCATCAGGCCGCCTGCCCCTTCAATCAGACAGGTGTCCACTTCAGCTGATTGTGCTTTGTAGCTAACGGTACCAGGTCTTGAAAGTTGAATTTATCAGAGACTTAATCGATCAGGCTCGTCTCTTCTCCAAAGTTTAGGCAGTGAATGGTGCAACTCTGATGCAGGAATGGTTCGACGGCATTTCACCTGTTGGGTCGGACCAAGGCAACGTGTTGAATCATTAAATTTGTATCGAAATAACCCTCATATTTGGAGCTTAGAAGCACCTTTTTGAGTCAAGAATGGAGGCTGTAAGCAGCATCAGGGTTGAGCATGATTAATTGTCGAAATGGGTGTCGATGTCTTCACTTTGGTGGATGATAGCCATCACTTCAATGCCGCCATCAGCGTTGCGATAAAAAATGATGTGGCGCCCTTCAGGAAAGCTGTTGTATCCCTCTTTGACTTCATCTCTCTTTTTACCCAGAGCAGGATTATCTGCTAACCATTCAAGCCGTTTCTGCAACAGGCTTAAGTATTTTCCGGTTTGTGTTTTTCCCCATTGCTTCAGGGTGTAATCCCGAATACTGAGAATATCCTGCTGGGCCGATTCAGAAAGAAGGTAAAAAGCCATCAGATTTATTTCTGGGCTAACTCCTGAAAGAAGGTGCGCCCATCCACTGCATTGCCTCTGTCCAGCTGGAGCTCCCCAATAGAAAGGCGAGCCCTTAAGCGCTCAAGTTTGATCTGCTTGTACTCTTCGGCAGATATAACTACGGCAACAGCTCGCCCATATTTTTTAATGCTTACAGGCTCACGCTGCACCGTGTCCATGAGTTCTCCGAAATGGGTCTTCGCTTCTTTGGCTGCTATAGATTGCATGATTCAACCTCTCTAAAGTGATCATCATAATCACAATGATCACTTTGGCGTTGTCTGTCAATCAATGTGGAGGCGCAGCTGATCCCTATGGTTTCATAACCCTCATGTTTTAGATGTGTGAAATAAGGGATGAAAATAGACGGCCATATTTCAAGACCTTGAAACAAGAGTCTGTTGTTGTTGTCTCTATATTAAGACTTCAGCACCGTGATTCAGGGCGTGAATTTGGCAGTCGTGATTCAGAAAGTGTTCAACGGCTTTCTGGGTTGGTTCGATCCAGTCGTTATATTCCTCTTTTGTGGCATTGAAAAAGATGCGGGCAGGTGAACGGCCCATCTGATGGAGTTTTTCCAGCGTTAGCAGAGCCTGATTGATTGCGCCAAGCTTGCAGCCGATCACGAGCCAGACTTCGGCATCGGGTGTGGCGTCAATCCAGTCTGAAACCAGCCAGTTGTCGGTGATAGGAACCATCAGGCCGCCTGCCCCTTCAATCAGACAGGTGTCCACTTCAGCTGATTGTGCTTTGCACCATTGTACTAATTTTTCAGTATCAACTATTTGCCCTTCAGCTGCTGCAGCTTGAGAAGGGGCAGCAGGTTTTGCATAAGAATAAAGAGTGATCTGATCCGCATCTGTCAGACTTTGGGCTGCTAGCAGGGTTTCGATATCTGCGTTGCGACCTGTTTCATCCAGGCCGCATGCGACAGGTTTCAATGCTTTGGCACTTCTCCCCTGACTCAGCAGAGCGGAGATGGCAGAGGCCGTCACCCAGGTTTTACCAGCATCAGTATCGGTGGCGGTAATAAAAACTCTAGATGCCATCGACTTTCAGATCCCCTTCCACCTTGATCGGAATCATGCCGTCGCGATGCTCAAAACCTTCCTCTTTGTACCAGGCCTGAGCATAGAGCGCCTCAAATGTGGCGCGAATACGGCCATCTTCATCACGATGTTTTTCACTATAGGACTTTTCGAGTTCGCGAATCAGAGCGCGGCCATAGAGTCCCTTTTTACGGCCGCGGATAGCAGCAGCTGAAGCCCCGATACCTTTGAGTTCGCGTACCAGACTAATGGTGTCCGGATAGGTCAGTGTAAACAGATCGGTATCAGTGACTGGCATTTCTATCGCCAGCTTGGATATGGCATCGCCAAGGCTCATCACATCGGGAAATGGCAGCACATGACCTGCATTATCCGGATCAATTGCTGCCAGCGACTGGCGCAATTCAAACAGGGTACGACGGCCGAAGGTGGAGAGTAGCATCAGACCACCGGGCGCGAGCACACGGCGCATCTCTTTGAGCATCTGTTCAGGATCAGGTACCCATTGCATGGCAAGGTTGGAGCAGACCAGATCAAAGGATTCGGCTTTCAGTGGCAGTGCTGTGGCATCAGCGCTGGTATGCAGGTGACGGCCATGCCAGGGCATACGGCGCGTATGAGCGTTACGCGTAGTTTTTACCATGCTTTCAGAGAGATCGAGTGCAACGATCTCTGCACGCTTGAAACGGGCACGTAAGAGGCGCGTGAAATAGCCGGTGCCACAACCGATATCGAGGATACGTTTCGGCTCAAGCTTGGTGAAATCGAGGTGGGCGATCAACCGATCACCAATTTCACGCTGTAGTACAGCGTGTGCATCGTAGCTCTCCGAGGCGGATGAGAAAGAGCGCCTGACATGTTGTTTATGAATATGTGAGGATTTCACTGTGTTTGCCACCATGTTTGTAATGTCGAATTAAAGGCTTCGGGCCGGGTTAAAAAGGGTGCATGGCCGCAATCATCCAGCCAGAGCTGTTGTGTTGTTGAAAGAGCATCACTCAGCCATCGCCCTGCTGCAAAGGGTACAATAGCATCTTCACTGCCGTGGAGCATCAATACAGGTTGTCTGACTTCAGCCGTAAGTGCGCGCAAGTCCAGTTGCTTCAGAAGCGTTAAACCTTCGTTCAAGCCTGTCGATGAGGCCTTGTTGTTGCGATCAACTGCCTGTTTTGCCAGCGAATTATAGGTTTCCCGGGCAAGACCGTCACCATGTAACATCAGGGCAAAGAAGCGGCTTAATGCTTTAGGCGAACCTGAATCAATAGCCTGTTGAAAGCCTTCGAACAGGGCTTCACTGCTGCCATGAGGCCAGGTATCGGTGGCGCGGAAACGGGGTGTTGTTGCCACCAGTGCCAGTGCTGCTATTTTTTCAGGAGCCTGCATTGCCATCTGCATAGCCAGCATACCGCCTAGCGACCAGCCAACCACTACACAGGGTTCTTCCGGTAGTTGTGCCAGTAGGTGCTCTACCCAGGCGTCGGCTGGCAGATCGGGCTCACCGCCATGACCGGGCAGGTTAAGAAAGAGCGCCTGATCAAAGAGCTCATGCTGCTGAAACCAGATCTGTTGTGATTGTGCCCAGCCGTGGATAAAGACCAGTGGTTTCATAAAACGTTTCTCAAACCGGAGATCAATCCATTGATCTGCTCTGTTGTATGTGCTGCGGTGATGGTGAAACGCAGTCTGGCAGTACCTTCAGGTACTGTTGGAGGCCGGATTGCAGGTACAAAAAACCCGGCTTCTGCCAGTTTAGCTGAGATCTTCAGTGCCCCGTTATCATCTCCGATGATCAGAGGCTGGATGGGGGTATTGGAGGGCATGAAATCAAATGCTGCCGTAGCCTGTTTAAAATAGTCGAGATTGTGATGCAGCTGTTTTAACTGTTCTCCGCGTTGAATCAGAAGCAGTGCAGTTTCAGCCGCAGCAATCATTGCGACCGGCAGGGCGGTGGAATAGATCATGGTGCGCTGGCGCTGTCTTAGTCCTTCGATCATCTCCTTTGTACCAAGTATAAATGCGCCGTAAGAACCGAAGGCCTTACCGAAGGTGCCGACTTCGATCAGGCGCGGATGCCCTGCTATTTCATGCTCGGCAGTCAGCCCTTTACCAGTTGAGCCAACTGAGCCTGTACCATGTGCATCATCAATCAGCAGCAGTGTATTGTGTGCTTCCGCCAGCGAGAGTAGAGCGGTAACATCAGCAGAGTCCCCGTCCATACTGAAGACACCGTCGGAGACGATGATGCGTTTTTCAGCAGGGTGTTTTTGCAGCAGTTGCTCTAAGCTGGCACTGTCCAGATGTTTGTAACGATGCGCCTGGCAGCCTGACAGGCGAACCCCATCGACCAGTGAAGCGTGATTAAGTTTGTCGGAGAAGCTGTGCGTGTGTCGATCAGCCAGAGCCTGTAACAGACCGAGGTTGGCCAGCATACCGGAGCCGACAATCAGACAGGATTCAAATCCCTTCCATGCTGCCAGTTTCGCTTCCAACCTGTGTAACATCGGATCATCGCCGGAAACCAGACGTGAGGCACCACTACCGACCGAATCATTCAGAGCGCCAGATGCTCCCATGCATACTGCCGGGTGAAAACTCAGACCGAGATAATCGTTGCTGGCAAAATTGACAAGCCTGCGCCCATTCACTTCGATTTCTGTGCCAAAACGCCTGGAAGCGGTAAAACGGCGCAGTCGAAAGTCGGGGAGTTCTGCGAACCAGTTGCGGGAATCTGCCATGTTCGGCATGCTGGTTGGCATGGGCATACTGTCAACCACATCAATACAGATGGTTAACGGGGTGCGGGATCTGATGTTTCCGCCAGCATGTCTGTTTTGCCAGCGGGCTGTGGATTCGGGCGACCAGCAGCATGCCTGTTGTGGTGACTGTTTTGAGCAGATTCATATCTGGCCCTTGTCACATTGTAATCTGTGCGGATGTGAAATGCCCGAGCCATTGGCTCCCGGCCCTTGCGGCTCCTGTTTGTCCCGGCCTCCTACTCAGCAGAAGACGATGAATCTGTATGCCTATCAGGGGCCGGTTCGCGATGCGCTACTGGACTGGAAACTCAATGGTCGGGAAACAGCAGTTCGCTGGTTATTGGATGCTTCTATGCCGCGTATCTGTTCAGAAATAGGTTCTGATACACTACTTCTACCTGTGCCGATGCCACTCTCACGCATGCGTAAAAGTGGCCAGCATCATGCGGCGAATCTCTGTCGCTGGATATCAGATGAGCTGGGTTGTGGCTGGCAATGGGAGCTATTAAGGCGCAGGGGTGAACAGCCCCGGCAGTCGACATTGTCCGGCCAGGCACGGCGCAAAAACCTGTGTAATGCTTTTATGCTATCTGACGACCATGTGATGCAGGCTGCAGGTTTCGCCTCGGTCTGTATTGTTGATGATATTATGACTACCGGAGCGACCTTGCATTACGCAGCCCTGGCCTGTCGGCATCTGGGGCTGCCGGTTTCGTTGCTGTCGCTGGCACGTACTGTCAAAAGATAGGAGGGGTAGAGTGGAGGATGAGATGAAAACAGGAGCAATGAATTTCAGGATGCAATTTCCATTTTTTCACATAGGATTCATATTATGGCAAAAGTAGAAGTATATTCGGGTGATTTCTGCCCTTACTGCGTACGCGCAAAACAGCTGCTGGACGGTAAAGGTGTCGAGTATACCGAATACAATGTTCGGCGTGATATTCAGCATCAGAAAGAGATGCTGGATCGAACCGGTGGTGCCCGCAGCATTCCGCAGATTTTCATTAATGATCGCCATGTTGGCGGTTGCGATGAGCTGTATGCCCTGGAAAAGAGGGGCGAGTTAGATAACTGGTTAAAGGACTGAATATGTGTGATCCGGATAAGCTGTTAGATAATAATAAAGATTGGTCGCATCAGAAAATGCTGGCTGATCCTCAATTTTTTAAACGGCTGTCCGAGTTTAAAAGCCCAGAGTATTTCTGGATCGGCTGTTCCGACAGTCGGGTGCCGGCCAATGAGATTATCGGCCTGGAACCGGGGCGGGTCTTTGTACATCGTAATGTGGCCAATCAGGTGCAACACACCGATTTGAACTGCCTCTCAGCGGCCCAATATGCTGTTGATGTGATGAAAGTGAAGCACATTATTATCACCGGGCATTATGATTGTGGTGGTGTGCGTGCTGCTATGCAGGGACAGCATCACGGTATCGTTGATAACTGGATTCGTGGTATTCGCGATACCTATATGCTGCATAAGGATGATCTGGATCAGCTGGATGAGTCACAGCGCATGAATCGTTTGTGCGAGCTGAACGTGATTCGTCAGGTGGATAATATCTGTCATACCCGCATCGTGCAGAATGCCTGGATGCGTGGAGATGAGTTGACCGTGCATGGCTGGATTTACAGCCTTAAAGACGGTCTGCTGCATGATTTGAATGTCACCAAAAGCACTCCGGAAGATGTGGCGCCGCTGTACCGGGTGACCCCGAGCGAAAGCAGCTCCTGGCCAGCGGCTAGTTAATTCAGGCTCGCAGTAGAGAGATCTCTTCTGGAAGGCATATGGGGTATATGAACCGCTTGGAGCTTTCCACCAAGATTAATCTTTTAGTTTTTATCATTTTCGTGGTGATTATTTCAGCCTCTTCAGTTACTTCTTATGAACAAGAAAAATCACGTGTTTTAGAGATGACTACCCAGCATTTACGGGATATGAACGGTAACTATTTCGATAGTTTGAATACGTTGATGATTTCCGGTTCTATGGATGAGAGCCATACCTTGCGTGAAAAGTTTCTTGCTGTTGATAATATTGAAGATGTCAGGGTTCTTCGTGGCGAAAGTGTAAAGAGCCAGTATGGAACCGGGGTCGATGATCAGAGGACGGATGCTCTGGATAGACGCCTGCTTGATGGTGAAGTGGTTATTGAGGTGACAGAAAGTAACAAAGGTCGTCTTCTAACGGTTGGAATCCCCTACCGTGCTACGGAAAATACTCGTGGTGTGAATTGTCTGGGATGCCACGATGTTGAAAGTGGTACAGTGAATGGCGCAGTCAGAATGAGCTATTCACTGGCCGAAGTTGATGCGGCGATTCATAAGGCACTCCTATCCAGTCTGCTGTTCAATATGCTGTTTCTGTCCATCGGGCTGATATTCATCAATTTGGTGCTGAAAAAAATTGCGATTAAACCTGTCTACAGGGCTCGGGATGCTGCTCAACGGATTATCGGGGGCGATCTGGACACTCCGATCACATCGGATTCGAGTGATGCAGTCGGACAACTGCTTGCCGCCATGGAGAGCACGCGCCTGCACTTTAAGAATGCTGAACGCGAGAGCGACCAGGCCAGACAAGAAAAAGAATTCCGTGATACGCAACAGCAGCAGGCCATTATTGCGATGGAAAGAGAGATGGCTGACAATTTTGATACGAATGTCGGTGGACTTGTTACGGCTTTGGATGAAGGTGCAAATGATCTGCAGCACTCGTCAAGGGGTCTTTCTACTATTGCCGAAACGCTGAAGCAGCAGTCCGACCTTGCCATGACCGGTGTGAACAGCGGTACACTATCTGTAGAGCAGACAGCAGCAGCAACAGAAGAGATGAGCAGATCGATATCCATGGTTAATGGACAAATCGTCGATATGTTGCGAATTTCAGAGCAAGCCGTCGGCGAGGCCAGTCAAGCCAATGAGAAGGTTGCAGGTCTGGTGGCTGTATCTGACGAGATTGGCTCTGTTTTGGCAACGATTAGCGCGATTGCCAATCAAACCAATCTACTGGCTCTGAATGCCAGTATTGAGGCTGCCCGGGCAGGTGAGGCGGGACGCGGATTTGCAGTGGTTGCCAATGAGGTGAAGTCGCTTGCCCAGGAAACTGCAAAATCTACAGAGGTGATTGAGAGGCAGATTCATAGTCTGCAGAGTGAGACGAAAGCGGCATCTCAGGCGATAGAGAGCATTACCGCCATTATTGCCAGCATGAATGAAACAAGCAGTCATGTGGCGACCGCCATGGAACAACAGGATCTTGCCACTCAGGAGATTTCCCATGGTGCTCAGGATACGCAGGGTGGTATGTTGGAGGTGCAGGCTGTCTCCACCGATGTGTCCAATGCTGCTGATGAAATTGCTTTATCATCGACGCAAACATTCAACCGTAGTTTGGAAATGCTTGATAAGGTTGAGCAGCTGCGTGATCAGATTGCCCTGTTTCTTGCCAATTTGCGTGATGACAAGGCGAAATAAGCAGGGAGAACCTGCGAATCAAGCTGGTTTGTTGTCCTCTTCACTGGCCAGAAAGGTCGCCATTTTTACCCAGTATTCATAAGCTAGTTGTTCCGGGCGTTTGCGCGGATCAATGCCTATTGCTTCGAACTGTTCGGGAGTGATATGACCACGGAAATTGTTGGCAATGGTTTTCCTGCGGTGAGCAAAGCCTTTGCGAACGGTTTTCTGCAGATCATGATAATCACACTCAGGCGTTCTGCCATGTGGTGTGAGCAGGATGACGGCTGAATGTACTTTTGGCGGTGGGGAAAAGGCACCCGGTGGCAGGGTCAGTAGACGTTTGACATCATAATAGTGACGAACCAGCACGGAGAGTCCGCCGTAGGTTTTACTGCCCGGTTCTGCTGCAATGCGTTCAGCCACTTCACGCTGATACATCAAGACCATGCCACCGGTAAGTTGAAAGCTGGCCAGAGTTGCGGTTAACGGGCCGCTGAGGTTGTAGGGCAGGTTACCGGCGATCCACTGCGGCTGTATGTCTGCCACTGCGCCATCAATCTCTTTCATCACGTCTCCGTGAATCACTGAAAGCGCAGGATTGGTTTCTGCAACACCCTGCCAGTGAGCGGCAAAACGGTTATCCATTTCGATGACAGTTAGTTTACTTACCCGGGCCAAGAGGGATTCGGTAATTGCTCCGGGTCCGGGGCCGATTTCAATGGCAGACACCCCTTCAGGCAGGGCGTTTGCAATACGGCGGATAGCATTGTGGTCACGCAGAAAATGTTGTCCGAGTGATTTTTTGGCATGTTGCTTATCATTCATCTGCCAAGCGTAACCGATTGTAGGGTTCTGCATAAGCTTTGCAGTATGATGGACTCACTTCTCCAAAAGCATTTACCACATCCATGCGGCTAAGCTTCGCTTCCTGATAGTCAGGTCATTTCACAGGATCGAGACATGAGGCCACGACACGTTGCCATTTAGTGCTGCGAAGCATGGTGCTGAGCGATAGAAGCCTTTTATTTAACGGTTCATCGTAGAAGTATGGGCAATGATTTAATATTATAACTACAGAAAACTTGGATTAGATGGGGTAGTTATTGTTTGTTCATTCTTTGTCCGTACAAAGAACGAACCAAAGACAAATCATCAGGATAGATGGTTTGGATGCCTGCATAGGCGGGGCAAAGCCCTGAAGTGCACGGATGTACTGAATCAAAAACACCCCAGACCAGCCTGTCTTTCCTCGCCTGCATATCCAAAGCCGGTCACGGCTCTGCCGCTCTCTTCCGGTTTCGGACATTTGGCTCGGCAGCCTGCTAACGGGGAGCAAGCAGCGGCGCTCCCGCTGCGCGATAGGGCTGTCCTTCAAACCCGTCCCAAGATGCGCCGGAGTATTTGTTGTGAATTGGAAATAGGCGACAAACAGAATGGAGCTGTTTGGACGAGCTTTAGCTCGCCCGTAGGGTGAGAGCCATGGAGGGCTTGAATCAAAAGGTTTCGCCCCATTTCACAATAAATATGTAGGGGACAGCAGATTGCCGGGCAACTTTCTTTGGTTCGTTTCTTTTTTGGAAAAGAAATGAACAAAAAATACAGATGATTAGATATTACCCGCAGGGAAGGTGACACGATGGAGCTCATCATTTTTCTTTTTCTTACACAAGGTTGCAGGGCAGCAATCTTGCACACCTCGTGTCCGAAGGGTGTCCTTCACGGATGTATGGTATGAAATCAGCGTTTCCCTAACAGCTTCACGGGTGAGTGACTGGAGCTTCCCGGATTTCTGTTTTAGAGAAGGCCTGATTGCTCAACGGGTGTAACCCAATAGATGCCCTGATCGCGCGTGTGATTCACAACGCTACGCAGCTGTTCCAGTACTGCGGAGATATGTTCATCCTCCAGCATAATCTCAACTCTGATGTGCGGAGAATACCCGACCACTCTGTCGCGCATGGAGAGGAACGAGTCTTTTGCATCCCTGGAACCATGCCCCTGCACTTCACTAAAGGTGAAATCATTGACGCACTCAATCGTGCGCAACTGGTCAGCCAGATCATTCTGCATATTGGCATGTACTACGAGTACCAGGTTTTTCATGCCTGAACCTCCGATTGTCGTTTGCGTTCGGGACCACCTTCGATCCAGTCATACAGCATAGGCAGCAGGATCAGTGTTAGCAGGGTGGATGTCACAAGTCCGCCGATAATGACCACGGCAAGCGGTTGCTGCAGTTCGGAGCCGATTCCGGTAGCTGTGAGCAGAGGCAGCAGGCCCAGGCTGGCAATCATCGCGGTCATTAATACCGGACGCAGGCGTCGTTCGGCACCGAGTCTTACAGCATCGGCGACGCTGTAGCCAGATTCACGCAGCTGATTGAAGTAGCTGATCATCACCACGCCGTTGAGTACAGCCACGCCGAACAGGGTAATGAAGCCGACTGAGGCCGGCACAGAGAGGTAGAGCCCTGAAAGATAGAGGCTGACCACGCCGCCGATCATGGCGAAGGGGATATTCAACAAGATCAGACCGGCCTGTCGCATGGAGCGGAAGGTGAGGAATA
>Ga0316202_10001036_pt1 | contig 23899 bp, 20 predicted proteins | sample 3monrhotite_MG_FD_204934 | JGI IMG/M metagenome (GOLD analysis project Ga0316202, IMG submission 204934) | Microbial mat bacterial communities from mineral coupon in-situ incubated in ocean water Damariscotta River, Maine, United States -... | ecosystem: Environmental > Aquatic > Marine >... | reverse complement strand
CGCCATCACCAGAAAGCAGGTGTTTGACCTTATTATAATAGGTAGTCGTATAAAGTTTATTAAGATTAGGACTGCTTGGATCAGGAAGATCAACGATGATCACATCATATCGATAACCTTCACCAATCAGGTCATCCACTGTATTATAAGCATCACCATAAATCACATGTACACGCTGATCTGAAAATGATCTGTTGTTCAAATCAAGAAGTGGTTGATTGACTTGCTCTCCATCAACCAACACTGGCTCAGAAAAAAGACGAACCATCTCCTTGTCTAATTCCAGCATCGTTACTTTATCCGGATTCCATTTTAACACTTCCCGCAAAGCAAGCCCATCACCACCACCTATCATCAAAATATTTTTCTGTCGGGCAGAGGCAAGCATCACAGGATGTACCAACATATCATGATAAATATACTCATCATCACTACTGAACTGTGTGCGTCCATTGAGATACAGGGCATAAACAGGCTTATGTTTTGGTGAAATATTACGTTTAGTCAGGGTGATATGCTGATAAGGCGTATCATGACTATAAACCACTTTATCCTTATAAAGCGCATCTTCAAATTCATTATTCCAGTCAGCGGCGCTGGTGAACATCACCATGAGAAGCATAGCGATTATCATATGTCCGCCAAGCAATGCTCCACTGCCTTTGATGCGACGTCTAAACATGAAAAAGAAGGCAAGACCGGCAATCAAATTAGCTGCTGCTGTGTAAGCAGCGGCTTCTTCAGGCGGCTGACTCAGCATAAACATAATAAAAATAGCGGCTCCGATACCGGCACCTACATAATCCGCCCCATAAATAGTGCCCACATTATGTACCAGGCGTTGCCCATACACCTCCTCACGAACGCGAGCGATAAAGGGAATCTCCATGCCGACAAACAGGCCAATCATAAACCCGACAATGTATGGTGTTATTGCAACCATATCCCTTATTGTCTCAACAAAAGCACCTGTAGGTACCAGATCAGGTGGCATATTGAAGTTGGCCCCTATGATCTCTGGAAATGAAAAACTAAAAGCGAACATGAATCCAATAAAAAGAATTCCCGTTCCTCCCAAGAAGGCTATGACAGCCTCAAGCCATGCAAAGCCAGTAAATGCACACTGTACTGATTTCGCCAGAAAGGAACCGATCCCCATAGCAACAATCATTACGCCGATCATGATAAAGATTGCGTGCTCCATCATACCGACAACTCGCCCTGTATAGTGTGAAAGCAAATATTGATAAATGAGTCCGCAAGCAGCTAAAACAGCCATAATCGTAAGCAACGAAATGTCATACGCTAAGAGGCGCGGGTTTTTCTTATAAAATGTAAAGCTTGAATCTGTCATCACTACCGCTTAATTAGTCAGTGCTGCAATAATCAATCCAACTGAAATGATGATAGATGCCTGTGCAACACCAATAGCAATGTTCTGCTGTGAATCCACTTCATCACGAAGATCAATTCCACCAAGTAAAATCTTATCAACAATAAGAGTAATGATAGAAATCAAGCCCAACATGACCAGTGAAACAATAATCCAAAGCACCATTGGTGTGATAAAATCACCGTTGATGACCGGTACTAATCCAGACGCAGCAGTAATCGCCAGGGCAACAGCAATACGAAAACCAGTGAAGCGCCATGCAACCGCCAAATTCCCACCCAGGATTGAATGTTGAAAAGTCGTGACGTTTTTGGCATTGAACAAAGCAATGCGGTATTTTGAAACCATGGTCAACATAACCTGCGACAGCACAAAGCCGGCAATAGCAGCAATAACTGCAGCCCCACCATCAAGCTCAGACCAGATAATTACCGCACGAACAACAATCGCAGTAGCAATTAAGTTTCCTGCATTAATCAGACCAGCTGCAAGATTACCATCCTTAATTGCTTTAGGAATTGAGATCTTCGGCATTGATAGTTTATCAAACACAAAGTTTGCCACAATCATCAACACAACACCCAAAGAACCAAACAAAAGAACAGATAAAAACTCTTCTGTCAGGTCATAACTCGCTTTACCAGAAAGAACACCGGTCATCACAATGGTAATCGCAAGAACAATACCAGCTAAAGATACGCCATAAGCTGGATTATCATTATCTGCCAATTCGGTTTTTGATGACACCTTCGTAGTAATAGCTAAAAGCGAACGCGCAACAAACAGAAGTGCAATCGCAACCCCCATATTGATCAGTAATACCTGAATATAATGGGCATCGAGATTCATTAAATTAAATATTTCCATGTTTTATATCTCCCTAAATTATTTTCCGCCGAAACGAGATCGGCTACTACGTGACGATGAACGCGAAGAACCAGCATAGCTGCTGGAATATCTGCTGTTTGATGAACTGGATGAACCACCAAAGCTACTTTTATATCGCCCATTGCTTGAACCAGAAGCCCCCCCGCCATAACTACTTTTATATCTAGCGGCCTTTACGGCTCGGCTCTTCACAGTTGATGTGTGTGATGGATTCGATCGGGTGCCGTAAGATGACTGTGTACGCCCTCTATTTTTCCCATACTGTTTTAATGCAGGTTCATTTTTCTTTATCGTCTGGCTATATTTACTACGCTGCCTTGTTGTCGAAACCCTTTCGCGACCATAGTCGTTGTAATGACTCCACCCACGGTTGTAATGCCAATCATTGTATGCATACCGGTTGCCACCAAGCAGACTGCTAATTAATGCATACTGACCATACCAGGCCCAGAAGCTTTGGCCACCACTGTTGGTCTGCCATTGTCCATATTGAGGGTTACCTACCATTTGTGATGCTGGCTTTTCATCATCTGTTTTTCTTGGCGTGTTAATCCTTGGTAATGCACCATCGGATAGATCGGCCAGAGTGTTGATTGGATCGAGCAGAGAATCATCATACATATCTTTCCTGGTTGCCCACCCCAATGCATGAAGCTCTTTAATCACAGTTTTATCATCACCAAGGCTTTCTGGACTGTTTCGAACGACTTTCAGTCGTTTTCTATAATCCTCAATAACCGGGCTATGTGATGATGCCAGTAAGCTCAGATTTTCTGCCAAAGGTGTAAATTCAGGCTTCATCTTTTTGAATTTTTCAGCATACGATATAAGTATGGATGCATTAGTGAGGCGAGCGCTATTTAATGCCTTCACCAGCCCGTTCAACTGCGTTGTGGTCTGCTCAGTGAAATCCTTTATCTGAACCTTGTCAGGGTTTTCTGAACAAGCTGCTAAAGAGAATAGCATAGATAACACAAGGGACAGTTTAATTATCTTTTTCATACTTAAACCTCTCTCCTCTTTCATTTCATTATTCCGCTATGCGGAAGTTCGTGTTCATTAATGTCAGGTTTCTCCTTGTTGGTGAGTTTCCACAATGTGTATAAACCGAAGAGACCCGCTAAAAACCAAACCGCCACCCAAATCAGTTCAGGTATTCCTGTTGTATCTGCAAGTCTCGCACCATCACCAAAATGACGGCCATCAATGAGGTTAAGCGGTGCTTTTATCGCATCAAGCAGGATGTAAATCCCGATAAATTTCAGCGCGAGCTTTATGAAGCTGTTGTTCTGCATTTTCATCACGGTGAGTAAAACAGCAATCAAGGTGGTCATAATCAAAAGGGTCATCAAATCCCTAGCCAAAAAAACTGCAGAGAAAAAGATAACACCTGCCATGAACAGTGCCATTTCATCTGTGTGGCGTTTATTCAGTTTGTCGGCCATCAGGTAAATAAGCATCCCCCAGATAACAGCGCCCAAATAACCAGCAAGACTAATGATGAATCCGCTACCACCCCGTGTTGTGCATAGTCCTGACCCACGAAGATGTAATTGAATAGACTCAATCGCACCACCTGTAATAAGCGCTGCAAAACCATGGCTTATTTCATGAAAGAAGGTCATCATCCAGGAAAAAGGCCAGTTCACAATCGGGACATATGAAAGTAAAAAGGCGCTGATCACCATGAACAGAAACAACAATGGCGACCTTGAATCGTTTTCAAAAAATGAGCTCACATTGGCCCCCGGTTAATTTCTGTAACAGTCATCCGCTTGGGTTTGAACATATTGACCAGAGGTGTTGCTGCTTTTGAAGGATTACATTCACCACACATGAACACATCAAGTGCTGCAAAACCAATCTCAGGCCATGTATGGATAGTAATATGGGATTCAGCGAGAATAGCTACACCTGTAATACCACCCCCATCACCAAATTCATGCAGATCAACCTTCAATACAGTTGCCCCACACACATCGGCAGCTTTGCGCATCGCCTTCTCGATAAAGCCCGAGTCCTGAAGCCCTTCAGCACCCCAGAAATCGAATAGAACGTGTTTCCCGGGCGAAGCCACTACCGATTTAACAGAAAGACTCTGGACATCCCTCATGAGGCTAAACGTGCTTCGCGTTTAACTTGAACAAGTGCATTTGGGTGGTTAATAAACACAACATGATCCTCCATGATCCAACTCCATTCACCTTTATGTTTTTTATCCTTTATTTCATATCTGCGCTCAAAATAGAGCGCGGTGCATTGCGATAGAATCGCAACCCCAGCGATGTAAATTAACAAGAGTGTGAAGAGTTGCCCTTCGATTGTCCGGGCAAAGAAATCGCCATAACTGACTGGCATAGCTGATGTAATCGTTAGCCACGTGTACCCTGTCAGAATAGTGAAAAGTATGCTGCTTAATCTCACTAGTTGAGCTTTGGTAGAGTTGTTCGATATTACAGCCTTACTTTTTCTATTCATCAACAGCCTAAATAAGTAATTCATTAGCATGTCATATTATGGCCAGGACATAATATGTCAATTGTTAATTCTATCTGTCACGATCACCCCAGAAATGAATTTCCACGCCGATAACTGCGCTCAAACTCTAAGATTAGAACTGCCCGGAAACCCTATAGATCATCAGTGCATTAGGATTAAATAGCAAAATAAATTACTTAAACTCACCAGAAAACAAGAAGAGATGACCAGCTTCACACCACGCACTGATGAATCCTCAATGCAGCCATCTTTAACCAAGCTTATTTTTAGAGAAAACAGCTCTCTGATCTCCTCTGCTAACGCCCCATCCACCATTCCTGCTGCCTCAATAAGATAACGCGTGACACCAGTACCATGAGGAAAGGCTAAACCAGAGATTCAGCGCTGAATCTCTGGAGTGCACGAAGCCCCTGCTTTGCTGTTACAGGAAGCCTGATTGCTCAACAGGTGTGACCCAGTAGATACCCTGATCTCGTGTGTGTTTTACCACACTGCGCAGTTGCTCCAACACTGCCGGAATATGTTCATCCTCAAGCATGATCTCAACCCGGATATGCGGTGAATAGCCCACCACTCTGTCGCGCATGGAGAGGAACGAGTCCTTTGCATCCCTGGGGCCATGCCCCTGTACTTCGCTGAAGGTGAAATCATTAACGCACGCAATGGTGCGCAACTGATCAGCCAGATCATTTTGCATATTGGCATGTACTACAAGTACCAGGTTTTTCATGCATGAACCTCCGATTGTCGTTTGCGCTCGCTACCACCTTCGATCCAGTCATACAGCATAGGCAACAGGATCAGTGTAAGCAGGGTGGATGTCACCAATCCGCCGATGATCACCACGGCAAGTGGCTGCTGCAGCTCTGAACCGATACCGGTGGCTGTGAGCAGTGGTAACAGCCCGAGACTGGCAATCATTGCAGTCATTAATACAGGACGCAGGCGGCGTTCGGCACCGAGTCGTACTGCATCGGCAACGCTGTAGCCTGATTCACGCAGCTGGTTAAAATAACTGATCATCACCACACCGTTGAGTACAGCTACGCCGAAGAGGGTAATGAAACCGACCGAGGCAGGCACTGAAAGGTAGAGCCCTGAAAGATAGAGGCTGACCACACCGCCGATCATGGCGAAGGGAATATTCAGCAATATCAGGCCGGCCTGTCGCATGGATCTAAAGGTAAGGAAGAGCATGAGGAAAATCAGCACAATGGAAATTGGAACAACCAGAGCTAGGCGTGCTGCTGCACGTTGCTGGTTTTCAAACTGGCCACCATAGGTGACGAAATATCCGGCAGGCAGTTCAACATCCCTGGCGATGGCAGCCTGTACCTCATTCACAAAACCGACTACGTCACGTCCGTTCACATTGGCCTGAATAACCACCTGTCGTTGTGCCAACTCCCGTGAAATCTCAACAGGCCCGTCGCTGGTATGTATATCAGCCAGAAGACGCAGTGGGACTTTTGCCATGCTTGGCGTTTCAATCAACAGATTACCGATAGCTTTTGGAGAATTGCGTGATGTTTCAGGGAAACGGAGCAGAACACTGGCGCGGCGATTATCTTCAATCACTTCAGTAACAACCTGGCCTGCCACAGCAGTTTCAATGGCTCGGTTGATATCTTCTGCATTAATGCCGTAACGTGCCATGACAGCCGATTTCATGTCGATCTGCAGGTAGTTCTGACCGGTGAGTCTGCTGCGGAAAATATCTACAGCCCCCGGTATCGCCGTCAGGCTGGTTTCGATTTGAGCTGAAAACTTTTCAAGTTTGTCGATGTCACTGCCATATAGTTTGATTGCCATAGCAGCCCTGACACCGGTCAACATCTCGGAAACCCGCATATCGATAGGTTGGGTAAAAGCAAAATCGATACCCTCAAACTTTTCCAGTTTCTGACGCAATTCATCCTGAAATTCACTCAAGGGACGGATCCACTCTTCCCGTGGAATGGTGATCAGAAAGTTATCTGTCTGGTAGAGACCCATCGGGTCCATACGCAGCTCATCAGCTCCCGTACGTGATACAACACCGGTTACTTCTGCGACTTCCATCATGGCTTTCTGAATCGGGCCATCCATGGCAAGAGAGTCGGCCAGGGAGATGTTGGAATCTTTCTCAACGATGATAACCGTGGTGCCTTCATCCATGACTGGCATGAACTCTTTACCAATTTTGGGGAATAGCATGCCTGCGCCAACAAGGCCTACCAGAGCAATAGTGAGTGCTGCAAAGCGGTAACGCAGTGCCAGTTCCACCAGCGGCCGGTAGACACCTTTCAACAGGCCAACCAGCCAGCTATCCTGTTCATGATCACTTTTTTCACCGCTATGCTGCTTCATAAAAAAGCTGGCCAGTACCGGAATAACTGTCAGTGAGAGGATCAGCGAGCCTATCAGGGCAAATGAGATGGTGATGGCAAGTGGTTTGAACATTTTACCTTCCAGACCGGTAAGGCTGAGCAGCGGTAGAAAAACGATGATAATAATGGTAATACCAGCGATAACCGGTGTGGCCACCTCCATCGTAGCGCGGTAGATGGTATGCAGTTTGTCCACCCGATTGGAGCTCTGGGAGAGGCGCGAGTGGATATTTTCTACCACCACGACCGCGGCATCGACCAGAATACCAATCGCAATAGCCAAACCGCCGAGAGACATCAGATTGGCACTAATGCCAAAGATATACATCAGTGTGAAAGTAAACAAAACCGAAAGAGGAAGAATCAGGGCAACGGTCAAAGCACTGCGCAGATCCCCCAGCATGATAATCAGCACAATCAACACCAGTATCACAGCTTCGCCCAGTGCTTTCTGGACGGTCCATACCGATGCGGATACCAGTTCACTACGATCATAAAACGAGGTAATGCTCACACCTTCCGGCAGGGTTGTCTTGAGCTCTTCCAACGCTTTTTTCAGCCCTATAATGGCGGTACGACTGTTGGCATCACGGGATAGCAACGCAAGTCCGGTAACAACTTCACCTTCGTTGTCTGCGGTTACAGCACCATAGCGGGTCAATGCACCGATTTTTACGCTTGCGACATCACTGATATGAATCGGCCGGCCCTGACGACTTGCGACCGTGATATTTCTAATGTCATCAATACTGTTGATCTGTCCAATACTGCGCACATAGTAAATACCGGACTCCATAGAGATCCGGTTCCCCCCGGCATTGCGGTTGTTCTCTGACAGGGCTCTCTGCAGTGCATTCAGACCCAGACCGTATCGTACCAGTTTGTTCGGATCGGGAATGACTTGATAGGAGCGGACTTCGCCACCGAGTGAATTGATATCTGCGATGCCTTCAACGGTTCTCAAGCGAGGTCGAATCAGCCAGTCCTGCAAACTGCGCAGCTCGCTGTTGCTGTAACCTTCGCCCTGAATGCGATACATAAAGATCTCGCCCAGTGGTGTGGTGATGGGAGCGAGTCCTCCCTCTACACCGGCAGGCAGGGCAAGCCATACCCGGGCCAGTCGTTCCGAGACCTGCTGGCGTGCCCAGTAAATGTCCGTGCCTTCTTCAAAATCAATAATAATACTGGCCAGTGCATTCTTGGTTGTGGAGCGCATAACCGTCTGTTTTGCCAAGCCCTGCATCTCCATTTCAATCGGGAAGGTGATACGACTTTCGACCTCTTCAGGTGCCATGCCCGTTGCTTTAACGATAATCATCACTTGTGGTGAGGATACATCAGGAAAGGCATCGATGGGCAATTTCTGGAACGCCGTGATACCGGCGGCAGTCAACACCAGTACCATGAGTGTTAGCATTAAGCGCTGGATAAGAGAAAAACGAACCAATGCTGCAATCATTGCTGAACCTCGGTTTTGGCTGTATAAACTGACAGATCACCAAGTGTCTGATACAGGTTGGTGGCGGCGAGATTAGACTGATACATCAGGTTCAGCTTGCTGGTCAGGGCATTGAAATAGGAGTTGTAGGCATCAATGAGGCTAAGGCTGTTCACTTCACCTACAGCATAACTCTGGCGGGTGAGTTTCAGCAGGTGCTCGGCAGGCTCGATCATCTGCTTGTCAAATGTACGGAACTGCTTCAGCAGGTGTGTCAGTTGCAGATGGTTTTGTTCAAGTTGAGCCAGATGATTGCGACGAGTGATCTGCAGTCGCGATTCACTCCTCATAGTTTCGGCCTCGGCCCTGGCGATGTTGCCTTCATTACCGTCCCAAAGTGGTACTGTCATGCTGAGCATGACCCCCTGAAAATTCTGGCGTCGACCGGCCAGAATATCACGTTCATGAATCAGGCTTAACACCGGATCATTGAATCTTCTGGCACGTTCCAATGCGGCATTGCCCTCTCCCACCTCCACTTGGTACTGCATCTGCTTCATTGAAGCAGATGATGCTTCAAGTTGCTGTTGCAAAGCACTCAGAGCCTGCGGGGCGATGGCCGCAGTCATGACCGGTAACTTTATCTCCTCCTGCTTTGTCAGCTGCAGGCGCAGGCGGAACAGATGCACTGTTTCTGAATAGGCTGCCCGGGCTGTGAAAAGGTCGCGATGGGCTGCCTCATCCAACAGTTCGATGCGGTGGCGGTCCAGCGGATTAATATAACGGATAACCTGACTACTTTTTTGAGAGTAGGAATCTACAATAGCAGCGGTAAATTTCTGTCGTTTCTCGGCAAGCAGCAGTTTTTCATGGTTAAATTGGAGCGCATAATAGAGGCGAGCGATCTCACTCTGCATATTCAAAAGTAACTGATCAGCGGATGCTTCTTCGGCGGAAAGTTGTTTTTTTGCAACATCCTGCTGCTGCTGTAGTCGCCAGAAAGGGAGAGGCTGGCTGATTGTAAACTGATCGAGGTTATAGCCTCCTGCACCATCATCGAGTCCCAGTCGGTTCTGGGCACGCAGGCTAACTGTGGGGTTAGGCCAGGCACCTGCCTGTTGAAGTTCGCTTTCACGGACGGCTATACCTGCAACTGCCTCCTGTTGTTCCAAAGAACCGTTCATGGCACGCTGGGTACTTTTCTCCAGTGTCCATACCTGTGCTGCTACCGGTGAAGCTCCGATGAGCATCATGGTAACAACTGGCAACAGAAGTTGGCTTAACAGAAGAGTTGGTTTGAACATTTTTTCCCCTTGTAGTCCGTGACTTGTGATGAATTTTTCCTGAAAAAAAACATGACTGCGACAATGCATGGACTTAATCCAAGTATAGCATAGCACATTCATTTCTAAATTGTGACGGGTGGCACAATAGTGTGCCAAGGTGAATAATTCATGAATAATCGAGCAGAGAATCATTAAAAACCATTAATAAAATCAAGCCTTTACAGTGAGTACCTTGCATAACATTCGGATTGAAGCCCTTGTTCAAATGAGACCATAAAAGTTCAAACGGCGTTGAGCCTGGAGCTACCCAATTCTATTTCCCCCTGTAAAAAATCTTCGATCACACGCGTAGCTGGATTCATTTATCGCTTTGCACTTCACCAGAAGCGGGCTTCACCTCTACGTCAGAATCATCCGGTGGTTGCGACACATCTTGCTCTTCAGGAACTGCCTGCTCTTCGCTTTCTTCCAACTCATCTTCCGGCCCCTCTTCCATTTCATTATCTGTAATGGAAAGACTCTTCACAAAGCTGCTTAATGCATTTTCCCCCTTGAAACTGTGGTTGGCCAGACGTTCAATATTTTTCATCAATTCAATCAGAGCAACCATATGCCGGGCGGTAATCGTGCCAGTCGTGCCAGCCCTGAGTAGTTGCGCTTTTACTGCGCTGTATTTTTTCTCTAAGAGCTCAGCCTGTTCCTGCCGTAGAACTTCTGTCTCTTCAGCTCCGGCCGACGCATTTTTGATACTTTCCAGCATGGCAATCGCAAGGCGCCGCATCTCTACCAGAGACGCTTCCAACTGCTCTGGCACACCAACCACTTTACTGCTCTGCTGGCGGTCTATCTCTCCCGCCACTTCTGCGGCCTCAATAAAATATCGTGTTGCTGCCAGTGCCATAGGTAGAGATTCGCCCAGAGCTTCAGGCAGATCCGTACCGCGCAGCCTTGAACCAAACACTCCGACCGCATCAGTCAGTTTTTGCAAAATCTCCAGGTCTACCGCCAGCCTCGGACTCAGGCTGGCTTCGGTACTCATGGCATCTTCCGCAATACGGATACTGATCTGCTGCATACGGGCAAGTTCTTTGCTCAACGCTTCATGGGCAAGAAGAGGCGTGGATATTAATGTAGTGTCCAGATATTTTGGCCGCGATTCATCCTCTTCATGGGCGACAAAACGCTTTTTGAGGAAGCGCACCAATTTAGCCGTAAACGGCCACAGCAAAACCACCCCCAGCAGATTAAATATGGTATGAAACAGCGCCAGAAATGTAGCAGGACCACCCGCCAGGCCTGTAGCCTGCTGGAAAGACTCGATAGCCATAAACAGTAGCGGCAACATCAGCAATGCCACCGCCCCCGTCACCAGATTAAAAATCACATGGCCGGCAGCAACCCTGCGTGCATTCGGTGTAGCTCCAATGACAGCAATCACAGCAGTAGATGTCGTACCGACATTGGCCCCGATCACCATACAAGCGGCCGCAGGCAAGCCAATCACACCACCGGCTGCAGCGGTCAACGTCATGGCTATAGAGGCACTGGAGGATTGCATGAACAGCGTCATCAGAAATCCAACACCTGCAAATATTATCAGAGAGCCTAATCCACCCTGCTGCAGAGCATCCAGAGCAATGGTATGTTCAAGACCTGAAAAACCACCCTTCATCAGATCAATTCCAAGAAAGAAGAGACCAAAACCTGTCAGCACCTTACCCAGTGCCGTGTAACGCTCACGCTTCAATAACAACGTCATCAACATTCCAATGCCGATGGCGGGCAGCGCAAATGCTTTGATCTCAACATTAAAACCTACAATCGCAACCAGCCAGCCGGTCATTGTAGTGCCAAGGTTACTGCCGTAAGCCACACGGATGGCATGTTTGAGTTTAAGCAGGCCGGCATTCACAAAACCAATAGTGGCCACAGTGACTGCACTTGAAGATTGAACCAGAGAAGTAATCAGAGCTCCTGAGAGCACGCCCCTGAGCGGCGTTTTTGTCGAATATTTAAGAATGCGCTGTAACGACTTGCCTGCCGACAGCCGCAGACCGTCGGTCATCAGCTGCATACCAAGCAGAAATAACCCTATACCACCGGCAATACCTGTAAAAATCTGCCAACTCAATAAAGACTCCCTGAATTAAAAGAGCGTTCCATGAAGATTACAATAGCAGTCAGCAGCAGGCTAATAGATTCTTCTGACAAAAACGTGCTGCCCATTGAGAAAGTAGCTGCGATCTGACTTGTTCACTGTACTTACAGAATGATCCCCATCCTGTATAAACCCAGTTCATCTTCATCGCATGATTCATCTTCCACACGAGCACACCAGGCCACAGACCCAATCATCTCAATATGCGCCCTACCCCGTTTAAAGCCCAGCCGAATTTTCTCACTCTGATGTAAAAAGGCATTACCTTTCAAACCAACACCATGGGGTGAAATATCACATACCTTCTCTACCTTGAAGTATTGACCTGAAAGGGGGTGATAAAGCTCTCCTGTTGAAACACCATGTGTAATATGGCGTTTTTCGACTCGCATTTCGTTTTCCATAACAACCTCCCGGGGAGTTCAGGAACTGACTCTCTATCATCACTAAAGTCAGCCGACGCAGTTGAAACAGGCCTCCATGCCATTCGTTATACCGCATCATGCGATCCTCCAGGACCGTAGCTATCTTATACTGCCCCTTTTACCTCACGCTGTATATTCTGGAGTGGCGAGTATGAAGCAGACTATGTTAAAAATAATATCGATAAAACACTCGACATAGCGCGATGCAATCATCATCTGGCAGGACAGATGTTAATCACTTTCGGTAAGATCATTGAGAGAATGCTCCCTCATTCGCCACAAAAAAAGGGCCCAGCCATGAATAATGGCCAGCCCCTTGATATCAATACTACAATGATAAACTGAAGCTCTTACCCTTCAGCGACAGGATGTATGCTTGTTAGCCCTGACTCTTTGCAAAGTCATGCATATAGGAAACCAGTGCATCTACACCTGCTTCCGGCATCGCATTGTAAATACTGGCACGCATACCACCTACCGAGCGATGTCCTTTCAACGTCACCAGACCGCGCTCTGCTGCACCTTTCAGAAACACTGCATCCAGATCAGCATCTGCCAGCGTAAACGGCACATTCATCCATGAACGACCATTGATTGCTACCGGGCTGCCATAAAATTCAGAGCCATCAATCACTGCATAAAGCTTCTCAGCCTTGCGCTGATTGATTTTACCGATGGCTTCAAGACCGCCCTGCTCTTTGATCCATTCGAATACCAGACCCGCCATATACCAACCATAGGTCGGCGGCGTGTTATACATCGAATCATTGTCCGCATGCGTTGCGTAGTTGAACACAGCAGGCGTACTCTCAGATGCTTTACCCAGCAGATCATCACGGATAATCACAATGGTCAGACCGGCAGGGCCGATATTTTTCTGAGCACCGGCATAGATCATGGCAAATTTAGAGACATCAATCGGACGCGAAAGAATGGTTGAAGACATGTCCGCTATGAGCGGCACACCGTTGGTTTCCGGAATATAATCAAACTCAACACCACCAATGGTCTCATTCGGTGTGTAGTGCACATAAGCTGCATCCGGATTGAGCTTCAGCTCTGCCTGTGTCGGTACGCTGGTGAAACCGTCGCCCGAGGTATCCGCAACGATATTCACAGTGCAGTAACGCTTGGCTTCAGCAATCGCTTTTTTCGACCACATACCTGTATTCAGGTAATCCGCGCTCTTCTTCTCACCCAACAGGTTCAAAGGAATCATCGCAAACTGTGCGGATGCACCACCTTGCAGGAACAACACTTTGTAGTTGTCCGGAATCGACATCACATCACGCAGGTCTTTCTCAGCTTTTGCCGCGATCGACATATATTCCTTACCGCGATGACTCATCTCCATCACAGACATGCCTGAGCCATGCCAATCCAGCATCTCCTGCTGCGCACGCTCAATAACGGCTGTTGGTAACATCGCCGGGCCAGCACTAAAGTTATAATGTCTTGTCATGGTTATACATCCTGGTGATCTGTTATTATTAAAGACTATGTCTCAATGACTCTGTCTAAGAAAACGGATGCATGGTAGCGACAGACGATCATATGCTCAACCCACTTCATGCCAGCATGGCTCACTAAATACCAGAGGAAATGTGAATGCATGGTTTCCTAGCCATGGTAAAAACTGATATCTCAGTTCGAGATTAACAACAAGACCGAGGCATGGCATCGCTACGCTGAACGTCTAAGCCAAACGCCAGCCCAAGCAATAAAGCCTCTGGTTAAGTAGGGTGAATTCAATTTATTCTGGGCCCCGGCTTCGGTATTTTTTGCAGAAGCTAACTGTGTAAAATAAATCATGGCTAGCAATCATAATCCCTCCCAGAGGATCAATCAGGAGAGTGGGTAACAATACAGACTAAATCAATCGAGTCTGAGGCTCCCCCCTCCTTAAGTTATGATAATCAGAAAAGGTTAAAGTTTTACATATCCCTCTCTCTCTTCATATCATTCGCATCATAACCCTCTACCTAAAAAACATAGATAAACTTCCCTCTTTTCAGACTATAAGAGTGCTTTTTTGCCAATTTTAATCAGTGCCTTCACAGCTTTTTCGCCTAAGGCATTTATTTTTAATAATGCCCTATTGTCATCAGATGCATCCTTCAACGCGGCTTTCACTTCCGTGAGTGTTTTCTGATCCTCATCAGAACTAAAAATCTCTTCTAGCTCCAACCGACTAAACCTTGACTCCCCGGCAATTTCTTTTAATTCATCAGCAAAAACACCCATACTTATTTCTCCTATTTAATATATTCATTAATTTCAGCTTTGACCTTATCAAGCTTTTCTTTGTATTGTTCCAGCAATTTCTGCTGCCTTTCATTGGCATTACTTGCAGTTTTAATAAATTCTAAGTTCGTTTTTGTAAGACTGATGATTTCACCATAACCTTCTTCAGCAATTTTCAATAATTGCTTTCTTTTTGTTTCCACTTTTTTAATTTCTGCAGACAAGTCTTTTGAATACATAGTAATCAGCTCTTTCACTTCCTCTGGAGGAAGCGCTTTCCTTCCATTGAGCTGTTTAATAATGACCTTCTCCAGAACCACATTTTCCAGAAGTTTTTTTGTGTTGGAGATTTGGTCATCTGCATAGGCATTAATAAGTGTGACTTGATTCCCATAGGCCGATTCAACGCCTTTTAATACAAGCTCTTGAGATGTCACAGCCTGTTGAGGAATCGAAACACACCCAGAAATCATTATTATTAATCCAGCTAACAATATTTCATTCATTGCTCTCTCTTGCTTAGTAATTTCCACTTTCACATTACTATCCTCCGTACTTATTTTACCCTTAAAAAGAGCATGGATGCATTCATACATTTTCAACAACCTTATCAATTATTGTTTTATAACCTGTTGGAGTTTTCGGATTGTTGCCAGCGGTTATGTCTGCCTTTTTCCCTCCTAGAGCTTGCTTGAACTGCGTCAACTTTTGAGCAACTTCGAACCAAAAAGGCGCCCCCAAGCCAATTAATAACCCCGTAATCAGAACCTTAAAAAACCAAATGAGATAACTAATCGCTCCGTTCACTTCCGGGGAATTGATTTTATTGTTATTTGCAGGGAAATAGTCCCATCCAATGGGCACGCCCAAGGAGGTCAACTTGGCAACCTCAGTTGTGGCTTCATCAAGGTTCTTCTTTATTGCTTCTATTTGCTTTTGCGTATCTTCTGATGGTGAATTTGAGGATGAATCAATTTCGACTAAATTCTGCTGAGCCAATTCATATGATTTTTCAAGGCTGGCTTGTTGACTGATTATACTTGCCCTGATCTCCGGGTTTATTGTCAGGGCCTCATAAATCCTTAATCCATCTATGTTGGCAGCAAAGGCCAGAAAAATCCCTAGAAGCAAAGAGAACAGCTTGGCTCTGCGTTTAAAATAGTCAGACATTGCAGCGCTATATTCATCATATTGGGCTTCAACTGTTTCCAGTGTTTTTCTGATTTCAGTTTCAGTTTTTCCTTTGAGCTCACTGAATACTTCTGTCTGATTTATGCGCTTTAACAGATCATCTGATGATACCTCGGTATAGCACATCAGCTTTTCAATTAACCAGTTTGGAAAAATACGAAAACTTGAATTCAGAATGATTTTTCTAGTGGGATTAATAAGTACCCGCTCCATAACATCTTGTTTGTTTATTTTAGTGAGGTTTAATTCTTTAGAAAGCACTTCATCATAATACTGACTGAACAGCGCCTCCATACCTTTCGCCCTTAATCTAAGTACCCTATGAAACGCCTCCATCAATAAAGTAACCACGCTAGCAAGAGCGGCCATAATCAGTGCAAAAGCTAATACAGAATCCACAAGTTCCATCTGATGCCTCCTATTTCACTTTTACAGCCTGGATATGCATCCAGTCGTAGTTCTTTGTTCGGCCAAGACTTACCCAGCCTTCGGACTCCCAGAGTTCCCACCACTTGTCATATTCAGGTTGTGCAAAGAAAGCCCTCTCCCTACCCCACTTCAATTTGTTATGTGTTGGATCATAATCCAGGGCGATACCCCAGCTATGCATGGAATATGTGCTGCCGCCACGTTTCTTGCGCACATTGAGGCAGCCACCCCACTGATCGAGCCTGAGTCGCTTAATCCCATCCATGCCGTAATGATCAACAACATTGCTTAGCACTCTATGCAAGCTGTCATGAACTTTTTCATGGCAATAAAAGCTATTTACAGTTTTCCGCAAATCCCAGGAGAGGCGATGTGGATAAGGTAACTGGATTCGGGTCTGGTTTTCTCCCACAGTACCGTAGAACTCTTCTGCATTGCTTTCGGTTGGCCAATCATTTGGATTTATAATCTCATAGCTTTCTTGATCACGCCATGTGGGAGGTAGTTCGCCAGACGTCAGTAAATAATTGAGGCTATTGTAGGCAAATTCTGTTTGTGGACCCCAGTAGCCATCAATGGTGCCAGTCTCAATACCACGGTCTCGACACATGATCTGGATAAGAGCTGTGATTTTTCTTTTATTCGGCCAATCACTTAAAATGCCATCTACTGAATTTAGTGACTGCAATGTTCTTGCACCAATAATTCCATCAACAGGGCCTACATTCAGCCCTCGTCTGTTTAGTTCAGACTGAACAATCCTGATCTTCTCTTTCATAACACCTCCTTATAGAAGTTATGAATTGGCCTTCGGATTACCAGTGGCTGGATCAATGCGATCCAGAGAAGGCCCATTGTATTGTCCCAGTATCAGCTGAATTGCGGCATCGCCGTACTTCTCAAACCACCATTCCCCCATATCACGTAGTTTTTTGATATTGGAAAGGCTGATATCATCCATCGCATCATCCGGCGGATAGGGCAAACCGTCATGTTTGCTCATATTGGCATTTACCCGGATATAACTGCCCTGTTTCATCAGGGTGATCGCCTGATAAGCAACAACGCGCTCATCTGACAACACATCGAGAATCTGTCCCTGCGTGAACCACTGTATCGCCCCCCATTTTCTTGAGGCCGGACCATTAATCTTTCTGGTTCGATAACCGGTACCGATTGAAAGTAAACGCATGTCATCGATCGATACATCAGGCCACTCTTTCTTGGCTTCAGCAATCACACACATGGTTGGATTATTAGCTGTGACACCACCATCAATCAGCCACTCATCAGGATCATCAGCGATATCGATATCCCGGGTTGGAAAAAAGGTTGGCGCTGCACTGGATACATCCGCGACCTGAGATGAGAGCAATTCCCTGTGCAGAGGGTTGGTCGACTTGATCACCTCGGGCCTGCGCTTCTCGATATCATAGGCGACAGCCAGCACATGTTTACCTGTCGGAACATCATCCACCTTTGCATTGCCAAGTTGTGTTTCCAGTATGGTGGTTTTTCCAGACGCCTCATATTTCGGTGCATTAATACCGTCAATTTCGAACCAGCCTTTGTTGTCGACAAAAATCTGTTTGGCTGTATCCGGGCCATAAAGATCACTGATCTGCTTCATCGGCATATCAGTTGTAGCCAGTGCCAAAGCTATGATACTGCCGGTGCTGGTACCAGCATAGAAATCAACACAATCCCGTAGATTCGTTTGGTGGTCTGATATGAGTTTATCTTCGATCAGCTCCAGAAACCTTGCGCTGGCGGCTCCACGAATACCACCTCCATCCAGAGATAAGATTAATTTAGACATAGTGTAATTTTACTAGATAAACCCATATCTTCCCCCCGGAAAATATTTTATATCCACATCCATGTGTTCTGTGGGGAGCTCCGTCCCAAACGAACGGCATACTCTGCATGATCCATTTCATGCTGTATGTCCCATAAACATGGGACAAAAAAGGCTGTTTTCAGTGATTTTAAATCACATCATTGGTTTTTTATAAGATTTATAGGTCAGAAGGGGTAGATCTTGTTACTGACTTAACCAGTAGAAGATACCCGGCACATCGGTGATGCCGATGGAGATGAAAGCTCTGTCACCAGCATAGTGATTGCGTTTGAAACTGCGCATACCAACACTGATGCGGAACTTATCGGCAAACATGCCCACATAACCCACGGCACCATAATTGAATTTCTTGAATTGACCCAGATTCTTATTGTAATTCATATTGATACTCGGGCCCAAACCCAGCGAACTGATCGCCATGCTATTCAGGCCATATGATGCAATGACATCGAGCTGTCCGGTTCTGCTGACACCTGACTGGTTCCGGTTCCAGATTAAAGGCGTGGCTTTAAAGCTGATCGCAGCATCACCAAGGATACGCAGAGGAATACGCCCTTCCCATGAAGCCAGCAGACCACCATTGGAGACATCGGCGCCAACTTCATAAGGCATGAGCAATGCTTGCCATGATCCTCTTGGGGCTGTGGAACGGGTAAACGGGCGCAACACATCCCTGTATTTTGTATTCACACCAAGTGCGATGAGATTCGCCAGCTTGAATTTCTTGTTGGCTTTTTCCTCCAGAACCAACTGGCGATCAGCCAGACGGCTGGTGACCGGATTTAACCACGCATCCTCACCCCAATCGGAGAGACGCATAATGCGTTGTAACATCGCGCTCTCAGGCTGGAATGGTTCAACTCCGTCCCCTGACTCACTGAGCGCCTGAATAAAGGATTTGAAACTTTTTTCTTTGCCATCAATCACCGGCATGGGATTCAGATGGTCATAAGGGCCGAGTGCATCATCATCCAGAGCATTAAAAATTCGCAGCTGATTATTCAGCAGTGTTTTATCGCTCTCCTCATATCTTTCTCTTTCCTGACCCAACCAGCGTTCAGGATGCATAAATTCCCGATGGGCAATTTTTCTAATCACCAGATCAATGGCAGCATGCTCTTTAATGCCCAATCCAGATCTGTCACCTGAGCTATAAATCTGTTGAAAGGTTTCAGGCATGCATGCTTTATCACCCTCGCATGCCAAGGAGGCCAAAAAATAGATACCGTCATAAATGCCTACAGCGTAATCAAACTCACGTAAATCCCGACCCCAGAACGCACCAAAATTACCAAAATAGCTGGCTGTCAGTGGGAAAAAACGATCAGGTACACGCGTACTGTTTCTAAACTCATCACCATGGTATTTGATCATGGTAAACAACTCATATTGCCGGGCAGTTTTCACCGTATCACCCAAGAACCCCAATTGAGAAAGCAGACCAAACGCATCGTGTTCTTTACTGTTCTTATCATCACGGTTTTTATCAATATGCAAAGGGCGACGATAATCAGGATCCAGGAATATATAGCGTTTATCCTTAACACCTTGCATGCTCTCTTCCAGCACGGCCAGCGGCACATTATCAAACACGCCACCATCCACAAACGATGATCTGTTGGCATGCATACCTTCAGGGCAGGCATCCCCCTCACTGAGCATTAACCCATTGGATTTTTCAATACCACAGTAGGTGACTCTCTTTTTGCCAAAAGCCATGGGGAATGCACTGGACGCGAGCACAACATCTGCAACACGATTGTATCTCCGCTCTTTGATCTCTTTATTGCTGTAATCCTCATAAAACAGCAGTTCATATACTTGCCTTTCCGACCCATCGCCGGATGTTGGAGAGACCAGTTTCCCAGGCAAGTAGAGTTGATTGTCATGCACGTTTGATGCACGAGGTTTCACTGTAGGGAGCTGCGTAAAAAAACCGGCATGGCCCGTGGCATCCACCTTAAATAGCATAGATACAGAAAAACGTGCATTTTTAACCTTGATCGTAGAAGCACTCTCAGGGTTAAGCGTGATGATTCCAGCCTGCTCACGCGTTAACATCATGGTGATTGGCACTTCGCAACCGGGCCTGAAAGTGGCCTGTTTAATATAACGATCAAGATGATTGAACAGCTTATTAAAAGCGTGACGCGATAACAGCCCATCTTCATCATCATATTTAGACACATCTTCAGGCAGCAGTTCATCAAAACCAATCGGTAACCAGATTTCCCGGAACCAGTTGTTGGATGCACTGTTTCCAACAGATCTTATTTCACCCTCATCGTTGATGGAGAAGCTGCTGTTCTGATCATATTGGGCACACGCCACAACAGCTGAGATCAGTGCATTAATGCTTCCCGCTGAAGCGCCCGAAACCGCCTTAAACCTGCTTTCACCTTGTGCCGCCTGATTATTCTGCAGATATTTCATCATGGTCCAATTCAGTCCGGCTTCATAAGAGCCAAGGCTGATACCGCCACTTAATGCGATAGCGACATTGGGTTTTATCTCTTCTATGGCGGTCTGGGCAGAGAGCATTGTAACTGGCATGAATACCAGAGTAATAAAAAATGCCAATACGCCGATGATCTGTTTTTTCATATTCTTTTCCCTGAGGTACGCTGATTACAATAGCTGACTCTGGCGCAAGCAATCCACGACATCAATCGCAGCTAAAAACAGACATGGGACTACACCAGAAAATGACTCTAATTCAGATACTACAGCGCACTGTTTGCTTTGCCGCAGATAATCGTCAGAACCTCTCCTAATTTGTTCAGTCGCTGATAGTTTTTGATTTTCGTTTCACAGCTTTTGCTTTGCTTTTGCCAAGAGTGAGGGAGTAACAACACTCCGATCACCATTTGAGTGGTAAAAAAGCATTCAGGTGATATTCAGCCCACCCTAAGAAGATGCTCTTATTCTTCCTGCCAGGCATCATGATGATCTACGCAACTGCATACCGCCCACTCTGTTTCATCCTTGGTTAAGGTGAATAAGCCCTAGCGCTGTTGCTTCAAACACAGCCTCCGATCTGGAATGCACCTTTAATTTTTTATAGATGCGCTTTACATAGGTTTGTGTTGTCGCCGTGGTACAACCAATGAGTTCAGCCACGTCGTGATAACTGCAACCCTTGGCAAGCAGAAGCAGTACCTCCCGCTCCCTTGTCGATAACGTTTCAACCATCAGATGACTGTTCGGTGATGGCGAGGCATGCATCTGTAAGGCAATCGAATCCATCTCTTTTGTCACGGATTTATTGAGTGCTGTCAGCAGCTTATAAATGACCGCCAGTTCATCACATTTAGGTTTTTTTTTATCCCCTGCATGAAGAATCGGATGCACATGATGATGATAATCACGCAAGTGCTCTTTTATCTTTTTTAGATTCTGCAATGAATTCACCAATTGCTCCATCTGCACCTCCACAATCACATAAACAACGCCCCTAGTTATAACTTATAGATGAATATCTTCTATTTTGCGCGATATTGAGGTCAGCAATGAGAACGCATCCACAAGCAACCGACTACACTGCCACCATGAAATACTCTTTTCATCATCAATATTGATGATAAAACGCATGTTTTTTGCCTTCATCTATTTTTTTTCAATTTATCACACCTTAAATCAACATCTTTGGCGGAAAGAACCTTACAAACAGCGACAACAACGGCCTAAAAAATGTACTTCAATCGCAGGGGAACACGAGCTTCTGTGATGATGTTCTTGACTTGCAGCCAGCCTTTCACAGTCTGATTCTGTTTTGAATCAGATCAGCCCTTCCATATCTACCCAACCGGTCACCCTGCATGACCATGTTTATCGCGGCGAAAATCGTCTGCGCGTGGCTCTTATTGGCCAACCAAACAGTGGAAAAAGCACCATTTTTCATGCTGTGGCCAGCACCCGCTACCGCACAGGAAAACTTACAGGCACACATAAACCCTATGCCGAATGTCCTGTGCAAATTGGTGTCGATGAGGTGCATCTGGTTGACCTACCCGATCTGAACTCTCTGCGTGGTCTGCAGGGCGATGATCTGGAAGCGCTAAAATACCTGCTCTGGGGCGATGCACGCCCTTTGGTTTCCCGTCACGAACAGCAGGATCCGCCCGCTCCATTTTCTCGTCCTGATGTACTCGTCTATGTGATTGACGCCAGTGCACTGCAGCAAAGTCTGGAACTTGGCCTTGAGCTCTCAGAACTCGGGTTACCGGTTGTTGTCGCGCTCAATATGATGGATGAAGCACACCGCAAAGGTGTTGAAATCGATATAGCACTGCTCTCGGAAAAACTTGGCGCTCCGGTTATCCCGACCACAGCCCTGAAAGGACATGGTCTGTCTGATCTGTTTGCACAAGTATTAAAAACAGGCAGAAAACCGGTCTGCCCCCTACCGCAATCGCCCAGCCTGCATATTCAGGAGTGGGCAGTTCAGCTACACAAACTGCTGGACAGACCGGAAATTCATGAGGCATTTGCCATGCCCAGCAATATGCTGACCATGAATTTACTGGAAGCAGATCCGTATATCCTCTCAGAACTGCAAAGCCATTTCCCGGACAGGGTACCTGCTATTCTCGCACTGCATGAATCTGCAAATCAGGCACTGCCACGCCCTCTGACTGAAGAGGTGAAAGCAGATCGCCATCACCGTGCCATTAGCATGTTTGAAGATGTCGCCAAACTAATTCATAAACCCACACTGAGTTGGGAAGACCGGCTCGATATGCTATTTCTGCATCCCCGCTGGGGACTGGTCGGTTCACTGGCTGTATTTGCTGCGGTTCTGTTTATGGTCTTTGAAGTGAGTACAGCACTCGACGCCATGTCTGCCGCAAGGCTGGCTGAGATGATTTCCGGCTGGCAACCGGAGAGTGCCACTGCCGTTGTCGGACGCGCGGTTGTGGATGGATTGATCGGACTGATCGGTATCGTCATACCCTATATGTTGCCGCTGGTATTGATGCTTGTTGCACTCGAAGAGAGCGGCATCATGCATCGCATTGCCTTTGTTGTGGATCGTTTTTTCCATGCCATCGGCCTGCACGGCAAAGTCGCTGTGCCGTTTTTGTTAGGGCTTGGCTGCAATGTACCCGCCATTGCTGCCACCAAAGGGCTAACCAGTGGCCGTGACCGGGTAGTATCATCTCTGCTCATCACCTTTGTACCCTGCTCTGCACGCTCAGCCATTGTATTGGCACTCGGAGCCAAATATCTTGGCGCTATCGGTGTCTTATTACTCTTCATGTTGAGTCTGCTGGTGATTGCCGTGCTCGGACGATTGCTTTCTCACCGTTATCCGGAAATAAGTCCCGGTCTGATTCAGGAGATACCGGCTTATGGATGGCCTAAACTCTCTCCGCTGCTGCACTCTACCTGGAACCGCACCCGTGATATTCTTACCGTTGTTGCACCGTTACTGGTGGCCGGCAGCGTCATGCTCGCACTGCTACAATTTGCGGGGCTTGATCAAACCATCAACACTGCACTGGCTCCTATTACCGTCTGGGCGCTCGGTTTACCTATCGTTCTCGGTGTTCCGATTCTATTCGGCGTACTGAGGAAAGAGCTGTCACTGGTCATGGTTTATCAAGCCCTCGGCACCTTCGAAGTAGGCATGATGTTAGATACCATTCAAATTAGCACCTTCCTTGTTTTCCTGCTGTTTTATATCCCGTGTGTCTCCACATTCGCGGTCATGCTGCG
>Ga0316202_10001035_pt1 | contig 23911 bp, 19 predicted proteins | sample 3monrhotite_MG_FD_204934 | JGI IMG/M metagenome (GOLD analysis project Ga0316202, IMG submission 204934) | Microbial mat bacterial communities from mineral coupon in-situ incubated in ocean water Damariscotta River, Maine, United States -... | ecosystem: Environmental > Aquatic > Marine >... | reverse complement strand
CAGGAGGATCGTGTCGCTATCAATGCGATGTGCTTCACGCGGCTCTATGAGACCGCGCTCAAATAATACAGCGATGATCGTATCGCCACCCGCTGCAGCAAAGCCATTGAGCGTATCAGCTGGCAAGAGATACCATGAATCCTGAAAGATATTGAGATATGGCTCCCATTTTTCTCGCAGCTGGTTACTGAGCTGAAAATCCTCGAGTCGCAGGTAATAGCGACCGTCGATCACGCGTGCCTCGAGTGTGCCAGTGATAGTATGCCGCGTCTTGCCCGATCGATAATTTATTTGTCCTGAGACACGGCTCGCATAATCTGCATGATCTGTTGCAGGTGATGCCATCACACTTTCGATGCGCAGCGCGCCGCCGATAGATGTGTCTTGTGTATTTCGTAATGTAAACTGCACATCTGTCGAATTGGCGCTCGTGTCGAGTAATTGGGTATTGCTCAGCATCTGCGCAAAGATCGCTGCCGGCTCGGGGATACTCGTCATATAACGAATGCCAGTAAATACCAGACCGACAAGTGCGATAGCAATAACGATTGCAAATCCAAGGTGGTGTCGATTATGCGGATAGGTCTTCTTCATGCGTGGGGGAGATATGCATCGGTAGCAGTGGCACCCGTGCGCGTGATGTGTAACAGGCCATGTTTACTTCCTTCTATTAGAAATAGCTGGACAGCATCGGGCATATCCACGATCTGCACCACCCAGCTAGCCATTTCTTTTTTTAGTACTTTCGCGGTGCGATATTTTTTTAAAAATGCTGTGAGCCGCATATTGCCGCGCGGCGATACTTTGAATGTCACGAGTGCAAAATCACGCACGATCGCCATATTTGGATCGAGCTGACGCACCCTGATGACTTCGATTAGTTTATCCATTTGTTTCATGACCTGAGCAATGTTTGCCTGATGATGCACGACAATTATGATGCGCGATAGTCCCGACTGCTCGCTCGGACTGACCGTCAGACTTTCCACATTAAAACGTCGTCGACGAAAGAGACTGAGCACGCGGTTGAGCACGCCAGTTTTATTTTCGACGAGGACGGAAAGAATATGATTCTGAGTATTCACAGTAAAAATAAGCTGCTGCATTTTAACAAATTTTCATTCTTTCGGTTAAACTCGCGGCATGTCTCAGACACTTTTTATTTTCGGCAATCATCCGACCATTTCGCGCGCCGAAGTGCTGACTGTCTTTCCGCAGTTCGAGATCACGGCATCCGGTCCCGATTTCATTGCTGGCGAGGGTGTCGATGCAGCAGCGGTCGATCTCAGGCGACTGGGCGGCGTGATAAAAGTCGCCGAAGTATTCGCGAGCTGCGATCGGCTGGACTATGCCGAAATTGCAACATTTCTCCAAGAAAATATGGGCGATGGCAAGCTTGCCTGGGGCGCCAGTATGCACGGCATTTCGCTGCGCGAGCTAAAAACACTGCTGATCGGCGTGAAAAAAGAGCTGCAAAAGGCAGGTCGCTCGGCTCGTTTTGTAAATAAAGACTTTGCCAATCTCAGCTCGGCGCAGGTCGAGCTGCAGGGCTTGCTCGGCAAGGGTATCGAGATTATTGCTGCTCGTTCGGGGCGGGGCTATGTGCTGGCACGCACGGTCGCGGTGCAGCCATTTAATGATTTCAAAAAGCGTGATTATGAAAAGGCAGCACGCGATGCCCGCGTCGGCATGCTGCCGCCAAAGCTGGCGCTGATGATGGTTAATCTTGGCTGTGGCGATGTGCAGTCACCCGATACGGCTGTTTACGATCCTTTTTGCGGCACGGGCACGGTGCTCGTCGAGGCAGGGCTGCTCGGGCACGGTGCGCTCGGCTCCGATCTCGATCCGCGGATGGTGGCTGCCGCCGAGACAAACTTGCATCAGCTGCAGCTAAAAGGGACGGTCTGGCAGCAAGATGCGGCACGGTCGCTCGCTGGCAAGAGCTGGCATGTAGAAACCACCGCCATCGTGACGGAAGGCTATCTCGGGCCCGTCTTCTCAAAACTTCCCGATGCCAAGACGCGGGATCATATCTTTCGCGAGCTGGCACAGCTCTACAAAAACTTCTTCGGCTGGGCGCGAGCCCGCCGTGTCGTGCTCACATTGCCAGCCTATCTGGAATCAGGACAGCCACGCTATTTCAGCTCAAAAGTGATCCAACCAGTCATCGAAGAGCGCGGCTGGGAGCGGATAGATGATGGCAAGCTGATTTACTCCCGCACCAACCAAGTCGTTGGACGCGAAGTCACGGTTTGGGAGCGCAAATAGACTAGTTCTTCTGCCAATAGTTTTCCTGTCTACAAAGTAGCTGCCCTGCCTTTTCGGGATGAGCCAGCATGCGCGCCACTGCCTGCTCGACACGGACTTTATTTTGGCTGCCCTTTGCCAGCACCAGATCGCCAGCCGCGAGCCGCGTGGCGAGATAGTCGCCAGCTTCCGCTGCCGTCTCGAAGTACTGCGCTGCAGTGCCTGCGGCTTTTGCTTCCTCTGCGAAATACTGGGCGTCGCCAAAGACGCCGATGACTTCGTCGGCGACCTGCGCTGCGAATTGTCCAATATCGCGATGCTGCTGTTCACTTTCTGCGCCGAGCTCATTCATTTGGCCGAGCAGGGCGATGCGTCTGCCCGAGACATCCAGCCGCGCGAGTGTCTCCAGCCCGGCATGCACGCTGACTGGATTGGCATTGTAGCTGGCATCCAAAATATAACTGCCATTTTTTCCCGCGAGCAGATTGCCGCGCCCAGGCGGGAGCTGAAAATCGGCAAGTGCGTCGCAGCAGTTTTGCAGGGTCATATCACTTGCCAGCCCGACACCGATGGCAGCGAGCAGGGGATACAGATTGTGCTGGCCGAGCAGGGGGCAGCTGAGCTGGGCAGTCGTGCCGTGGCAGCTGATCTCGGCGGTGATGCCGGCGGCAGATTCCGAGACGCTGTGCGCGGTCAGATTGGCTGGGTTTCGCATGCCAAAGCTGAGCCGGTCAGCTGCGGTCGTCATCTCTGCGGTGCGGGCATCATCGGCATTTATGATAGCAATGCCATTCAAGTCGAGGCTCGTTAATAATTTTTCTTTTTCATGTGCTATCTCGGCGAGGCTATCGAATTGCCCGTCGGCAAGGTGCACGGGCGCGACCGCGAGCATGACACCGATGTCTGGCTGCACTATTTCTAATAAATGATCCATGTCGCCGGGCGCATCGACACCCAGCTCTAAAATGATCTTTTCGGCGGGCAGCACAGCAAAGCTCTTCATAAAACTGCGCGCGAGAATGCCGAGCCAGGCGAGCGGATTGGCATAGCCCGATGGCTCTTCCAGCAGGGTGAGCGGCACGCCAAACTCGGAGTTCATACTCTTTTTCGTAGCCAGCACGCGATATTTTGTTTCGAGTATTTTAGCCAGTGCCTCTTTTGCGGTTGTCTTGCCCACGCTGCCAGTGATGCCGATGATTGTGGCATCAGGGCTGATGCGCCTGCGAGCGAGCACTGTGAGTAGGCTAAGGACGAGGTTTTTGGTGAGTGTTTTCACTTGCATTACTTGTATTTTGGCACGATATCTGCTAAAATGACATGAATTATTTAACAAAAACAAAACATGAAACACACATCTTACATCATCGCGCTCGCACTCGCGATCGCTCTGCCACTCAATATAGCAGCAGCACAGACCGATCCGCTCGCAGATCTTTTTGCAAATCCAAGCGCTATCGCTGATCCTGTGCCTGCAGCAGCTGCCACTCCTGCCACAGATACCGTAGCTCCTGCTACGACAGATGCAGCGGTCACGCCGACTGTCACATCAGCCTATTTGGTCGACGTCGTCGGCATCACCGCGACTGCAGTTGCTGGCGGCGCAGAGCTCAGCTGGGATGCTGTCGAAGGTGCAGATGCCTACACCATTCATTATGGTCCTGTTAGCGTCTACGATGCTGCAGGTGGCACATATAGCTCGACTATCGAGCTCGATAATGTAACGAGCTACACAGCGACTGGCCTGACAGCTGGCACGCCGTACTTCTTTGCTGTGACTGCTGAAAATCTCGTAAATGGAACAGGCAGTGAGTTTTACTCCGATGAAGTATCTGTCACACCGCTCGTCGCTGGGGCAGCTCCAGTCGCAGAGCCAGTAGCCAGCAGTACGACTGTCACAGTCGCAGCCGAGCCACTGCATGGCGCAGCCCCAGCGACCCTGCCGCAGAGCGGCCCACTCACGGGCGCATTGCTTGTCAGTGCGATAGCTGGAGCCTATGCATGGCGCCGTCGTCAGGCATAATCAATTTGTATCGGGTATTCCACTGAAGGGCCTCCGAGAGATCGGGGGTCTTTATCTTTATGCACATAATGCAGTTAGCTGAATACAACTAACTTTTCGATATAGCATATTCACGAGTTAGCTGTCATCGCAATATAAAAAGCCCCACTGTATTAGCAGGGCTTTTTGATTATGAGTTGCGTTGTTTTATATTTTTGCGGTGAGCGGGATGACGACAGGCTCGCGGTCTAGCTCGCGCAGGAGTAGGTCTTCGACTGTGCGGACGATGGTCGTCTGCTTCGCGTCGGCGCTGTCTGCCTTGGTGCGATCAAAGGCCTCGCTAGCAGTCCTTTTTACTTTTTCCAGAATCTGCTCGGCACCAGCTGTGCTGGCAAAGCCGCTGGTCTTTACTTCAATATCACCTGCCAGTGTGCCATCGACGCCGATCTTAAATAGCAGGACAATAATGCCATTCTCACTCAGCTTGACGCGCTCATCGACAGTCGCTTGGGTCACATCGCCGATGCCGAGACCGTCGATGAAGATGCGCTCAACATTTTGGTTCCATTCGACACTTTTTACCGTGCCATTCTTTATTTCGAGGATATCGCCATTGTCCAGTAGCAGGATATTCTTTGGGTCGATGCCCATCTCGACACCCAGCTTGCCGTGGGCTTGGCGCATGAAATGCAGCCCGTGCACGGGGGTGAGATTCTTTGGTTTTATAAAGTTAATCATCATTTTGCAGTCTTCGGCGTAGGCATGCCCTGAGCAGTGAATATCGAGGTCTTTATTCGTGCGCAGGATGCCGCCTGCACGCGCGAGGCTGTCCATGACATCTGCCACGGCAGATTCATTGCCGGGGATCGGGCTGCTGCTAAAGATGATTGTGTCGGTAGTTTTTACTTTGACATCAGGATGGTCGCCACGACCGATGCGGCTGAGAGCGGCGAGCTCTTCGCCTTGGCTGCCGGTGCAGATCACGAGTACTTTGTCATCGGGCAGTTTCTTGAATTCGCTGCTAGATTTCTTTAGCTCGCGAAGCAGACCAGCAGGTACTTTTAGGTAACCGAGATCAACCGCCATTTGAATATTGCGCACCATCGAACGACCAGTCACAAAGACTTTGCGGTTCGTTTCGTGAGCAGCGTTTATCACGTGCTGCACGCGGCCGAGCAGGCTGGCAAAGGTGCTCATAATTACGCGACCTTCCGCGCGCTGAATTTCATGTTTCAGATTTTCGACGATCTTGCTCTCGCTGGGCGTGTGCCCTGGCTTCATGGCATTGGTCGAGTCGGACATCAACACATCTACGCCTTCGCGCCCGATTTTCATCATTTTGTCTGTGTCACACTGCACGCCATCTGCTGGGGTAAAGTCAAATTTGAAGTCGCCCGTGTGCACGAGCGTGCCCGCATCGGTCTTTACCTTTATGCCGCAGGCATCGGGGATGCTGTGGCTGACGCGGAAATAGTCGATCTCAAAGTTTTTGCCGACCTTAAAGGCTGGCTCGGCAGGGTCGATCGTGCGCCACTCAACCTTATCTACCATTTTGAATTCCTCCAGCTGCGCGCGAGCAAAGCCGAGTGTGAGCTTGGTGCCGATCAACGCTGGAAAGCCGAGCTTTGGCAGGATATATGGCAGTGCCCCGACGTGATCCAGATGACCGTGCGTGATGAGTATTGCCTTGACTTGCTCTTTTCGTTCTTCTAGCACGCGGGTGTCGGGCAGGATATAATCCACGCCCGGCACGCTGACATCGCCAAATTGCACGCCGCAGTCGATGACGACGATCTCGTCTTTATAAAAGATTGCTTCGATATTGCGCCCGACCTCTTCGCAGCCGCCGATCGGAACGACACGCATGGCATCGTCTTTCATATCAAATGGTGCTGGGCCAGTTTGGCGAGCGGGGACATGATGCACATGCTGTGGCGCGACGCGCTCACGATGGCGGCTTGGCTTGCGGACCATCGCGCCGGGGTCGCGAGCGACATTGCGGGGGTGCACGTGCCTATTGGCATCGGGTCCACCGCGACCGCGTCCACCGCGACGGCGTTTCTTGCCACCTGCGGCGGGTGCGCCTTCAGTCTTGCCAGCAGGGTGCGGCGAATGAGCCTTGGGCGGGTGTGCCCGAGGCGGATGGGTACTTGTTTCTTTTTGTGGCTGAGGAGCCGCTTTTTTTTCGGGCTCTTTTCCCTCGAGCCATTTACTTAGTAGTCCTGACATTTCAATTGAAATTAAATAATTGGAATGCCACCTTTTTCAAATAATTACTTTTTATAGTACTCTCTCCTTTTCAGGAGATCTCTTTGGCGATGGTGGCGGGGGGCGGAGCGACCTATAGGAGGTCGAGCTGCAACGCTTTGGACTTTTGACAGTCGTATTACTATCAGCTTAGCAGAAATGTGTTCAAAAAGCGAATCGGATTTAGCTGCCTATTTTTACATTGCTTGTTCGCTCGTCGGTCACGTGACCGTATTGCTTGTGATCTTCCTTTTTATCCAGCAGATAGGTCAGCCAAAAGAAGCCGCCGACGAGAAATGGCACAGCGAGGGCGAGCCAGATTTGGGCGAGCGCTGATCCTTCATCTGTGGCGTGCTGACTCATGCCCATGAGAAAATCAAAGGTGCCGTGGAGTACCGCCGCAAGCACGAGACCTTCGAGGATCTTTTCTTCGTGAAAGAGGGTTTCAGACCGCAGATGCAGCACGCGGTGCAGCCAGCCAATGAGCGGAAAGCGTTTGCCGGTGCGTATTTTCTCTTGCAAGACTGGCTGAGCAAAGTGAGCAACACCGTAATAATAACCAAAGATACCCGAAGCAAAAATATGCAAAAACATGCTGCCAATGCTGCGAAAGCCATAATAAAACCAAAAGTTTTCTATGAGCGGATTATTCCAAATGGAGTAGAAATACAGTACATTTTCTAGAAAGGCAAAGCCGAGTGCGCCAATAATCGAAAATTGAATAGCATCGTCGATCGAGCGAAAAAATCCTTTATCGACTTTTTTTACGATCCAGTGTTTTGCTGTCTCTTCGTAGAGACCCACCCAGAGCGCTGCGAATACGATGGTCAGCACGGCGCCACCGCCGATGCTGGTGAGCCAATCGCCGATGCGCCCGATCTCGTGCTGAAAGACAAAAATAGGAATCACAGCAAACATGCCAGCACCAAAAGTGATTGCAACACGCACTTTATTCTCCGGCTGATGCTGCAGAAAGAGATATATCCACGCGAGCACAGGCACGAGTGCGAGTATGACAAAGAGCCAGTGATCGGAGGTAAAGGCACTGTTCATCCGCCCAAAGGCACTCATGATGCGGTCTATAAAGTCTGGCGCAAGATTATCATTCATCAGAGGGGAGGTTAGTTCGATTAGCATCCTTGAGCACAATATTACCTCAAAAGGATATAGAATATGAAGTAATAGATGACGAATGTTCCCATTTTTGCTAAATTTCACTCGTTTTCATTATATTCTTCATATCATGCCTACCCCCCCCCGTGGCTCGACCAAAGATTACCTATTGCCTTTCTTTATTATTGTTGCGGTTGGCATCATTGTCGTGCTGCTCTTTGATCTGTGGGGGCGCTACACAGGCATGAATACGCCGCTGAGTTTCGATGCGGGCACGCCCAGCAAGGCAATGCTCAATGTGGAAGCTGGCGAAGTGGAGGCTTATCTGCCTGCGGCCGCAGCATGGAAGATAGTCGCTGCGCCAGGCACGACACTCGCCGAGGGCGAACGGGTGCGCACGGCAGGGGATGCATCTGCGTATTTGGTACTGGAGGATGGCACACGGGTGACGCTCGCTGCGGGCACCGAGGTAGATCTCGTCACGCTGCGTAGCTCATTTCGCAGCAAAGCAGCCACAGTCAGAGTACCGCGCGGCAGCGTGCTGATAGATACCGCCGCTGCGCGTGATGGCACACTGATGCTGACGTCCCGCTTATTGACAGCGACCGATGTCGTCGGCACCGTGCTACTCACCGTGGGCGACGAAGGCGCGCGCGCTGATCTCTCGGTCATCTCGGGCGGCACGACAGCTACCGTGCTCGATCCGCAAGAGGGCGCACGCAAGACCGAGCTGCAGCACCTCATCGTCGAGGCAGGGCAGACGCTCGGTCTCACCGAGCGACGGGTCAATCTCATCCGTATCGGTGGTGAACTGGATCTCGTAAAGGACACGCCAAAAGAGATATCAAGTTCTGATTTATATTTACGCGCTCCTGTATCGGATGTCGCTACCGATGCCAGCGAAGACGCTGCGCCAGTCACCACAGAAGATGCTGCAGCCGATGCAGTCGCAGACGCCGAGACGGGAGCCGAGGTCGTCGAAGTGATCGCAGACGCCGCTGAGGACGCCACGCCGACCATTGCACTCACCGCACCGACTATTACGAGTCTCACAGCAGGACAGACCATCACGACCGATCTCGTCGAGCTGCGCGGTGCCGTATCTGCTGGGACGACAGCCGTCGAGGTCACCGCAAATGGCGGTGCGCCGTATCAGCTGGGTGGCTACACAGCCGGCAGCGCGACCTATCTTTACCGCGCCAAGACAGCCTTTGCCAATCTCAAAGAAGGGGACAATACTTATTCAGTCGTCGCGATAGATGCCGATGGCAACCGCAGTGCAGCTACGCAGATTATGATTAGCTATAAACCAGCCGCAGAGAGTGCAGCCGCAGTAGCCGAGCCAGCAGCCGAGACAGGCGGCGCAGGCGTGCCCGAGGTCGGTGGCAGTGCATTTGGCGCACCGATCATCACCGCACCGCTCGACGGTGCGACATTCACTGCCGAGCCAATCGCTTTCACGGGCACCGTGCCAGCAGGCACTGCGAGTGTCGAAGTAAATGGATATGCCCTTTCCCAAGGCTTCACTGCAGGCAGCACGAGCTGGTTTTATAACGCAAAGACAGATTATGAAAACCTCAAAATAGGGGAGAATGAATACGAGATCGAGGCGATCAGCGAGTCTGGCGCGCGCAGCTCGGTGACTATCCAGATCACCTATCAGCCGGCAGGGGAATAGACTTGCATACAAAATAGAGTGGCGTATACTTTTTATATTCATTAATCATTTGCCGCATGACTGACGAAGATTTCAAAGTAGCCGTTCTTGGAAAGCTCGATAAAGTCGACGGCAGACTCGATAAAGTCGACGGCAGACTCGATAAAATGGAAGGGCAACTGGATTATCTGAAAAAAGATCTCACAGAGGTTAAGGAAGACCTTTCGGATGTCAAAGCTGATGTCGTGGATATCAAGGAGACACAGGGAATGCACTACGGCGAGATGCAGGAGGGTTTTCGTAGTCTCAGCTGGCAGCTGTCGCAAGTGGCTGTGGACCAGTATAAGGCCCCAGCGGGGAAATAAGCCTGGGTTCAGATAATCTCACAGGCATTTTTTGGGCATCACGTCGAGCCAAAGGATCCTCTTTGAGGTTTGCTTCTGGGATGACGCGGGAAGTGGGTCTCTCTCTGTGCGATCATGCGTGGAGAGAGAGCTCATGAGAGCACTCAAAAACCAATATTAGATACATTTTACTTCTTGATTCCAGGTGGAGTCGAGATTCTTTTTTTAAAAATAGTCCACAAATGGGCACGGATAAGCGACCGAATCGCTGAGGAATAAGATAATGACAGACTCAACCGCAGTCGCTCTGCTGAGAGCAGCGTCAAGAGACCCCAACTCCGGGGTTCGTTCATCAGCAACCCATACTTTCGAGCAATCCGGGAGTGCAAAACGCATTCCTCATTTCACATCTGATAACATCGATGCGACCGGTAAAACGGTCGTCCTTCTCAGTTTAAGGATTGATGATTCAGGTAGCATGTCGGATCGCATGCGCGGGGATGGCGGTGCTGCCGAGCAGGCAGTCGTCGAAGCGCATAATATTGCGCTTCGTGTCTTCCGAAAAAAAATGGAAGAACAACATCGTGACGATGTTGTTGTATTGGTTACGACGTCCTTCTTTGAAGGGCGAACACATAATCTCTTTGCTCCGATTGCGGACGCAAAGGATCTGACACGGGATATTTACAACCCCTGTATTGGGACGCCGCTGTACGATACTACAGTCGATGACTGTGCGACCATCACCGCCAAGATGATGCAACTCACGCAGGCTGGCGCGAAAGAAGTTCGCACTGCCTCACTCCTCATATCCGATGGAGAGGATGGGCATTCCGAGCGATGTCGTGCAGAAGAGTGCAACGCTGCGATCACGGGCCTTGCTCCACCGAGGAGTAAACGCCCCAAGCATTTCTTTGCTGCGATGGGGATCGGCGGATCTGATTTTCATTCCATCTTTCGTCAGATGGGCATCGATCCCAAGTGGATCCTCTCTACAGAGGAAGTGGGACGTCTTACCGATGTCCTGACTGAATTTGTAGAAGTGGCGAGTCAATTTGCCACTGCCTTGCCAGGAACGGGGACATCGGATGTTCTTCAGATCGGCTTCAGCGGCAGCGATAATAAGAAATAAACAGGAAGAAAGGCCTGCGAAAAACAAAAAACTGCTTTGCAGCTAGGAATCTAGACTTCTCGTACTGAGAGGTTGCTAGATGACGCTACGAAAGCTTCATCAGACTTTGGTTTATTGGCTTCCACTATGGAGCACGATAACCGAGTAGATTCCTAGCCCGAGACGTTTCTTTTACGTCTCGGGTTTTTTTATTGTGCATAGCTATTGCATTTTTTGCTGTTTTTTGGTAAAATATAAAGATTTATTTCTCAAATTAAAGGATGTATTTATGGCTAGAAACACATTACAACCGAATACAGATCCCATTGATAAGCCTAAAGAATGGGGCTTAAAGGATACATTATATGTTGGCGGAGCGACGACAGGAGCTCTTCTTACGGGATTGGCCGTATGGCCTGCGGCACTGTCTGCCGCAGTCGTTGGCCCTGCAGTTTGGGGATTGCGTGAACATTTTTTGAATAAGCAAAATAGAGGTGTAGCACGCGCTGCTATCAAAGTAGCGACAGAGAATGCCAGTGTAGCCACGAGAAATCATGCAGCTCGCCCAGCTGTAGCTGCTGCAAAAAATGCGGCAAGTTTTGCCGAAATAAAGCAAGATGCGGCAGAGCAGGCAGGAGATGCTGCGAATGGAAAACGGCGCAAAACTACTGTTCGAAGTAGGGGCATGGTTTTAGATGCTAGATCTAAAAGAGATACTGCACGTAATTCTCAGGCTGTGGCAGAACAAGAACGAAATGATGCACTCGCAGCTCAGGCAAATTCTGATGCGATATTGCTAAGCGATATTATCTCGAGTTCTGGCATTCGCGTGCCGTCTGGCGGCACGATAAATAGCGCCGTAGTGACGGATGAGCTCGCTCATAGACAAGCAGAGATGACTCGACTGGAGGCTGATCTCAATCGTACCATGCAAGAAAATACTGATTTACAGCGTCAGCTGAGTGCTGCGCAGGTTAGCGCCTCCGCTTCGCCACGCGCTACTGCCGCATCGAGTGGTCCAGCTTCACAGGCTGACCTCGACCAGGCTCGTGACGATCTCGTGGATGCACATGAAGAGATGCAAAACCTGCAAGATGAGCTCGATGCTGCAATGGCTGAAAACGCCAAGTTGGCAGCCGCTGGATCGGGCAAGTCACCCATGGATCATTATATTAATGATTTAGCTCAGCTGGTTACATCAGAAAAAATACGCGCTCGACTCTTTGCAGCCTTGGCTAAATCTCTTGAGGATGGCACAGGAACAGCGGTGTTAATTAATGCAATAGAAAATGTTAAAAAATAAATTATGCCACTAGATCAAAGCACAAATCCCGATGCACCTGAGCCCACGGTAGGGCCGAGTGAATCTCAGCGGGCAGAGTCAGCAGTTTTGCTGCAGACAGAGCTGGCACGCCAAAATGATGGTTGTGAAGGCAATATCATGGCGGTCAATCCGCTGGATCTAGAGCTCGCCCAGCATACCCTGATTTCCAGTAAAGAATTAACCTCTAAACTGAGTGGTAATCAAGCTATTATTGATGCTCTGGTGGCAGAAGAAATGAGGCCAAAAATTCGGGATTTTCTTGCTCAGTCTTATCAGGCAGAAACTGGTCGCAGTCTCTCTGACGAACAAGCAGAGAAAGAAACAGCGCGTCGTATTTATCGTGGAGGGGTGGCTAGTTTATTTGGTAACCTTAGTCTTAATCACATCACGGGAGGGCGTGCAGCTCGTATCGATTCACGGCAATCCCTCAAGGACCGCATTACAGAATTGGAGGCTACAGTAGCACGAGCCAGCAGCAGTCCAAATCCATTGCAGGCTCAGGCTTTGCATAATGAGCTGACTGGCTTAAAAGCTCTACAAAAAGAGTGGGTAATAAAAGAAAAAGGCTATCGTACTTCTGCACTGCTCATAAAAGATAGTAGTTTCAAGAAATTGGATGAAAGATGGGGATTCTTGAATATTGCGGGCTCAGAACGGCAAGATGCCGATGGCACGCCACGCAGCTCGCTTGACGATATTTTGCACGGCGCAAGATTTATGGGCGCTGAATACGACCCCGGACTAGTCATGACTTTGACCGAATTAAACCAGGATAATAAAATGGAACATCTTTACATGTCAGATGAGGCTGCTTTTCACACTTGGGCACGGGCAGCTTATCCAACTCAGGTCGGCTTATTACTAAAAATATATCATTCTTCCGAGCTAAAAACTTATCGTGCACTCGCACAAGCAGTGCAGCCAGATGAGCTGCGCAACTGGCGCGCGAGCGAGGAGGGGCGCCTGCTCTTCATGATGTTGAGCTCTGCTATAAATGATCAAGATACTGAAAAGCAAAGGGCACGCCGGTCTGGCCTTCCTTTGCCACCGAGTGATCTGACCCTCATGTCTGGCGGCGATACCTATCCCGACAGTATGCCAACTGGCATTAAAGTCGTGGGCGTGATGGAGGAGCTGCAGGGAGATGAAAGTATTGAAAATATAGATGCAGAAATGACAAAAGTACAGACTGAACGTGATCATCTACATGCCAAGCTCGATGGAACAGTGGCTATTGCCGGCGCCTCGGCAGTGCTTGGGTTGAGACAGGTGATGGAAAGTAGGCAGCAAAGCATGGAAGGGCATAAAGACAAAATGAATGCTTACAAAAAGCATCTTGAGATCATCCGTGAAAATAAAGCACGAAAACTGCAGGAGGAATGGATACAGATTGAATCTGATCGAGCCCTTGCAGAATTTCAAGTCAATACAACGAAGGATGCTCTTACTAGCACCCCTCCTCCTGCTCCCAATATGGTCAATGCTCTCAATCGTGAGCTGGAGACACGGCAGGGTAAGCTAGATATTACTGAAAAATCTCAACGAGAAAAAGAGGCAGAAATGAGATATTTTTATGAAGAAGCTAGTACTACTACTCCGCCATCCGTATATCCACGAAGGGCACCGTATAATAACTTTGAAGGTGTTTTTAATTCGGGTATCTTAAGACCCGCACATGGAACCACCAGTCCAACAGAAAATGCTATTTTAGCGAAAATTAGCTCAGAAGAGCATCATTTGCATGCAGCAAAGCTTTCGTTTGACATCACAAAAGAGGAGCATGATAAAGTGAATGCCCAGTTTGGCACTTTGGACGCGCAGTTGCAGAAGCTAAAGCTTCAAAAAAACACACTCAATATTTCTAGTGCACGTGTAGAGAAAATCCCATCTCGAATCGGCATTGAGGACTTTCACACTCTTCTTCGTGCGAAGAAGATAGAGGTGCAGCTCTGTGCCCAGCTAGGCTTTGGCTCAACTACCGACCTGAGTGCGGAGCAGCGTGCCCAGTGCACCGCCGAAGCAAAGGGTATGATAGCCGTGCAAAAAGAGACATTGCGTTCTGCTGAATATGGCAAGAAGATAGAGACCGACCTGACTGCAGCGCTAGATAAACGTCATGAGGCTACGAGCATGGGGCCGCAGATCAAGCGGCAGCTCGTCAATCTTCCGCGCAATGCGTCTAATGCGGCAGGTGCGGCGTGGCGTTTCACCATGAAGAAAAATGAAGAAAAAGGATCACGAAATATATCTGCACCATTCCGTGCCGTCGGTGCCACTCTCGGCTTTCTTGGCAGGGGCGTGCGTGGCGCAAATAAAAAGCTCAGCCGATTTAGCATATAGATTATGACCACACTCACCGACATCTCGTACAGAGCAGAGCAGCTGCCAGCACGCGTGATTCATGCGCTTGGCATGGATATCCTTTCAGCAGAGCGACAGCAAGACATGACTCGTGACATCCTCGATCTTGTCGACATGCGCCTGCAAAATGAGATTTGGTCTGGCGTAGCAGGGCACGATGAAGCGCTCGCCGCATTGCATGCAGCCTACGAGCAAGATCCCGAGCTCGATCTGCTCGATGCACTGCAGATGGCAGTCGAGCTCCAGCCCGACATACTCGATAGCTTTTCACAGGCGCTCAATGATCTGTATTCCTCACTGACCCAGTCTTCAAGTATATAATGGCATCTGATACACCTACATCACGTATAGCACTGATGCCAGTCGATGCCGCGTCTGTGAATGTCACCAAGCCTGCCGATCTACTTCGTGGCTTGCAGCAGGAGATACAATTACACGAAAAGCCAAAAGAAGGGCTGACATCCACTGTTGCCTTTGGAGATATTGCGACCAATCTTCGTAAATTACTTAGCTCGGGTACCGCTGGTATGATCGATTTTCCAGATTGGCGTGTAGACAATAAAGAACATGCCGCAAAAACGATCGCGACCCTACGTAAGGTCTTGCCCGCTGGAAGTGATATAGCGACGGTATTGCCAGCAGGTCTCGAGCTCGCTGCCATATGGCAATGCGCTCAGCAGGAGGGCAAGCCAAATCCTTTTGCAAATAATCCTAAAAAGACACAGATCGCACAAAAATCACTCGAGCATCTGCAATATATAAAAGAGCAATTACAAGCACGCAATAAAATATCTGCAGAAAAGAATCTCAGCACCTATGAGCTCGCTCGAGGCAAAGAGGGTATGGGAGCAAAGATCGGCAAAGGCATTAGCGATACGCTGCGTACTGTCGGAGTAGATATCACACCGCAGACAGGTACGATGCTTCTCATGGGACTCGCAGCATACTTCACTTACAGGGCACTCTTTGGCAAGGGTGCCGATAGCAGCAAAGGAGGACTACTACCATCGGTCGGTACTATTCTGGGCATTGCATCGACGCTCTTCATCGGCAATGAAGTTACGCGTCGGGCACTCGGCGATGGACGCAACTTCTTTGATCTTGCAGGTGATGTTTTTGTAGGTACAGCACATGCAGCCGATGATATGACCTTCGATATGCTACGAGAAACAGATTTCCTCACAAAGCTCAAAGAACATGGCCTCGGTGAATTTGAAGCCGAGCAAGGTGTGCTCATGAGTCAGGATTTTCCAGATGTTCTCGCCGCATGGCGCAAGGGTGCCAATACAGAAGAGAAAACAAATGGCACTATTCCCCGTCGTGAGATGGGGCTGCGACGCCTAAATGGACTACAAGATCAGGAGCTTTTTCAGCTCACCAACGCACTCATCATTGGCTGGCCACGCCTCCTACAGCAGCAGGGCGCATTGTCCGCACGTGAGATGCAGCTGGTAGATAGCGGACAAGAGGACGTGCTCATGGAGCGTTGGTATGGTGATAAACCATTTGGCGAGCTATGGAAAGACTTTATCCTTGGGCATCCGCCCGAGTGTCGTGATCGCAGCGTCGAGTCACAGCTCGCAGTCGAGATATCGCCTGCACAGGTCGATTATATGAGTGCGATATCCGATCAGCTGGGTCAGCTAGGTCAGCTATCTGGCGGCGAGCAACGCTTGCATGACTATCTTCGCGCACTCACAAATGAACGCACCAGCGCTCAAAGTGGCGTAACAGTCGACAAGGCAACAGTCGACAATATCCGCGAGCTCACGGTGCGTTTACTCGCTGAACGTAGCTACCTCACACGTGTTGCCAATGCAGCCGAAGGCGGTGCGCTCATCACTGCTCCATTCCAGGCTATTACAATAGCAGGCTTGAATGGAGCGAGTGGTAGTCTCATCACAAACTTAGAGACACTCATATCCCAGCTCGCAGCAAAGAATTACGAGAGTACATTCCAGATACCGCTGGAGATCTTATCTACCAGCCAAGTCCGTGAACTTGGTAAAACAATTATCCCAGGTATCCTGACAGCAGATATAAATCTTGACAAAGATACACTAAAAGCCGTGGAAGCCGCATTTCAGCCAATATTGATAGCAGCGCAGGTAGCACAGGCACCTACGCTGCAAAAACCACCAGCACCAGCTTTAAAAGTAGGAATTACGCGCGCTCAGATGGAGGCATTCGATATCGCACTTGCCGCTTTGCGAGATAGCCTGCCAGCTGGTGATGCACTCGTAGATAAAGATAACGCCGCAATACCCGCCGATGATCCACGTCGTATTAAATTGGATAATTTCGTCGGCGCAGCAGGCAGTGCGCACGCGCTCGTGGTGCATCTCCTTGGCGGATCGCCTGTCGAGCAGACATGGGTGAGTCAGCCGACATACTGTGCTGCATGCGATGTCGCCGCCGCGCAACTTGCCGAAGGAAAGGAGCAGGGTAGCGCAGACCGTTTCCAAAACTTCCTTGGCGCGGATAGACCATCTAGCACGCCGTCAGCTGCCGACGCGAAGGCATGGGCAGAGCAATATCTCAGCTTTGCTGATATCAAAACCGACACATTTATACGGCGAGGTGCTAGCTATGAGCTGTATCTCAAGCACGAAAGAGGCACATTTATATTGCATATAGACCCTACCAAAGAGCTCGGCTACTCGCGTTTTCAGCTCCAAAAGCTCGCACCACCGAGCGTGCCACGTCCAGTTCCCTGGGAGGCAAAGACAGGTCGATTCCGGCCGAGTGAAGTAGTTTTTGCTACATTTATTATAGATAGTATTACCAGGGCAGAATGGAAGCGGGATACCTCGGCCGTCCTCCAGTCTGCTGTTACGTCACCTTCGACGCCTGCCAAAGTAGAGACTCATAATACAGTCGGCTCACACAAAATGAAACTCGCCTTTTACGAAAAAGATGGCAAGCAAGAGCAGCTAGAAAATCTCATATTTACTGCAGGCCAGGAGGTAACGATAGTCGACAAGGGCGGCGTTACTGTTCGTCAGAATGCCATCGACATACCAAATGCGAGCCTGAAGCAAGGAGCCAAGACAACGATCACTGGTATAGCTGTCGGACTGTTTGAGAAAGGCCCAAATCGTGTCTGGGGCAAGGTGGAGGGTGGGTATATTCCACTGACCTATGCAAACGGCGAACATCTGAATGTTATCCCGACCGAATCGACTTCGACTAAATCAGCACCAACCCCCGCACCAACCCCAGCACCATTTGGACAGCCAAGAAGACTAGTGCCAAGGCAGAAATGACAGTAAGCAAACTGCATCGTGCCGAGCAGGCGCGCGATCTATATCACAGACACACCCCTAGCTATGCCGATCCACCGCCAGACTCGCCCTCCCTAATCAGGGAGGGCTCTTCATCACGGATTTCATCTTTCTCCATCATTCACCAAAATCCCCCGCTCACCCTGACGGGCTCCCGACCCCCTTTTTCAAAGGGGGAAGACTCGCGATAGCGAGGCAGGGGGATTTACAATCCATCACCCTCTCCAAAGCCCCCTCGATCAAAAGGGGAAGACTCGCGATAGCGAGGCAGGGGGATTTACAATCCATCACCCTCTCCAAAGCCCCCTCGATCAAATGGGGACAGCCCCTTCGGGGCAGGGGGGAGTGAAATATTCTTCACCACTAAACATCAAACACCATGACCAATCTCAATACAGAAATCACCGCACTACTCACCGCCGCGCAAGACGCAGGTCTCGGCGATAGCTGGACAGCAGCCCTCGGCGATGTAGCAGCACGCTACGCCACGAGTCAGCTCACCGCTGAGGAGCTCGCCATCTCGGCACCCACCATCGAGCGCCTCGAGATAGAGCAGACCCTCGACGACTATCACGCCCGTGCAGGCGGCCTGTACACCTACACCACTGGCGAGCGTACGCGCCCCGTCTGGCTGGTGCGTGCCAGTACCGACGATGCCACCTACCAGCAGCTCCTCGCTGGGCTGGCTAGCCCCGAGGCACAGCCGCTCGTCACACAGATGAGTGCCGATGGCTACCCTGATCCCACTGGTCTACAGCAGCTCGTCACACGACGCACTGCCGTGCAGGCCGAAGAGCAGATGGCAGCAGGCGCACGCGACAAAGTACGCAGCCTCGTAGATCTGCGTGCAGGTCTGATGGGCATCCTGCGCATCAGCGGTATGACGGGTGAATCAATACAAGCACTCCGCGCTACACCTGCTGCATAGCAGACATCAGCGCACGCGCGCTGCGCACAAATGGCAAGAGCCCCCGCACGGTTTTATTCAGGTGGGGGCTTTGCCGTGCCTGCGCCCGATCCAGCCGCGACCAGCGGGCGTAGGTCTGCCGTAGTGATACCAGGCTCAGCTGCCCATGTATGCGCAGCCATGCTTGCAGTCGCGTATCCTGTGTGAGACCCGCGATACACGCCGCCCAATACGCCGCATCTCGCACGCGATCATGGGTGCCATGTCGTCCGCGTAGCCAGCTGGGCTTCTCTCTCGTGGCATAGCAGGCAGCATAGGCACCACCGAGCTGAGTGATGCTGCGCCGCAGATCGGCACCGAGCTGTTTTTTCTCGGCGTCTGCTGCAGGGTCGGGCAGGTGGCGCAGCAGCTGGTGTGTCATGGCATCGAGTCGTGGCACCTGTACAAAAGGCACATCACGATGATGTCGTCGCAGATATGCCACATGCGTGAGGATCTCATCTGCTACCTTTTGGATATCTGTCTTCATAGCTAATTATTTTTTAGATCATAATATATATTAGCTTAGCAGATTTTTCTTTTAATTAAAAATAATATTTGCTTTGCTCTGTACCATGCCGCCCTCTCCCGTCATTCCCGACTCCGATCGGGAATCCAGTGAATCCTGCGAGCATGGTGGTATGTGGATCCTGGATAACTCATTTCATTCATTTCCAGGATGACGAAGGCATTGTCATTCTGAGCGGAGCGAAGAATCTCAGACGCTTGGTAATCTCATCTTTCTGAGATCCTTCGTATCGTCCTATAGACTCACTCAGGATGACAGAGCGTATCATCACGCCAACTCCACGCGCCTTACACACGAGTCGGGTGGCACAAAGAAAAAAACCCCTGCACAACCGAATGAAAGTTGTGAGGGGTTTGAAAGGGGGAGAGTAGAATTGGCATGGATACCCGGAGAGAAATCCCCTCCAGCTCCCCCTCGGTAAGGGGGAAGCGAACGAAGTGAGCAGGGGGTGATGCGTGCACAGATACGAGAAAAAAGCCCCGTTCGATAATTCATCGATTGGGGCTTTTGAGTGTGAGTGAGATCTCAGCGCCGATTCCTTTCATATCGGGCTGAGTCTCTGTGGGAATGTAGCGCCTGTCACCAGACAGGTATCTTGTTTTTGCCGACACCGAAGTGCCCGACCGTGAGGGTCCATTTGGGCTGTTCTCTGCCCGGCACGGGCGTGCTGTTTACATACCATTTTTGGAAGACGACGACCGTCGTACCTCCAGCAATGCCCAGTGAAGCACGAAGCTCTTTTGAGACCTCCCCAATGAATGGGATGGTGTCCTCACCTGTGACGGATTCGCCGACCCAGTGTTGCTTATCGGATCGCTGTCCGATGAGCCAGCCAGTCTTTTCGCTTGTCCACTCGACCTGAGCGGGCGACATGACATCATCGTCGAGACTGGCCTTGTCGCCTCCTGGCAGAATGGTATTCATGCTGATTTGCTGCCAGACTCCGGCATTGTCTTTTTTCACGATTACAAAACGGAAGTTTTGTAATCGTATAGTAGACGCTGGCTCGGTATTTTTCGTTATCTGATTTGCGTAAATCAGGGTTTTGGCAGTGCCGTCATCGACGATCGGCATTGGGCCATTTACTGCTTCTGCTTGTTTTGCAGCAGCAGTAACGGTAGTTGGCGACGTGTAGATGTAGAAGATAGGAATAATGACAAAAGCTATCATCACAATGCCCATGATTAGCCTCCCCGTCGAGCCTGTCGGCACGAACGGCTGGGGGGTCGTCCCCAGCTTTTGCCGATAGAAGGCCCATGTCACGACGATAATCGCGGTGACAATGAGCATGCCCAAACTGGGCACTAGATTGTCCATTTCATTTTTCTCCTTTACTAAGGCCTTTATTAAAGATTGATGATGGGCATCACAGTCATACCGACCGCGATGCCGAGGAGGAACGCCCCTAATATCCAGAGTGCGTTTGTTTTTCGGTCCTTTTCAAGGACGGCGAGCCTCTTTTGGTTTGCTCGATTTTCACCTTCGCTTGCATCGAGCTTTTTTTGGCGTTCTGCCTCGGGCTTCGCAGCTTTCGTCGCCTTGGTGACAAGGTCTTTGATGGTCGCTTCGATCGCCTCGTCAGAGATGATCATGCCATCTCTGTAGTTGAGTTTCGCCATAATCTCCACCACGAGATGGTGGAGGTTTTCGGCGTCTTTCTGAGTTTCTTGCAGATCCCTGAGGAGCTGCAGAAGTGTTTTTTCCTTCGCCATGTCGGCGTCTCCTTCCCTTTTTTCATGATGAGCAGACGGTGATGCCTGCTCTTGATAGGTATTACAGTAGGGGCACATCTTTGCCTCTACTGCTATTTTTTTGCCGCAGTTTTGGCTGTAGCAGATTGTGGTCGTGTCGCCTCTATCAGAAGGCGCGCGTATCATTGCCATGAGCGCCTCCTTTCAGGCTATTTATAGTACCTTGGACAAGGTCCGGATTTTTTTACATTGAATACCCGGACAGCAGTGGAGCATGTCCATCACTGTCTGAGTATTCACGTATACTTGTATTACATTCCCACGCATCTCTCACGAGAGAGAAGATCTGGAGGCATGTGCCAGCCGAGTCCGTATGACTCGACGACTCATGCCAATCCCAGATCCCTCCCTGCATGTAATTGCAGTGGTTTATGCGGGATATCAAAGACCAAAAAATGAGCGCGAAGTTATTAGTTTACCTTTTTTAAAGTATCTTGTCAAATAGAGTGATCTTGCCCCAGGGAACTCTCTCTTGTTTCGCAACTCACATCCTTCATCTTGTCTTCTTGTGTTCGTTTTAAAAAAAAGCCCCACCTTTCGGCAGGGCTTTTTGATCCTTTGACTGCTCGCTGCGCGAGCGCTCAGGATGACAGTTTTTGATTGATTATTCGATGATCTTGGTCACGATACCGGCACCGACGGTGCGGCCACCTTCGCGGATAGCAAAACGTGTGTTGTCATCTAGAGCGACCTTGGTGCCGAGCTCGACAACGAGCTTTACATTGTCACCAGGCATGACCATCTCGGTGCCAGCTGGTAGCTCGACATCGCCAGTCACATCGGTGGTACGGATGTAAAACTGTGGTTTGTAGCCTTTGAAGAATGGTGTGTGACGACCACCTTCATCTTTCGTCAGGATATAGACCTCGCACTCAAACTTCTTGTGTGGGGTGATAGACCCTGGCTTACAGAGGACCTGACCACGATCGACTGCCTCTTTTTCGATACCGCGGAGGAGGACGCCGGCGTTGTCACCGGCCTGCCCACGATCGAGCTGCTTGCGAAACATCTCGACACCAGTCACGACAGTCTTTTGCGTGTCTTTGATGCCGACGATTTCGATTTCATCATTGATATTGACGACACCTTGCTCGATACGACCTGTGACGACGGTGCCACGACCTTTGATAGAGAAGACGTCTTCGACGGGCATGAGAAATGGCTTTTCGAAGTCGCGTGTTGGCTCGTCGATATTTGCGTCGACTGCGTCCATGAGAGCTTGGATAGCTGGCTCACCGTATTCGCCTGTGTCGCCTTCGAGGGCTTTGAGTGCGCTACCACGGATGATAGGGCACTTCGCAGGATCGTATTCGTACTTCTCGAGGAGCTCTTTGATCTCTTCTTCGACGAGCTCGAGCATGTCTTTGTCATCGACCATATCGCATTTATTCAAGAATACGACGATATTTGGCACGTCTACCTGACGAGCGAGCAGGATGTGCTCTTTGGTCTGGGGCATCGGGCCGTCTGAGGCGGATACGACGAGGATAGCGCCGTCCATCTGGGCAGCACCGGTGATCATGTTCTTTACATAATCGGCATGGCCAGGACAGTCAACGTGAGCATAGTGACGCTTGTCTGTCTCGTACTCTTGGTGAGAGGTAGCGATAGTGATACCGCGCTCGCGCTCTTCGGGAGCGTTGTCGATAGCTGCGTAATCACGCGCTTCTGCCTTGCCAGACTTGGAAAGGTAGGTACAGATAGCCGCTGTCAGGGTCGTCTTACCATGATCGACGTGACCGATGGTACCGATATTTACGTGGGGTTTGCTGCGATCAAAATCAGCCATTTTGGAGGGGTTAAATATATAGCCGGAAGATTCTACTGCTTCTGCGCGGAAAGTGCAAAAGTTTTAGTGCACTTTTTTTAGACGGCTGGTATCTTGATATTTTGTCTCAAATATGCTAAAATGAGAAGAAATCTTTCTCAAAGGTAACACTAATAATCATGGCTGGACAAGCAGATATCCCGACGGCAGTCGAAGCAGCAGTAAATGAAGTCGACGCAAATAAGGATGGCAAGCTCGACGAGCTGCAGGGCATGACTGGGCAAGAGCTGCTCGCAAAGGCTGGTGAGATAGCAAATGCGGCGCTGGGAGCAGCGAATGCAGACGCAACAAAACACACCGAGGCAACGCAGGAGGCCTTGCGCCAGCTGTCTAAAAAGCTCGGGCTGCCGATGCCAGAAAATTTGAGCAAGGATGTGGCTGCCGCCCAAAAGGAATATAATAAAACAGTTTCCGATGCGGGCAGGGATTATACCGAGCGCATGCAAGATGCCAGCGGCGCTGGCGGCGACACCGATCTAGACACAGCCTGGGGTCAATTTGATATTGGCAATATGGATACCTGGGGCGGGCTCTTCGATGCTGGCACAGATAAGGTCGTTGCAGCTTGGGATTCGCTGAGTGCGGAAAGCACGGGCGATATTCGTAATCCTGACTCAAGGGCAAATCCACTCGATGCGTATGCCAGTCTGAATCTCGATAATGATATCGCGAATGCGCCTGCAGATAGTGAGACAGGCAAGGCATGGACAAAAATGGAAGGCCTGAAAAGCACAATCACTGCGACCGAGCACGAGCTGGCAGACTTGCCTAAAGGCAATCTAATAAAGAGTGCGATGCTAAAAAATAAGATTGCAAATCTTCAAACTGAACTTCAGTTTACAAAAGATGCCATGCCCGCTGTGATCGCCGCAGACAAGACAGCTGGTATCAATCTCGCAGCCAACGAGCAGCTCGGCAGGCAGGCAGATGTGCTGGCAAAGCAAATGGACATTGCTCAGCTGGCGCAGGGTGCGGCTGCTGATACGAAAATAACAGCGGATATAGCAAATCTTCAAAACGATCCCGATGCCATGCTGCAGGCAGCCGAGAAAGCAGCCATCATAGATGGCGCTTCACAAGATTATGCTGAACTGGCACCGTATTTTACGGATGGCGCACCAACGAATCTTTTTGCCAGCAAAGAGGATTTACTCGCAGCGCTGAAGTCCG
>Ga0316202_10001031_pt1 | contig 24057 bp, 19 predicted proteins | sample 3monrhotite_MG_FD_204934 | JGI IMG/M metagenome (GOLD analysis project Ga0316202, IMG submission 204934) | Microbial mat bacterial communities from mineral coupon in-situ incubated in ocean water Damariscotta River, Maine, United States -... | ecosystem: Environmental > Aquatic > Marine >... | reverse complement strand
AAGTCTCCCTTCATCAGTTAAAACATTAACTCCGGAAGATTCCGTTATGACATAACTAATACCAAAATAGTTTAAAATGCGCTCCCTGCTCATATAAAACTCCTTTTTTATACCACATTAAACTAATAAATAATGTCGTCGATTAATCAATCCAATAAAAATTGGTATAATTGATAATCCCTCTCAATCTCACAGATTGATATGTCACAATTCGGTGGATTTTTCAGTTTATGAAAAAATCTATCCACCAAACCACATTCCTTGAAACAACCTGTGATAAAAAATTATCTTTTCAACCACTTCTATGCTGAAAGAAAGTTAACGCGCTATTTTTCATACGCATCACTCTTAAATGTTGACCGGATATATATAAGTTTCTTAATCCTATCTAACCGTCACAACAAAAAATTCCCTGATTTATCCTGCCAGAACTAATTTGCCTCTGATCAATCGGTAGTAAATTTCAGGGCCTTTCCGTTTAGCGAATAAAAATACCTAAAGGAAAAGTTATTTTTTGAAATGATGATGAAAGTTATACGTGTAAATAACGAACCATAACCTCAGTTTATACGTTCTTACTGACTATAAGATTACTGCGCACACATTCAGATATCGGCACAGCCTTACCAATTGTCATTGGAACTGCCACCTATAAATTTAAATAATAAAAATCAGGATGACGCGCTGGGAAGCTCATTAAATTTATTTGATATGATTAACCAATGAGTAGTGAAAATAACTCCATCACAAACAAAATTTGTTTGAATAGAACTCCGTGTAGTCAATAACACTTCCCAGTAATGACTACATCTGATCCGTTAACTCTGCTTGTTGAAAAAGCTTAGCACTGTGTTGCAGTACCTGGTCAATCCGGAGAACTGGCATCATTGGATAAAAAAACGTGATATATGAGAGATTGATATCCGTAATCAGGCTTATTGTACATAATGATAATCCTGATTTTTCAGGGTGTTTCAATTTCAATCTCCCGTTTTGCTCACGAGCCTAGTTTCCCGTTACGTTAGGAAATTCACTTTGGTATAGACGTTTATCTCAGCGGAATGCATACCATTGAAATAACGAGACAGCCTTCGGTCATCTTTAATTCTGATGACCCGATCAAAAAATGATAGCCGCTACTTTTACCCACAAAAATATGTTTAACTTCAACAAGTTAAAATAACTGTCGTGATGCGCGCACACAAAATATCAATACACTGTCAGGCTGAACAGTAGATAGCCTGCATGGCTATGCCTTTCAGCAGGAATTACCATAATCAGTACGTTTACAGAGGCCGACTACCTCTTAAGTGGTAAGTATTACACCTTGTTTTACGTGTAGAATTAGGTCTCGGAGTATATGAAAAATAATGAAGGCAGTGGCTGGACCATTCCCGTGAAATTTGCGCAAGGCCTGCCACGCCGGTAAGCGAAAAGCACCAATAGCCTCAGGAGCCTTTGAATGAATATCTCTCGCAGAGAATTTTTACAGATGCTGGCCGTCGCCAGTGCGGCCGGCATCCAGTTACCTGGACAAGCTGTCGCAAAAAGCCAGACTGCTGAAAAAAATTTATATAACCTGCCCACCTTTGGCAATGTGTCAATACTCCATTTCACTGACTGCCACGCGCAACTCATGCCCATCTGGTTTCGTGAACCCAATATCAACATTGGCATTGCCAGCATGAGAGGCAAAGCTCCCCATCTGGTCGGCGAACATTTTCTGGCCCGCTACGGACTTAACCCAAACACCCCGCAAGCCCATGCCTTCACTTATTTAAATTTTGTCGAGGCCGCGAAAAAATACGGTAAGGTAGGCGGCTTTGCACACATGGCCACACTCATCAAACATATCCGCTCACAACGCCCGGGATCACTACTACTGGATGGCGGTGATACTTGGCAGGGCTCCGCGACCTCATTGTGGACCAACGGACAAGATATGGTCGATGCCACCAAATTATTGGGTGTTGATGCCATGACCGGGCACTGGGAATTCACCTACGGTGCTGACCGCGTCAAAGAAATCATTGAGAAAGACCTTAATGGTCACATGGAGTTCTTGGCGCAAAACATTATCGACAACCAGTGGGAAGAAGACGTTTTCAAACCTTACGTCGTCAAGGAAATCAATAGCGTACCCACCGCGATTATTGGTCAGGCATTTCCTTACACGCCCATCGCCAACCCACGTTATATGGTACCCGACTGGAATTTCGGCATTCGTGATGACAAGATGCAAAAAACAGTCGATGCCGCCCGCACTGACGGTGCACAAGTAGTGATTCTGCTCTCCCACAACGGCATGGATGTTGACTTGAAAATGGCCAGTCGCGTGCGTGGTATCGATGCCATCATGGGCGGCCACACACATGACGCCGTACCCGAGCCGATAGAAGTGAAAAATGATGGTGGTACCACACTGGTCATCAACTCCGGTTCCAATGGAAAATTTCTCAGCGTGCTGGACTTTGATGTACGCAAAGGCAAGATACGAGGTTATCGTTACAGTCTGTTACCGATTTTTTCCAACTTGCTGGAACCCGATACTGCCATGGCCGCACATATCAGCAAAGTACGCAAACCCTTCAAGGCCGAGCTTGAAGAAGAGCTGGGAGTAGCCGATGAATTGCTTTATCGTCGCGGTAACTTCAATGGTTCATTTGATCAATTGATTCTGGATGCACTGATTGATGCACAGGATGCCGACATCGCCTTCTCACCCGGTTTTCGCTGGGGTATCAGCGTCCTGCCCGGTGAAGCCATCACCTTTGACCATGTAATGACACAAACCGCGATTACCTATCCCACTGTCACGCTCAATCAGACAACCGGGGAAGACATCAAACTCATACTAGAAGACGTTGCAGACAATCTCTTCAACACCGATCCTTATTATCAACAGGGTGGTGACATGGTGCGTGTGGGAGGACTGAAATTCAGCATTGATCCCACCAAGGCCATCGGTAAGCGCATTACCGACATGGAAGTCAATGGCAAGCCATTAGAAGCCAATAAAAAATACCGTGTTGCAGGCTGGGCCAGTGTCGCTGCTCGCCGTGAAGGCCGTCCCGTTTGGGACGTAGTTGCCGATTACATCCGCAAACAGGATACTGTAAAAGTCAATAAACTAAATATTCCCAAAATCAAAGGCCTCAAAAATAATCCGGGATTGGCGGAAATTTAATAATACACGGACAATCGATACAGCCACATAACATATAGTAGGCAACTATCAAGCTGAACAAGTAGAGCGCATTTCATTCATACCCGTAGCGTTTGAGTACCGCTGAGAAAGGTATTTTCAGAGTCTCGCCCCTTTTAGCCCGTTCACAAAACTGCTTTTGGAGCGAAACTGCTTTTCTTCAACTATACCTGAGAGTCATAAGTTTGAATCAGAGCAGACTTTTTGGCCAGTACGCCCAAGCATTTTAGTGAATCGAGAATTGCTCGTACTACATTCACCAAGCGGTTCGTTCTGCCTGTTTTTATATGCAAGAAAACGGACGGAAATATCAACGACAGTAAACTTTGTTACTCCTTTTTTGTCCAGCATTCTCAATTCTGTTAATTCTTCGCTATCGGCAGGGCCAGTTTTACATACTGACAAGCTTTCACCATCCAGATAAAGAATATTTTTTTTTACAGCGAACTCTTCCAGTGTCTTTTTTAATTCAACAGCTGGGTGAGGTTTTGGCAAAAACGTATCAGCACCCGCTTCAAGGCAAAGCATCTTATTATCCAGGTTTGCGCTACAAGCAATAATAGGAAGGTAGGTGGAATTTTTCCGAATTGCCTGAATAGCTTCGATACCGCTCATGATTGGCATGTTGACGTCCATCAAACAAAGATCATAATCCACTGCACCTTTTTCTACGCTTTTCTGAACATGTTCAACAGCCTCTTTGCCATTCACAGCAAGATCAACACTGTATCCCCAACGAAGTAGGTATCTTTGATGGAGCGTACGGATAGCAGGGTCATCTTCAGCTATAAGTACTTTCATTTTTCAACCTCCTTAATTCTGAGAACCACAAAATACCCTTACCGATTAAGCGCAAACTGTATTTTTGGCACCATTCCACCTTTCTAGACATCCCTTTGCCCCCAGCCTGCAACAATAGTTGCAGGCTGGGGGAAAATTTTATTCGATCATCGACTCATGATCTTACAATTTATGGTTAAACAACGAATGTTGAACACGATTTTGAATTTGTTCATGATGTATCCATACAAACCGTTTTTCACCATCACGAAAATCCGACAAATCAGCCCGATTGGTATTGATTCTTATTAACATTGTTCTTCCCTGTTCCTGCACCGATACCCGGCCCCATGTACTTCCTGGGATTATTACTCTATCTTATTAGGCATTCCACCAGCTTGGCGGATTGCAACTATTCTTGCAATTAAGGCGAAATCTTCGCTAGAGCCTGGGCTCATAATCTTTATAATTTTCAATTAAATAACGAATATTGAATGCGCTCGTAAGCCTGTTCATGATATTCATACAGACCATTCCGCCATCACGGAAATTCGATAGATGAGTCCGGCTGACGTTGATTTTCATCGATAACTTATTGATAGAATCAATACCATCTTCGCGCTTATTGATATCTGTTAACTCTTTCCGTAAGCGCTTAACAAGATTTTCCATACCGACGACATCGTATTTGGGGAGACTCTGAATAAGCTCTGCCGCTTCAGTCAGGACATCGAGTGTTTCCTGGAAGGTGATTTTTTTGCCCGATTCCAGCTCGTGGGTAAGCTGTTCGACAGAACTGAGGCCATTTCCATGATTGAAAAAGTGTAAAACAGACGCATTTTTTTCCATTGGCGGACACCTCCTTGTTGCATTGGGTGTAAGAATAATGGCAACAGAATCCTGTTGTCAATAGCAATAGAAATCAGGCCGGGACTCCCTTCCCAACCCAAAGGCTTAACAAGCTTACCGACCGTTATATTTAAACAATAGCAATTTTCGCGTGCTGTCCCACTCTGGGAGACCTACCTGCCCCTTCCATTCTTTGGGCACTTTCACGGTACCAAAAAGCGTGTCCCATAGCGTTACTGTTGCATAGTTCCAGCGATGTAGGCCTCGTTCATGATGGATCAGATGCTGTTCCGGCAATTGCATGAAATACCCAATCCAGCGTAAACGCTTGGGCGTATGAATATTGGAATGATGAAAAACCTCCAGCATCGACTCAATCAGTAAAACGCAGACAATAACTTCTACACTGACACCCAAGAATTTCCCAACCGCTAATATCACCAGTGAATCGATAACCATTTCAATGGGGTGGCGCCAGAATGTCACTCGTGTATCCATATGTGCTGGCGCATGATGCATATAATGCACAAAGCGCCACAGGAAGCGGTTACTATGCCGAAACCGGTGATACCAATAAGCAACAAATGAGAAGGTTAAATAGGCTGTTAATATCTGCCCCCAAAATGGCCAGTCATGTAAAGGTTGCCATACCGAGGAAATATAGGGCCAAATTGCCAACAATCCGCTTAGCCAAACGACTGCGAAAAGCATCAGCCCACACCAGTGTCTAAACCACATTTTTGGAATTGGAAACTGGCGGGCTGGCATTGCCCGCTCAGCTGAAAACAGACTCACAAATAATATTATTTCCAGTACGCTTAATCCGTACATTTTTCTCTCCTTTTCGTTGTTTTTGACAAGCGGCCCGAAAAAAAGCGGCGGAAGATAAGTGCTCCTCCTTTGTATGCGTAACGAAGCTATTTTTTACGTTTATCGTGCCGGCGCACTTTTAATCAGAGCCTGGGAAATCAGGATATCCTTCTTAGTGACAGATGTGACCATACAAAGGTGCAACAGCTCTCCCGATAACCACTTTATGGTACTCGATTTGACAGCTTTTAGTCTGCCTCATAATTTCTTGGCAACGGGAAGTTAATCATACAAAGTGCATTTCATGAACAAAAAAACATTGCCACTGGCAATAAAATAGAGTTAACAATTAAACAATTTTGGTGTGTAAAATGCCTCCTACCCCGCTAAAAACCGTCCATTCAATAGTGTCCGAATGATGACACACTCGATACAACAAACTAACTCCTTGAGTTTCAACATAGTATTTAGCGCTTAATTCATATGCACAATAATAATTGTCCATTTACTCGCGATCAATACAAACGACGTAACATATAATAGCCAGCCATAAATGCCAGCCCTGCCGGGGCCAACGCGCTCAATAATGGACTAAGACTAAATACTAACCCCATATAAGTGAACATTTGATTAAGAATATAAAAACCCACTCCCGCAAGCGTGCCCACCAATATACGATGCCCTACCCCCACCGAACGCAAAGGGCCAAACACAAAGGGAATGGATAAAAACACCATCACTGCGGTCACTAGAGGTGCAACCACTTTGCTCCATAAGGCTTGCTCGTAAATGGCAGCATCCAGACCATTATCATTCAGGTACTGCACATATTCGTATAAACCCAAAATCGATAGTGTATTGGGTTTAACAGTAACAACATTTAACAAATCCGGGCTCAGGTTTGTCTGCCAAAGAGTCTCCGCAACTCGTGCCGAAGTCACTCCCTGCTCACTGATATCGCTACTGAGCACTCCCTGTAACATCCAGTTACCATTACGGTAAACTGCCGAATCAGCTTGCACCAGTTTGACTAGACGATGCGTGGCATCACGTTTAAAGACAAAAATTTTCCCCAAGCGTTCACCTGGTAAAATATGGCGTACATTCACAAAACTGTTGCCATCCCGTGCCCACAAGCCTTCCCGGCCTCTCAGGGTCAGCTTGTCTGACATGGCAACTGAGCGCAGTGTTTGTGCATAACGTTCTGCGGCAGGCGCCACACCTTCACCAATAACGATCGTTAACACCACAAATACCAGTCCGACTTTCATTACCGAAGCAATAATACGCGTCAATGAAACACCCGCCGCTCGTATGGCCACCAACTCACTGTTGCTGGCCATAACACCCAAGCCAATGGTTGTCCCCAGCAAAGCGCAAATAGGAAAGAGTTGATACGCCAGACGCGGCACTGTCAGCAATACATATTGAAAAGCCTGCAAAGTGCCATAACGCCCTTTGCCAATTTGTCCCACTTCATCCATGAAGGCAAAAAAGGTAAACAACGTCAGCAGCACACCCATCACCAACAGGGTGCTGAAACCAACATTTTTTGCGATGTAACGATCCAGTATTTGCATCGCTATCGCCCCATTGATGCCGGTGTCGGCTCACGGCGCAATAATCGACTCCACAGCCAGCGAGCGCCCCAATAGCGTACTGCCAGCACAACGACTAACATCAACAATAAGGCATGTACCCACCACAAACCCACGACGGGAGAAACCACTCCGCGCTTCACCCAGGACATCGCAACGCCGAGACTGTTGTAATAAGTCACAAAAACCAGAATGGCAATAAACAATTTGGCGAAACGCCCTTGTCGCGGTGAAGTGCGGCTCAACAATACGGCCAACACCGCCAACAGCACTGTTGCCAGTGGCATGGAAAAACGCCACTGCAATTCTGCCTGATCAGACAAATCTGCCTCACCCCATAAATCACTGCTCGGGATGGCCCAATGAGTTCGCCGCAAAGGAGCCGTTTCCAGTTCCTCCAGACGCACAGCACTTTTTTCGTATTCGTGGATTTTAAAATTAACGCTGCCAGGAAGCCCTTGATAACGATAACCATCCACCAACACCAAATAGCGAACACCCGTGACCGGGTCAATCTGTTGATAACCGCTACGTGCCGAAAAGATATCCAATTGTCCATCTACAGTACGCGCCTGGATGAATACATTGCGCAACCCGGTGCGGTCTTCCGACAGGCTCTCTACATAAAACACCTGATCATCACTGCCAATTTCATTGAACTGGCCCGCCGCTACCATTTCAAAAACCGTACCGGATCGTGCCTGCTCTCGCACCTGCAACGCCTTTTCATGTGCCCAGGGCGTACCCCAGAACGAAAAGCCCGCTACCAACACACTGCATAACAGGGCAATCAGACTGACTATAGTCAGCACCCGCGCCGGGCCAATGCCGCAGGCCGCCATAGCGGTCATTTCGCTGTCTTTGTAAAACCGCCCAAATGCCAGCAACACCGCTACAAACAAGCTAAAGGGCAACATCACACTCAACGATGTAATGGTACGCAAAAACAACATCTCGATAACAATATCACCCGAGATTTTCCCCGCTGAAGCATCCGCCAGATACAACGCAAAATACCGCCCCATAAAAATCAGCAGTAATACCACCAGTACAGCCAGAAAGGTTTGCAGAACTTCCCGCGCCAGATAACGATCAATAATCACTTTATATTTCAAAGCCTAATTAGAGTGCCAACAACCGGAATGATATACACCTCTTCATGTGTTGTCTCCGCCACCGTCACTCGTGCCATCAGCTCAAGCTTCAAGTACACTTGCATCCTGAATTTGCGATGGCCTGACCATTGCCCCTCAGCCTTACACTTGCGGTACACACATTCACTCACATTCAGGTAATTATCACCATGGAATTCAGCGTAAAAAGTGGTAGCCCGACCAAACAACGTTCAGCCTGTGTCGTGGTCGGCGTATTTGAGCCCCGTCGCCTCAGTCCCGCCGCAGAAAGTCTCGACAAAGCCAGCGGCGGTCACCTGTCAGCTCTGCTGCGGCGCGGTGATATCGAAGGCCATATTGGACAAACTTTGCTGTTACACCATGTGCCCAAAGCACTGGCCGAACGCATATTGCTGGTCGGCTGCGGCAAAGAGCGGGAGGTAGGTGACAAGGAATATCAACGCATCATTAGTACCGCCGTCACCCATCTCAACGAAACCGGCTCCATGGAATGCACCGACTACCTTACCGAACTCAACGTCAAAGGCCGCGACCTGCACTGGAAGGTACGTAATACTGTAGAAGTCACACGCGGAGCCCTGCATCGTACCGACCAGCTCAAATCCCAAAAAGACGATTTGCGTCGTCCCCTGCGCAAACTCACCCTGATGGTACCCAAGCGTAGCGACCTGCCCAACGGCGAGGCGGCAGTGCATGAAGGTGAAGCCATTGCTGAAGGCGTGATGCTGGCAAAATCGCTGGGCGACCTGCCCGGCAATATTTGCACGCCGAGCTATCTGGCCAAACAGGCCCGCGCCATGGCGAAAAAATACACCTCACTCAAAGTCTCCGTGCTGGAAAAAGCGCAAATGGAAAAACTGGGCATGGGCGCTCTGCTCTCGGTCAGCGCCGGTTCTTCGGAAGCCCCTAAATTCATCATCACCGAACACAAAGGTGGTAAAACCAAAGAAAAACCGATTGTCCTGGTAGGCAAAGGCATCACCTTTGATACCGGCGGTATCTCCATCAAACCCTCCGCCACCATGGACGAAATGAAATACGATATGTGCGGTGCTGCCAGCGTGCTGGGCGCGCTCACCGCCTGCGCCGAATTACAATTGAAATGCAACGTCATCGGCATTGTGCCATCCTGTGAAAACATGCCCAGTGGCGAAGCCACCAAGCCCGGCGACATCGTCACCAGCATGTCCGGGCAAACCATCGAAGTGCTCAATACCGACGCCGAAGGCCGGCTGATTCTTTGTGACGCGCTAACCTACAGCGAACGCTTTGATCCTGATGCCGTGGTGGATGTCGCCACCCTCACGGGTGCCTGCATCGTCGCCCTAGGCCATCATGCCAGCGCCGTGATGGGCAACCACCCTCCTCTGGTACATGAATTGCTGAACGCGGGCAAAACCAGCGGCGACCGTGCCTGGGAATTACCATTGTGGAATGAATACGACGAGCAACTGAAAAGCAATTTCGCCGACATCCCCAACATCGGCAGCGGACGCGATGCTGGCAGCATCACCGCCGGTTGTTTTCTCGCGCGCTTTGCCAAAAAATATCACTGGGCACACTTGGACATCGCGGGCACCGCTTGGGTGAGCGGTGCTGAAAAAGGCGCTACTGGTCGCCCTGTACCGCTGTTAACCCAATTTCTCATCGACCGCTGCAAAGCGAAAAATGCCGGAAAAAAATAATCCATGACCAATGTCGACTTTTATATCCTCGCCAACGGCTCACCGGAGCGTATCGCATGCAAGCTTAGCGAAAAAGCCTATAGCCGGGGCAATCGTGTTTACATTCACACCGAATCAGCACAGCAAGCCCAACATATTGACGAGCTACTGTGGACCTTCCACGACGGCAGCTTCGTGCCTCATGAACAATATCAGACGAACGTCACCTGCGAATCACCCATTCAAATCGGCTGCCATGAAAGCCCTGACACCGACTGCGACGTATTAATCAACCTCGCCGCCGAAGTTCCGCTTTTTTTCAGTCGCTTCCTGAGAGTGGCAGAACTGGTAGGTACAGACCCCACCGCCAAAACCCAAGGACGAGACCGTTTTCGTTTTTATCGCGACCGGGGTTACCCACTCAAGACTCATGAGTTAGGTGCAAACTAATCAGCACAGTACACTTATGGACAAATAAATGGCTCATCATCTTTCTATGAGCAGCAATCTCTGGCGTGTAATTTTTGACCCCACATTGCAACCCTATTTGTTAAAAAAAATATGGCAGTTATATGAAAAAACATATTAATTTTTCAAAAAAACGTTCAGGGGTTAGGCATGACAAGTATTATCATGTTGATTTTTTAATAACGTGTCACGGGTTAAAGAAAAAATAAGCCTATGAAAGATGGTGTTTTTCCACCTACCTTTAGAAAAAATTATCTTTAAAGAATAATCGTTCACCATCCCAAGGTTAAAATATCAGATTGTTTTCCTAGTCCCCATGGTTTCCACACGACTCATCAGGTCCTCGTGCTGATCACTATCAAGAAATCCGGCTAAAAAATATTTCACTATATCTTCTGACTCAATCTTATTTTCCCTTTCAAGAAACACTTTCAATCTACGATACAAATCAACTCTGAAGTCATTTTTTGCCAATGCTATATTTTTAACCAAAAATACATAATGAGTATCAGTAACACCTCCTGTCTGATAATCTTTATGAAGCTTTTTGGTAAGTTCCATTAATATATTAAGCCCCCGAACAAGCTTAGAAACTTCCTCAGTCAAATTATTCTTCACAACCGGAACAGGGAAATGGCTGTTATTATCATCAAGACCCAATGGTGGTGGCATATAACCATCAACAACCAGATATATTTTCTGGAAATAATAGTTTTGTTTAATGCCAGATACCACCCAAACGAGAAATGTCACAGCTAACGCTGTAGTGGCTGTCACTGAAACCAAAAACAAAATAAAATTTCTTGCAGTAGTATAAAACGATTTTGAGTTATCGGATTTAAATGACTCAAAAAAATTAAACTCATCTAATTGGAACTCTTCTTCCTCACCACCTATCAAACCAATACTTTTTTTGATGCCACTTTTTATGTTATGTAAAGCTCCAACAAATTCCATTATATCAGAACTACTTACGTCTTTTGATGCAATCAAAAAAGCATACGATCCCAAGGTAGATATATTCTTGCTTTGTAAAGTATCTATGTATTTTCTTTTAAAATCTGACATTCTTAAATTAAGACCATAGTCTTTGTTCAGGTCTGCTACAACAGAAGGTTCGATACTCATTAATCTTATATCTGCGCCATTTTTCTTATACTTTAACGTATCCCTAACACTTTTCACCGGCGCCCCAGAAAGCAAAAATACTACATCAACATTTCCATTTTTAAGCTCAGATAACCCATTCATAGTAGAATATGCATAAGTTTTTGAAGATTTTGAGTCATCATCCTTATTATTCTGAAGCCCCTTATTTATATGGTTTATAATATAACTGGTAATTATCCTCCCACTACCCCCTACCGGCCCTGTGCTTACCACTGCTTTGGAGAAATATTTCCTGGTTTCACCATTCAAGTTCGACGATATTTTCACATCAGGCTCTTTCAACCCAGAATATTCTTTGGCTTTATCATACCGATAAAGAACATGCATTCTCTCCATATACAGCGGCGTGATATAATTTACATGATCCCTGATAAAATCAGAATTTTTTATCGTATCCTCCTGAATCAAACCATAAGAATTTGGTGTTACTAATACGTTTATGGCATTTTCGTACCCGCCAGCAGTAAATCTATTTTTTAAATTAATTGAATACCCACTTTTCTCCAGCTCATTCGATATTTCTGTGCCCAGCGTGATATAGAACCCTCCGGGAGACCCTGAAAAAATTTCTTGTTTCTTCGGAAAAATATTTAGAGATGAAATTATGTTACTTTCCGGATCATAAAAATCGACAATAAATGTATATACTGAAACTGCCAATATAATAGACACAAACATAATAAATGTTCGCCAACCAAAGTTTGGCCTACGCACAACAGCTAAAAAAAGCTCTCTTATATTTAAATTTATCACTTCCATTCCTTATGAAGAAAATAATTTTGACAAATCAACAAAAACTGACTACCGAACTTTTTTATTTAACAATTTCATGCCAAACAATGATCCAAGTAACTCAAAAATAATTCCGGGTAACGACAGAAACTCCAGGCCACTTTCCAGCAATAGACTATACATGCCCGATTCAGACATACTGTTATCAAAGCTTTCAACAAAACTTCGATATCAAATTTTTTTACTCTGCAAGACTTTTATTGGAAAAACCAGAATAATTTTGGTGCGTACAACGCACCCTACCAAATTGTATTTTCACCGTATCCAGTGAATTTTTTTATTGGTTACGCTAAAAATAGTGCTCCATTTCACCACCACTTTATATGCACTAATACCAAAAATAGAGAAATTTAGTGTGAAAAAGGTGAGAAAAAATCTTGTATTTAACACCACGGGCTTTGTTCTGGTCTAATTCTGGCGGACACCTCGTTAAGGGAGATAAACTACCTAACAAGGTGAATGATGGCAACAGGAAAGAAACAGCATAAGCTTTCGCTTGAATTTAAAAAAATCAGTATCGCTGATTACCGAGCAAGGCTACAACATGGCCAAGACGACACAAACCTATGTATTAGCTAGTTATAGTTATGGTTATTCAAAATAGGCATCCACATTTTTATTTAGCATGGCATTTTCACCTTCGTCCTGACTTTCCCTTTCACCGTTAATAACCGCCAAAAAACTCGCACCATATTCATTAAGCTTTTTATCACCTATACCGGAAATAGTTCGCAAATCATCACTGCAAACAGGCCGCCGCTGTGCCATTTCCTGCAAGGTACTGTCGTGAAAAATAACATAGGGCGGCACACCACGTTCACGCGCCAACATCAACCGATGCTCTCGCAAAGCATTAAACAACACGGTTTCGATCGAGGTTAACGTACTAACCACATTTGATTTTTTCGTTTTTTTGCCTTTGCGCTGATGGCGTAGTGCAAGCTGCACCTCACCTTTCAGCAACGGTCGCGCCTTTTCTGTCAAACGCAACACACCATACGATTCAACATCGGCGGTAAGAAAACCTTGCGCAATCAACTGCCGAAAAATACCTCGCCACTCCACCGCCGTCTTATCCGCACCAATACCAAAGGTGCTGAGCTGATGATGTCCATTGCTTTGAATGCGTTCATCATCTTTACCCATTAAAATATCAATAACATAATTCACGCCAAAACGCTGACCACTACGATATACGCAGGACAATACCTTTTGTGCGGCTTCGGTACCGTCCCAGGTTTCCGGCGGGTCAAGGCAGGTATCACAATTGCCACAGGGCGTATCATGCTGTTCATCAAAATAAGCCAACAATGCCTGACGCCGACAACTGACCTGCTCACACAATCCCAGCATGGCATCCAGCTTGGCATTGGAAATGCGTTTGAACTGTTCGTCACCTTCAGAACCCTGTAACATTTGCCGCAGAGTAATCACATCTTGTAACCCGTAAGCCATCCACGCATCAGCAGGCTGGCCATCACGCCCGGCGCGGCCAGTTTCCTGATAATAGGCTTCCAGACTTTTAGGCAAATTAAGATGTGCCACAAAACGCACATCCGGTTTATCGATCCCCATACCAAAAGCGATGGTCGCAACAACAATCACACCCTCGTCGCGCAAAAATCGCTGCTGGTGATCACGGCGCATCCCGTCCGACAAACCGGCATGGTACGGCAAGGCAATGCGCCCCCTGGCCGTCAACCACTCGGCAGTGCTTTCCACTTTTTTCCGTGACAGGCAATAAATAATCCCGGCATCACCGTCGTGCTCACGCTCGATAAACTGCCACAAACGATCACGTGAATTCTGGCCTTCGCTAATGGTGTAACGAATATTCGGTCGGTCAAAACTGTTAATAAAAACCGCCGCGTCATTTAAATCCAATTGGGTGATAATTTCCGCTCGCGTGCGCACATCGGCCGTGGCCGTTAACGCAATGCGCGGTACACCGGGAAAACGCTGATGCAAAACTGAAAGTTGTTGGTATTCACGACGGAAATCATGCCCCCATTGCGATACACAATGGGCCTCATCAATGGCAAACAGAGCCAGTGGCGTCTGAGACAAAAGATACAACATATGCTCGGTGAGCAAACGTTCCGGAGCCACATACAACAAATCCAGCTCACCAGCAGACAGCGCCTGTTCCACGGCCTGTTGTTGTTGGCCATTCATGGATGAGTTCAAAAAAGCTGCTCGGATACCCAATTGTTGCAACGCATCCACCTGATCCTGCATCAATGCAATCAACGGCGATACCACGATGCCAACCCCCTCACGCACCAATGCAGGAATCTGGTAACACAATGATTTACCACCCCCGGTGGGCATCAGCACCAGAGCGTCATGCCCACTGATCACGGTTTCAACAATATCCGCCTGATAATGACGGAATTCATTGTAACCAAAGGTGTGATTGAGGATATCGTAAGCACGCTGCATGGGGTGTATTCTCCCATATTATTGCCCTGCAGTGCTTATAAAATCGCTACCGCGAGCTGCCGGGGTGCAAAATCATTATATATACCCGTGGCGTTATGGATTTAGGGTTAAGTGTACGCCCTATTTCCTCCATGGCTGCGTTGAAATTCCTTGCAATAGAGTGACTATTACGCGTCATTTCGCCTTGCCATGAAGCAAATATGACGTACACTTAAACCTAAATCCATAACGTCACGGGTATATTGATTTATGTGTCAATACTGATAGCGTTGTTTAAACAATACCGACGGATGCTGATCAATTATTTTTCGGTCGCCATGTCACACGATTGACTCAATGCTGAACCGATTCTGAAAATATGTGAATAACCAAAACACCTGAGATAATTAACCCCATACCTATAATTGCTGGAATATCTGGAATTTGTTTGTATAACACAACCCCAACGATCGCCACTAATACAATACCTAGACCAGACCAAACAGCATATGTGACTCCTATTGGTATGGTTCGCAACACAAGCGTCATAAAATAGAAAGCAATGCAATACCCAATAATAACGATTAAGCTTGGGTACAACTTTGTAAATTCCGCCGATGCCTTTAATGCACTCGTTGCAATTACTTCTGCGACTATCGCTATTGCTAGATATAAATATGCCACTTAATTCCCAATTGAAATATAACATCACTGGTAAGAGCGATATTGGCTTGTACTATACAGTACAGGCCAACACCGCAAAGAGCGATCCTTCTTGACTGGTCTTGCTAACTGCCAGCCTGTTTAACTATTACTTTCGATCTTTCAAATATAACAGACACAAGTACACCAAATAAAATAAAACTTGTGAAACCATTTATTAATCGAAGTAGCACTAATTGCCAAGGATATTCAATTAGCGTCCAGGTGTTGAATGACTCTGGCACGAATCGAATTATTGAAATGATTAAGCCGAAGATGGCTCCCTTGATCAATACCGTACCAGGGATAACCCGTTGAACCGCCAAATATATACACATGCAAACAGCCATGAACATGATATGAAACACTAACCTGGCAATTTTCCAATTTTCTTCTCCTCCGATAAACTCATATGTTTTTATCGATGAATGAGTTGAAAATTGGGAAAGAATACCTTTTACGAATGGGTTTGCCCATAAAACAGAAAAAATCAGCATTTGAAGAAAAATAATGACTCCCCCCCAAACAACTAATCTCTTATAATTTATTTTTTCTTTTTCCATATTCAAGAGTCTTATTCTTGCTATTGGGAACACCCACCGTCAGACCAACACACTCGAAAAACGTTCACTCCAGGTTATAACCATTAAAGGTATTTCTCTCAACATCAACTCCACAAACATATGACAGAGGTAGCCACCACATGCAGATAACGCCACAACCAATAATCAGCAAGCGCAACTGAATTACTTCTTTTTACTTAATTTTTTTGCTGTTTTAATCGATTCTCTCGCCCATTCCAGCAAGGTACCTGGCTCATCAAATAACTCACCAGGCACCTCATGATACTTCTTAACATTTACTTTTCCAGTTTTTTTAGTGTACCAAAAACACTCTGTCCCCATTTCAATATATTTATTCCTAGTACTATCATCGACGACAAAAAAAAGAGAATTCCCCATAATCATCGCAAATTGGACAGAATTACACGATACTCCCTGGCCTCCAAAGAATTTTCTTGCTGAAATGGCATTTATTGGTTCCAATAGCTCTAATACATGTTCGATGTATTCTTCTGCACTTCCTGTCATATTCTCAAATACCTTCTAACGAAATGTTTAACATTGTCGAAAACCGGTACGCCTTCATGGTATTTTTTCGCCATTTAAGCACAAAAAACACTACAAATTCGGCCCAATTGATCTTTTTTTAAGTATTATCTTCTGCTTTTATTTTTTATGGTTGATTTTATAAGTCTACCGAAATTTTTATCCTTTTTTCTTTTTTCAGAGTAAGACATTTCATTAAAGGCTGACTCTTTTTTCATTTTCATATAGTTTTTATAGCGTTGTTCAGACAATGAACCTTCGTTTATCGCAGCCAATATTGCACAACCTTTTTCATTGGAATGCGAACAATTACCAAACTTACAGCTCTGCGAAAGCTCCAATATCTCCGAAAATGTTTCATCGATACCGAAGTCCACCGACATATTTCCAAGTTCCCTCATTCCAGGTGTGTCTAGCAACATTGCTCCACACTCCAGTTGTACTAATTCACGACTCGTCGTAGTATGTTTTCCTTTGTTTTCTTTTTTGCTAACCGACTGAGTTTCAAAACGCTCGCAACCTAACATATGGTTTAGCAAACTAGTCTTTCCAACTCCAGATGATCCGAGTAAGCAGTAGGTGTACCCTGGCAATAAAAAATTATTGATAGCATCAATATTCTCTCCATTCAAATTACTGAAGGCCAACACAAGCACTTTAGGAGCAATACTCAAAACTCTTTTCTTTATTTCAGCGATTTCATTTTGAGGTATAAGATCGCACTTACTCAGAAGAATTACCGGAGTTATTCCACTTTCATTCACCATAACGAGATATCGCTCTAATCTTCTCAGATTAAAATTATAATCGGCAGACTGCACAATAAAGGCAATATCAATATTTGCTGCTATTAACTGAAAATCAACCTGTTTTCCGGACGTTTTTCTTTTTAATAGCGTTTTTCTAGGAAACACATCGTGAATTATTGCGTGACTATCATCATCATAAAAGTCCGCATACACCCAATCACCTGAAGTTGGAAGATCAAAGGGTGAATTTGCCGTATAAAAAAGATTGCCCGACAGTTCAGCAAAAACCGCCTCCAGACCTTTGGTTACAAGGTAGCTGTCTTTGTGTACTGAAACTACTCGCGCAATGTCATGAACAGCTATTTTTTCAGCATCAACTCGATCTTGAAACCAGCGTTGATACCCGATATTTTCTAATTTTTCCATCATTTTATTTATATTTCGTGTGACACCTAGCATCTCCAACCTGCCAATTAATGTAGCGACATAAGACTTAATGCTATGCCCATATTTTTAAATAAGAAAACCGATTGTCAATTCGACTGAGAGTTTATTATCTACATTTTTTCACTTACCGTACTTGAGTAACACAACACCGATGGAAACAGTGCCGATTTATCGGTTTTTTTTACTTGTAATTATCATGCTTTTCCTGAAATTTAATTTTGACATACACCTTTCTCGCCAATATAACTGGGACGCTCAGAGTAAAAATCCAACCTAATAATACAATTTCCTCAGACCACACAGGAACAATACCGGAGTGTGGCCCAGCAAGAAAGAGCACAGCAAAAAAACCAATAATTGCACATAGCGCTAAAGAGACGAAGAAAGTAATGATACTGAAAACCCATTTCTTCATCAGGTATTTTTCTTTGAGAATATGACAAGCTCAGATTTAAACATAAAGGCCACAATAATTGGGAATCTAGAACAGTATTTTATGTCTGCTGGCATTATCAATCAGAACTCTGCCCCTGAGTCATCATATCATTTTATGTTCCATACCCCGGTTTCTAGTTGCCGTCGATTTTCATTGTCATGTGTTTGATTGTTCATTGAACAAAATTTTATTTGAAAATGGATCTACGATCTCAAAAATTTTGTCGCCCCAAGGTGCTGTCGCTATTTCTGGGTGGTTATATTTGTAACCTCTTGAGGTGATTTCTTGATGTAACTCATCAAGCTCACTTGTATTTACGAACACCTTTGATCCTGGAGTGCAATCACCAGAATGTTCACTAAGGTGGAAAATTAAGTTATCGCGGGATACTTGCATATAAATTGGATAATCGTCGTCAAATCGATGCTCCCAGTCGAGGCTCATTCCCAGGAATCCCAAATAAAATTCTTTGGCTTTTTCTTCATCAAAAATTCGTATTATCGGGATTGATTGAAAATTCATATCAGCCTCCCAACCATGTTTAAACTTAACATTAAGTAGTCCTCATAGTGATGCATATCGCTCATATCAAATTCTTGAAAAAATTAGCGCGCCATACAACTCATTCTTCACAACCACAAATATTACCCTCATAGCCAACAAAGCAACAGTAATAAAAGGCCCATAAGAAGGAACAGAAAGAGGTCGTAACTCTTTAGAGAATAAATTTACAGAAAATGACTATAAAATGAGGCCCCATTAATGGGGAAATTGCTTCCCCGATGGGCTGGTAATGATGGATCGACGGTTCGGCTATTACCTTGGCCGCTGCACTTATTTCACGATCCCGTGAAGTGCTGTTGGCGCTGATGACTCATCAGCAAAGGGTGCTACTTTTACTCAAGCAGCGAAGGGGAAATGGGTTTAATGAGAAAAGTCATTGTTACCTTGAACTAGCGACCAACCGTCATTAAGTAACAATAATGAATTGATTTCCCAATCTAAAAATAAATTTGAAATAGATCATCCGCTGGTTCTTTTTCCCAATTTAAAATCTACCGAACACGGCCTCGTTCGGTAGATTTCCTAATACGTCATTACACACGATTTCAGGCTAGAATTTAACCTGTCCTTGCAGCCATAATTTATCAGTATCCACTTTCCAAGTGTCCGCAGAGTAATTGGCATACTTTAGTACGGCTGAGTAGTTTGTGCCAAACTTCTTCGCTACCAGGAAATTGGTCTCTGTACCGTAGTCAGTACTGCCTTGGTCTGAAGAGAAGTCGTGGTAAACAACCATCAATTTAGTATCGGCGACCTTGCCGCTTATCGTGATATAAAGATCGGTTAAACCCTCTGCGGGTGTTGCCAGAAATTGATCACTCCAACCGTTGAAAGCGTGTTTGGTGGCAAGCGGTGTAGAGAAACCGTGGCTGCCGTCGCCGCCCAATACCTCGTAACCTACCTTGGTGGTAATTCCGTTCATCGATACACCCAGTTCACCGAGCAGATAGTCGGCATCAATTGAGGAAACTCCGTCCTTGTAGTCACTTTGGCTGGCGTACTCGGCACTATAGAGCAGCTTTACGTTGTCGTTCAAAGCTTTTGCACCAGTGAAACGTAGGCCAAGCGTTTGCTGGGATGTGGCTGGTGTATCGACGAAATCGAGAAAGTACCCGTATCCACTCAGTTTGCCAATACCAAGACCATTGTATGCCACATTGAGTACATGAGATTCCATATTGGTGTTACCGCCCGTAATGCCGTTGACGTTGTAAACATAAGCGTAGGTTGCCTTGGTGTCCGGTAGCGAATGGTTCAAAACGGTAAAAGCGTCGAGGGTCTGTTCGTTTTGTCGCCAACCAACGTTGCCGATGAAGCGGGCATTATCGAGTATCAACCGCTGTCGTCCCCATTTGAGCACTGTGTCGCTGACGCCGCTATAGCTGAGATTCACTTGGTTCATCTCCGCACCCGTGGGGTCTGCCACCACAGAGTATGTATCTTTACCATTGGTTGTACTGTTGTACTCTGTATCACCCAAGGCTGAGACATCCTCCATCTCGGCAAATACGCTGAAACCCTTATATTCGCCTGTGGTATATCCCAGTCGGGTACGAACCGTTGTGGCGCTGGCGTCTTCAAGGGCATTGCTCTGTTCCACACTTTCGTAGCGTAAGCGGATATCCATGTTGGTTTTGCCGCCCGTCAGCGCTTCCGTCAGCGTCACCGCAGCATAACTACTCAAGGGCAGGCTCACTCCGGTTACCGATAACGCAACAGATGCCAGCGATGCACTCAGGCGGACGGGTATTGAAGTTGAAAATCTCACAAAATGACTCCTCATAGGTTTAAATTAACGATAAATAATGGTTTAGGATATTTTTTCGTCCGGCTTTCGCTGACGCTCGTAGAGAAACGCCAGCACCTCATGGCGATAGTGGTTGTATTCGCTGTTATCAGAGAGCGCTACGCGGTTACGTGGTCGTTCTAACCCGATTTTCAGAACTTCACCCACGGTGGCTTCAGGCCCGTTGGTCATCATGACAATGCGATCAGACAGCAGCACAGCTTCATCCACATCATGGGTAATCATGACCACGGTATTGTTCAGGTCGCGCTGAATCTCCATTAACGAGTCTTGAAGATGGGCGCGCGTCAGTGCATCCAATGCACCAAACGGTTCGTCCATGAGTAATACCTTGGGTTGCATGGCGAGTGCGCGAGCGATGCCGACACGTTGTTTCATGCCACCTGAGATTTCGGAAGGTCTTTTATGCAGCGCGTGTGACATCTGCACGAGTTCGAGATTGTGGCGTATCCATTCATCCATCTCTGACTTACTCTTTGTTTTATTGAAGATCTGCTTTACCGCCAGTTCGACATTTTGATAGACGGTAAGCCAAGGCAGCAGTGAATGATTTTGAAACACCACGGCGCGATCTGGACCGGGTTCATTCACCTCTTTGCTTTCGAGTACCACGCCACCTTCCGTCGCCTGTAATAGTCCGGCGATAACATTGAGCACGGTGGATTTGCCGCAACCGGAGTGGCCGATAAGGGAGATAAACTCTCCTTTAGCAATTTTTAAATTGACGCGGTCGAGTGCTTTAAAAGGACCATTTTGGGTTGGAAATTCAATAGAGACATGCGAGATGTCGAGATAGCTCTCTTTGACTAATGGTGTCGTCTCTTTATTTTCGGTATTGCCCGTATTTGAACGCTCTGCGCCACTCCCTTCAGGAAATAACGTTTTTATATTATCGGCTGTATTCATAATGTTTTCCTTGATTCAGATGTTTGTTTAGCGGGCAACACTTTTGTCGTACGAGACAAATTTCTGTAGTGTCACCATCAGCCAATCCAGCACAAAACCGATCAGTCCAATGGTGAGTACGGCGACCATGATGCGTCCTAAAGAGTTAGAACTGCCGTTTTGAAATTCATCCCAGACGAACTTTCCTAAGCCCGGATTTTGCGCCAGCATCTCGGCAGCAATAAGAACCATCCAGCCGATGCCTAGCGATATCCGCAGACCAGTGAAGATCATCGGCAGTGATGCGGGCAATGCGATTTTGAAAACCTGTGCCATCCAGCGCAGACGAATAACACGGCCAACGTTGAGTAGGTCTTTGTCGATAGAGGTCACACCCATTGCGGTATTGATCAAGGTTGGCCATAACGAACAGAGTGTGACCGTTAACGCAGAGGTGATGAATGCCTTTTCAAACATGGGGTCATTGGTGACGTAAACCGCGCTGACCACCATGGTGACAATCGGCAGCCAGGCTAGGGGGGAGATCGGTTTGAATATTTGAATCAAAGGACTCACCGCCGTATAGAGTTTGTCGCTCAAACCACAGGCAATCCCTAAAGGAATAGCGATGATGCTTGCCAATAGAAAGCCTGCAAACACCGTGTAGAGACTAGTGAGAATCTGATCGAAAAATGTTGGCTTGCCAGTATAGGGGCGAACCTTGATTTTCGCGTCCGGATTCTTTTCTAGCTTTTTGGCGTTACGCTTTTCTTGGCGTTCATAGAACGCGACCTCTTTGGCACGCTCTTCTTGGTGTTCTGCATAGAGATTGACGGTCTGTGCCCAGACTTGGCTCGGGCCGGGTAGCGTCCCCAGACTGGTGTTGACCTGGGCCGCCATTGCGCTCCACAAGCCTAAAAAGAGCATGATGGCAATGAGCGGCAATCCGAGTAAATGAAACAGTGCATTGCCTTGTTCTTTTGGGTTTTCACCCGTTGCGAGTTTGACTATAGGCACCGCCCAACTACAGCCAATGGTTTCAAAAAAATTTACGATTTTGTTTTTCATAACATGACCAGATTTTTTCCTTGTTAACCCTCTTCCGCGTGGAAGAGGGCATCAATTATTTATTTAACAACGTCCTTGCCTTTTAGGCCGATGGAAAATTGAGTCAGATAGTCATTGGGTTTGCGGCCGTCGTAAGTGACATCATCGATAAAGTCCGTTTGTGGCGCGCGAAATCCTTCTTCGTTGGCAAAATCTGGAAATTCAGTCGCTTTGACATGTCCTTCTTTAATCAGCGCTTTGGCAGCCACGGTGTAGATATCCGGGCGGTAGACTTTTTTGGCGATATCCATGTACCAGCTATCGGGCTTGTGCTCGCTGATTTGTCCCCAGCGGCGCATTTGAGTCAGATACCAAATCGCATCGGAATAGTAGGGGTAAGTTGCGTTGTAACGAAAGAACACGTTGAAATCAGGCACAGAGCGCTTGTCGCCTTTTTCATACTCAAACGTGCCAGTCATAGAGTTGGCGATGACATCGTAGTCCGCGCCCACGTACTGGCTTTTGGCCAGGATCTTCACTGCTTCCGGACGGTTGGCATTGTTGTTTTCATCCAGCCACTTTGCTGCGCGGATCATCGCCTTTACAACACGGATGTGAGTATTAGGATATTTATCTGCCCATTTTTTACTAACACCAAATACCTTCTCTGGATTGTTTTTCCAGATCTCATAATCAGTAATAACGGGTACACCAATGCCTTTGAATACGGCCTGTTGGTTCCAGGGTTCACCAACACAATAGCCATAGATTGTTCCGGCCTCCATGGTAGCTGGCATCTGTGGTGGCGGTGTTACCGATAGCAGTGCATCAGCATCAATCTGACCGGAGGTATCACCCTTGTGTGGCGCGTAGAAACCGGGGTGAATGCCTCCGGCAGCTAGCCAATAGCGCAACTCGTAGTTATGGGTTGAGACAGGAAAGACCATGCCCATTTTGAATGGCTTGCCTGCGTCTTTGTAATCTTCAATAACCGGCTTGAGAGCATCGGCTTTAATAGGGTGAACGGGTTTGCCATCTTTATGCGGCACATGTTTTTTCATCTTCGCCCAAACGTCATTCGAAACCGTGATCGCATTGCCGTTTAAATCCATGCTGAATGCAGTAATGATGTGGTCCTGGGTACCAAACCCGATGGTAGCGCCCAGTGGTTGGCCCGCTAACATATGCGCACCGTCCAGCTCACCGTCAATGACACGGTCGAGCAGTACCTTCCAGTTAGCTTGTGCTTCCAAGGTGACGTAAAGCCCCTCATCTTCGAAATAACCTTTTTCGTAGGCAATCGCCAATGGTGCCATATCGGTTAATTTGATGAAGCCGAACTTAAGATCCTCTTTCTCTGGCTCACCGACTTCGGCATACGCTGTGGCACTCATCGCCAGCATCGTGGTTGCAATCACTGC